>Ga0111538_10007446_pt1 | contig 14746 bp, 10 predicted proteins | sample SoiMethybrSBSTD1_FD_79669 | JGI IMG/M metagenome (GOLD analysis project Ga0111538, IMG submission 79669) | Bulk soil microbial communities from a Populus tree surrounding site in Tennessee, USA - Soil MetaG P. TD hybrid SBSTD1 (version 2)... | ecosystem: Environmental > Terrestrial > Soil >... | reverse complement strand
CGCCGACGCTCGCGCTCGGGTCGGTCAGCTTCACGATCACCCCCGGCAGCGCCGACTGCGGGGGGCCCGGCATGTCGCCGCCGCCGTCTCCGCCGTTCTCGGGCGACGTCCTCGATGCCGCGGGTGCGACGATCGGCAACCTCGGGCTCGGGTGCTTCTACCTCGGCGGTGGCAGGGCGACGAGCCTGCCGGCCGCGAAGCTGCCTGACGGCTCGAATAGCTGGCTCGACGTGTCGGGGGTCAGCGGCACGGCGCTCACGCTGGCCGCGAGCCGGGGGAGCGGCCCGTCCAACTGCACGCGCGGCGCAGGCCCGCTCCGGCACTGCGTGAACGGGAACGCCGGGACCGATGGCAACGGCCTCTGCGCGGCGGACGCCGACTGCGGTGGCGGTGTGGGCAACTGCCAGCTCGACGCGAACTGCCTCTTCGGCGCTCCGATTCCGGTCCCGAACCCGACGCCGGCCCTGTCGGCGTGCGCCGTCAACGTGATCGCGACGGACCCCTGTGGGACGGCGAACCTCACCAGCGGAGCGTCGTCGCTGACGCTCGCGCTCGCGGCGCGTCTCTACCTCACGGGCGACCCCGTGTCGCCCTGTCCGCGCTGCGTCGGGGGCACCTGCACGGCCGGCGCCCGCGCCGGGCAGCCGTGCGCGGGCGGCGTCGGATCGGCAGGGACGAGCTTCGACTGCCTTCCGGATCCGACGCAGTTCCTGGGCGCGCTCGACGTGAGCCCGCTCACGCTGTCGAGCGGGACGTCCGTGCTGACGTCGCCCGACGGCAACTTCTGTCCCAACCAACGCACGCCGGGGGCGTTCGGCACCGGCGTGGGCGCACGCACCATTCGCCAGCAGGGCACGCCGCTCCTCGGCGGGCCGTCGCTGTTCTCCACGACGATCGCCGGCAACTTCTGCGCGCCGGGGTCGGAGAACGCCCTCGTCGACAACCTGGTCGACGCGCCGGGTCCGGGCAGCGTGAGCGCGCCGGGCATGATCGGCGTCTGCCTCCTGCCGAGCTTCTGCTCCACGCTCTGCAATCCGTGCCGCCTGGGCTCGCAGTGCGCGGTCACCTGCAAGCCGTGCCTCAGCTGCCTGCCGCCGACGCTGCCGCCGCTCACGACGTCGAGCACCGTGCGGCCGACCACGTCGACCTCGAGCAGCATGACGAGCACGACGCTCGCGTCGAGCACCACCAGCATTCCCACGCCGTCGACGACGTCGACCACGACGACCGGCGGCTCGACGTCCACGACGCTCGTGGCGGCGTGCTGCAACGGGGAGCAGTTCCTGAGCTTCTCGACCGTCGCGGCGACGGGCGACTGCGGCGACATCTTCACGGCGACGGGGGCGCCGTACGCCTCGCAGCCGGACATCCAGTGCGGCGGTCTGTCCTTCGGCGGCGGCGGCAACTCCGTGCCGCTGCCCGCGCTCGTGCCCGATCTCGGGCAGACGATCAGCCGCATCACGTCGTGTACCGGTCAGGATGCGACGCTCGGCCCGACCACGTCGAACGACACCGGGACGAACCTCAACTGCAGCTCGACGGGATGCCGCTTCGGCGCGCCGCTCCCGATCCCCAACGCGAACAGCACGCCGACCAGCACCTGCGTCATCAACACGGTGGCGAGCGATCTCTCCGGCACCACGAACTGCTCGACGGGGACGGAGAACATCGATCTCCCGCTGGGCGCGGAGATCTTCCTCACCGGCGACAGCCTCACGACCGAGCCCGGCATCCAGCCGTGCCCGCTCTGCACCGGCGGCTCGCCAGGCGTGCCGAGCAGCGGCACCTGCCAGGGCGGCACCAACAACGGCATGGCGTGCACGCCGCAGTCGAGCGACCTCGGCGCTCCGTTCCCGACCAGCCACGACTGCCCGCCTCTGGTGAGCGCCAGCATCGGTACGCTGCCCATCGGCTTCAAGCTCACCTCCGGGACCGTGAGCTACACCGCGTCGGCGTCGGGTACGCAGGCGCGTGTCTTCTGCGGCTACTGTCGCGACGCCGACCTGACGCTCGCGTTCCAGAACCCGCCGGTCAAGTGCTTCGAGAACCGGACCGCGGTCGGCGTCTGCAGCGATCCCACGTACGAGGCATGCGAGCAGCAAACGCAGGGCGCGTTCGGCCCCAACGGCAACGCCGCGCGCACCATCAACGCCGTGGGCTCGCCCGCGGGCGACCTCACCGACTCGGGCCCGCATGCCTCGACGCTCGTGAGCGTCTTCTGCATCCCGCCGACGTTCAACGCGACGATCGACGCGGCTGCCAACCTGCCGGGGCCGGGCGCGGTGGCGTTGCCGGGCAGCTCGGAGCTCTGCGACACGGCGATGGATTGTCCGTAGCAAATGGTCGGGGTCCGGGGCTTCCCGGCGCGAGTCGGGAGCCCCTGCGGTAGGGCTGAGGGGCCGCGGCGTACGGGTGGGGCGTTCTTTCCGCCCGACTTCGCGCCGGGAAGCCCCGGACCCCGACTCGTGCGGCGCTCCCTAGCCGTGTTGCCAGACGCGGTTGAAGATGCCCCGCTGGCCGTTCTTCGCGACGCGGTCCAACGCGGCGACTTCGTCTTGGGTGAGCCGCCAGCCGAGTGCGCCGGCGTTCTGCTCCGCCTGGGCGGCGTTCTTGGCGCCGGGGATGGGGACGGCGCCCTTGCAGATGATCCAGTTGAGCGCCACCTGCGACGGCGTGCGGCCGCCGTGCGCGGCGCCGATGCGCCGCAGCTCGGCGACGATGGGGTCGATCTCTTCCATGGGGAAGGCGGAGAAGTTGCGCCGACCCGGGGGCGGGTTCCGGGCGTCGTACTTGCCGGTGAGGCGGCCCATGCCGAGCGGGGAGTACGCGAGCACGGTCACGCCGAGCTCGGCGCAGGCGCGGAGCAGGCCGCCGCGCTCGGGCATCGTGCGCAGGAGCGAGTACTCCACCTGGTTCGTCGCGAGCGGGATGCCGTGCGCGGCGAGCGCCGCGTGGATCGTCCGCAGCTCGCGCTCGGAGTAGTTCGAGACGCCGACCGCCTTGACCAGCCCCGCGCGGAAGGCTGCCGCCAGCGCCGCCGCCTCGGTGCGGGCGGAGCGCAGGCTGATCGCGCCGTGAATCTGGTAGAGGTGCACCGACGGGAGCCCGAGCCTGTCGAGCGACGCGCGGAGCGAGCCCATGAGCGCGCCCGCGAACGGCGTCCGCCACGGGAAGGGCATGAACTTCGTCGCCACGACGATTCGGTCGTGGTGCTCGGCGTCCTCGCGCAGCAGGCGGCCGATGATGCGCTCGCTCTCGCCGTTGCCGTACATCTCCGCGGTGTCGAGGAGCGTCACGCCGGCGCGCACCGAGGTGGTGTACGCGGCCCGGATGGTCTCGAAGTCGTAGCTCGAGTCGTAGCCGTTCATCCCCCAGGTGGAACGGTCGCCCCAGGCCCAGGTGCCGAGGCCGAGATCGGGAAGCGGGATGTCGGTGCCGGCGAGCGTGCGCGTCATGCGCCGCGATGTAGCACAACGCCGGCCGGCAGGCGGTAGCCTCCTTCCGCGCGCACTATCGGTCGGTGGCGAGCGCGACGGCGGCGATCATACAGCACGCGCCGACCAGGACGTGCGCGCCCAGGTGCTCGCCGAGCACGATCGCCTCGAGGACCGTCGCGGTGAGGACGCTGGTCGCGGCCATGAGGCTGCCCCGGGCGACGGAGATGAACCCGAGCCCGTGGTGCAGGAGCCACTGGCCGGCCACGGAGGTGACGATCACACCGGCGAGCGCGAGGATGAGCGGCACGCTCGGCGCGGGCAGGCCGATCGCCAGGGCCGGCGCGGTCACCACCATGCCGACGGCCATGAACCAGGTGGTGATCACCGAGGCGCTCTCGGTACGGCGGAGATGGCGGGCGGCCACGACGGCGCCGCCGGAGAGGAGGGCCGCGGCGCACGCGGCGAGGGCTCCCATCACGGCCGCGGGGTGCAGGCGGGCCTCGGGCGCGAGCACCAGGCCGAGGCCCGTCAAGTTCAGCGCCAGCGCCGCCACGAGCCGCGCCGAGAAGGGCTCGCGCAGGAGCAGGGCGGCGAAGCTCGCCGCGAAGACCGGGTAGCTGTTCTGGAGGAGCGTCGCGAGGCCGGCCCCGGCTCCCGCGATGGCGACGAAGTAGAGGGAAATGGCGGCCGCGCCGATCAGGCCGCGGAGGACGAGCGGGCCCCGAGGGCCGCGGCGCGCGAGCCCGCGCCCGCGCGTCGTCACGAGGAGGATCAGGAACGAGCCGACGAAGCGGACGAAGGTGATCTGCACCGGCGGCATCTCGCGCGCCGCGAGGCGGACGAAGAGCGCCATCGTCCCGAACAGGACCGACGCGGCGAGGATGACGCCGACGCCCTCGCGCGCGACGGCGCGCGCGGGGACGGTGCGGGCGAGCGCTTCCACCCTCCGACTACGCGCCGGCGAGCCGCGCCGAGTCAAACCCGGCGATTCCACGAGCGGCGCGGGACGACGCTCAGAGACCCGAGACGACGCGGCTCGGGACGCAGAGCTCCTCTTCCTTCAGGGTGTCGAGGCGCTCGTTCCCGAGCTCGTTCGCGACGTAGACGCCGACACGCTTCACGTGGGCCGTCGAGAAGCGCGTCGCCTTCGCCGGATAGCAGAGCAGGTAGCCGTCGGGGTTCTTGATGCCCGAGCCGTCCTGATCGACGGGCGCGCAGAGGTGGCCGGGGCGGCGGAGGCCGTAGTCGCGGTCCTCGAACGCGTCGGCCTGGCTCGCCTGCGCGAAGCGCGGGAAGTAGGCCGGGCTCCCGCGGCTGACCGAGGCGCGGTAGCACTTGTAGTGATCGACGTCGTGCGCACCCGGATCGGGCGCGGACGGCTGGCTCGCGAGGCTCGCCGCCGCCGGCACGAGGAGCCGGTTGCTGCCCTTGGTGTCGACGAAGATCGTGCCGAAGACGTTCTCGACGCGGACGCCCGTTCGGCCGACGTGCCCGGGCTGCCCCGGCTTGGCGCGGATGTAGTAGCTCTCGGCGAAGGTCGCGGAATCCAGAACCGGCGCGTGGTTGAGCGCCCCCGGCAGGCAGAGCGCGCCCTCGCGGACGAGGGTGTTCACCACCGTCCCGTCGACCGCATCGGTCAACGTGACGTCGACGCGATCGAGCGGCGTTCCGGCGGCGTTCCGGCGCACGCGGTAGCAGAGGAACGGGTCGACCGGATTCGCGGCCTCGGACACCTCGCTCGCCGCGGCGCACTGGGCGTCGGCCAGGTCGACGTCGCCGTCGAAGTCGTTGTCGACGCCGTCGTTGCACGCCGGATCCTCGAGATCCTGGGACGCGGTCGCGCAGCCGGGGTCGGCGAGGTCGACCGCGAGGTCGCCGTCGTTGTCGATGCCGTCGGCGCAGGCGCGGAGCTCGGCGGCGCCCGGCGATCCGTGGAGGAACGTGCTCGCGCGCCAGCCGGCGGGCGTGTCCCACACCGCGCGGTCGGCGGTGGCGTCGCGGATGACGAGCGAGAACCCGCCGCCGTCGGTGCTCGGATACCAGGCGTCGTCGTAGGTGAAGTCCTGGATCGCGCCGGCGGAGGCGTCGAGCACGGCGAGCCGCTCGCCGCCGTCGCTCAGGTTGCCGCCGTACTGCCCGGCGATGGGCTTCCCCGTCCCGTAGCGCGTCTCGAAGACCGCCTGGTTCTTCACGACGAGGACGTGGGCGCCGGCGGCGAGCGAGTAGGCGGGGAACGTGAACGTGATGCCCTCGCTGAGGGCATAGCCCGCGAGGTCGATTGCCGCGCCGCCGATGTTGGCCAGCTCGATGTAGTCGAAGTCGCTGCCGCCGGGCGCGTTGTACATGATCTCCGTCACGCGCACCGGCGAGGCCTTCGAGAAGCTCGCCTGTGTGAGCGCGCTCCACTTGCCGGCGGACAGCGCGCGGGCCGGGGCCGTGACGCTGGTCGCGAGCGGGATCGGGGCGCCGTACACCTGCGCGCCCGGCGAGACGGCGCCGCCCGTGAGCCGCGGGTCGCTGCCGTCGAGCGTGTAGTAGATGGTGCCCGCGGGCGCGCTCATGGTGAGGGCAAACCCGGGCAGGAAGTCGCCGCCGTGCTGGTTGAAGTCGGGCGCGTCGACGGTCGGGTAGAGGCCGGGGCCGCGGAGCTGCGACAGCAGCACGTCGGTGCGGCGCGGGAAGTACTCGAGCAGCAGCCGCTGCTTCTCGACGAGCCAGTGCTCGTCGCGCGTGAAGGGCTTGTCCGGGAAGAGCTTGTCGCCCCAGCGGGCCGACTCCCCGATCACGGCGCTCTGGATCGTGTCCGTGCTCCGCGTGAGCCTCGCGGCGGCCTGATCGGGCGTGAGCGCGCCACCGTTGAAGAGATGCTTCCGGACGTGGTCGGCGAAGCGGAGGCGGAACTCGGCGCTGTCGTCGCGGAGGCGCCCGTACACGCCGAGGGGCCCCCCGAAGCCGAGGACGGACTCTTGGTATCCGCTGAGAATGATCTCGGAGTCCCACGCGAACCACATCCACTTCCCGTCCGGGACGCGGCGGCGGCCCGCGTACCAGTTGGAGAACCAGTCGCGGTTCCCGACGTAGAAGTTCATGAGCATGTAGTCGATGAGGTTGTCGACGTCGATGACCGCCAGCACGGCGTCGTAGTTGGCGGGCACGCTCAGGTCCTGATGGATGCGGTCCGCGAGGTCGTTCGCGGCGTCGGCCGTGCCGTTCTCGAGGGGACCGTCCTTGTAGACGTCCCAGTCCTCCGGGTCGCCGCCGAAGTACGACGACAGGTAGTCCTCGTCGGCCTGCTCGTGAAGAGAGTAGAGGCCCCAGTAGATGCCGTTCAGGTACAGGTGCACGTAGAGGAAGTGGTTCGAGGGCTGGCCCATGTCGAAGAGCGTGTCGCGGGCGTAGTTGTCCTGGACGTAGAGCGCGTGCGTCGGATCGCCGCCGTACGACGAGTGCCAGGTGGTCTGGTGCCGCGCGTTCAGGCGGAGCGTGTGGAACGTGTCCACCGGCGCGCCCGGGAACAGCGGGAAGCTGAGATCGCCGTCGTACTGGCCGCGGAAGCGGAGGCTCAGCGAGTACTTCTTGTTCGCCGGCGCGCGGCTCGTCTCGCCCTGGATGCGGATGCCGCAGTTCTTCTGGAAGCCCGCGCCGCCACCCGCGGGGATGAGCTCGGCCGACGCGGGACGCTGCCAGGCGTCGCCGCGGCCGAACGTGTTCACGTAGATGCCGGTCTGCGCGTCGAAGAGATGCGCGGGGTCGGTGACCAGCGAGAGCGTCGGGATGGCCACGAGTCCGGTGCGGAGCTCGGTGCTGTATGCCGGGTCGTTCACGATCTGCGGATCCATGTCGTAGTCGGCGGCGGTGAACGCTCCCCATTGCGCGGGGTACCCGGGCGGGATCGTGGCGGCCGACTGGACGAGCACGTCGTCGAGGAAGATGTAGCTCTGCGTCGTCGTCTTGCTGCTGCCGGTCCCCGCGACGAACGCGACGGCGCGCACCGGCGTGGTGGTCGTGATCGAGATGGGCGCCGTGTAGACGGTGCCGTGCGTCTCCGTCGGATCGGTGCCGTCGGTCGTGTAGTGGATCGTCGTGCCGGGGGTCACCGTCGACAGCGCGACCGTGAACGGCGCATCGAAGAAGCCGTGCGTCACGCTGAACGTGACGGGGGCGATGATGACGCAGGCGCGGCTCTCGTCGTTGGCGGCTCCCGGCGTCGGATCGAGGAAGCAGCGCTGGGTCGTGAGGTCGCTCGCGACCCCGTAGGAGATGTCCCCGCTCTGCGGCGGATACTGCGGCGCGTACTGGTGCAGGACGGTCACGCCGCCGGGCGCGACCAGCGCGAGGTACTCGCCGCCGGCCGACAGGCCGAAGCTGGTGTGGAGCGGCGCGGCCGGGTTGGTCCGGTTCTTACTGTCCGACCACACCAGGAGGTACCCGCCCGCGGGGATCACGGCGCCGCTCGGCAGCTGCCACTTCGTCAGCGCCGCCGCGTCGTCGGTCAGGTAGTGGCCGCCGAGATCCACCGCCGCGCCGGACTCGTTGTGGAGCTCGATCCAGTCCGAGAACTCGCCGTCCTCGTCGGTGATGGTCATGGCGTTGCTCGCCATGAACTCGGTGATGCGGAGCGCCGCGGCAGGCGTCGCGCCTCCCGCGAGCGCGATCAGCGCAAAGCCCAGAGCGAGACGCCCGAGTATCGACCGGTCGGCCATTGCGCCTCCCTTCGGCTTGGCCCGTTCCGGGCGGGATCGTAGGGGTGCGCTAGAGCCCCGGTCAAGGAAAATCTGCCGGCCGCAACCCCGACCCCGCCCCGGGCGTAGAGGCATCAAATGGCCCAGGAGGCGACGATGACGACCGACGCAACGATGCTCGAGCTGGTCACGTGCATCACCGAGGTGGCCCGGGACGACCGCGAGGTCGTCGCGACGGTGGTCGCCCTGGTCAACTCGGGACGCGTCCGGCTGACCGGCAACTTCCGGGGCGCCCGCATCAGCCTCGACGACGCGGACTGGGCCTGAGCGCCGGGCCCCCGTTCCCGTGGCCGGGGTCCTGCGCTAGAAGCCCCGCATGCGAATCGGCATCGGTATCGGGGACATCGCGGGCGCGCCGGCGGGCATCGACGATCTCGTGGCTCAGGCCAAGCGGGCCGAGGCCGACGGCTTCGCGAGCGGCTGGTTCGCGAACATCTTCGGCATGGACGCGATCATGGCGGCCGCCGTCTGCGGCCGCGAGACGAGCCGCATCGAGCTCGGCACCGCCGTCGTGCCGACGTACCCGCGGCATCCGGTGGCGATCGCCCAGCAGGCGCTCTCGGCGCAGGCCGTCGCGCGCGGCCGCTTCACGCTCGGCATCGGGCTCTCGCACCAAGTGGTCATCGAAGGGATGCTCGGGCTCTCGTTCGCGAAGCCGTTCAGCCACATGCGCGAGTACCTCGCCGTGCTCGGGCCGCTCATCAGGACCGGCAGCGTGCAGTACGCGGGCGAGGAGTATCGCGTCGGCGCGAACGTGTCCGTACCCGGCGCGAAGCCATGTCCGATCCTCGTGGCGGCGCTCGCGCCGAAGATGCTGGCGCTCACCGGCCGCGAGGCCGACGGCACGATCACGTGGATGACGGGCCCGAAAACGCTCCGCGAGCACACGGTCCCGCGCATCACGGAGGCGGCGGCGAAGGCCGGGCGTCCGAAGCCGCGGGTCGTCGTCGGCCTCCCGGTCGCCGTCACGCGCGAGACCGCCGCCGCGAAGACCTCGGCCGCCCGCGTCTTCCAGGTCTACGGCTTCCTGCCGTCGTATCGCGCCATGCTCGACCGCGAGCAGGTCGAGGGCCCGGCGGACGTCGCGATGGTGGGCGACGAGAGCGCCATCGGTGCGGCGCTCGAGCGGCTCGCCGAGGCCGGGGCCACGGACTACCTGGCCGTGCCGTTCGCGGTCGACGGCGACCGCGAGGCGTTCGAGCGGACGCGCGCGTTCCTGGTGAAGCTCGCCCGCCGTTAGTTCAGCGGAACCACGGTCTCGATCGCGCGCAGGATCCTGATCGACTCGTCGACGAAGAGGCCGAGGTAGGCGACCATCGCGACGGTCAGGACGATCTTCGCGTTGCGCGAGAAGCTCGGGCTCTTCCAGAGGAGCGGCAGCCCGAACGGGCCGACCACGACGAAGAGCATGACGACCACCCAGAACGGGCGGTGATACCAGTGGGTCGGCGGAGGCGTCTCGGCGTCCATGGGCAGATGCTACCCGCGGGGGCGATAAGTCAAAAGCCGACCCAGTTGCCGTGAAATCCGAACGGCACCCGCTGCGGCAGGGGCACCGTGGCGAGCGGCGGGTCGGCCGGGGCACGGGCGTCGAGCACGACGAAGTCGCTGCCGTCGCGGGCGGCGTCGTAGACGAAGCAGAGGAGGACGCCGTCGTCCTCGGCCCTGGCGCCGTCGTTCGGGACGAAGACGGCCTCGCCCGGATGCCGGCCCGAGCCGAACTCGTGGGCGACGGTCGTGCCGCAGTCGAGGTCGTACTTGACGATGGCCGTCGCGTTCCGGCTGACGTCGCCCTGGTTGGCGACGGCGTAGCCGAAGCGGTACGTCGCGGCGGTCCGCCGCTCGTCGATGCGCGGGAACTCGATCGGGCGGTCGTCCAGCGGCCGCTCTTTCACGCTGCCGGCGTCCAGATCTATGGTCCAGCGGTGGAGCCGTGCCGGCGTGAAGCTGTCGGGTCCGCCGCGCCAGAGCTCGTGATAGCGGACGACGTCCAGGACGACGCCGGTGTCCGTGTCGTGCGCGTTCATCGGATGGAACACGTAGCAGGGCTCGATCGCGAGCCAGCGCACGTCCGCATTGCCGCCGTCCCGCGGCATGACGCCGAGGCGCGCGCCGTGGGTGTCGCTCCACTCGAACGGGAATGTCCCACCCATCGCGCGCTCGAAGCTGAAGACGATCGGGAGGTCCATGAAGACGACGTGGCGGTCGGTGAGCGCGAAGTCGTGGATCATCGCCGGGCCGGGGACGGTGATCTCCTCGCTCCGGACCAGCCGGCCCTGCGCGTCGAGGCGATGGTACGTGAGCCACGGCGGCAGGAAGCCGTAGCCGAAGAAGTGGAGCTCGCCCGTCCGCGGGCAGAGCTTCGGGTGGGCCGTCATGGCGGTCCGGAGCCGTCCGTCGAAGTCGCAGACCCCGCGCGTCGCCAGCTCGCGGTCGAGCTCCGTCGGGAACGAGCTCTCGACGAGCGCGAAGATGCGTCCGGCGTGCCCGATGACGTTCGTGTTGGCGACCCCGACCGTGTGATCGACCGTGCCCTCCGGCGTCACCAGCGATGCGCCTTCCGTCAGCGCGCGCGTCTGGACCCAGCGGTTGCGGTACCAGGCGCAGCGTCCGTTCTCGAGGCGCACGCCGTGCACCATGCCGTCGCCGGCGAACCAGTGGTTCGACGGCTGGCGAGGGTTCGGGCCGTTCCGGAGATAGAGGCCACGGAGGTGCCGCGGGATCGCGCCCTGGATCGGAAGATCGACCGCCGACACCTCGCGCTCGACGGGCGCGAAGTTGTCGCGGAGGTGGAAGGGGCGGGGAGCGTCGGGGGCCATGCGCCGCCGCTAGCACGCGGCGGTTGCTGCCGCTAGAAGCTCAGCCCGAACCCCGCCGTCACCTGCGGCCCCTCGTCCGAGAATCCGACGTCGACGCGGAACGGCGCGTTCCGCTCGAGCGTGCAGCGGAAACCGACCCCGCCCGAGTGCTTCGGCTCGGCGTGGAAGAGGTCCCACCACTCGTCCTCGACCGAGCCGACGTCGTAGAAGAGCGCGAGCCCGAGGCGCTCGACGCGCACGGTCGGCGTCCACGGCGAGAGCGCGAACCCACGCGGGATGACCCAGAAGCGGTACTCCGCGGTCGCGGCCCAGAGGCTCCGGTCGCGGAAGCGGCCCTCGATGAACCCGCGTGCGCGCTCGGCCCCGCCGAGCGAGGGCAGCGAGTAGAAGGGCAGGTCACCCGCCGTCGTCTCGGTCTCGAGGTGGAGGGCGATGCTGTCGGTCGGCGGGTGCTCCTCCGTCGTGCCCGTGCCACCCGAATGGAACAGGCCGGGGAGGGGGAAGAACTTGCTGCCGAAGACGCCGAAGATGGACCCCGCGTTGCCCTCGCTCTGCACGGGCGCCGCCTGGATCCGCGCGCCGACGTCGAAGCCGCGATAGGGAAGGATCTCGCTGTCGCGGGTGTCCCAGCGGAGCTCCAGGTCGAGCCAGCCGAGCCCGTCGCGGTCGCCGTCGTCGAACACGTCGGGGAACACGTCCTTCGTCTGCCCCGCGTCGTCGACGTGCCCCTTGGCGAGGTTGTGCCACTCCCCACGCACGCCGATTCCGAGCACCAGGTCGTCGCCGGCCTCCGGCAGCGCGACGTCCATGCCCACGGCGGCGAAGGCGAACTCGTCCGCAAAGCTCGTCTCGTCGTCCTCGTCCGTGTCGTCGCCGAAGCCGAAGAACCGGCGCGTGAGGGTCCGGCTGTAGCTCACGCCGGCGCGCACGCGGCTCCGCTCCTCCTGCAGCACGCCGCCCTGAGGCAGGTCGATGTGGTGGAGCCAGCGCTGCCAGAGGAGCGTGTAGGCCTGTTGCCCCTCCTCGGTGTGCGAGACGAACAGCCCCAGGAACTCGCGCCGCCGCTGCTCGCGGAAGTCGATGTCGGTGAGCGCGAGGCCGCCGCCGATGCCGACATCGGTGTCGCGGAAGAAGAACGGCGCGATGAAGCTCGAGATGAGGAAGCGCTCGAGGACGTTTCCCGGCTTGATCCGGCCCTCGGGGATGTAACGCCAGCGCTCGGGATGTGTCACCGGCTTCTCGACCGCGGGGATGCGGCCGTCGCGATCCATGCCCTGCCACGGATCGTGCTCCACCGGGGGCTCCGGCTCGGGCTGGTCGGCGGCGAGCACCGGTGTTGCGAGAGACAGGACCAGGAGGGCAGCCAGGAAGGCGGGGCGCACCGGAGGCTTCCTGGCATTCGAGCGGTCGCGTGTCCAGCGAAACGACTACGTACGCATCGCCCGCGCCATCTCCCCCATCTGCCTCACGAACGCATCCGGATCCCGCGTCTTCTCAACCACGAACTCGTGCTGCACGTATCCCCCCGGCACCGCCTCGGGCACGTAATGCTCGAAGCCGTCGCTCTCGAGCGCGGCGACGATGCCCGCGGCGCACTCCTCTGCCGACACGAACGGACCCTGGTAGAGCGGCGGGCAGTCGCCCTCGGGTGTCTCCCAGATCTCGGTGGCGATCGGACCCGGGAGGACGAGCTTCACGTTCACGCCGGTGCCGGCGAGGTCGATCGCCATCACCTCGCTCCAGCCGGAGAGGGCGAACTTCGCGGCGCAGTAGGCGGCTTCGTGCGGGATGCCGAAGCGGCCGCCGACGCTGCCGACGTTGACGATGAGCCCCGACCCGCGCGCGAGCATGCGCGGGAGGACGGCCAGGCCCATGCGTACCGGCGAGAGGAAGTTCAGCGTCATCACGCGGTCGATCTCGGCCGGCGTGAGATCGGGCACGCGCTTGCGCTTCCCCATTGCGGCGTTGTTCACGAGGACGTCGAGGGCGCCGAACGCGTCCCAGGCCTCGCGCGCCACGGCTTCCGCTCGGGCGACGTCCGCGAGGTCGGCTACCCAGAGCCGCGACGCGGGCGTGTGGCGCCTGCACGTGCTGAGGACCTCTTCGAGGCGCTCGCGGCGGCGGGCGACGAGGCCGACGATGGCGCCACGCTCGGCGAGCATCGGCGCCAGCGCCGCGCCGATGCCGGAGGAAGCGCCGGTGAGGAGGATGCGTGAGCCGGTGATAATCACGCGCGCAGCCTATGACGTGACACGCGACAGGTCGAGAGCGTGAGCTCGGCAAGGCGCAGACGTGAGATGCCGCTGCGCACCGTTCATCTTTGCGACGCTCCGTCCAACTCTCGCCGCGCGCCGCGCCGGCGCCTGCGTCCATGCTCGCGGTCGGTTGGAACGTCTCTTGCGCTTGTGTCGATGTGGTGACGGAATCCAAGCGCCGCGGCGGCCCGAAGCGCCTCTTCCTCCTGCTGCGCTACGTGTTCGTCGCTTCGGCGTCGTATCTCCTCCTGTTCCAGCCGACGCACGCCGTCGTGGCGCCCGCGCAGGCGGTCACCATCGCGCTCGCGCTGGCGAGCAACGTCGCGCTGTCGTTCGTGCCCGCACGCGTCCTCTTCTCGTGGTGGGTGAGCGCGCCGGTGCTGCTGCTGGATACGCTGTGGGTCGCGTGGGCGCTGCACACGCTGGGCGGCATGGGTGGCGACTTCTTCCTGCTCTACGTGATCGTGCTGGTGCTCGCGGCCGTCGGGGAACGGCCCGCCTTCGTGACCTTCGGCGCGACGATCGCGAGCTTCGCCACGCTGTACGAGCTCTGGTCGGGCTCCGCGTGGACGACGGCCGTGCTCCTGCGCGTGGTCTTCCTGTTCACGATGGCGCTCTTCTACGGCCACGTGCTGGCGCGCATCCGGGGCGAGCGGCTGCGGGGTGATCGCAACGTCCTGTGGGCGCGCATGCTGGAGCAGCGGGTGGCCGAGCGGACGGCGGAGCTGACGCGGCTCTATGAGACCACCCGCGCCGCCAACAACGCGAAGACCGATTTCCTGGCCAGCATGTCGCACGAGCTGCGCACGCCGCTCCACATCATCATCGGCTACTCCGACATGCTGGTCGAGGGCTCCGCGACGTCGCCCGACGAGGGCGCGGTCCTCGGCGCGCACCTGCGGTCGGCGGCGACCGGGCTCCTCCACCTGGTCGACGACGTGCTGGAGCTGGGTCGTCTCGAGGCGGGGCGCGTCCGGGTGGACCCGAGGGCGGTACCCCTCGCGGCCTTCGCGGAAGGCCTCGCGGCTCACGAGTGGCTCGCGCCCCATCCCGGCGTGACGCTCTGCTGGGACGTGCGTGCCGCCGGCGCCTGGATGATGACCGATCCCGGCAAGCTCGAGATCATCCTCTCGAACCTGGTGACCAACGCGCTCAAGTACACGCGCGAGGGGCGGGTGATCGTGGCGATGGAGGAGCGGGCCGAGGGCGTCGTGGTCTTCTCCATCGCCGACACCGGCCCCGGGATCCCGGCGGCGCAGCTCGCGCGGATCGAGGAGCCGTTCCACGAGACGACCGGCGCGGAGAGCCACCCCGTCGGCGGCGTCGGCCTCGGCCTCGCGATCGTTTACCGCTATGCCGCGTTGCTGGGCGTCCAGGTGGCGGTGCGATCGACCGTCGGCGTCGGCACCTGCTTCGTCGTGGCCGTGCCATGCGCGACGGCGCCGGTAGCGGCCGCGGCGAGCTGACCGTTGACGTAGCCCGCCCGCTCGCCT
>Ga0111538_10007445_pt1 | contig 14746 bp, 14 predicted proteins | sample SoiMethybrSBSTD1_FD_79669 | JGI IMG/M metagenome (GOLD analysis project Ga0111538, IMG submission 79669) | Bulk soil microbial communities from a Populus tree surrounding site in Tennessee, USA - Soil MetaG P. TD hybrid SBSTD1 (version 2)... | ecosystem: Environmental > Terrestrial > Soil >... | reverse complement strand
TTATAGGGATTGATTGTCTCTTTAAAACACTTTTTTGTAACTTTATTTCAGATATTTTCTAGGGTGGCCTTACCGATGGTATTTCATGTTATATGTGATCAAAAATTCTCGCAGTCAAAAGTTTTCACATCAACAGTCGGATTAAAATCTTCTATTGTGTCAATGCCAGTACCACATCGGAAAACATCCTTACCTTCACCGCCGGCTAATATATCATCTCCTGGTCCACCTTCCATCGTATCCATAGCTGTACCGCCAATCAACGTATCGTTACCTTCATCTCCGATTAATAGATCCTTCCCTGGACCTCCAGATATTCCATCATTTCCTAAACCGCCTATCAAGTCATCGACACCTCCGCAACCGTGCATTGCATCATTTCCACCAAGGCCTCGAATTGTGTTCTTGCCAGATGTTCCGATAAGTGTGTCAGATCCCTCTGTGCCAGTTATTTCACTTTTGCCATCACCACTTTCAATGCAAACACTGTCAGGAGGAGGTAAAGGTGGATTATTGGTTTCTTCCAACACCCCAGATACAAAATAAATGTCGTTGTTACCGTTATCAAGTGTAGACCACGTAGAATACACATTTGTTCCCGACAATGAGATATCGTTAAGTACTTCGTTAGTAACACTGTTGTCTGGGCTTACATTCAAAGACTCGCTGAGACCAAGTCCTCCATCAGTACTGCCTGAGAAAAACACATCCCAATTTGGATTTTGACTGGACGGATCTCTCTCTTCAAATCCAATTGCCAGGTTATCTCCGTCTGCATCTATATTAGGATTACTGGATATTATCCCGGGGCTTTTACTCACGTCGATGGGTTCACCGAAATTGGTTCCACCATTAGTGCTTATTATCAAGAAACCTCTCGTTCCCCAACTGATTGATCAAATTCAGACCATACAATGTACACATTATCGCTAGATGCAGCAACATGCGGTGTAAGTGATTCAGGACTTGACACTTGAACTGGCAGATCAAACCCCATCCCTCCGGTGGTTCGTTTTGTGTAGAAGGTTTGTGAGTTAAGCCCGTTAACGGCAGATTCAGTCCATACAACATACACATTGCTCTCGGAAGCTGTTATCGATGGACTTCTCGATACAAACCCTGGTGTATTGCTTATGTTAATAGGATCACTAAAGCTAATACCGCCATCAGCGCTTTCAGTAAAGAATATCTCGGCAGTCGCAGATGAGTCTGGATCACTCAGATCTAAGTACGCAACATAAATGTTATCCCCATTCACAGCAACTACCGGAGACCTGGAATTAACCCCATCGCTTATCCTGACTGGATCAGTGAAACTGAGTCCACCGTCAGTACTCTTGGCAAACACTACCTCAACTTCGGTTGTCACACTAGTCCAAACAACGTATATTATACCATTTTCATCTACTGCTATATCCGGTAAAAAGGAAAATGGACCGTCTTCACTGACCGGTATTGGTGCGCTAAATTGAACACCACCATCGGTGCTTCGCATAAATAAGACGTCACTAGAACCCCCAACATTGCTGCTAAAAACAATGTAAACATTATCACCAAATGAGGCAATGTGAGAATCCAACTGGTCACCTTCAAGATTGGTTATCTTTATCGGGTCGGCAAATGTCTGCGCATGAGCCAGCTTTAAGAAACCTCCTATGCCGCCATCATTCAGCAAGAATGGAACATTAAAAACTGTTAACCCCAGTATCAATGCCACAGAAATTGAGGATGTAGTGTTCGATCGAGCGTTGATCCTTGATGCGGCTTTAGTCAACCCTTTTGTAGAGACAGGCTTAGTTGTAAGGGATATCAATTCAAGTAAGCATTGCTTCAATCCACGAAAGAACATTTGAAACCCTGCACATTATCTATAATGCTAATCCTTAAGAGATGGGAGACAGAATTAGTTACGATTTGTTCTTAAGAAAGGAACAGATCTAGTTTCAATCATGGACTCGGAGAACTCTCTCAATGGGCTTAGTTGTAATACATGGCTTAAGTGAAGGTTCTATGAAGTCCTAAAAATATCAGAAATCTAAAAAAAGGAAGTTAGGCTCGAGTTCACAATCTCCTAATGCTCTATGAGCACCCTCATGTGATTTTTCTTTTCCTCTATCACTGGCCGGATCGGAATCGAGTTCTCCTCTCGCGTCCATTTTACCTTCCAGATCTACCATTTCATCACAGGCACTATCTGATCGTGGGTCATTATCTGATGAAGCCATTGCAACATTGACAGATAGAGTAGATGTCATTCCTACTGTCAAGGCAACATACACTCCAGCGAAAACTAATCCTCTATCTATCGTCCCGAACTAACAAATAGGCAATTTAAGTTTTGTTTCACCCTATAGAGAGGGAAGACCCTTCTACAGTCCGTCTCATGTTATGTAAAGTTTATCTTACCATTAGCAGATATTATATTGCACCACTAATTTGAGACGCCATAAGTAGGAACCTGCACGATTGGTTTGGGGTTGCGATTCCGGTTGTCAGGTAGCCAAAACCTACCATCTCAGGCGTTAACCGAAGATAACATTAATCTCTATCAGCACCTTAACTTCTCTATATAAAGGGTCTATTCAGATTAACTTCTTATGTTTATATTATTTCTCTATTACCTCTCAATATTTTGGTTCAGACCCCATCTATCTCGTACTTTATCTTCCAACTTTGAAAACATAATTCTATCAAATAGCAACCCAATCGCGAATATCGAAATCATGGATGCAATGATTTGATCCATGAGTTGAAATTCTCTCCCAACAAGCAAGATATGACCTAGGCCCACAGATGCTGCAATAAGTATTTCTGCCCCTATTAGTGCGTGCCACGCAAACGACCATGCTTGTTTTATTCCTACAAGTAAAGAAGGAGTTGCTGCTGGAATCATCACATATCTAAAAAGTGAAAAACCCTTCGCACCCATGTTTCTTGATGCTTGGATATATAGAGGAGGTATGTTACGAATCCCGCTATATGTTGACATCATCACAGAAAATACTGAACTCATAATTACTACAAATAAAATTCCTAAATCATTAAGCCCTATTAGCAGAATAGCAAAGGGAACCCAAGCTACGCTTGGAAAAGATTGTAATCCGACAGCAAAAGAGCTCATGGTTTTTCCAAATCCCTGAAATTTTACCATAGCCAATCCTACCGATATTCCGATAATGATAGATATTGTAAATCCAATAACGAGTCGATACATTGTCATTCCAATGCTCTTAATCAACGTAAAATCCTGGAGTAAGCCCGCAAAGGATTCGGCAACCATAGCTGGAGAAGGCATCGACACATGTGGCCAAATTCCTAAAATGTAGACTAGCTGCCATATACCAATAAATGCGGCTATAAACAATGTAATATTAGCCAAGTCATCAAGGTCTGACTTCTTGCCAAGCTTCCTTGGGATTCGTTGTCGCTGAATATCCTGCATTTCTAGCCAGACCGGTTTTCCCTATCGTCCTTGATGTCTGTCTTGATTGCCTTATTCATATTCAGAATCTACTTGTTTCCTTGATCATAGCTGGCTTTGCAAAATTGGACAATATATGCATGAAATAGATGAGACATTGTATATAATTGACCCCAAACGCGTAATTTAAGTACAAAGCACGCAGATCTTGCATGTTTCAATAGGATATTCTTTCATGACAATAGAATATGATGCAAATTGATCAGTAGTTTTATCATACTTGCCAACCATTTTGGATGCCTCTGTACATTAGCACATTTTCCCTAGGATAATCATCGGATTACCTTCGAACCAGTTTTTATTTTGAATCCCTCCAATCCCTGTTCATGGATGGACTGGACTTGACATTCGATTAGTATTCTCTTCATTGGTAAAAGCAACAGATAGCATAATAAGTTCAGTGTGTAATATTTGGCCGGAAAAACCACAGTTGTGTACTGCCATTGTGGGTACTCGCCTGTATCAGCCTCATTCCGGTAAGCCTTCTTATTTTGTACAATGCTTTAGTGTCTGCATAAAAATCATTTGTATTTAATATCAGAAACTCCTTATGATCTCCTGTTATGTATTCAAACCCGCAATCTTTGTTGCATTCTAAAATATTCCATATCCACTCTTCACACTCATCTATTGGTAATTGAGAGGATGACTGAGGCGACATCATACTATTGCTTTCATTCCTAACATACTGCTATGGTTAAGATCATATATTTACGATGTACTCAAAAACTAATAAAGTGATCCAATATTATTTCTGCGAGATGATTCATTCTAGATGTATTTAGCTCTAATTCAAGTTCTTTTCCTATCTTATGGTTGATTTGTAGCGAAAACTGGGACAGGCCTTTCAATCTATCTGGAACGGGCAAGCAAATTTCTTAAATAGCCCCGCATGGCTCTTGTAAAGAGAATTGTGCATAAACTAGAACTATGAAAAGGATATATCTTGCAATAGTAAAAAATAGATACCTAAAGTTTGGTCTGATTCTCGTGATTGCGGGTGCCATAATGGTCATCTACCTAAACAATGAGGGGGTAAAATGCCTGTCAGAGATTAGTAGAAGGCAGAACACGAGCATCGAAGATAATCAAGAGTTAGAACAACTCAGAGGAACTTGTTTTTTTATTACCAATTCGTACTTTTACTCACTATTTGGAGTAATAATAGGTTCGGTGATAATTATAGTATGGTATTCAAAATATAGGAACATATGGCGATCCAAATTTGACAAATGATCCTCTAACCCTCTAGAAGGATAATATCGAAAATAATCATTTACTTTACAATAATTCCGTTTGCAGTAGCAAAATAATCCCTTATTAGTAAGGAAGCCCCTAAAAGTACTTTCATAATATCGATTGACAAAGTAGAAAGTACCAATAAGAAAGGGAAACAATACGAATCATCCAATAATCCATTGTTTTCTGCTTGCAAGAGTATTAGCTGTTCTTAGGATGGATGAAGTGACTATGCAGAAAAAGCTGCCTTTGAGGAATGTCTAGAATGGGATTCCTCAGCTTATTGTTGTCCATTTACTTTTTTTACTCATGGATGTGGTCTATCAGAGTTAGCTCTATCCTTAGTTTTTAGGATTGTCTAGCTGAGAACCGCCCCAGCTAAACCTGTTCTAAGGCGCAACTTCCCTTTAGAAACAGTGTTATGCGGCCGTGTCCTAAGGATACGGCCACAGCAAGGGCAACGATGTCCTTCCCATTGTAGGAATGTCTCGCACTCTACGCATCTTTTATGCCCGTTTCTATAATAGCTCGCTTCAAAAGCAGACTTATGAGCTTTATACTTGTGACAGATGTCTCTGCAAAATAACCTCAACTCATAATTTCCTGGGAGCAACGTGTGCTGTCCGCTTCCGTAGATTTTAACAGACTTAGGCTGGGAAAGTTCAACAATAGTTCTTCTATATATGAATCTGACATATTTTGTGGTCTTGCCTTCTCACGTGTAAGGATCCTATACAATGCCAGATCGTTAAAACGCCTTTTTGCTACCATATTACTATTGTAAATTCATTATCACTTAAAAAACTTTTTACCCACCCACATGTTTGATATTTTCCCGTAATTTCCATGTGTGTTAGCGAGTTAAAACTAGAGATTAATTGAGAGTTATACGTTCGATACTATATCTAGTAACGAACGTAGAATATCGCCTTTATCAAAGAAATTGATGTATACAAGTTTGATTTAGACATGCTATACTGTCTTCCAAATCTCTATCATCAGAATCTTGGCAATAGGTCGAAATTTAGCTTTACAGAATAATTCTTGTGGTTAGGTATCAGTAGTAAAAACTTTAATTTTAATGCCATTGAATTTAAAGATTTACGTATAGCCTATTCAGTATGACTGGAGAAAATCGGGAATATCCGTAATGCCCAGTTTTTGCTTTCGACGCTATTCTGGCTGCCTTCTCTGAGGGCTGATCTCGCAAAAGACTTTATCTCTAAATTCTACATATTTTAATATCATATCTTTGATTCTTGAGTACTTGCCTATTAATTCCCTCAGATCACTATTCTCTTCATACCCAAACGAAGAAGCATAATAAGCACTTTGAATATGTCGCTCTAGGCCGCATATATCTTTAATAGATCTCAAAAAGATTTTTAGTGATTTATTGCTGGTTTTCTTACCGTTTTCCTGATTTTGAATTCCAATAGCAACAAGGGTCTGAGTATTCTTCGCGTACACGCAAACATCCACAGGATAGTTTGTTCCAGATGCCCCTACAAGCTTTTGATTTATGTGAAATTTATAATACTTGGGATAATAATTCCAAGACATATATACAGCAAGTCTATAGTTGGAGAAGCAATCTTCGCAGTCAAGGAATATTCGCTGAAGGAGAAGAATTGTTTCATTATTTAGCGAAGAGAACCGGTTTGCTTTCTCACCAGATCCTCGTGTCACGAAAGAACGAGCATCTAATTTACACCCGCATTTTTCTGCCACTTTTTCCAATATCTGAAATGGTATATTGTAGTTAGCGAGGCTAACTTCTATCCGTTGGCGCTGCTGATCATCCAGTTGTTTGGTTTCAGAGAACATAAGAGGCCCATTATTTAGTCGTTTTGATACTTAATAAATTAATACTATGTAAAACAGGCAGTTACACAGGGCTTTTGGTGCCTTTTTTTGGAATTTGATCGCAATTTAAGGAATCATAGACAGAGTATGAAGGCCTTATCCCGTGGAAAATCAATTCAAGAATCGTTTTTTATCGTTCGAATCAAAAAATTTGACCTGCAATTCGATTAGTTTCAAGCATTATTTCGTCCTTGCGTGAATGGTGCAACACCGATAAAGACAAATAATTTAGAGTTGAAAATACTCGCGAAAGTGTAGCAGATCCTCTTAGCAAAGGATAAGGAAAAGGATCACCATAATTTGATAGACCATATAACATTAAGAAAGATAATACTTAATATTCATGAGATTCTCGTAAAAAAGCAAAGAACCTATGAATCAATCTGCTTTCTACATCTGGTTTTTCCCTGTGCTATTTTCCTTACTTCTACTCTTGGGGGATAGTGGTAAGTCATTAGGAGACCCTAATTTGAGAGAGTCTAATTTTAACTTGGACAAGATTGTTGACGGTTTTTCTCGACCCACTGGGATGACATTTTTGGGCCCTGATGATTTTCTGGTAACGGAAGAGGACACCGGTAAAGTTAAAAGAGTCATTGATGGACGTGTTTACCAAACAGTATTAGACGTTGATGTTTCGACAAATGATTCTAGAGGACTAATAGGTATTGATTCAGAGATCATTGACAATAAAACATTCGTTTTCTTATATTTTACCGAGTCATCCTCCGGGGACGATGGAGAACCTGTCGGTAATCGTCTTTATAGATATGAGCTAATAAATGGTTTATTGACTAATAAGAAATTACTCTTGGATATGCCAGCTGGACCAGGTACAAAAGATAATGGAGGGCCTGTTGTAATTGGCCCAGATAATAATGTTTATTCGGTCGTTGGTCATATCGCAGGAGAGAGAGATAAAGGACACGAGACCAAAGCTCAAAATTTTAAACGTGGGCCTGATGCTGATGGATCAAGTGGGATCCACAGAGTCACAATAAATGGCAATATTGTTGATTCTGGAATATTAGGATCTTCAGAATCGCTGGGTACATATTACGCCTATGGGATAAGAAACACCTTTGGTATGGATTTTGATCCAGTAACCTCAAAACTTTGGATTAGTGAGAATGGTGTTTATTCAAATGATGAGATTAACCTAGTAGTACCAGGTTTTAATGGAGGTTGGAAACATGTGACAGGTCTGGCTCCCCCGAATTTTGATTACACAGACCTGGTAACCTTTAATGGAAGTGGAGAATATAGCGATCCAGAATTTGTATGGAATAATACTGTATCGCCTACCGCACTTTTATTTTTTAATAGTGACAAATTTGGACCTGAATTCAAGGATGATATGTTTGTGGGGGACTATGAATTTGGAAGGATCTATCATTTTGGGCTTAACTCGGATAGAAATTCCCTGCACCTAACAGGTTCTCTGGCTGATAAAGTAGCCGATAATGATTCCGAACTCCAGAATAATATTTTTGGAGAAGATTTTGGAGTTCCAACGGATCTGGAAATTGGTCCTGATGGAATGCTATACGTTACCTCATTGAGAGATGGCGCCATATATAGGATAAGTAGGTGAGCCGTAGCCTACGATGGTTCACACTTTGATACTGGAACTTCATCCCTACATCTAAAGGTAAATAAATGTGCCTTTGAACAGGAACATGTACTTTCTAATTCATAAACTTCATTGGATTTTTGGTAACTATATACGTGCCAATTATATGCACAGATGAAACAGGCTATATAGTAAATGGTCAATACTTATTCATTATAATTTTACAACAATAATTAAGGAACAACTTGAATTCAAGGAAGTTCTAGACAAGAACATTTTAATTCACAATCTATCTACTTAAGAAGAGTAGTAGTATGGATATTTCCCCACAAGATATACATACGTGGTATAAGAAAATGGAAATGATAGGCATAGACAAAAAGAGTCTGGATCAAGATATAGACCCGGGTCGACTTAAACTAAAAACTAAGTTTATGAATCAACACTTCATAAATGAGCTAGACAAGATCGGGCTGCAGCTCATATACATAACTGGGACATTTGAAGGCAAACTCATCGTATTATTGGAAGCAAAATCAACATAATTATGGGTAACAGGAATTTATGATATTTCCTATGTATCATGTGAATATGGTTTAACCAAATAGGCTAGTACATACATAGATATTAAGAACCCGTGTTTTGTTGTTGAATCTAGCATGATTGAAGCTTAAGGATTAGATTGTCAAATGCTGGACTAACTAACTGAATTGTAAACGATTACCATTGGATCTGGAGTATTACTAAAAGATAATTAATTTAACTTTTTTTATGAAACAAGTTAGACTTAAAACCGTGTTTATCTGTTATTATCATTAGCTTACAGGTGGTGAATTGACTTTAGCGTAGAACAAAAACAAACTATTCTCAACTTGTATAATTCTGGAATAATATCAGAGGTAATAGCACTTCAAATGGATATGAATGAAGAGGATGTTCTTCGAATCATAGAGGAAATGGCAAAAAGTGAAAAAGGAAGAGGGATGATAGGCTTCTCTCTATCCTCGTCGTTAAGAAATACTAGAAAAGACTCGAACGTTCCGCTTATAAGTAAACTCTACCTAGACAAGGTAGTAAATATTGATTACGCTATAAATTATGCACAAACAAGAATGTGGAAAGCTCTTAAGGTCAAGTCTGATTTTGACATTTCAACTGAGGAAACGCAAAACCATTTAAAGAATTACGCAGAGTCTAAGACTACTTTTATTATTCTATACATCGATCTTGTGGATTCTACCAGGTTATCCATGACCCTTCCCGTGAACAGATTAGCGACTATAGTCAGGGCATTTTCTCAAGAAATGTCACTAATCATTTCGGCATATGGTGGATACGTCTTGAAATACATCGGCGATGCGATTCTCGCATTTTTTACTGTAGACCCATCTGATAATTTGAATTCACGCTGCATAAACGCTGTATCATGTGCATCTTCGATGATTAAGGTTATTTGCCAGGGGATTAATCCTATTTTGAACCAATATGATTATCCTGAATTAAGGGTGAGAATTGGAATAGATGTTGGTGAGAATGCAGTAGTACAATTTGGATGGGACACTCATACGGTTGACGGGAAAGCCGTACTGAGAGATCCTCATTTTGATATATTGGGCTACACAATAAGCATAACTGCCAAGATGACCGCATTTGCTAATCCAGATCAGATCGTAATAGGTCAATTGGTTTACCAAATACTAGAAGACCAGCAGAAATCAATGTTTAAACCCTTGCCCATAAGTCCACAGATTTGGAATTATCTTAGTGATAATACGGGAGGAGGAATTTATCGCCTATACGGTAGCATAAACAAAAGGGATGCTGATCCTGAATACGACGCTATGGATACCATATGATAAAATAGCTGATGTCAATGAAGTATTAATAAGACCTACAGCTCAAGAAAGATAATAACTCCTTTTATCATTTTTCTAGTCCGTGTATTATCTTCTGGGTACGTGCCCGATTACGGCTAGGTTTTCAGGATTTCTTTATAAATCTGCAAATTAGTGAATTCTCCATAAGCATTAACCTCCGATAGAACGAGTATAGAGAAAGGGTAAAGTAGGATGATATGTGCAAATAAGTAGGATTCCACTTGACTAAAAATGCAGTCAGCAATATTCATTGACAGAAGAGATGCTGCAGAACAGCTAGCCAAGAAACTCGAATGGTGGAAAGCTGAAACAACAAAAGAAAGTACCGAGCCCGATAAGCTATCTACAAATATAGTAGTCTTGGCGATTCCGCGTGGAGGAGTGGTCATTGGTGATGTTATTGCATCTAATCTGGGCTCTAGACTTGACATTGTTGTCTCCAGAAAGATTGGCGCGCCTTCGAACCCTGAACTTGCAATAGGGGCAGTAATGCCTGACGGTAGTGTTTATACAAACGAGAACATTGTAAATCATTTGAGCGTACCTCAGGGGTATATTGATTCACAAGCAAAAGCTGAGGTAAGAGAAATAGAGCGCAGATTGTATAGATTCAGAGGTAATATTGAGTATGAAGAGAGTCTAAGAGGAAAGACTGTGGTATTAGTTGATGATGGGATTGCAACAGGAGCAACCATCCTAGCCGCAGCAAAATGGCTAAGGTCAAAAAATTTATGTAAAAAGCTGGTGATAGCTGCTCCTGTTGCGCCTCCCTCTGATAGTACACTTGAATCTCTAAAAAATCTTGCAGATGAAGTGGTAATCCTATATTCTCCAGAACCATTTTATGCCGTTGGACAGTTTTACAAAAAATTTCCTCAAGTAAGCGATGACGAAGTAATAGAGATAATGCAAAAATACGATTATAGAGGCAAGGGCAACGAAGCAACGTAATAAGAATAAATATCACTACAGTTGTTAAAAAGATGTGCATCATAGTTCTAGGCACGTATAAAGCTCTGGATGGGAGATCGACTAAATATGAACGGGGAAACTTGAATAAAATCTTGACACAGTATGCGTAGCAAATTATTGAATAATATTACCTTCTTCTGCATCTAAACTGAGAAAATAAGATGATACCAGTTCATGGTTATGCAAGCACGCAAGCTAAGGGACCACTGACATTATACGAATTTGAAAGACGTGAGCCTCTAGACCATGAGGTCGTTATTGATATCCAGTACTGTGGGATCTGCCACTCAGATATTCACCAAGTTAGTGATGAGTGGGGCGGATCAACGTTTCCGATGGTTCCAAGACATGAAATAGCAGGCATTGTCTCTCAGGTTGGAACGAATGTCAGTCGTTACAAGGTAGGTGAAAGGGTGGGTGTAGGGTGCTTCGTCGATTCTTGTCGCAAATGTTCTCCATGCCGCGATGGTCTTGAGCAATATTGTGTTGAGGGGTGTACTTTAACATACAACGACGTCGAAAGGGATGGGAAGACCTCTACTCAAGGTGGCTATTCAAACAAAATTGTAGTAAACGAGGATTACGTTCTCAAGATCCCTAATGACCTGCCTCTTCCTCGTGCCGCTCCTCTTATGTGTGCGGGAATCACACTATATTCTCCTCTCATGCATTGGAATGCCGGCCCCGGGAAGAAAGTGGCTATCATTGGTTTAGGTGGCCTAGGGCATATGGGAGTTAAAATTGCGCACGCACTCGGTGCTGAAGTTACGGTTCTGAGTCACTCTCTTAATAAACAAGAAGATGGGAGAAGGATGGGAGCTGATCACTTTTTTGCCACCTCAGATTCTAGGACCTTTGAGAAACTAAAAGGAAGTTTTGACATGATCATAAACACCGTTTCGGTAGAGCTGGACATGAATAGCTACTTGAATCTGCTTCGGCTTGATGGTACGATGGTAATAGTAGGCCTTCCAGAAAAAGAGATATCCTTTGGCGCGTCCTCACTCACTAATGCGCGTCGCCGGCTCGCAGGCTCTGTTATTGGAGGAATCAATGAAATCCAGGAAATGCTTGAATTTTGTGAAAAGCATAAGATCTATTGTGACGTAGAACTAACCCCGATTCAAAAAGTAAACGAGGCATACCAACGAGTTGTCAATAGCGATGTTAAATATCGGTTTGTGATCGATATGAAATCGCTAAGGTAGGATGGTGAGATTGAACTGATGGCAGTACAGATGCAAAAGCACTAATTTTATTGGCATTTTTCTTATCATTAGTTCGTCGACTATCTATAAATCAGAGAATCTTGTAGTTTTTGAGCCTGTAAAGATATCTCTTAGAATATCTTGTACAATATAAAGAGGGGTAGATGAAAATATCTGTAAGCTCACGTTTGGGGATCAACTGATACAATAGACTTGTAGATTGCTATGAAACTGGAGCTAGGCTGTGTCTTTGGGAGAGCGGCTCCACTTTCATTATTATTAATATCGATATTTGTATTGTAATTATACAATAAGGATAAAATTAGAACGAAATCGCCTCCTTGAGGTGGAACTTGGACCATAAAGCTGTTTTGTTCTAATGTAGGCTCCTTTAGTGATTTGTCGAACATTACAAAGGAATCTGAAATCTTTTTGTCAATAACTATTTCTCCAAGCCTTAGATCGGTAGTATTCATTGGTGTTGTCGAATTTACAATCTCTACGCTTACAATATTTGGAGATGTCCCATCTGAGATCTCCAAGCCTAGAAGTCGATCTTGTCCGACTTGAATAGTGCTTTGTTCTACAAAGTCACCCGCAGAATAATTTGCGATGTATGTATTACCTACAAGAACACCGTCCAAGCCAATTTCTTTTGATCGAGTCCACTCTAGAGGTATCTCATTTTCACTTTGTAATAACTCGACTTTAGGTAATTCAAAACCCGCCATATTATCAACCGAATCCAATGTACAGTTGCAAGAGGTCTTACTTTTTGAGAACGCATTCACCTCTCCTACCTGCATTTTTTGATATTCATCATAATAAATGGAGAAACAACCGAACCCAGCTACTAGGGAGATTATGATTATCACATAAGGGTTGTACATATCCAACTGTGTCTCTATATTATTAAATAACTTTGTCGATCTTGCAACTTTATGAAGATGCAAGACTCGACCAAATTATCTTCAGCTCGCTCTAGATTTAGATTTGATGTCACCCACGCTTCTCATCGTAGAAATGAGATGTAATGTTAGCTCGAAATTCGATGCTGTACATATTTGAAAAATGGAAGCTATACAATTCCGATGACTATTTTAAGCAAATAATCAGTAAACATCAACTGTGAACCACGGTTTGGCGGCTATTCCTCTATTCCCTTCAATCTTTTCAACTAGCGGTTCACAAACATTAGGCTCAGATACTATAGTACAGGATTTCGCGGTTATCATGATAGTTGCGGCTCTAATGCTCCTGCTTACGCACAAACTAAAACAACCAATGGTACTAGGATATATTCTTGCTGGTATTATAATCGGACCTTATACTCCACCTTTTCTGTTACTCCACGATATAGACACAATCAGCGTTATTGCAGAACTAGGGATCATAATGCTTCTCTTCGCCATCGGAACTGATTTTCCTTTGGCTAGGCTTAAATCGGTTGGTAGAATCTCAATTGTAGTAGCGTTAGCGGAATCTATAGGTACATTGTTGGTTACCTTCTTTGTTGGCCAATACCTGGGCTTTTCATTTTTTGATTCTATATTCATAGCGCTAGCTATGTCGATTACAAGTACCATAGTCACGATTAGGGTTCTAGAAGACTTAGGTCTGATTAAGGACACGTCTTCTACTTTGATTCTTGGAATATCCATTATTGAAGACATCATTGCCATAAGCATACTAGGAGTGGTTCAATCAGTGGCCGTAATTGTTACCGGAATGGAGCATACAGGTAATATATTGAATCAAGAATTAATGTTGCAACTCTTATATTCAATAGGTATTGTGGCAGCATTTATTGGAAGCATTTTAATTTTGGGATCAAGATACATTCCAAACCTCGTAGACAAAATAGGCAAGACCAATGATTATGCTCTACTTCTAATAGTCATTTTGGGCCTGGCAGTCGGTTTATCATTTGCAGGTAGCCTTCTAGGCTTATCTGTAGCGACAGGTGCCTTCTTGGCAGGTGTATTAATTGCTGAATCAAAAAGTGCCAATGCAGCAAGGGTATTGACAACACCTATTCGTGATGTATTTGCAGCCATATTCTTTATTTCAATAGGTGCGTTAATGGACATATCGTTGATACCCATGTTCATTGTACCGACCATTTTGCTCATTTTGGCTTCATTTGCGACTAAATTTTTGATAGTAGGAGCCATACTAATTAGGGTAAAATATGATGGTGCCACATCTTTAAGAACTGCGCTCGGTATGGCCTCTGCAAAAGGAGAACTGTCTTTGGTTGTGGCAAAGGGTGGTCAGGATGTCGGAGCGGTATCATCTGCAGTACTCCCAATATTAGGGGTTGTTACGATGATTACTACTTTTATGACACCATATATTTTGAAGTTTGGTAGTAAACTGGGAAATGTGGCGCAAACACCTGCATTAGATTCAAAAACGGACGACCAGCCAGAAAAGGGGGAAGAGTAGTTTTCTATTATTATTAGTATTATTATAACCTATTACTACTAGTATTATTGTATCCTTATGCCCGCTTAGAATTGATATTTAG
>Ga0111538_10007444_pt1 | contig 14747 bp, 13 predicted proteins | sample SoiMethybrSBSTD1_FD_79669 | JGI IMG/M metagenome (GOLD analysis project Ga0111538, IMG submission 79669) | Bulk soil microbial communities from a Populus tree surrounding site in Tennessee, USA - Soil MetaG P. TD hybrid SBSTD1 (version 2)... | ecosystem: Environmental > Terrestrial > Soil >... | reverse complement strand
TCCTGGCCGCCCTCGCCACGCCGCTCGTGCTCTCCGTGCACTCGGTGGTGTCCTTCGACTTCGCGACCGCACAGCTGCCGGGCTGGCACACCACGATCTTCCCCCCCTACTTCGTCGCCGGCGCGATCTTCAGCGGCTTCGGCATGGTGGTGACGCTGGCGGTGCCGGCGCGCCAGTTCTTCGGGCTCAAGCGCCTGATCCAGATGAGGCATCTCGAGCACATGAACCTGGTGATCCTGACCACGGGCACCATGGTCGGTTACGCGTACGGGATGGAGTTCTTCATCTCCTGGTACTCCGGCAGCATCTACGAGCAGTTCGCCTTCATCAACCGTGCCTTCGGCAACTACGCCTGGGCGTACTGGACGATGATCAGCTGCAACGTGATCTTCCCGCAGCTCTTCTGGTTCAAGAAGATCCGCACCAACCTGACGGCGATGATGATCATCTGCGTGCTGGTCAACGTCGGCATGTGGTTCGAGCGCTTCGTGATCATCTGCACCTCGCTCGCCCGTGACTTCTTGCCTTCGGCCTGGGGCTACTTCATTCCGACGCCGTTCGACTACCTGACGTTGATGGGCAGCTTCGGCCTGTTTTTCACGTTGTTTTTGCTGTTCTGCCGCTACCTGCCGATGGTGGCGATCGCAGAAGAGAAGATCTCGTACGCCCACGCCCACGAGACGCACTGATGAGCGACGTAACCACAACCGAGCCCGACGACGGACCTGCCCCCGTGTTCGGCCTTCTCGCCGAATACAAGACGACAGCTGACCTGATCCACGCCTCGAAGAGGGTGCGGGACGCGGGCTTCCGCGACTGGGACACCTACACGCCCTTCCCGGTCCACGGCATCGAAAAGGCGATGGGCATCAAGATGACGGTCCTGCCCTGGATCGTCTTCGGCGCCGGCTTCACCGGCTTCTGCACCGCGGTCTGGCTCCAGTGGTGGACGAACGCGATCGACTATCCGTGGATCATCAGCGGCAAGCCGTTCTGGAGCATCCCGGCCAACGTGCCGGTCATGTTCGAGTTGACCGTGCTGTTCAGCGCGATCACCGCGCTGCTGTCGATGCTGCTCTTGAACGGACTGCCGCTGCCCAGCCACCCGCTCGACCTGTCGGCACGCTTTGCCAAGTCGACGGACGATCGCTTCTTTCTGCTCATCCAGACCAGCGATCCGAAGTTCGACGCCGAGGATACGCGCACGCTGCTCGACAGCACGAGCCCGCTGGCGCTCGAAGACGTGCTCGAAGATCGCGTGACCTCGGACAAGCTCCCGACCGGCGTCGTCTACGGGCTGATCATCGCGGTCGCTGCTTCGCTGGTGCCGTTCGCGCTGTTCGCCTCGGCCCGGGAGTCGAAGGGGCCGACCCCGCGCTTGCAGGCAGTGGGCGACATGGACTGGCAGGCCAAGTTCAAGTCGCAGCGCCACAATCCGTTCTTCGCCGACGGGCGCAGCGAGCGCCTGCCTCCGCCGGGCACGATTGCCTTCGGCGAGCTCCGTGACGACGACCATTTTTTCCGCGGCAAGGAAAACGGGATCTGGGCCCGCACCTTTCCGCCCGCGTTCGAGATCTCGAGTCAAAAGATGGAGCGCGGGCGCGAGCGCTTCGGCATCTATTGCTCGCCGTGCCACGGACTCGTGGGCCGCGGGGACGGCATGATCAACAAGCGCGTCGAGTCGCTCCAGACCGGTCGCGACTCCTGGGTGCAGCCGACCAATCTGATCCAGGACCACCTGCGCCAGCAACCGGTGGGGCAGCTCTTCAACACCATCACCAACGGGATCCGCAACATGCCGGCCTACGGCGCCCAGATCGAAGCCGAGGACCGCTGGGCGATCCTGCTCTACCTTCGTGCGCTGCAGAAGAGCCGCTCTGCTCAGCTAGCGAGTCTTACCGACGCCGAGCGCGGCTCCCTGCAGTGACGAGACGAAAGCGCCATGGCCAAGATCAAGGAAACCAGTAAGGGCAAGAGCCAGGACAAGGGCGCGAGCTCCGCCAAGAGCAAGAGCTCGAGCACGGGCGGCGGCTCCGGCAAGAGCAGCGCCTCGGGCGGCGGCTCTGGTTCGAGCAGCGGAGGTGGTTCGAGCGCGGCCAGCGCCGGTGACGGCAACATCCGCCTCGGCGCCGCGGGCGAAAAGCTGATGAAGACCGCGGGCGGCATCGGCGCGGTGTGTCTGGGCGCGGCCTTCGCGCTCGGCTTCGGCAAGGACGACCACCTCCAGCATTTTCTGCACTCGTACCTGGTCGCCTTCATGTGGGGCCTGGCGATCTGCCTGGGCGGCCTGTGGTGGGTCACGCTGCAGCATCTCGTAAACGCGCACTGGAGCATCGTCGTGCGCCGCATCGGCGAGCTGATCGCGTCCGCAATGCCGATGATCGCCGTGCTGAGTCTGCCGATCGTGTTGAGCGTCCTGATGGGCAACGCTGCGTTGTTCCCATGGGTGGACCACGAGGTGGTGAAGGCCAACCACGTGCTCGAGCACCGCTCCCCCTACCTGAACACGACGTTCTTCCTGATCCGCTGCCTGTTCTACTTCGGCTTCTGGACGCTGCTCGCGCGCTTCTGGTTCAAGCGCTCGACCGCGCAGGACAGCGCGGCCAAGCCGGACTTCGGCAAGAGCCTCCAGGGCATCAGCGCGCCGTCGATGATCGTGATCGTGCTCACGCTCACGTTCTGCGCCATCGACTTCATGATGTCGCTCGACAAGCTGTTCTTCAGCACGATCTGGGGCGTCTACTACTTCGCCTGCTGCGTGCTGTGCTTCCACGCTGCGCTCGCGCTGTCCTTGATGTGGCTGCAGAAGAACAAGCGCCTGGTCGATATGGTGACGATCGAGCACTACCACGACGTGGGCAAGATGATGTTCGCGTTCACGATCTTCTGGTCGTACATCGCGTTCTCGCAGTTCATGCTGATCTGGTACGCGAACATCCCCGAGGAGACGGCCTGGTTCAAACCGCGCTTCGAAAACGACTGGAAGTTGGTTTCGGCCGCACTCCTGTTCGGAAAATTCGCGATCCCGTTCCTCGGCTTGATGTCGCGCCAGGTCAAACGCAATCCGAAGCTGCTCGGCTTCTGGGCGGTATGGGTGCTCGCGATCAACTACATCGACATGTACTGGCTGATCATGCCGCAGCTCGACCCCGCGAATCCGCCGTTCTCGCTGCTCGACGTTCTGTGCTGGGTGGGCGTGGCCGGCGCCGTGATCGCGACCGTCGCCTTCAACGCCAAGAACGTAAACCTGGTTCCGACCAAGGACCCACGGCTGCCGAAGTCGCTGGCCTTCGAGAATATTTGAGTAGAGCCCATGGCCACTATCCCCGACAAAGTGAACACCGGCGCGCTGGCCACGATCGTGGCGGTGGGTGCGATCTCGATGGTGGGGATCAGCGCGGCACTGACCGCGATGGTCCGCTCCGAGGTCGATAGCCACGCCGAGGCGGTGGGAGCAAAATCGAATCTTGGCCCCGTGCGCGAGCTCAAGAAGACGTGGCTCGACGAGCTCAACCAGCCCGCCCGGCGCGACCCGGCGACGGGCCGCGCGATGATTCCGGTCGAACGAGCGATGGAGCTCGTGGTCCAGGACCTGCGGCAGCACCCCGAGCACGCCACCGAGCCCCCGCCGCCCGACGCGGGCAAGCACGAGAGCGACGCCGGTGCAGCGCCCGCGGCCGCGGATGGCGCCCCCACCGGCGAGGCCGACGCAGGAGCGGCACCCGCGCCGGAAGCGCCCGCACCCGGTCACGAAGCGCCTGCACCCGGTCACGAAGCGCCCGCGCCCGGTCACGAAGCGCCCGCGCCCGGTCACGAAGCGCCCCCGGCACCCGCTCCGGAACCCCCGACCGGCGCCGCTCCTCCTTCCGGAGAGCACAACGCGGTTCCGAGCAGTCCCTCCCCGGCTCCGGCCAAGAAGAAGAAGCCCGCTGCGCATGCACCCGCGCCGCCGCCCGCGGCTCCCCCGAACTCGCCGTGACCCCTGCCTTTCAAACCGACGATCTCATTGAGCTCCCAGCCGCCGCGCTTGTCAGAAGCCGGTTTTGGGGGCAGTACCTGGACGCTTCCGGCATTGGCTTTCACCTCGGTGAACCCAGCGCCGACGCCTGACCGATGGCAAGAACTCCGCTTCGCCGTGTACTTTCCCTCCTCGCCTTCCTCTGGATCGGCGTGGGCGCGGCGTCGGCGTTCGGCAAACCGGTCGATCCGAGCGAAATCAAGGATCGCACCGAGCCCTTGCCGAAGCGGCTCGAGGGGATCGACGTCATCGAGCACCTGAACGCCGAGCTGCCGAAGCAGGTCGAGTTCACCGACGAAACCGGAAAGCGCGTCAAAATCGGCGACTACTTCGACAGCAAGCGGCCGGTGATCGTGACGCTCAACTACTCGGGCTGCCCGATGTTGTGCAGCCTGATCCTGAACGCCCTGGTCGAAGGCCTGAAGAAGGTCGATTGGACGGCCGGCAAGGATTTTCGCATCGTCACCGTGAGCATCGATCCAGCGGAGACGCCCGAGATCTCGGCCCGTACCAAGCAGCGCTATGTCGAAGCCTACGGGCGTCCTGAAGCGCGCGAGGGCTGGCACTTTCTCACGGGATCGCCGGCCAACGTGAAGAGCGTCGCCGAAGCCGTGGGCTTCAAGTACGCGTACAACGAAAAGCGCAAGGAATACGTGCACCCCGCGGCGATCAGCCTGGTCACGCCGAGCGGCAAGATCGCGCGCTACCTGTACGGTATCCAGTTTCAGGAGCGAGACCTGCGTCTGGCATTGGTCGAGGCTTCGGAGGGCAAGGTCGGCAGCACGGTCGATCGCCTGATGCTCTACTGCTTTCATTACGATTCGAGTGAGGGCCGCTACGCTCCGGTGGCCGTGAACATCATGCGCCTCGGCGGCAGCCTGACCGCCGTTCTGCTCGGCGGCTTTCTGTTCGTGCTCTGGAGAGCCGAGCTCCGCAAAAAGCGCAAACTCGCGGCCGCCGCAGGCACGCAAAGCATCCTGAACGAGAGACCAGCCACATGACGCTCACGATCGCTTCCCTTCTGAACTTGCAGCAGCAAGCGGAACCGCCGGCCCGCCCCAAGCTCCCGGAGTCGCCGCTGTTCTGGATGCCGCGTCCCTCTTCCACGCTGGCACCTCACATCGACTGGTTGTTCGACGTGATGGTCTGGATCTCCGCGATCTGCGCGGTCGGCATCCTCGGCGCGATGATCGTGTTCTGCATGAAGTACCGCGCGGTCTCGCGCGAGGCGAACGAGGTGCCGGAGCCGTCGAGCGATCACAACACGACGCTGGAGATCACCTGGAGCGTGATCCCGCTGATCGTCGTCATTGCGCTCTTCGTCTGGGGCTTCAAGGGCTTCGTCGACATCAAGACCGTGCCGAAAGACTCGATCGAAATCCACGCCACGGGTCAAAAGTGGAAGTGGCTGTTCCAATACCCGAACGGTCTCGTCGACGACACGCTGCACGTTCCGGTCGACACCAACGTGCGCATCGTGATCAACGCGGTGGACGTGCTGCACGCCCTCTACATTCCGAACTTCCGCGTCAAGATGGACGCGGTGCCCGGCCGCTACACCGACCTCTGGTTCCGCGCCACCGAGACCGGCACCTTCCCGATCGAGTGCGCCGAGTACTGCGGTACCTCGCATTCGGACATGCTGGCCAACGCCATCGTGCATCCCCCGGGCGGCTACGAGCAGTACCTCGAAAAGGCCGAGGAGAAGATCAAGCTGTTGCCCCCGGTCGAGCGCGGCAAGCTCGTCGCCGAGAAGCAAGGTTGCCTGGTTTGCCACACGGTCGACGGAACGCCGAAGATCGGTCCAACCTGGAAGGGCCTGTTCGGCAAGCAGGAAGTCACGAGCAGCGGCAGCGTCACTGTCGACGAGAACTACCTGACCGAGTCGATCCTCGACCCGCAGGCGAAGCTGGTTACCGGCTTCCCGCCCTCGATGCCCACGTTCAAGGGCAAACTCAAGGATTACCACATCCAAGGGCTCATCGAGTACATCAAGAGCCTCAAGTAAGGACACACCATGGCCGCACCGAGCACCACCGCGGACGCCGTCCTCCCTCCTTCCTCGAGTGCCGAGGACAACTACCTGACGCACGACAAGGGCATCTTGTCGTGGATCCTGACGCTCGATCACAAGCGCATCGGCGTCATGTACCTGTTCAGCGTGATGACGGCCTTCGCGCTCGGCGGATTGTTCGCACTTTTGATCCGCACCGAGCTTCTGACCCCCGGCAAGACCATCGTCGATCACGACACCTACAACCAGCTGTTCACGCTGCACGGCGCGATCATGGTGTTTCTCGTGATCATCCCGGGCATCCCGGCCGCGCTCGGCAACATCGCGCTGCCGCTACAGCTCGGCGCGAAGGACGTCGCCTTCCCGCGCCTGAATCTGTTCAGTTACCACCTGTGGGTACTCGGGGCGTGCTTCTTCATGACGTCCCTGATCATCAGCGCCGCCGACACGGGCTGGACGTTCTACACGCCGTACAGCACCAGCACCGAGACCGCGGTGATCCCCGCCGCGTTCGGCGCGTTCATCCTCGGCTTCAGCTCGATTTTCACGGGCCTGAACTTCCTGGTCACGATCCACAAGCTGCGCCCGCCGGGCATGACCTGGTTCCGGCTGCCGCTCTTCATCTGGGCGCTCTACGCCACCGCGTTGATCCAGGTGCTGGCGACGCCGGTGATCGGCATCACGCTCCTGATGCTGATCGTCGAGCGCGTGTTCGGCCTCGGCATCTTCGACCCGTCGCTGGGCGGCGACCCGGTGCTGTTCCAGCACTTCTTCTGGTTCTACTCGCACCCGGCCGTCTACATCATGGTGGTGCCGGGCTTCGGCGTGATCAGCGAGCTGATTCCGGTTTTCTCGCGCAAGCGCATCTTCGGCTACAAGTTCATCGCGCTCTCGAGCGTCGCGATCGCGATCCTCGGCTTTTTGGTGTGGGGTCACCACATGTTCACGAGCGGCCAGTCGCTGCTCGCGGGCACGATCTTCAGCGCGATCACCTTTTTGATCGCGATTCCGACCGCGATCAAGACCTTCAATTGGACTTCGACCATGTACAAGGCGAAGATCCATCTCGATACGCCGATGCTCTATGCACTGGCGTTCCTGTGGGTGTTCACGATCGGCGGAGTCACCGGGATCTTCCTGGCGGTGATGAGCACCGACATCCACCTCCACGACACGTACTTCGTGGTCGCGCACTTCCACTACGTGATGATGGGCGGCGCGATCACCGCCTTCTTCGGCGGGCTCCACTACTGGTGGCCGAAGGCGTTCGGGCGCATGTACGACGAAAAGTGGGGTCGCTTCGGCGCGGTGCTGGTGTTCGTCGGGCTGAACGTGACGTTCTTCCCGCAGTTCATCATGGGCACGCGCGGCATGCCCCGCCGCTACTACAACTACCTCGAGGAGTTTCAGTCGCTGCACCAGCTGTCGAGCATCGGCGCCTACATCCTCGGCGCCGGCTTCTTGCTGACCGCGGTCATGTTGCTCTCCACGCTGCGCCGCAAACCCGACGCGCCCGCTAATCCCTGGGGCGCGACCACGCTCGAGTGGATGACGTCGTCCCCGCCGCCCTACTACAACTTCCGCGAAACGCCGGTGGTCGACCGGGGTCCCTACGACGGCTACGAAAATCTGGTTTACGACAAGAAAACCCGCGGCTACGTCGAAAAGAAGGCGACCGGCTGAATCCAGCCAGGGCGAAAGTAGAGCAGAATGGCAACCCAACCCGCCACCTCCCACGTGGAGAAGAAACCGAGTGGTCCAAAGCCCTTGCCGGCGCACGAGAAGGACCACGGCCACGCCCACGACGATCACGGCCATGGGCACGGCCACGCCGATATGCCGTTTCTGCAGCACCACTTCGACTCGCCGCAGCAGCAGTTCGACGCGGGCAAGCTCGGCATCTGGGCGTTTCTGGTCACCGAGGTGCTGTTCTTCGCCGGGCTCTTCTGCGCCTATACGATCTACCGCGCCCAGCACACCGAGGTTTACGTCTGGGCCCACTACTTCCTGGACACCAAGCTCGGCGCGCTGAACACGGTCGTGCTCCTGGTGAGCAGCCTCACCGCGGCTTGGGCCGTGCGTTGCGCTCAGCTCGGCAACAAGAAGGCGCTGATCACGAACATCGTCGTAACGATCGCGTGCGCCGCCACCTTCATGTGCGTGAAGTACTTCGAGTACACGCACAAGTTCCACGATGGCCTGGTGTGGGGCGGCCGTGGCGAGAAGCCGATTTTCGGCCTCAAGTTCGACCCCCACGAAGAGGTCTGGGAGCTTCCGCGCTTCAAACACAAGCACCCCGAGGCGGCGGAGCTCGCTGAAAAGCTGCGCCACGCTCAGGGCGGTGGCCGCCACGAGGCGAATGAAGCTCCCGCCGAGGGTAAGACGCCCATGCCCACCCCCGCGGGCATCGAGGACCACCCCGCGCATGCTGCGAAGCCAGCGCTCGCAGAAACCCCACCGAACAATGCGACGGCCGCCGCCACCGCGTCCGAGATCGCCGACATGCCCGAGGAGGCGTCCGAGCCGCTGCGGGCGGCTGGCCTGATCACCGAAAAGGGCGAGCTTCTGCGGTACCCGCCGCGCGGGCACGTCTTTTTCAGCATCTACTTCTTCATGACCGGCCTGCACGGTTTCCACGTGCTGGCGGGAATCGTCGTCTGGGTCTGGCTCTTGCGCCGCGCTGCGCGCGGCGACTTTGGTCCGAAGTACTTCGGGCCCATCGACTACGCAGCGCTCTACTGGCACTTGGTCGATCTGATCTGGATCTACCTGTTCCCGCTGCTCTACCTCATCGCGTGAAGCCCATGTCAAAGAGCGACGAAACGCTGGATCCCGAAAAGCTCCTAGCCGCCGCCGGTGACGACGGCGACGATCGTTCTTCTTCGTCTCCCCCCTCGTCGCGCGACGACGACGACGATGACGGCGAGGACGAGGACGAGGAGGACAGCGAACCCCCCGCCAAGTCCGCCAAACCGGCTTCAGAGCCGCCGAAATCCGCCAAACCCGCGGCCACGGCTGCCCCGGTGATGGCGCACGCCGTCGCGGGTCACGGTCACGCTCACGGCGACGAAGCGCACGGTGACGACCACGGCCTTTCTCACATCACGCCGCTGAGCCTGCTCGTCGGCGTGCTCAGCGCGCTGATCGTGCTGACGATCGTCACGGTCTACACGGCCGGGATCGACCTCGGCCACCAGTGGAACCTGGTCGTCGCGATGGTCATCGCAACGGTCAAGGCGAGCCTGGTCGTGACCTACTTCATGCACTTGCGCTGGGACAAGAAGCTCCACCTGCTCGTGTTCTTGAGCTCGGTGCTGTTCTTGATCCTGTTTCTGGCGATGGCGCTCACCGATCGCAAAGAGTACCAGCACTCGATCGACGAGGTCGATCGGGCGGCGCAGCAGAAGTAAGCCGCGCGTCGCCCCGCGTCAGTGCTGCTGGCTCTGCTGCGCTTGGCGCTGCATCTGCATCGCCACGCCCGCTCCCGCTCCCGCCACGGCCGCGGAGGCCTGACGAAGCAGCTGGGAGTTCGATGCTGCGCGGCCCGGCGCGCCGCAAACGCACGCGTCCGAGTACTCGCCCATGTAGACCAGGCCAACCACTTCCATTCCCGCGGCCCGGCATTTCGACTCGCAGCCGGAGCGACCACCCTCTACGTACGGGCTGCCGGTAAAGCTCGTGGCGCAAGAGCAGACCCCGAGCGCAGCCGCCAACACCCAACCCATCGATTTCTTGGTCATCTGAGAACCTCCCGTTCGATTTTCGTCCCGTAGACGCGACAAAGTAATACGGAACGCCCTCAGGGCGTCGTCTGCCACCAAGACGTGGTGGCCCCCTCCTGCTGCGTGCCGCGCGATGCGTCGTAGTAGACGATGCCGCCGGCAACGATGGCGATCGTACCGCCGCCGAGCAAAAGCCCACCGGCCACCTTGTTCGAGTCTTCGTCGGTGGAGAGCAAGGCCAGGCCGCCGATCAACGCGATCGATCCTGCGATCGACATCACCACCGGTAGCGCGGGCAACCAGGTGCGCGGCTCGGAACGCCCAGGTGAACGCACGTAGTAGTTGACGCCCCCCTTGCGAACCTCGAGCGTGTCGACGTCCCCGCCAGGTACCGAGCCGTCGGCGCTGACGAGGAACAGCTTGTAACGCCCCGCCGGAAGATCGGCGACGCACGGCGTGGTGCACAACTCGCCGCTGCGATTGGGCGGGACGGACATGCCCGGCGGAATGAAGCTTTCGTCCGCGCGCACGGAGATCCGCATCGGCCCATCGGTTCCGTGCAAGACGACTCGCCCGAAGCCCTCTGCGAGCGGCGCGTCCGGCACCGTCACCGGCGGTGCCGAGCGTGGTGGCGCTGCGCGCGGTGGCATTAGCTTCGGCTCATTGGTGCATGCCGCGAGGACTACCGCCGCGCACATCGTTGCGTAACGTGCACGCGCAACACCCGACGCCACCGAGCTCACCGCCATTACCGAATCCTCCCGCGCGACGACTCATATCAAGCGAGCGCCGCGGGCACAACCCGCCGGGCCGGCCCGGGCGCTAGGCGCGCGGCGCGCTCCACAGGGCAGCGACGAGTTTTTCGACCGCGGCGTCGATGTGATCGCGCGCTTCGCGCTGCTTGCCGGGCAGATCGCTGACGATCAACGAGAACGCGACCGGCGCGCCTGCGGGCCGGAGCACATAGCCGCTGAGCGCGACGACGCGGGCCAGCGTGCCGGTCTTCGCGCGGATTGCCCGAGTCTGCTTGTGTCCGCGAAAGCGCGAGCGCAGGGTCCCGTCGAGGCCGCCGATCGCGAGTTGCGCGAGAAACTCGGGGCCGATCGCCGGGTCGTTGTACGCGACGGCGAGCACGCGGGTGATCGCCGCCGCGCTGACCCGATTCGCGTCGAACAAGCCGGAGCCGTTTTTGATCACGGTGCCCGGCTCGAGCGCGCCGTTGCGGCGCAACCACTCGACGACCAGCTCGGCGCCGGCCGCGCTGGTGCCGGGCAGGGCTTTTTCGGCCCCGAGCCCCTTCAGCACCATCTCGGCGTAAAAGTTGTCGCTGCTCTTGCCGAGCTCGTAGAGCAAGGTCGAGAGCGGCGCGGAGCGATGCAAAACCAGACGCTCGGCGACCTCGGAGCCACCCGCGCGAACACTCCCGCGCACTTCCACGCCGAGCGCACGCAGCGCGAAAACCAGAGCGTGCCCGGGAAACGTCCGCGGATCGTCGATGCGCCGGATCAAGCGCAGGCGCGGAGTACCCGCCGCTACGTGGCCGGCCAGGCTCGCGACCAGCTGCGTGCCGGCGGGGCGCAGCGCCACCTGAACCGCCTGACCCGATCCAGTGGGCGTAGTCCGAACCGCGCCCTCTAGCTGCGCGAAACCCCCGGGAACCACCACGATCCGCGCCGAGCTGCCGACGTCCGCCGCGAACACGTCGAACGCTAGCGTGTTTCGATCGAGCGCCACCGCGCTCACCGGCGCGCGAAAGCTCGACCATTCGTCGGGCTGCTGCTCGAATGCCGGCGGCACGAAACGCGCGTCGAAGCGGCTCTGATCGACGAGCACGTCGCCTTCGATCCGGCGCACGCCGAGCTCGACCAGCTCGCGGCACAACGCCTGAAGGTCGTCGCTGCCGAACGATGGATCGCCGTTGCCGCGCAGCACCAGCTTTTCGACGCTCCCGTCGCGGAGCGTGCCGTAGAGCCCGGTCGTGTAGCGATAGTCGGGACCGAGCCGTGAAAGCGCGACCGCAGCGGTCAGGATCTTCTGGTTCGAAGCCGGATTGAGCAGCGCGTGATCCGCGCTGTTCGCCAGCGTCTCCCCGCTCCCCACGTCGACGATCGAAGCGCCGAGGCGCCCGCCGGAACGGCCGACCCAATCGGCGAGCTCCGCTAGCGCCGCTTGCGCCGCCGTGCGCGCTCCCGCCCGATCCGCAGCCGGCGGGCTGCTCGGCGCCTCGGCTCGACTCGGCGTCGCCGGCGCGAGTGCGAGCGCGAGCGCGAAGAGGACTAAACCAGCCGGACGCGGTAGACCCATTGGAAACGCCCGACCCATCATTGGCAGAATCAGATCACGATCGGCATGAACGACCATAAGCCACGCTAAGGTCCGGCGAGGCCGGCGGACTCGGCGACAGGATGGAAGCATCGCCAAGCGCTTTGGCGACCTCTGATGCGATTTTTCAATCTGCGACTCTTGTACCTCATTCCGCTCGCCGCGGCTCTGCTCCCGAGCTGCCGGCCGGGCCACGAGCATACTCGAAGCTCGCTCGAGATCGTGGTGGCGACCGAGACCGCGACGCTCGACCCGCGATTTTCGACGCGCGCGCTCGACATCAAGGTGACGCGGCTCGTGCACGCGGGACTGATGGGTCTGGACCCGACGACGCTCTTGCCGGTACCGCTGCTTTTGCGGTCGCACCGTTTCGTGAACGACACCACGCTCGAGCTCGAGCTCCGGCCGGAGGCGCACTTTCACAGCGGCCGCCCGCTCAGCGCGCTCGACGTGTGCGCGACGCTCGGCGCGCTCGCCGACCCGGCGCTCAAGAGCCCGCACCGCACGCTGGTGCGCGCGATCGGCTCGTGCAGCGTGCTCGGCGATCATGCGCTTCGGATCGCGCTGGCCGAACCGCGGGCGACGCTGCTCAGCGATCTCGAGCTGCCGATCCTGCGCGCCGATCAAGCGCGCTTCGGACCGCGCCCGAACGGCGATCTGGACGGGCTCGGTCCGTTTCGCGTCGCCAGCGTGAAGCCCGGCGAAGTTCTACTCGAGCCAGCCGAAAATGGCGTCATGCCGCGGCCCGCGCGAGGCGTGGTCGTGCGCACGGTGCGCGACGAAAATGCCCGTGCGCTGCGCCTGCTCGCTGGCGAAGCCGACATCGCGCCCAATGCGATTTCACCCGGACTGTTGCCGGCACTCGAGCGCGAGTCTTCGCTTTCCGTCGTCACGCGCGCGGGCGCGAACGTCACTTACTTGCTGATGCAAAATGATCGCGCACCGTTCGACCGGGCCGAGATACGTCACGCGATCGCGCGCGCCATCGACCGCGCGCTGATCGTGCGCACGCTGCTCGGCGGCCGCGCCCGCGTGGCGAGTAGCCTGCTGCCGCCGGACCACTGGGCGGCGGAGCCCGAGCTGCAGCCGGAACCGTTCGATCCGGAAGCGGCGCGCGCCGTGCTGACCGGGTTGCCTCGCCTCACATTGCTCACCAGTACCGATCGTGCCCGCGTCGTGCTCGCGCGCGTGATCGCACAGATGCTGGGGGATGCGGGCCTCGAGGTCGAAGTCGAGGCGTTGGACCTGGGCGTGTTGTTGGAGCGCCTCGACGCGGGCGACTACTCGATGGCGACGCTGCAGCTGCCCGAGTTGACTGAGCCCAACGTGCTGGCGTGGTTTTTTCATCCAGACCGGATCCCGGGCGAGGGCACGGAGGGCAAAAACCGCGTTCGTTACCGGTCCGCCGAAGCGCGGCGCTGGCTCGACGCCGCCTCGCGGACGCGCGATCCCGCGCCGCGGCGCGAGGCGTATCGGCACTTTGCGCAACTATTGCAACGCGACATGCCGGTCGTACCGCTCTGGCACGAGGACCAGATCGCCGTCGTCGGTGAACGCGCCCGCGGATTCGAGCTCAGCGCGGAGGGTCGCTGGCTCGACGTGGCGTCGCTCTAAACCGATAAATGTTTCAGGGGACCGGCCCAATCGCCTGGCGTCACTTCCATCCAGAAGCCGAGTCCGCCGGCCTCGCCGGAAATTAGCGTGGCATATGGTCTTTTGTGCCGATCGTGATCTGCTCCTGCCAAAGACCGTCCTGGCAGTTTTATTCGAAGGATCAGATGGAGATCGACAGCGGTGACCGGGCTGAGCTACTAGTTTCGCGCCCATGACCGGGAGCCCCCGCTCGCTTCGCCTGGCGCTCGGCGCCGTCGCGCTGCTCGCTGTTGCGCTCGACACCCGCAACGCCGCTGCCGACGAGCCCGAGCGCCCGGTCTATTACGACTCGAGCGTCTATCCACAGGGTTCCACGCGCTACAAGCTCGCGCTGGTCGGCGTTGCGACGAGCGCCGCCTGGTACGGCGCGGGCTACGGCTTCTCCGCAATCTGGCCGGACGCGCCGGGTGCGCACGACTTGCGCACTCCGGTGGTCGGCCCCTGGATGGCGCTCGCCGATACCGGGTGCGCGGATGACGACCCCGACTGCAGCACCATCATCGTCGTGTTGCGCGCGATCTTGACCACGATGAACGGCATCGGCCAGGCGGGCGGTCTCGCTGTTGCAGCCGAAGCACTATTTCTGCCCACGACCAGCGGGTCCGCGCCAGTGCGACGGCGCCGGCAGAAACACGTGGTCCCTTCTGACAGTTTCCAGCTCCGCCCAGCGCCCGTTCTCACTGGTCGCACATTGGGTTTCGGCGTGACCGGCTCTTTCTGAGCGAGAACGCGCCACGGAAATTCGAGAACCTAGCGAACGCCCGCGAGGCGTGATAGTAGCCTCGTGATGCCGGAGGTGCTGCCGTGAGCCGGCGAACCAAGTTCGTGCTCGTCACCGGCGGCGTAGTCTCCTCGATCGGCAAGGGGCTGACGTCGGCGTCGATTGGTGCGCTGATGGAAGCGCGCGGGCTTCGCGTCACGCACATGAAGCTCGACCCGTACATCAACGTCGACCCCGGGACGATGTCGCCGTACCAGCACGGCGAGGTGTTCGTCACCGACGACGGCGCCGAGACCG
>Ga0111538_10007443_pt1 | contig 14747 bp, 13 predicted proteins | sample SoiMethybrSBSTD1_FD_79669 | JGI IMG/M metagenome (GOLD analysis project Ga0111538, IMG submission 79669) | Bulk soil microbial communities from a Populus tree surrounding site in Tennessee, USA - Soil MetaG P. TD hybrid SBSTD1 (version 2)... | ecosystem: Environmental > Terrestrial > Soil >... | reverse complement strand
TCTTGAGGTACCCGGCGTTGGCCAGGTTGGACAGCACGAAGTCGATCATGCGGTAGATACCGCCGAACGGGACGCCGGGCTTGGCCCGGTCTGCGGTGAGCGGCATCAGGCGTTTGCCTTCGCCACCGGCGAGCACGATCGACAGCACCTTCGGAGCCATGAAACGACGCTAACGACACCCGCCGTGCCGCACCAGCCAGACGACGCAAGTTGCGGTCAAACCCTTTGAAGACCCCTATCCCCGACGACGTGAGCCGGCGACGGGCCGACCGGGCGCTCGGCGCGGCGGTATGTTCGCACGAACCCGCCCACTGCCTCCCCCGTGGTTAGTGGGCGGGCCCGGCGCTCGGATCGGGCGTGATCTACGGCGGTGTGGGCGGCAATGTCCCCCACACCTCTTACGTGGCGGACCGGGTTCCTCTTGGGTCTAGGGTCACCGTATGACGCGCGTCGACCTGATCACCCGCGAATATCCGCCGGAGGTGTACGGCGGCGCCGGGGTCCACCTCGAGTATCTGTCCAGCAGCCTGCGCGACCTTGCCGACGTGCGGGTGCACTGCTTCGGCGCCCCGCGCTCCGAGCCGGGCGTCACCGCCTACGCCGACCCGCCCGGCCTCGCGAGCGCCAACGCCGCCCTGCGCACGCTCGGCGTCGACCTGGAGATGGTCGTCGGGTGCGCCGGAACGGACGTGGTGCACAGCCACACCTGGTACGCGAACCTCGCGGGGCACGTCGCGAAGCTGCTGCACGGCGTGCCGCACGTGGTCACAACGCACAGCCTGGAGCCGCTGCGGCCGTGGAAGGCCGAGCAGTTGGGGGGCGGCTACGCGCTGTCCTCATGGGTGGAGCGCACCGCGCTGGAGGCGGCCGACGCCGTCATCGCGGTGTCGGCCGGAATGAAGAGCGACGTCCTCACCGCATATCCGGCGGTCGATCCCGACCGGATCCGGGTGGTTCACAACGGAATCGACACAGATCAATACACACCCGACCCGGAAACCGACGTCCTCGGCCGGCTCGGTATCGATCCGGCGGCACCGAGCGCGACGTTCGTCGGCCGGATCACGCGCCAGAAGGGCCTGCCGTACCTGTTGCGGGCGGCGCGGCAACTGCCGGCCGACGTGCAACTCGTCTTCCTCGCCGGCGCACCCGACACGCCGGAGATCGCCGCGGAGGTCGAGACGCTCATCGCCGAACTGCGCGCGACCCGCAAGGGTGTCGTGTGGGTGCCCGCGATGCTGCCGAAACCCGACGTCATCCAGGTGCTCTCGCACAGCACCGTGTTCGTGTGCCCGTCGGTCTACGAGCCGATGGGAATCGTCAATCTCGAGGCGATGGCGTGCGAAACCGCCGTTGTCGCGACGGCCACCGGCGGTATTCCGGAGGTCGTCGCGAACGGCGAAACCGGCCTGCTCGTGCCGATCGAGCAGGCGAGCGACGGCACCGGAACACCGCTTTCTCCCGACCGGTTCGTCGCCGATCTAGCGGCGGCAATCAACGAACTCGTCACCGATCCGGCCCGCGCCGAAAACATGGGACGGGCCGGACGTCGCCGCGCGGTCGAGCTATTCGCGTGGCGCGCCATCGCCGAGCGGACGATGGACGTCTACCGCGAGGTACTGCGGTAGCGGCGGGTCAGGCGGCGGCTTCGATCACGCCCATCGAACGCAGCCGGCGCAGCCAACCCTGCGCGGTGTGCCGCGGAACGTCGAAGTGCGCCGCGAGCGCGCTGGCGCTCTGGCTCTGGTTCCACGCCGCCACCACGTCGTCCTGCGCCGGCATCCGCCGGTAGGCCCGGCCCGCCTTGGGCGCCTCGGCGGCCGCCGAGGCCCGCCGGCGACCCCGGGTGGCCTTCGCCGGCGCCTCCGCGGCCTTGCGGGCACGGCGCCCGCGCGGCTGGCGGGTGCGGGCCGGGGCGGCCGGTTCCGCCGCGGCCGCCGGCGTGGCGGTGATTGCGGGCGCCGAACCGGGCGCGAGTGCGGCAATCAAAAGCGCGAGGTCGATCGCCGGGAGTTCCTGCGGGGAAAGACCATTGCCGCCGGCCCGAACGGTGAGTTCGGTGACCCGGGCGGAGCCGCTCGTGGTGTCGACCTGAACCGTCGTCTGCGGGCCGGATTGGTCGCCCGACGGTGTAATTGTGACCGTGTATCCACTCATTGTTCGTCTCCGGGTGGTCGTGAGCGGCACTTATAACCGCACGAAGTCTGCCACGGAATCTCCACGAATGAACAGTCGGGGCCTTTGAAATCGTATGCACGACTCAAAGACACGTCCCGGCAACCTCAATCGCCTCGGTGGAATCCGCAACATGCAATCCCGGTTTCGGCCCGCCGGAGAGGGTGTAGACCCTATTCCCGATCGCCACCACGCCGAGACCGTGACGCGGAGTCGGTAACGGCGGGAGTGCTTTCCACGCCTTCGATTGAATTTCGAAGACCTCCGCCGCCGCGAACGCCTCGGCCGCCTCGCCGCCGACCGCGACGATCAGGCCGGTGCATGTCGCGGTGGCCGCGAGGCCGCCGCGCCGGGTCGGCAGATCGGGCAGCCGGGTCCACGCCGACGTGCGCGGGTCGAAGGCCTCGAAGGCGGTGAGATTGGTGTCAACCCCGCCGGTGCGGCCGCCGACGGTGTAGAAGATCCCGCCGAAGGCCGCGCCGCCGAGGTGCTCGCGCCGGGTGGGTGGGCCGGGCGCGGTGCTCCAGCGGTCGGCGGCCGCGTCGTACACGAGCATGTCCGCGGCGAGCCCGGCCGGGCCGATCCCGCCGGCAACATACACCGTGTCGCCGAGGGCGGCGGCGGTTCCGGCGGCGCGGGGTTGCGGCAGCGGAGCGATCTGCCGCCACTGCCCGCCGTCGAGCGTGAAAGCGACGTCGGTGGGCCGGTTCGTGGACAGGTAACCGCCGAACACGTAGACCCGGTCGCGCACCGTCGCGGCCATGGCGTGGTTGACCGGAACCGGAAGTTCCGGTCCCGCTTGCCAGCCACCGGACGCGGTGTCGAAGACCTCCACAGTGGACACGGTCGCGCCGTCGCCCCGGAAGCCGCCCGCGACCACGATGCGGGTGCCGGCGGGGGCCGCCGCGACCTCGGTGCGTTGCGAGAGCGCCGGCGCGAGGCGCTGCCAGGCCCCGGCCGCCGACGCTGCCGGCGGCGCGGGCCGCGTGGGCTGCGGGGCCGGACCGGAGCACCCGGCCGCGACCAGCAGGACGAGGACGGACGCCGGTCGTCGCATCGGATCAGTGTCTCTCTCATGTAAAGCGGGCCGACACGGGGTAGAAGTAGACGCATGACCACTGTGGGAATCGACGTCGGCGGCTCCGGGGTGAAGGGCGCGCCGGTCGATCTGGCCGCCGGGGACCTGGCCGGTGAGCGGCACCGGGTGGAGACGCCACAGCCGGCCGACGTGAAGAATCTCCTGACCGCCGTGGCCTCCGTCGCGGCGACTGTCGGGCCGGCGGACCACATCGGCATCACGTTCCCCGGCGTGATCCTCGACGGGGTGGTGCGCACCGCGGCGAACCTGCATCCGTCCTGGGTCGGGGCGCCGGGTCGGGAGTTGTTCGCCGAGGCGGTCGGGCAACCGGTGACGCTGCTGAACGACGCCGACGCCGCCGGGATCGCCGAGGTGCGCTACGGCGCCGGGAAGGGGCAGCGCGGGGTGATCCTGATGCTGACTTTCGGCACCGGCATCGGCAGTGCGTTGTTCGTCGACGGCACGCTCGTCCCGAACACCGAGATGGGGCACATCGAACTCGACGGGCACGACGCCGAGGACCGCGCGTCCGACCGGGCCCGGGAGGTCGAAGACCTGGACTGGGCGAAATGGGCCAAACGGGTGGAGCGTTACCTCTCCCACGTGGAGGCGCTGCTGTGGCCCGATCTCATCATCATCGGCGGCGGGGTGAGCAAGAAGGTCGACAGGTGGCTGCCGCACGTCGACATCCGCACGAAGGTGGTGCCGGCCGAGTTGCAGAACCACGCGGGAATCATCGGCGCCGCGGCGGCCGCCGAATCACGATCACTGATCGGCTGAACCGGGCCCCCGGCGCGGAAACTCCTCCAGGCTGAGGATCGCACGCAGTTCGAGCAGCGGCCCGCGGGCCGTTTCGCTCAGCCCCGTCGACTCCAGCGCCTCGGACAGCGCCACCTTCCACCGGTCGACGGTTTCCGGCGGGACGTCGGTGACGAATTCCCGGTTACCCTCCCGCACGCTGAGGTGGGCGCCCTGCTGCGGCGGCCCGCCGTAGAGGCTGCCGAAGTGCGCGGCGAAGTGCACCGGACCGCCGGGCGACACCGGGACGCCCGCGTACGGCGGCGGGACGGCGGGGTGTCCCGGCCACGGGCCGGACGGCCGTGGCGGCCCCGCCGGGCCGGTGAAGCCCGGGGGCCCGCCCGGGCCGGTGAAGCCGGGGTGCCCGGCCGGCCCGCTGTGGCCGGGGCGCCGCGGCGGGCCCATCGGCGGCGGCCCTGTCGGCTGCGGGCCCATCGGCTGCGGGCCCATCGGCGGCGGGCCGATCGGCCGGCCGTACGTCTCCGGCCCGTAGGACTCGGAGCCGTACGACTCCGGCCCGTACGATTCCGGCCCGTAGGACTCGGAGCCGTAGGACCCGGCTCCGGGCGGGGCCGGCGGAGCGTCGGTGCCGTATCCGCCGCCGGCGACCGACACGTCGACGTGGTCCGGCCGGTTCCGCTCCAGCGGTTGCTCGGCGGGGACGCCCGCGGCCCGCACGGCGTCGGCGAAGCGCACCAGTTCGCCGCAGGTGGCGCCGGACAGGTCGAGGCTCAGACGGATAGCCATGCCTCATATTCTGGCCGTAGCTTGCCACCGGGATCGAAGTCGGCGGCGAGCCGCTCGAAATCGGCCCACCTGTCGTAGCGGGTGGCGACCGCGGCCGCGTCGGCCGTGAAGATCTTTCCCCAGTGCGGGCGCGCGGCGAACGGCGCGAGTTGCTCCTCGACGGCGGCGACCACCGGCAGCACGGCCGCGCCGTCGGCGATCCAGGTGAAGTGGATGGCGATCGTGTCGCGCTGGTAGCTGGGGGACAGCCACAGGTCGTCGGCGGCGATGCTGCGGATCTCGGAGATCTGCAGCACCGGCGCGATCTTGTCGCGGATCTCGTCGACGGCGCTCAGCGCGGCGACGGCGCGCTCGCGCGGCACGAGGAACTCCGTCTGCAGCTCCTCGCCGGCGCTCGGGGTGAAGTCGAGCCGGAAGTGCGGCAGCCGTTCGTGCCACGGGCCGGGAACGCCGAGCTGAGTGGTGCAGTTGTCGGCCGGCATGGAGAGGATGGGGTGCCGCGGCCGGTCGGCGGCCACCGCGTCGAGGAACGACGCCGGCGCGTCGGCCGCCGGTTGCGCCGGGTCGACCCGGCGCTTCACCCACACCTGGTCGATCACGGGACCGGTCCAGGACGTGAACAGGCTGACGCTGTACGCCGCCCCGAAGATCTCGTCGAGGCTCGCCACGAGCCGCACCCACGGCAGCCCTTCGTAGACGTATTGACGCACGTCGTAGGCCGGTTGGACGTCGAGGGTCAGCTCGACGACGACGCCCAGCGCGCCGAGCGCGACCACCGCGCCCGCGAACCCGCCGGCGCCCCGGCGCAGGGTGACCAGCTCGCCGTCGGCGGTCACCATGCGCAGGGCGCGGACGGCGGTCGCGAGGTTGCCGTTGCCGTCACCGGAGCCGTGCGTGCCCGTCGACACCGCGCCGGCCACCGAGATGTGCGGCAGCGAACCGAGGTTGTGCAGCGCGAACCCGGCGGCGTACAGAGCGGCCGCGAGTTCGCCGTAGCGGACACCGGCCGCCACCGTGACGGTCGACGCGGCCGCATCGACGCGGATCGTCGGTGGCAGGCCGGCCACCGAGACCATGTCGTCGGCGCAGTCGGCGATGCGGTTGAACGAGTGCGCGGTGCCGAGCGGGCGGATCCGGCGGCTGCCGGCCACTACCCGCCGCAGTTCATCCACAGTGGACGGACGGTGCACGCGGGCGGCGCGGAACGCGATGTTGCCGGCCCAGTTCCGAAGCGCATTCACGCTGACAGTTTCGCACCTGTCGACGCCCAACCTCGCGATCTTGGAAATTCGCGGCTCGTTCCCGAGCCCCGAACTTCCAAGATCGCGATGAGGTCACTGCCAGGGGCGCGGGCCCTCGGGAATGATCCAGTAGACGTCGAACAGCACGGCCGCCTCCACCCCGAGGGCCTTGCCGCTCATCTGCGCCACCCAGGTGAGGAACGGACCCGGCTCCGGACCGCGCGCACCCAGGCCGCTCGTGTACTGGGCGTGCGCCTCGAGCGACTTGATGCCGCGGGCCAGCGGGGTGCCGGTCACCTCGATGCCGTGGCTGGGCGTCGCGCTGCCGGCGAAGGCCACGAACCGGACCCCGCCCCAGGGCTCGAGGCCCTCGTCGAGCAGCTCCGGGAAGATCCAGCGGTTGCCGGCGTCGCGGGCGGCGTCGAGCGTTGCGAGGCCGACGACGCGGTGGTCGGCCTGGTTGGACATGCCACTCATCATGCGGTCGTCGAAGTTGCCGGAGAAGATCACCTCGGGCCGGTGCCGGCGGATCGCCCGCGCGATGTCGCGCCGCAGCGCCGGGCCGCCCTCGATGACGCCGTCGCGGTGGTCGAGGAACTCGACGACGTCGACGCCGACCTCCAGCGCGCCGGCGCGCTCCTCCGCCTCGCGCAGCGGGGCCGCCTCGTCGGGGTGCATGCCGTCGATGCCGGCCTCGCCGCGGCTGGCCAGCAGGTAGGTGATCCGCTTGCCCTGCGCGGTCCAGCGGGCGACGGCGGACGCGGTGCCGTACTCGATGTCATCGGGGTGCGCGGCGACGCAGAGCGCCCGCTCCCAGTTCTCCGGCAGGACCGGCAGAAGATCAGTCACGCGGCCGACGGTAGCAGCGTCAGCCGGCCGGGGGACCGATCGAACCGCGCTCGGCCAGCGGCATCGGCACCAGGGTGGCGCCGCCCCCCGCGCCGGCCAGCAGCAGCTCGACCGCCCGGCGGCCCATCTCGAAGTGCGGCAGCGCGACACTGGACAGCTGCGGCCGCAGCCACCGGGCCAGGTCGGAGTCGTCGAACGCGACGACGGAGACGTCGTCGGGCACCCGCCGGCCGGCGTCCTGCAGCGCCTGGTACGTCCCGAACGCGACCCTGTCGTTCAGGCAGATGAACGCGGTCACGGCCGGATCGCGGGCGAGGAACGCGCGGACCGCCAGGTAGGTCGAGTCGGGCCACCAGAGCGAGTCGATCTGCCCGGCCAGCCGGGTGTCGTTGTCGGCGAACGCCGCCTCGATGCCGTCGCGGCGCAGGCGGGCCGCGTACACCTGAGGCGTCGTCTCCCCGACGAGGTAGACGCGGTCGCGGTGGCCGGCGGCCAGCAGCGCCGCGGCGGCGGTGCGCCCGGCGCCGAGCTCGTCCGGCAGCACCGAGGCGGCCGGCCGCCCGAGCACCGCGCAGTTCAGCATCACCAGCGGGTGCCCGCGGAACACGTTCGGCGCCCGGAGCTCGCGGGTGTACATGGCCGCGTAGACGAACCCGTCGACGCCACGGTCGAGCATGTCCTCGACGAGCCGCTTCTCCATGACCGGGTCGCCCTCGGTCTCGCCGACGAACAGCAAATGGTTGTGGATGAGCGCGGTGGCGACGCTGCCGCGGATCATCTCGCCGGCGAACGGCTCGGTGGCGACGGTGTCCGACACCAGCCCGATCGTGTGCGAGAAGTTGGTGCGCAGGCCCCGGGCCAGCAGGTTGGGCCGGTAGTTGAGCTCGCGCGCCGCCTGCATCACCCGCTGTTCGGCCTCGGCGGAGATCCGCATGTCGCGGCGACCGGTGAGCACGAACGACGCGGTCGTGCGCGAGACGCCGGCCCGCCGTGCCACGTCGATCAGGGTCACGCGCTCCGCCATGCCGCCCAGTCTGACAAACGGCGGCCGGCCACACTGGACGGCGTGCCCTGGCTGCTGCACGTCGACATGGACCAGTTCATCGTCGCGGTCGAGGTGCTGCGGCGGCCGGAGCTGCGCGGCCGTCCGGTGGTGGTCGGCGGCGACGGCAACCCGGCGCGGCCGCGGCAGGTCGTGGCGAGCGCGTCGTACGAGGCGCGCGCGTTCGGCGTCCGGTCGGGGATGCCGCTTTCGGCGGCCGCGCGCCGGTGCGCGGACGCCGTGTTCCTCCCGGCGGACCGCGCCGCCTACGACGCGGCCTCGGCCACCGTGATGAACGCGCTTCGCGCGTTCCCCGTCGACGTCGAGGTCTGGGGCTGGGACGAGGCGTACGTCGGCGGTGACATCGCCGATCCGCACGCCCTGGCGGCGCAGTTGCAGGCGGCGGTGCTCGACGCGAGCGGGCTGTCCTGCACGATCGGCATCGGGCACAACAAGCACCAGGCGAAGATCGCGGCCCAGTACGGCAAGCCGGCGGGCATATTCGAGATCACGTCGGCGAACTGGGCGTCGTTGATGGACGCGCGGCCGGTGGCGGCGCTGCACGGGGTCGGGCCGAAGACCGCCCGCAAGCTCGACGCGCTGGGCCTGCGCACCGTTGGCCAGCTCGCCGCCGCCGACCCCGACGCGCTGCTGCCCGTGTTCGGCCCGCGCCTCGCGCCGTGGTTGCCGCAGATGGCGCGCGGCGCGGGCGACACGCACATCGTCACCGAGCCGTGGATCGCGCGCTCGCGCAGTCACGAGGTGACGTTCGAGACGGATGTGGCCGATCCGGTGGAAATCTCCACCCGGCTCGCCGCGATGGCGTCGGCACTGTGCATGGCGGTGGTGGGCGAGGGTCGGCTGGTCACGCACGTCGCGGTGAAGGTGCGCTACCGGTCGTTCTTCACGCCGATCCGCAGCATGAAGCTGCGCGGCGGCCCGACCGTGGACCCGTCGGTCGTCGCGGACGCCGCGCTGCTGGTGCTCGCCAAGATCGACCTGGACCGGCCGATCCGGTTGCTCGGGGTGCGGGTGGATCTCCTGCTACCGGACCGATGAGAGCGCCAGGATCGCGTCCCAGCCGCCCGTCGCGAGGCGGATGCGGCGCTCCTGCGCCTTCGGCGCGAGGAACGCCGCGAGGCGCTCGGCCTCCGCGGTCAGCTCGCTCTCCGCGTCGGGTTTGATCGCGACGACGGGAGCCAGCGTCATCGTGGCCGCCCTCCGGCGCACGACGCACTTCCACATACCGGCGGTCATGCCGTCGATCAGGAAGGTCGCCGGCATCTCCATCCGCTCGCCGAAGTCGATGGCCGCATGGGCGTCGCTGACGACGCGGCTGCGGTCGTCGTGGCCCAGCAGGAGGTTGTCGAAGTCGTAGAGGAAGCGGACCGGGGCGGGGGTGTCCGGGTCGGGCCGGGGCGCCTCGGGCCGATCGAAAAGTTCGCGGCCGTGCTCGTCGCGGAAGGTTACGAGATCCAGTTCGCCCACGATCTCCTGGAGGCGGGAGAGCCCCGACCAGTTCTGCATGTCGCGCACCGAGGCAGGGCCGAACGCGCCCAGGTAGCGGAGCACGATGTCGCGGGCGGTCGCCTGTTTCGCGCGCATGTCGGGGAGCCAGGCCGCGAGCGACGTGTGCTTCGCCTGGCCACTGCGGCCCCAGACTCCGCGCGGCGGGACCTGCACCAGCGGCAGCAGGGCCCGGACGGCGAGCGACAGCGCGCCCGGGTCACGGCCCGGCCAGCGCGCGGCGAGCAGCACGCCCAGTTCGCTGAAGGTGCGCGGCTGCTCGTCGACGAGCGTCCGTCCGGCCTCGACGAGTTCGGCGAGGTCGATGCCCTCGACGTTGCGGCGGTGGACGCCCGCCAGCGGCCTGCGGACCACGGGGTCGAGCGGCGGGCGCAGCGCGACGGCGTCGCGGGCGGTCACCAGGTGGATGGTCGAGCGCATCAGCGCCATGCGGACCAGGCGGCGGTCGGTGAGTCTGCGGCCCGTCTCGTCGGGATCGAAGCCGGAAAGGCGCGTCCAGAGGCCGGTGTACCAGGTATGCGGCGTCTGCGCCTGCAGGCCGACGAGGTGCTCGACGGCGTCCTCGACGGTGCGGTCGGACCGGGCGAGGAGGAGTTGGCGGGCCAGCGTGGCGCGGTTCAGGGCCCGCCGGCTCAGCGTCTTCATGCCCGTTCGACTGACCGCTCGACTGACCGCTCGACGATGATCAGCGGGATCTCGCGGCCCTTCTTGGCGGCGGTCTTCAGGTAGCGGTCGTACGTCGGGAAGGCCTTCGACACGACGGGCCAGAGGTCGGCCTTCTCCTCGGATGTGGCGGTGCGGGCGGTGGCGGCGAAGCGCTCGCCGTTCACCTGGACGCGCACGTCCGGGTCCGCGGTGAGGTTCAGGTACCAGGCCGGGTGCGCGGCCGAGCCGCCGTTGGACGCGACCAGCAGGTACCGGCCGCCGTCCTGGCCGTACATGAGGGCGGTGCGGCGGAGCTTGCCGGTGCGGCGCCCGCGCGTGGTGAGCAGCAGGCACGGGACGCCCATGTACACGTGGCCGTCGGCGCCGTCGGACGCTTCGTAGCGCTCGATGTGCTTGGCGACCCACCCCGTAGGGCTGTCGAAGACCTCTTCCTCCGTCACCCCCAGGACGCTACCGACCAACCAGGTCAGCTCCCGTCCGCAGTTCCGCGATCTGGGCGCTGCTCGCCTCGGCAATACGATTGTATTACATTGGACTCATGCCGTATGAATGGCTTGGGAGGGGTCGCTATGACAGAGAAGGGCTTCCCGGGCGGGCGGGAGATGGTTCCGGACATGTCGAGCCTTCGGTTCGGCGAGTTCGATCCAGGCGAAGCGAAGCGGATCCTGGCGAGCCTGCCTGACGCCCCGGCCGACGCCGACGACGTCCTGGTGGTGACGTCACTGCGGATACCGACCGGACTGCACCGGCGGCTGAAGTCCTACGCCGAGGAGCGTGGCGTGGCACCCAGCGTTCTCATCAGGCAGTGGATCGAGCTGCACCTGGCGAGCGTCGACAAGCCGATCTCCCTGGACGCCGCGCTACGCGCGCTGGCCTCCCTCCCGCCGGCCGCCTGAGTTTCGTGATCTTGGGCTTCTGCCGGTGCTGCAGCACCGACCGGAGTCCACGATCGCGAGGAGCCGGGTCAGTGGCCGCCGACCACGAATGTGACCTGGTCGTCTTCGCGTTCGACGGTGAACAGGGTGCCGGGCGGGAACGCGCCCAGCACATCGGGCGGCAACTGCACGGTCCCGTCGCCGGCCACCACCGCGAAGTCCTGCCCGTCGCGGCCCTCGGCGCCGACCCGACCGTCGCGGATCGTGACGGCCCGGCCGAGACGGGCGCCGACCGCCGCGTCGTGGGTGACCACGACGATCGTCGTGCCCCGCTCCGCGTTCACCGTCTCCAGCGCCTGCAGTACCTCGTCGCGGCCGGCGGTGTCGAGTTGGCTGGTCGGCTCGTCGACGAGCAGCAGCCCGGGTCCCGCCGCGATGCCGACCGCGAGCGCCGCCCGCTGCCGTGCGCCCGGGGCCAGATCGCCGACCTTCGCCCGGCCCTGCCCGGGCAGGCCCACCAGGTCGAGGATCCGGTCGGGGTGGTCCAGTTCGATGCCGGCGGTCTTGGCGGCCCGGCGCTGGGCCAGCCAGATGTTGCGGTGCAGCGTGGTGTACGGCAGCAGGTTGCGGGCGGCGCCCTGCAGCACCACGCCGATCAGGGTGCCGCGCAGCCGGGCCAGTTCGGCCTCGTTCAGCTTGCCCAGGTCGTACGTGCCGACGTTGACCCGCCCCGCCGAGGCGCGCATCAGCCCGGAGAGCAGCGCGACAAGCGTCGACTTGCCGGAGCCCGACGGACCGACCAGCGCGAGCATCTCTCCCGGCCCGATCGACAGGTCGACGCCGGCGAGGGCCACCACGTCGCCGGCGTCCGCGCGGTAGATGTGCACCACCCGGCGGCATGCCACCGCGAGACCGTTCACGCCCCGTTCGGTCATCCAGCCCTCCCGGATCGACTGGCCAGCACGGCCGCCACCGTCAATACGATCACGCTCACCGCAGCCGGCACCAGCAGCGCGGGCGGGGCCGGCAGGTGCAGCGCCCCGTCGGGTGGGCGATCGGCGAACACCGGCACGAACTGCCCGACCGCGAGCCAGGCCAGCGCTGCCGCCACCAGGCCCGCGGCCACCGCGGCCACCACCACCCACAGGTAACCGCGCCGCGCCGCCACCGCGGTGTCCCGCCGGCGCACGCCCTGCGTGCGCAGCGCGCGCAGCTCCTCGACGCGGTCGGCCCGGTCGCCGGCGGCCACCAGCAGCGTTGCCCCGACGGCGAGGAGCAGCGCGATGCCACCCGTCGCGACGTGGAACCGCAGCCCCACCGCCGGGCCCTGCTGGGCGAGCGAGTCGAGCGTGGCAGCCAGCGTCTGCTCGGCGCCGGGCACCAGCCCGGCGGCGCGCAACCGCTCGACGGCGTCGCGCGGCGCGTTGGGCCCCAGCCATACCTCGGCGAGCGGCAGGGCGGTGACGTCGTACGCGATCCGCTCCAGGAACTCGAGGTCCACGAGCCGGCCGATCGTCCCGACCCGCGGCAGCACCGGCGACGTGCCCACCACCACGCTGGGCTCCTCGCGCCGGTCGAGGCCGCGCAGGGCCTGGGTCGCCGGGCCGGCGGCCAGTGTCGGCACCGGGTACGCGGCGTCGGGCGGCCGGATCCGGCCGGCGAGGGTGCCGTACGAACTCGCGACGACGTGCAGCGAAGCGGCACCCTCGCCGGCCGGCCGGATCGCCAGCGTGTCCTCGGCGCGCTGCTGCTTGGAGGCGACCCAGTTCGTGAAGTCGGACACCACCTCGCGGTCCGGCCCGGCCTGGGCGAGCCGGTGCAGGTCCAGGTCGACGGTGAACTCGACCTGTCCGGGCTGCGCCACCTCGATCGACGCCACCCGGCAGCCGGCGGAGCACTCCGGGGTCGCGCCCCGGTAGGTGGCCCGGCCGGGGCGCAGGTCACCGAGGTCGAGGCGCTTGACCGCCGCGCCGGAAAGCGGCACCAGGTTCACCCGAAGCTGCGGCTTGTCGCCGGTCAGCGCGGTGACCGTCAGGTCGACTGCCAACGCGGAGCCGCTGACGACGAACGGGTCGGCCACCTTCGGCCGGACCTTGGCCGCCGCGGCCGCCGCGGTCATCCCGGTGCCGTGCGGCCACAGGGCGGCCGTGGCCAACCGTCCACTGTCGACGGCGAGCACCGGCGAGCCGAGGATCGGGTCACCGGGCAGCAGCACGGCGGCCATCGCGAAGCGGCCGTCCGGGTCGAGCCTGCGGGTGGCGTCGATGAGTGCGGCCGCCGGTGCCAGCGCGACCGGCACGATCCGGGTGGCGCCGACGTCGATCCGGGCCCGCTCCGTCCGCTGGTCGGACCCGACCTGGACGGCGATCGACGCGAACGCGAGCAGCGCCACCGCTACGGCGGCCAGCGCCAGCAGCCGCTGCGCCCCGGGCCGGCGGGCCAGCCGCATCGCGGCGAGCGCGGGGCCGAGCCGGCCGCGCCGCAGCGCCCGCCGTCCCGCCCACCGGCTCAGCGGACCCAGCAGCAGCGCCACCCCGAGCGCCACCGCGACCGCGACCAGCGCCGGCCCCAGCTGCGCCACCCCGACGAGCTGACCGCCGGACGCCCGCAGCTGTGCCACCGCGACCGCGGCCAGCGTGACCGCGACGGCAGCGGCCGTCACCGACCCGGCGGTGTGGGCGCGCGGCGGGATCCGGCGCACCAGTGGAGCGACAGCCGACCGGAACAGCTGGCGCTGGCCCCACGCGCCGGCGAGCAGCGCCCCGGCCAGGGCGAGCGCGGCCTGCGGCAGGTAGTCGAGGGTCAGCGGGGCCTCGACCGCTGCCGGCAGTGTCGCCGCCGCGAAGGCGTCGACCGCGACGAGGCCGAGGACGTAGCCGATCGGCGCACCGATCAGCACCGGAACCACCGTCGGGCCGAGGGCGAGCAGCCAGGTCGGGCCGCGCGGCACCCCGCGCAGGGCGAGCAGCCCGAACTCGGGCCGGCGCTGCTCGGTCCCGGCGGCCACGGCCAGGTAGATGACGAACAGGCAGAGCACGATCAGCGGGACCGCCGCGACCGGGACGACCTGGCCGACGAGCGTGCGGTTGGCCGAGATCCGGTCGAGCAGGGCGGGCATGTCGGTGGCGACGGTCGCCTGGCCGGGCAGCCGGCCCCGGATCGCGACGAGCTCGTCGCGCAGCCCGTCGAGCCGGTCGGGCGCGAACGTCGACGGCTGGGAGAGCAGGTCGGCCGTGTACGACAGGCCGTTGTTCTCGACCAGGCCGAGTGTCGCCTGGGTGGTGAACGCCGGTTCGGGGGCTCCCCGGTCGGAGCCGCCGAAGTACTGGCGGCCCGCCCAGTACGGCTCCTCCGGGTCGATCGGGTCGTAGATCCCGGTGATGACGGACGGCGTCGACTTCGAGCCGGCCTTCCACCCGTCGCGGGTAAGCGCCACCGACGCCAACCGGATCTCCGCGCCCGCCGCCACCCCGAGCAGCTCGGCGGTGCGCCGGCCGAGCATGACCTCCCGCGCGCCGGCCGGGCACCGCCCGGTCCGCAGCACCACGTGCGAGCAGGCGTCGTCGCGGTAGACGAGGCGGGGCACCGCCGACCGGTTGCCGTTGACCAGGGCGACGTCGTACTGCGCGGCGAACACGACGCTGAACGTCGGAATCGAGATGGCGGGCATGACCCGGGAGTCGAAGTTGGCGCCGCTCCAGTCGGCCTGGGGCACGGCGGTGATCTGAATGGTGCGCTCCAGCGCGGTC
>Ga0111538_10007442_pt1 | contig 14750 bp, 13 predicted proteins | sample SoiMethybrSBSTD1_FD_79669 | JGI IMG/M metagenome (GOLD analysis project Ga0111538, IMG submission 79669) | Bulk soil microbial communities from a Populus tree surrounding site in Tennessee, USA - Soil MetaG P. TD hybrid SBSTD1 (version 2)... | ecosystem: Environmental > Terrestrial > Soil >... | reverse complement strand
GCCGATGAACACGAACGGCGGCGGGCTGTCCTACACGCACCCCGGCATGTACGGCATGTTCCTGCTGGTCGAGGCCGTGCGGCGGCTCCGGGGCGAGGCCGGCGACCGGCAGATCGACCGCCACGACGTGGCCGTCGCCCACGGCTCGGGCGGCGTGCTGTCGACCATGGGCACCGTCGTGCTCGGGACGGAGGCGACCCTGTGAGCGAGAGCGAGCGCACCCCCGACGGACCACGGGCGGACGCGGGGGCCAGGCGCCCCGCGGGCGGACCGCGGTCGTCTCCCCGGGGCATCGAGCCGCCCGTGACCGAGCTCAGCGCCCCCTTCTGGAACGCCACCCGCGACGAGCGGTTCCTGCTGCCGTGGAGCACGGCGCGGGAGGTGCCGATGTGGTTCCCGCGCGAGGTCGACCCCGCCGACCCCGGGCAGCCGATCGAGTGGCGGGAGGCGAGCGGCGAGGGGACGGTCTACGCGGTGAGCGTCCACCACAAGCCGGGGCCGGGGCGCGACCCGGCCGACGGGCCGTACGCGGTGGCGCTCGTCGACCTGGCCGAGGGCGTGCGGATGATGGCCAACGTCGTGGGCTGCCCGCCCGACGAGGTCGCCGTCGGGGCCGCGGTGCGGCTCGTGTGGCAGCCGCTGTCCGACGGCCGCAACCTGCCGCAGTTCACACCGGTGTAGCCACCCGTCCGGGAGGCGACGACGGCCGCGGCCGGGCGCACGGCAGCGGGGAAGCGAAGCACAGTCCGAGGGCGGCGACGAGCGAGGGGGTTCCGTCCGCATGACGATCGACGCAGGGACCGGCACCGGCCGCGGCCGCGGCGCGGCCGGGAGCGCGGGAGACGGCCGGTTCGCCGACTACGACGCCGCCGCGGCCGCCGGGATGGTCGTCGCCCACTGGGCCCACCTCCAGCCCGACGTGCCCGCCATCGTGTCGGCCCACGGCGAGCGCACGTTCGCCGAGCTGAACGCCGCCGCCAACCGCCTCGTGCGGGCGTGGCGGGCGCGTGGCGTCGTCGCCGGCGACGCGGTGGCCGTGATGGTGTCGAACCGGCCCGAGTTCGCCGAGGTGCTGGCGGCCACCCAGCGGTCGGGCCTGCGGGTCACGGCCATCAACTGGCACCTGACGGCCGACGAGGCCGCCTACATCGTCGGCGACTGCCAGGCCCGGGTGTTCGTGGCCGACGCCCGCTTCGCCGACGTGGCGGCCGAGGCCGCCCGCCGGTCGCCGCAGGCGACGGTCCTGCTCGCGGTCGGCGGCGCCATCGAGGGCTTCGAGCCGTACGACGAGGCCGTCGCGGCCGCGGCCGGCGACGACATCGACGACCCGACGCTGGGGCGCTCGATGCTCTACACGTCCGGCACGACAGGGCGGCCCAAGGGTGTGCACCGGGCGGAGGTGCCGCCGTCGTCGGGCATCGGCGCGCTGTTCGGGTACACGGCGGGGCGGTCGATCCACCTGTGCACCGGGCCGCTGTACCACGCCGCCCCCCTGGCCTTCTCGCTGACGATCCCGATCAACGCCGGCTGCGGCGTCGTGCTCATGGACAGGTGGACGCCCGAGGAGACCCTGGCGCTGATCGCCGAGCGGGGCATCACGCACAGCCACATGGTCCCGACGATGTTCCACCGCCTGCTCCGCCTGCCCGACGAGGTGCGGGCGGCCGCCGACGTGTCGTCGCTCCAGATGGTGCTGCACGGTGCCGCCCCGTGCCCGGTGGCCGTGAAGCAGGCGATCATCGACTGGTGGGGCCCCGTGCTGGTCGAGTACTACGCCGCCACCGAGGGCACCGGCACGTTCGTGACCAGCTCCGAGTGGCTCGAGCGCCCCGGCACGGTGGGGAGGTCGCCGACGCCCGACCACGTCCGCATCCTCGACCCCGTCTCGGGCGAGCCGCTGCCCGCCGGCGAGGTCGGCACCGTCTACCTCAAGGCGCCGGCGGTCGGCCGGTTCGACTACTTCGGCGACCCCGACAAGACGGCGGCCAGCTACCAGGGCGACCACTTCACGATGGGGGACGTCGGCTACCTCGACGCCGACGGCTACCTGTTCCTCACCGACCGCAGCGCCGACCTGATCATCAGCGGAGGCGTGAACGTGTACCCCGCCGAGGTCGAGGCCGAGCTGCTCGGGCACCCCGACGTGGCCGACGCCGCGGTGATCGGCGTGCCCGACCCCGACTGGGGCGAGGTCGTGGTCGCCGTGGTCGAGGTCCGCCCGGACGCCGTGCCCGGCGACGAGCTCGCCGCCGCGCTCGTCGCCCACTGCCGGGCGGGGCTGGCCCACTTCAAGTGCCCCCGCCGGGTCGACTTCACCGACCGGCTGCCGCGCACCGACAGCGGCAAGCTGTACAAGCGCCGCCTGCGGGACGAGTACCGCGCCCGCGCCGAGCGCGACGACACCTGAGGTTTCGCGGAAGTTGGCGTGACGGGGTTCACAGATCGAAGTTCCTGCGAGTAAGTTTTCTCTTGACCGTGGGCCAATTTCTCGGGGAGCACACCGTGACTGCGAGTGAAGACGATCCGACGACCGAGCCGAACCCGCCTGTCGACGAGACGGCGCCGGTCGCGGCCGATCCGCCGCCGTCGCCGGGGCGTGCCGCCACGACGGTCCCGGGCGTCCTCAAGGCGGCGGCGTTCGCCTCGATCGCCGCCGGCGCCATCCACGCCACCGCCGCGGGGGCGCACAGCGAGCCCCGGTCGGCGATGGTCGCGTTCGTGATCACCGCGGTCGCCCAGCTCGCCTGGGGGGCGTGGGCGCTCAGCCGCTCCGGCGCGCTGGTCAGCCTCGTCGGGGTGGCGGTCAACGGCGCCGCGGTCGGCGGGTGGCTGCTGGCCAAGACGTCGGGCATCTCGTTCATCGACGGGCTCGACACCAAGGAGAGCCCGCAGTTCGCCGACACGCTGTGCGCCGCGCTGGCGCTCGTGGCGGTCGCGGGCGCCATCGCCGCGCTGATGAAGGGCTTCTCGTTCTTCACCCGGGCCAACCCCGCCCTGGTCGGCGTGGCGGCCATCGCCGCCCTCGGGCTCGCGGTCCCCGGCATGGTCAGGACCGGCGGGCACAGCCACGCCGGCGGCCACGACCACGCCGAGACCGCGGGCGGGCACTCGCACGGCACCGGCGAGGCGGCGGCGGCCACGCCGGCCAAGCCCTACGACGCCACGCTGCCCGTCGACCTCGGGGGCGTGCCGGGCGTGACCCCCGAGCAGCAGGCCGAGGCCGAGGAGCTGGTGACGGTCTCGCTCGAGAAGCTGCCGCAGTTCGCCGACATCCCCACGATCGAGGCCATGGGCTACCGGTCGATCGGCGACGCCGGCACCGGCAACGAGCACTTCATCAAGTGGGACCTCATCAGCGACGGCAGGGTGCTCGACCCCGACTACCCCGAGTCGCTCGTCTTCGACGTCGACCGGGCGACCGGGCAGAAGACCCTGGCCGCGGCCATGTTCATGGCCAACCCCGACGACACGCTCGACACGGTGACGCCCATCGGCGGCGACCTGGTCCAGTGGCACATCCACGACAACCTCTGCTACGCCGGCCAGGCCGGGGCCTGGCGGGTCGCCGGCGTCGCACCCCCCGACCGGCCGTGCCCCGACGGCACGACCCGGCTGAGCGACAACCCGGTGCCGATGGTCCACGTCTGGATCCGGCCCCACCCGTGCGGCCCGTTCGCCGCCCTCGAGGGTGTCGGCGCCGGCCAGATCGCCGCCGGCGAGCAACGGCTGTGTGACCACGCCCACGGCGCATAGGCGGAGGCGCCGCCCGCGGCGCTGACGGTCAGGAGCCCCGGCCGGCGGCCGGGGCTCCGTCGCGTCCCGGCCCGGGTCACGTGTCGCGTCCGGCGATCGGGGGTAGGTGAGGGTGATCCCGTCCCACCCCGCCACCGCCGCGCGCCCGCCCGCCCGGGACGCCGCCCCCTCGCCCGCCACGCGATCCGGCGCGGCGCCGGCGCCGTCCCCGGCGTCCTGGGCGCCGCCCGGCGCCGACGCCCCGGCCCCCGAGGGGGCCGCGCGGCCGCCGCGCTCGCCGGCCCTCGACCGCCTCCGCGGCGTCGCGCTCGTCGGCATGCTCGTCCACCACCTCACCGACTGGCTGACCGGCGACGCGCGGGCCGTGCTGCCCGGCTGGCGGTCGTTCGCCCTCACCGACGCGGCGGCCGTCGCCTTCTTCGTGGCCGCGGGCGCGTCGATGGCGCTCTTCGTCGCCTCGCGGCGGCGCCGGGGCATGCCGCGCTGGCGCGTCGGGGCCCAGGTGGCGCGCCGGTACGGCCTGCTGGTGCCGATCGGGCTGGCCCTCGACTGGGTCCTCTGGCGCAACCCCCTGATGTTCGGCGTCCTCGAGGCGCTGGGGGTGACCGTGGTGCTCGCCGCCGCGATCGCCGCCGTCGTGTCCACCCGCCTCCTGCCGGTCGTCACCGCCGCGGTCGTGGGGGCGGGCGTGTGGTCGGAGGGCGCGGTCGAGGGCCGTGGCGACTGGTGGTCGCACGAGGTCATCTCGGGGAAGTTCCCCCTGCTCACGTACCTGGGCTTCGTGCTGGTCGGCGTCACGGTGGCGCGGACGGGCTGGTACGCGGACCGTCGCAAGGTCGCGGCGGCGGCGCTGGTGGCGACGGTGGCGACCCTGGGCCTGCTGGCCGACGGCCTCGTGCCGGCCCGCTACCCGGGTGACGTGCACTTCGTGGTGCCGGGGCTGGCCGTCACGGTCATCGTCTACGCGCTGGCGCAGCTGCGATGGAGCGCGGCGCTGGCCGGGCTCGACCGGGTGCTGTCCCGGGCCGCCGCCCACACGCTCGGCGTCTTCGTGGCCCACTACGTGCTCTACGGCCTGCTCCGGCGGGCCGGGCTGCTCGGCGAGGTGGCGCCGGGCGTGGCGGTGCCGGTCGCACTGGTGACCACCGTCGCCGTGTGCCTGATCGCGCCCCGGGTTCCGCAGCTGCCGTGGTCGCTCCGCACCGGCCGGCGCACGCGGGGTGCTGCGGCGCGACTAGGTTCCACCGTTCACGCCACGACCTGACGGTCCGTCAGGTGAGGGAGCCACGAGGGTGGCGCCCGCTCGGGCGACATGGGTCGCGGCGCATCCCCGCGACCCCGGACGGCTGTGGGGAGCATCCGGCATGACGAGGAACGACGACCTGGTCGGCGCGCGCACGTCCGGCGAGCCCGGCGAGCCGAGCGAGCCGCCGGCGCCAGACGACGACCGCGGTCCGGTCGCGGGCGGCCGGGCCCTGCGGCCCCTCGTCGCGCTCGCGCCCGAGTCGCGGCGCCTGGCGGCGATCGCCTCACTCGGGGCGGGCGCCGTGCACGCCACCGCGGCGGGCGCCCACAGCGACCACCGCGCCGCGGTGGTCGCGTTCGTCGTGGTCGCCGTGGCGCAGATCGCCTGGGGTGCCCTCGCCATCCTCCAGCCAGGCCGGGCGGTCGGCCTGGCGGGCGCGGCCGTCAACGCCGCGGCGTTCGGTGGTTGGCTGCTGGCCAAGACCTCGGGGATCGGCTTCGTCACCGGGCTGGACGCCCCCGAGGGAGCGCAGTTCGCCGACACGCTCGCCGCCGGGCTCGCCCTCGTCGCGGTCGTGGGCGCGGTCGCCGACGTCGTCCGCCCCAGGTCGGTGGCGCCGCGTCACCGCCCGGCGCTGATGGCCGTCGCCGCCGTGGCCACGACAGTGCTCGTGGCGACGGGGATGGTCGCGACCGGCGGCCACGATCACGGCGAGGCGTCCGCCCACGAGCACGCCGACGTCGCCGCGCCGCCGAGGCCCTACGACGCCACGCTGCCCGTCGACCTCGGCGGGATCCCGGGCGTGACCGCCGGGCAACAGGCCGAGGCCGAGGCGCTCGTGACCGAGACGCTCGAGAAGCTGCCCCAGTTCGCGGACGTGGCGGTGGCCGAGGCGAGGGGCTACCGGTCGATCGGCGACGCCCTGTCGGGGTGGGAGCACCTCATCAGGTGGGACCTGATCGACGACGGGGTGCTGCTCGACCCCGACCGACCCGAGTCACTGGTCTACGCCGTCGACCCCACCACCCAGAGGCGCACGCTGGTGGCGGCCATGTTCATGGCCGCGTCGGACGCCACGCTCGACGAGGTCCCGGACATCGGCGGCGCCCTGATCCAGTGGCACATCCACGACGACCTCTGCTACGGCGGCCAACCGGGCGACTGGAAGCTCGCGGCGTACGCCCTCCCTCCGGCGCCGTGCCCGGCCGGAACCGAGCGCCGGACCGTGAACCCGATGATGCACGTGTGGATCACGCCCCACGAGTGCGGGCCGTTCGCCTCGCTCGAGGGCGTCGGTGCCGGCCAGATCGCCGCGGGGGAGGAACGGGCGTGCGACCACGCCCACGGAGCACGGGGGTAGGCGGTCGGACCGGGTGCGCGATCACGCCTGGTGCGGCTCGACCAGGACGCGGACGGCCCGCTCGAGCTCCGCGGTGACCCGGTCGAAGTCGGTGCGGCCGTTGGCCCAGGCCACGAGCGTCGAGTACCAGACGTGGCCGAGCACCGCGAGGATGTCGGACTGCGTCTGCGGGTCGAGGTCGGCCAGGATGCCCGATGCCATCGCCTCGATCTGCCGCTGCACGTCGGCCGCGCTCTGCTGCACCCCGGGGTCGGGCGACGACAGCGCCCGCACGAGGGCGGCGCTGAGCTTCGGCTGGCGGGCCATGGCCCGGCACGCCCGCGCCAGCACGTCGCACAGCTGGTCGGCCGGCGTGTCGCCCTTGGGGGGCGACTGCGCGACGCGGCCCTGGAGCTTCGTGGTCCACTCGGTCATCGCCGCGGCCAGCAGGTGGTCCTTCGACGAGAAGTAGCGGTAGATCGTGGCCAGCGACACGTTGGCGATGGCCGAGACGTCGCGCATCTGCACGGCGTCGTAGCCACGCTCGGCGCCGAGCTCGAAGGCGGCGTCGATGACGCGCCGTCGCCGGTCGCGCTGGTCGCCGTTGCCCGGGGCGACGACCGCCGCAGCGGCCTCGCCGGACCCGTCGAGGTTGCCGGACACGCTGGTCACGGCCGGGCAGTCTAGAACCGGTTCTCGTGGGGGGTGGCGGCATCGGTACCCTCGCCGCCGATGTCCGACGCCCCCGGCACCTGCACCGAACGCGAGCTGACCGAGGCGGTGACCCTGTGCACCCCCGGCGGGCGGCTCGACCCCGCCGCGGTCGGGTGGTCGCGGCGGCCCGTCCACGACTGCTCGCTGCCGGGTGGCTGGGGCCGGCGCAAGCGCTGGGACTTCTGGGGCGTCACCGGCCCGGGCTTCGCGCTCAACCTCGTCTACGCCGACGTCGACTACGTCGGCATCGCCGACGTGTGGTTCCACGACTTCGCCTCGGGCGAGACGACGTCCCGGTCGGTGCCGGTGCCGCTGGCGCGCGGGATGTCGCTGCCCGCCACGGTGGCCGGCGGCGACATGCGCTTCGCGCAGCGCGGCCTCGAGCTGTCGATCGTCGAGGAGGCCGGCGGCACCCGTCTGCGCGCCGCGTTCGACGCCGGGGGCGACGCCTTCGAGGCCGACGTGCTCGTGCGCACGCCCGACGGCCACGAGTCGCTGAGCGTCGTGATCCCCTGGGGCGACCGCCGCTTCCAGTGCACGACGAAGGACGTCGGCCGACCCGCCGACGGCACCGTCCGGGCGGGCGATCGCACCTACGTCCTCGCCGGCGACGGCACGTCGTGGGCCACGCTCGACTTCGGGAGGGGGCGCTGGCCGTACCGGACGCGGTGGAACTGGGGCGCAGGTGCCGGGGTCGTGCGGACGGCCGGCGGCACCACCACCGTCGGCGTGCAGCTCGGGGGCCGGTGGACCGTCGGCACCGGCATGACCGAGAACGCCCTCGTGGTCGACGGCCGGCTGTCGAAGCTGTCCGAGGAGCTGGTGTGGACCTACGACCGAGGCGACTGGCTGCGGCCCTGGACCATCCGCACACCGGGCTCGGACCGCGTGGACCTCACCTTCACGCCGTTCCACGACAAGCGGACGCGGCTGCAGCTCGGCGTCGCCGCCCAGGCGACGGACCAGTGCTTCGGCACCTACGCGGGCTCGATCGTCCCCGACGACGGTTCCCCGATCGCGGTCGACGGCCTCGTCGGCTGGGCCGAGGAGGCCGCCTGGCGCTGGTGACCCCGCCCGGGTCAGGCCGGCGTGAGCCGCACCGGGAGGTGCTTGATGCCCCCGATGAAGTTCGATCGCAGGCGGTCGGGCTCACCGAGCGACTCGAGCACGGGCACCCGCGAGGCGAGCTCCTCGAACAGCAGTCGGATCTCGAGCCGGGCGAGCTGGGCGCCCAGGCAGAAGTGGGGGCCACCGCCGCCGAAGGCGATGTGGGGGTTGGGATCGCGCGTGATGTCGAACCGGAACGGCTCGTCGAACACGGACTCGTCGCGGTTGCCCGAGATGTACCAGAGGCTGATCTTCTCGCCCTCGCGGATGAGCTGACCGCCGACCTCCATGTCGCGGGCGCAGTTGCGTCGGAAGAACAGCACCGGCGACGCCCAGCGCAGGATCTCCTCGACCGCCCCCGCGATGTGGGCCTGGGGGTCGGAGACGAGCAGCGCCCACTGGTCGGGGTTGTCGAGGAAGGCGTTCATGCCGTGGGCGATGGCGTTGCGCGTCGTCTCGTTGCCGGCCACCGACAGCAGCATGAAGAACAGGTTGAAGTCCATCTCCGACAGCGTGTCGCCGTCGACCTCGGCGTTGAGCAGCGTCGTGACGATGTCGGGCTGGGGGTCGGCGCGCCGCTTCTCGGCCAGCGCCTGGGCGTACATGAACATCTCGACCTGGGCTTCCATCAGCTTGTCGTCGCTGACCCGGTACTCGGGGTCCTCGGCGCCGATCATGCGGTTCGACCAGTCGAAGAGCTTGAAGCGGTCTTCCCGGGGCACGCCGAGCAGCTCGGCGATGACCTCGAGCGGCAGCTCGGCGGCGACGTCGACGACGAAGTCGCACTCGCCCTTGGCGATGGCCTCGTCGACGATGGTGGATGTGAGGTCGCGCAGGTGCTCGGTGAGCGCCGCGATCATGCGGGGGGTGAACCCCCGGTTCACCAGCTTGCGGTAGCGGGTGTGGCCCGGCGGGTCCATGAACAGCATCATGTTGCCCGCCATCTCCTGGCCCTCGATCGGAGCCACCGGGCCTTCGAGCGTGACCACGCCGCCCCGCTCCTGCGCCGACGAGAACGACGCCGCGTCGCGGCTGGCGGCGATGATGTCGTCGTAGCGGGAGATGACCCAGAACCCGTCGCCGCCGGGCTCGTCGTGGTGGTACACGGGCGCGTTGGCCCGCAACCACGTGAACCACTCGTGGGGGATGCCCTCGGTGAACCGGTCGCGGTCCAGCAGGTCGATCTCGGCGACGTCCACGTGTGGCTCCCTCTGCTCGCTCCGGTCTCCACCATGCCGCGCGCGGCGACCAGGTGCTCCCTACTTCCCCGTGAACCGGGGCGTCCGCTTCTCCATGAACGCCGCCGGGCCCTCCCGGGCGTCGTCGCTGGCGAACACGGCCATGCCGATGGTCGAGTCGATGCGCATCGCCTCGCGCTCGCTGACGCCCTCGGTCGCCCGCAGGGCGTGCAGCACGGCCTGCACCGCCACGGGGCCGTTGGCGGCGACGGCGGCGGCGACCTCGCGGGCGCGGTCGAGGGCGGTCCCGTCGGGGACGACCTCGCCGATCAGGCCGATGCGCTGCGCCTCGCCGGCCGACAGGTGGCGGCCGGTGAGCAGGATGTCGGCGGCGAGCGCGTAGGGGATCTGCCGGCGCAGGCGGACCACCGATCCGCCGAGCGGGTAGAGGCCCCACCGCACCTCGGACACGCCGAACCGGGCGCTCTCGCCGGCGATGCGGATGTCGGTGGCCTGGAGGATCTCGGTGCCGCCCGCGATGGCCGACCCCTCGACGGCCGCGATGAGCGGCTTGTCGAGCAGGAACCCCTTGAGCAACGGCTTGATGACCCCGTCCGCGATGTCGGCGATCGTCGTGTCGCCGGTGCCGTCGTCGCCGGCGGCGAAGGCGTCGCCGGGCGCCAGCTCGGTCATGGCCTCGAGGTCGGCGCCGGCGCAGAACGTCCCGCCGGCCCCGGTGAGCACCACGACGCGGATGTCGGGGTCGGCGTTCGCCTCGTCCCAGGCCGCCGACATGCCCTCCATCATCTCGAGCGACAACGCGTTCCGGCGTTCGGGCCTGTTCATCGTGACGACGAGGACGTGCCCGTCGCGCTCGGTGAGCAGGTGCCCCTCCTGTCCCCCCTGTGGCATGCGCGGCAGTAGAACACATTCTCGTTTTCCCGACAACCGACCGCGAGCGGGCGCCGGATCGGCCAAGATCGCGGGCGTGGCCCTCCGGACCTGCGCCGATCGCGACCGCCGGCCCGGGGCGCCCGCGGCCGCAGCTCGACGCCGAGTGACGCCCCCCGAGGAGTGATCGACGATGCCCGACGACCCGCCCGCCCGTCCCGGCGGTCCCCGCATCACCCACCTCGACGACCACGAGTGGCAGGAGGTGCGTCGCCAGCAGCACGGCCCCGATCCCGAACGGACCGCGTCGGTGTACGAGAAGTGGCTCGACGTGGCCGGCGGGTACCTGTCGCTGTACGCCCGGTGGGACCCCGGGATGATGGTCCAGCCCCACGGCCACAACAGCGACCACGTGGTGTTCGTCCTCGAGGGGTCGATGACCTGCGGCGAGGTCGAGTGCGGGCCGGGCACCCACATCGCCCTCGACCGGGGCGACGACTTCGGGCCCTTCACCGCCGGCCCCGACGGGGTGGTGCTGTTCGAGGTGATGATGGGCGATCCCCGGTCGTTCCCGGCCCGCCAGGACGAGTGGCGGGCGCTGCTCGCCGACCGCGACGTCCGCCTGCTGCCGAACCCGCCGCTCGTGATCCCGGGCGGGCTCGCCGACACCCGCAACTGACGGCCGGCCCGGACGCGACGACGACCGCCGTCCCCTTCCTGGGTGGGACGACGGCCGTCGACGATCAGCCCCGGCGGGGGGTGTCCGGGGTGCGAGGGGTCAGACCGGGCAGGTGCTCGGGTAGGCCGAGACGGCGCCGCCGACGGCGGGACCGGGACAGACGAAGGGGCTGTAGCGGGTGTCGTCGTCGACGAAGCGCTTCAGCCACGACAGCATCGCCCGCGCCTGGTCGGCCTGGTACCCGTTGCCGACGAAGTGACCCCCCGAGGAGATCTCGAGGTAGGCGTGCTCGGTGGTCGCGGGGATCTGGGCGTGCACGGCACGGGCGTTCACGCCCGGCGGGGCGATGACGTCGTCGGCGACGCCGACCTGCAGCGTGGGCACCCGGACGGTCGTGGCGGGTTCGGCGATCGACCACGGCTGCAGCGAAACGATGGCCCTGAGGTCGGGCTGCGACCGGCTCGCGGCCAGCACGAGGGCGCCGCCGCCGCCCGACGAGTGGCCGACGGCACCGAGCCGGCGGGGGTCGACGCGGGCCCGCACGGCCGCCGGCGCGCCGTTCGTCAGGTAGTCGAGCGCGGCGTCGAGCTGCGCCGCCCGCGACCCGGGGCCGTCGAACCCGGAGAACGTGTCGAGCGTGAACACCACGAAGCCGTTCGAGGCCAGGAACGGTCCGATCCAGGCGATCCACGCCTCGGGCGAGATGAACCCCGGGATCACGGCGACGGCGCCGAACGTCTCGCTGGTGAGGGTCGGGTAGGAGATCGTGCCCCGGTTGAAGCCGAGGGAAGAGCTGCCGACGACCGCGGTCGTCGCGAACGGGTACGGGCCCCGGGGGGCGATGACGCTGGCCGCGGTCGGGGCCGGGCCCCGCTGGTCGGGGTCGGTCTGCGCCCCGCCCGGCGCCGGGTCGGCGACGAGCGCCGCCAGCGTCAGGGTCACGGCCACGACGAGGACGCCGGCCGTGGTCGGTCGCCGTCTCGTCGCCATCGAGCCCCCTCCGCCGAGCCGGCCACCCGAATTGACGCCGGCGGTGCACATCGGAGGGATTATTGACCGAGGCGACGGTAAGGGTCAACACCGTCGTCCCGGTCGAGATGAAGCGAGAACGCGTTCTACATAGACTGGCCGAGCCGTCCCCTCCGGGGGCGGCGGAGGAGGGGTTCCGATGTCAGCAGCGACCGCCGAGCACTACACGATCATCTCGGCCGACTGCCACGCCGGCGGCAGCCACAAGCAGTACCGCGAGTACCTCGACCCCCGGTTCCTCGACGACTTCGACGCCTGGCGGAACAAGTACAAGAACCCCTTCCGCGACCTGGGCGACACGCGCCGGTACCGCAACTGGGACAACGAGATGCGCAACGGCCAGCAGGAGGCCGACGGCATCGTCGGCGAGGTCGTGTTCCCCAACACCGTGCCGCCGTTCTTCCCCAGCTTCGTGCTGTTCGCCCAGCCGCCCAAGCCCGACGAGTACGAGCACCGGCTGGCCGGCATCCGGGCCCACAACCGCTGGCTCGTCGACTGGTGCGGCGAGTTCCCCGAGCGCCGTGCGGGCATCGGCCAGATCTTCCTCAACGACATCGACGACGCCCTCGAGGACGTGCGGTTCATCAAGGAGAACGGCCTGCGCGGCGGCCTCCTGCTGCCCAACGTGTCGCCTGACGTCACGTGGGTGAAGCCGCTGTACGACCCGGTCTACGACCGGCTCTGGGCCGAGATCGAGGAGCTGGGCGTGCCGGTCAACGTGCACGGCGGCACCGGGGTGCCCGACTACGGGCCCTATCCCGTGTCGATGCTGCTCTACATCAACGAGGCGTCGTTCTACTCGCAGCGGCCGCTGGTGCAGTTCATCCTCTCCGGCGTGTTCGAGCGGTTCCCTCGGCTCAAGTTCGCCGTGACCGAGAGCGGCTGCGCCTGGGTGCCCCCGCTGCTGAAGCGGCTCGACCGGGTGCTCGAGCGCATCCGGAAGACGGGGGCCACCGGCGAGATCCGCTACGGCGACGAGCACGTCCTGCCCTGCTCGGCCACCGAGTACTTCCACCAGAACGTGTGGATGGGGGTGAGCCAGCCCGGGCCCGCAGACGCCGCGGCCCGCCACGAGATCGGCCTCGACAAGTTCATGTGGGGCAGCGACTACCCCCACGACGAGGGCACCGGCCCCTTCACCCGTGAGCACCTGCGGGCGCTGTTCCACGACACCGACCCCGCCGAGCTCCAGCGGTTGCTCGCCGTGAACGCGGCCGAGCTGTACGGGTTCGACCTCGCCGCCCTGGCCCCCCTGGCCGAGCAGGTCGGACCGACGGTCGACGAGATCGCCCGCCCCCTGACCGAGATGCCCGACGAGCCGAACGAGGCGCTCCTCAACTCGGTGGGGGACTGGCTGTGAGCGATCGGAGCGAGCGAACCATGAGCACAGCGGGTCGCCCGGCCCGACGGGCCGGTCACTCGTCGAACGCAGCCCCGAGGGTGCGGCGATGAGCGAGCAGTCGTACGGGGCGCAGGAGCAGCCCCAGCCGCCGTCGTCGCCCTCGCCGAACGGTGGCGTCGCCACCAACGCCGCCGGCGAGCCTCTGGTCCTGATCGACGATCCGGCCCCCGGCGTCCGTCGGGTCACGCTCAACCGGCCCGAGAAGCGCAACGCCCTCAACAACCCGCTGCGGGGCGCGCTGATCGACGCGCTGCGGCGGGCCGACGGCGACGACGCCGTGCGCGTCACCATCGTCCGCGGCGCCGGCACCTGCTTCTCGGCCGGCTACGACCTCGGCGGCGGCAACGAGGGGACGAAGCTGCCCTTCTTCACCGCCGCAGGCGAGGGCCAGTGGCCCCGGCACGTGACCGAGGGCTGGATGTCGATCTGGGACCTGGCCAAGCCGGTCATCGCCCAGGTGCACGGCTACTGCCTGGCCGGCGGGTCCGAGCTGGCGACGGGCTGCGACCTCGTCTACGTGGCCGAGGACGCCAAGATCGGCTACCCGGCCGTGCGGTTCGGCACGCCCGACATGCAGTTCCACGCCTGGTTCATGGGCATGCGGGCGGCCATGGAGATGATGATCACGGGCGACTCGATCTCGGGCGTCGAGGCCGCCCGGCTGGGCTGGGCCAACCACGCCTACCCGATCGCCGAGCTCGACGAGCACGTGATCGCCGTGGCCGAGCGGGTGGCCAAGGTGCCGCCCGACATCGTGCAGCTCAACAAGCGCACGGTCCACCGGGCCATGGACGTGATGGGCCTGCGCGCCGCCATCCGCTCGGGCACCGAGCTGTGCTCGCTGGCGATCCACCAGGAGAGCTTCAAGGCCTTCCTCGCCGACACCCAGGAGCACGGCCTCACCGCCGCCCTGTCGGCCCGCGACCGCCCGTTCGGCGACTACCGCACGACCGAGCCCCACCCCGAAGACCCGAGGTCATAGGTTCCGGCGATCGGCGCCCGAGGTCATGGGTTCCGCATGTGGAACTGAGGCCTCGGGCTCGGTCCGGTGGAACCCATCGCCTCGGGCTCCGGTTCGGTGGAACGACGACCGCCGACCCGGTCCGGCGACCGCCGCACGGGGCGTGCTCTGCGCTGGTGGGGCGAGGTCATAGGTTCCGGGGATCGGCGCTCGAGGTCATGGGTTTCGCATGTGGAACTGAGGCCTCGGGCTCGGTCCGGTGGAACCCATCGCCTCGGGCTCCGGTTCGGTGGAACGACGACCGCCGACCCGGTCCGGCGACTGCCGCACGAGCGTTCCACCCCGTCGACCCGAGGTCATAGGTTCCGGACATCGGAGCCTGAGGTCATGGGTCTCGCATGTGGAACCCATCGCCTCGGGGCGCGAGCCGGCGGAACCCCTCGCCTCGGGC
>Ga0111538_10007441_pt1 | contig 14752 bp, 9 predicted proteins | sample SoiMethybrSBSTD1_FD_79669 | JGI IMG/M metagenome (GOLD analysis project Ga0111538, IMG submission 79669) | Bulk soil microbial communities from a Populus tree surrounding site in Tennessee, USA - Soil MetaG P. TD hybrid SBSTD1 (version 2)... | ecosystem: Environmental > Terrestrial > Soil > Tree... | reverse complement strand
GAGCTGCGGGTCGTCCCCGGCGGCTATGCCTACGTCGAGCGCGGCGGCCTCAGCCTGGGCGTCATCACCGGCATGAACGCCGACGAAGATCCCGCCACCCGGTCGCCGCTGCTCGACAGCGAGCCGGCCCTGTGCGTGCCGCCGCTGCCGGCGCCCGACTTCGCCGCGCCGCCCGCCTCGCTGACCAAGTCGTCGCGCGGCAACTTCAACCTCTTGCCGGCCGGCCTGTTCCGCGGCCTGCCGTCGGATCCGGCGGGACAGGACGTCGCCCTCGGCCTGTCGGAGACGTTCCTCGACCTGACCGGTCACCACGCGGTCACCTCCGGGGCCATGTGCCTCGGCCTCGGCACCGACCTGGTCCCGCAGCTCAACCTGGGCGCCATCGGCCTGGTGGTGCCCTCGCTCGCCGAGCTCGGCGGGCCGGACGGCAACGAGCCGCTCCTCCTGGTGACGCGCCCGCAGAAGGCGGTCGACTTCGAGATCGGCGAGGGGACCACCGCCTCGCCGTCGCTGACCATCCACATCCAGGACTTCGAGATCGACTTCTACGCCTTCCTGTTCGAGCGGTACGTCCGCGGCTTCTCGGTCGCGCTCGACCTCGACGTCGGCGTGAACCTCGAGTTCACCACCGACGCCAACGGCAACCCGGCGCTGATGCCCATCCTGGTCGGGCTCGAGGCGGAGAACATCGGCATCACCGTGCTCAACGAGGAGTTCCTGCGCGAGGACAAGGCGACCCTCGAGACGGTGCTGCCGTCGATCCTCGACCTGGCGCTGCCGCTCATCGCCGACGGGCTGCCGCCGATCGCGCTGCCCGAGTTCGCCGGTTTCCGGCTCGACGACCTCCAGCTGAGCAAGGTGACGACCGACGAGGACGACTTCCTGGCCATCACCGGCACGCTCGGCGCCTCGACGACGCTGGCGATGCTCGCCCAGAAGTTCCCCAGCCTGAAGAAGTCGTTCCCCGAGATCGATCGGCCGGCGCCGCGGCGTTCGCGCCCGGCCGACGGCCGCGGGGCGAGCCTGGTGCGCGTGACCACGCCGCCGCCCGACCAGATCCGCGCCGCGCTGCGCGGCGACGGCGGCGCCATGCCGCAGGTGGTGATCGACGCCCCGGCCGAGGACGGTGAGGGCCGGCCGCTCGAGTGGACCTGGAACCTCGACGGCGGCATGTGGCGCCCGTTCCAGCCCGGCGGACAGCTGGTGATCGAAGACGGCGCCTTTGCCATCCAGGGGCGCTACCAGATCGAGATGCGCTCGCGCGTGGTCGGCGACTACCGCACCCTGTCGGCGTCGACCGACGTCATCCCGGTGGTCATCGACTCGGTGGCGCCGCGCATCATGGTCGAGCAGATGGCGGTCGAGGGCAACCGGCTGGCGGTCCCGGCGATCGACTTCATCACGCCGCGAGCAGAGGTCGAGATCGCCTTCGGGCGCGTCGACGAGGACGAGCCGGCCACCGACTGGTCGCCGGCCGCCTCCGCCTCGGTGACCGAGGCCGCCGAGCTGGCCGCCCCGTACGGGATGCTCAAGGTGTTCGCCCGCGACGAGATGGGCAACGAGTCGAGCACGGTGCTCGAGCTCGACGGCATCCTCGCCTTCCATGGCCAGGGCAACAAGGGCTGCGACTGCTCGGCCAGCGGCGGCGACGGCTCGAGCGCCGCGCTGGTGCTCCTGGCGGCGCTCTTCGGGCTGGGCGGCCGGCGACGGCGCCGGCGCCTGGCGGCGTGGCTGCGCGGCCAGCGGATGGCGCGGGTCGCGCGCGGCGCGCTGTTCGTCGCCGGCACCGCGATCCTCACGGCGCAGGGCGCCTGCAACTGCGGCGACCCGGACAACTCGTGCAAGGTCGACACCGACTGCACCGATTTCTGCGAGGACCAGATCCCGATCTGCATCGACGGGACCTGCGCCTGTCAGGCCGAGGTCAGCTGGGGGCGCATCGGGCAGTACTCGGAGATGGACGTGGCCGGGGACGTCATCTGGGTCTCGGCCTACAACTCGATCCACGGTGACCTGATGGTGGCCTCCACCACCGAGGGCGGGCCGATCCCGAACGAGTCGTGGCAGTTCATCGACGGCGTCCCGGACGGACCGGTGGTCATCCCGGGCGGGACCGTGCGCGGCGGCATCGCCGACCCGGGTCCCAACGTGGGCCTCTACACCGACATCGCGGCGCGCAGCGACGGCGCCGTGATGGTGAGCTACTACGATCAGGACAACGCGTCGCTCAAGATGGCGGCGCTGCGCGACGGCACCTGGGCGATGCACGTCATCGACCAGGGACTGCCGGGCGGGCCCGACGAGACCTACGAGCTGGTCGGCCAGTACTCGTCGATCGCCATGCGCGCGGACGGTGGGCCCGGGGTGGCCTACTTCGCGCACGTCGACGACGGGGCCGGCGCGCGGACCGAGCTGCGCTTCGCCGAGGCGACCACCGCCGACCCGGCGTCGTCGGGCGACTGGGTGATCACGGTGGCCGACAGCGCGATGGTGCCGGACGGCGCCGAGGAGTCCGACCCGCTGCCCATCCCGATGGGGGTCGGCCTGTTCGTCAACGCGGTGCGCCTGGCCGACGGCAGCCCGGTGCTGGTCTATTACGATCGGATCGGCGGCGACCTGAAGCTGGTCCGCTGGGACGCGGCCGGCAGCGCGTGGGGCGCGCCCGAGATCCTCGACGGCGACGGCATCGACGTCGGCTGGTACCCCGGCGTCGCGGTCGATTCGAACGACCAGCTGCACGTGAGCTACGTGAGCGCGTCCAACGACGACCTCCTGTACGTCAACACGGTGGACCATACGCCCGAGCTGGTCGACGACGGCTACCGGCTGGTCGGGACCACCGAGGACGGGCTGCCGAAGCCGGAGTTCCACTTCGTGGGCGACGACTCGACACTCGCGCTCACCGCCGGCGGCCCGTACATCGCCTACCAGGACGCCACCAGCCACGAGATCCTGCTCGCCCACAAGGACGGCGAGGGCAACTGGCTGCACGACACCATCAAGGGCAACGAGGATCCATTCGCCGGCGGCTACGGGTTCTACATCTCCGGCAAGCCGGTCGGCGGCGACCTGGTGATGTCCACCTGGGTGCTCGACCAGCCGAACAGCGCCGCCTGGGTGGAGATCCTGCGGGAGACGATCTCGGTCGAGTAGTGGACGAGTGCGAGCCGGGGCCATCGCGATAGCGGCGCTGCTCGTCGTCGCCGGATGCTCCGGCGAGATCACGGGCGGGGGAGAAGAGCCGGGGGGCGGCGGCGACGACGAGCCGCACGGGGGCGTGGTGCCGGACGGCGGCGGGCCGGCGCCGGTCGACTGTTACGGCCGTCTCGACGCCGCCGGGGTGACCTACGAGCGGGGGCCCGACATGCCGGGGGTGGCGAGCCCGGTGACGGTGACCACGCCGATCGCCGGGATCACCCACCGCTACCTCGACTCCAGCGAGCCCCGCGCGACGTTCTTCATGGACTGCGAGCTGGCCGCCGCGCTGGTCGCCGCCGCGCCGCTGCTCGCCGAGCGCGACGTGGTCGAGGTGGTCGACATCGGGGTCTACAACTACCGGTGCATCGGGAGCCAGGGCACCCCACCCGACTGCCCCAACGGCATCTCGCAGCACGCCTACGCGCTGGCCATCGACTTCGCCGAGTTCGTCCAGGAGGACGGGACGACCTATTCGGTGCAGGGCGACTGGGTGATCGACCCGGACGGTGAGGACACCTGCGGCGCGGCGACCGCGAGCGACGAGGACGCCTTCCTGCACGAGCTCATCTGCGCCGAGAAGGCGGCCGGGATCTGGAACATCGTCCTCACGCCCAACTACAACGCTGACCACCGGGACCACTTCCACGTCGACCTGACCGCCGACAGCGACTTCATCGAGCGGACCGCCGCAGGCCGGCCGGCGGCGACCGCGATGGACGTGGCCGGCGCGTACGACTGACGGCGCCACCACACCTCCTCCTCCGCCATGCTGATCTACCGGATCCTGCAGTGGCTGCTGCGCGTGGCCACGCGCGTCTTCTACCGCCGCCTCGAGGTGGTCGGGCTCGGCAACGTGCCGGCCGACGGCGCGGTCCTGTTCTGCGGCAACCACCCCAACTCGCTGCTCGACCCGATCCTCATCACCGCGCACTGCGGACGGATCGTCCACTTCGCCGCCAAGGACACGTTGTTCGAGAGCCCCCTGCTCGGCCGGCTCCTGCGGCGGATGGGCGCGGTACCGGTCAGGCGGCGAATGGACCACCCGGACGGGCCGCTCGAGAACGACACCGCCTTCGCGGCGCTCCACCAGGTGCTGCTGGAGGGGCGCGCGGTCGGCATCTTCCCGGAGGGTCTGAGCCACCTCGACTCGCAGCTGGCCCCGCTCAAGACCGGGGCGGCGCGCATCGCGCTCGGCGTCGCCCGCAAGGCGCCCGACCGGCCGGTCTACCTGGTCCCGACCGGCCTGGTGTACTTCACCCGCCACCGCTTCCGCTCCAGCGTGCTGATCCAGTTCGGCGCCCCGCTGCGGGTGGACGCGGCGTCCTTCGAGGGGGAGGACGAGCGGGCGGCCGCACGGCAGATCACCGCGCAGCTGGAGGCGCGGATGCGCGCGCTCACCATCAACGCCGAGTCGTGGGACACGCTGCGGGTGCTCGACGCGGTGCGCCGGCTGTATCAACCGGAGGGCATCACGCTCGAGGAGCGGGTCGAGCTGGCCCGGAGGTTCAACACGGTGTATCCGACCGTGGCGCACCACCCGGAGGTGCGCGACCTGTACCAGCGGGTGCGGTCCTATCAGCGGCGGCTGTCGGCCGCCGGGCTGAGCGACGAGATCCTGCGGCGCGAGCTCGGCGTGCGCGACACCGCGGTGCGCGCGTTCGCCCACCTGGCACTGCTCCTGTTCTGGGCCCCGCTCTCGCTCATCGGGGCGCCGATCCATGCACCGCTCGGGCTCCTGTTCCGCATCGCGGGGCGGGCGGCTTCGCCGCGCAAGGACACGGTCGCGACCACCAAGTTCGTCATCGGCTTCCTGACCATGCTGGTGGTCTACGGCGGGCTCGCCGCGCTGGCCGGCTGGAAGATCGGCGTGTGGGCGGCGGTGATGACCGCGCTCATCCTGCCGCTCAGCGGGTGGGCGTTCGTCCACGTCATCGGCCGCATCGACGCGCTCCGGCACCTGCTCTTGACCCTGGTGCGCGTGTTCCGGCTGCGCGCCGAGGTCGCGGCCCTGCGCGCCGAGCGGGCGCGGCTGGTCACCGACGTGACGGCGGCGGTCGACCGATTCCGCCCGGAGGAGATGGAGCCCTTGTTCGGGGCCCGGAACTGATGGCGCCGCCGTCATCGCCGCATGGGTCATCGTCGCTGGCGCGCGGACGGCCGACCGTGGTGTTCCTGCACGGGCTGGGGCGCACGCACCGGTCGATGCACGGGCTGAGGAGGTACGTCGAGACCCTGGGCTACCCGACCTGGGCTCGCACCTATCCCTCGCGGCGGGGGCGGATGGAGGACCTGGCGGCCGAGGTGGCCGACCGGATCCGACGCGACGTCGGCGAGCGACCGGTCGTCGGCATCACCCACTCGATGGGCGGAATTCTGGCCCGCTACATGCGGCACCTCCTGCCCTGGGAAGGGGTGGTGATGCTGGCGCCGCCCAACCAGGGCAGCCGGGTGGCCGCCAGCCTGGTGCGCAGCCGGGTCTATCGGTGGATGTACGGCCCGGCCGGTCGCGCCCTGGGGGACGCATCGGGCTGGCCGCCGCCGCCCGAGCCGTTCGCGGTCATCGCCGGCACCCGCGGGCCTTCGGTCGGCAATTTGCCGAGCTGGGTCATCGCGCGGCTGCGGCTGATGCCGCCCGGAGAGCAGCACGACGGCACCGTGCTGGTGGCCGAGACACGGCTGGATGGGATGGCGGCGTTCGCCGAGGTGCCCGCCAGTCATACCTTCCTGATGAACCATCCGGCCACGCGCTCGCTGATCGCCCGTTTCCTGGCCGAACGCCGCTTCTAGCCGGTAGCACCCGCGCCGATGCGCGAGGATAATCGACGGGTGGCGCGCGAGGGCGATGGGCAGGGCTTCTGCTTCGCGCTGCCGCCGTCGCTCGGGCTGAATCCCGTCAAGGAGCTGGCCCGCCGCTTCGCCGATGTCTTGTACGGCGCTGGCTTCACCACCGTGGTGCCGATGAAGAGCTACGAGGAGCTCGAGCAGGCGATCCTCAAGGGCGAGGTGGACGCGGCGTGGGGACCGCCCATCGTGTGCGCGCGCGTCGAGCAGGCGGGGGCGAGCGTCGCGCTGCGCGCGGTGCGATACGGGGCGGTGACCTATCGCTCGGTGCTGGTCTGCCGGGCCCAGGATCCGCTCGACCTGCGCCAGCTCGGCTCGCCCGGCGGACGGACGGTGCGCGCCGTCTGGGTCGATCGCTGGTCGATGGGCGGCTACATCCTGCCGCGGCACCACCTGCGGGAGAAGGGGATCGACCTCAGGCTGGCGTTCAGCGAGGAGCGGCTGGTCGGGTCGTACGAGGCCTGCTTCAACGAGGTGCTGGCGGATCGGGCGGACCTGGCGGCCTCGTTCGCCAACCGGCGCGGGCTGGGGTATGTCGAGCTGTGCGGCGATCAGGCCTTCGAGCTGCGCACGCTCGCCTACACCGAGGAGTGCCCGAACGACGGCGTGGTCCTCAGCCCGCGGCTGGATCACGCGACGGCATCGCGGCTGTTCGGAGGTCTCGGGAGGTTGATCTCCCACCCGGCGTCCCTCGCGATCCTGGCCTCGATGTTCGACGTGGACGGCTTCGACCGGCCGCCGCCCGGCAGCTACGCGCCGCTCCTTTCGCTGCTTTAGCCGTCCGGACGCGGTGCGTCGCGCGTTTTTCGGTCACGAAACGCCCGGCCGCGCGTACTTGGCAACCAGATGCTGGCACGGATCGGAAGAGTGGTCGCGCGCGATCCCATCGAAGAGCTGGTGGCGGAGGGCAAGCACCGCGACGCGGTCGCGATGTGCGTGCGCGAGCACGGGCCGGCGGTCGGGCGCCTGTGCATGGCGCTCCTCGGCTCGCAGCCTGACGCCGAGGAGGTGCTGCAAGAGACCATGCTCGCCGCCTTTGCCCAGATGGCGAGCTGGCGGGGCGAAGGCAGCGTGCGCGCCTGGCTGTTCGGGATCGCGCGGCGCCAGTGCGCGCGCCGGTTCGAGCAGGGCGCGCGCGAGCGCCGGCACCACCTGCGAGTCGTGCCGGATGCGGCCAGTCTGCCTCAGTCTCCGGCGGTCTCGGTGGTGGTGATGCGACGGGCCGAGGCGGTGCGCGCCGCGCTCGGCGAGCTCAAGCCGAGCGAGCGCGAGGCGCTCGTCCTCCACTATCAGGGGGAGCTGAGCTTTCGCGAGATCGCAGAGCTGTGTGGCATCGACGAGGCGGCGGCGCGCAAGCGCGCCAGCCGCGGACTGGCCCGGCTGCGCAGGACCTTGACGACCGATGCAGTGGAAGGATGAGCACGAACATGTCGACGACGACGACGACTCCGACGAGCGCGTGTGAACGCTTCCTCGACGATCTGGCGGCGGTGGTGGACGGCGACGAGGAGATCCTCGCGCGCCACCTCGACCACCTGTCCGGCTGCGACGACTGCCGCGACGCGAGACACGAGGCGCAGAGCGCCATCGCTGCGCTGCGCGCCGGCGGCGACGATTTCGTGATGCCGTCCCGACTGGCGGATGAGGTGCTCGGCGCGGTCGACAGCGTGGCGCCGGCGGCGCCGGCGGTCCCGCAGATCGCCGCGGCGGCCGCGACCGAACCGAGCGCCGCGGCCGAGCAACCGGCCGCGCCTTTGGTTGCAGCTCCGGCGGCGGCGGCGGCCCCGGCGGCGGCGGCCCCGGCGGCGGCAGCCCCGGCGGCGGCAGCTCCGGCGGCGGCAGCTCCGGCGGCGGCCACCCCGCCCGCTCATCAGCTCGCCCAAGCGCCGCGCCGCGCGTCCGGCCGGCGGCTGCGCCTGTCACGCGGCCTCCTGGCCGGCGGCGCGCTGGCCGCGGCAGCGGCTGCGGTCGCCTTCGTCGCCGCCAGCGGCGGCAACAGCGAAGCGCCGGAGTCCAACACGGCTGCGCTCACCTCCTGGTCCGGCTCGCTCGCCACGGTCGATCGTGCGGCCAGCGACGGCGCCAGCGGCGTCGAGATCGCGTCCGCCGCGGGCGGCGCCTTCGCCCCGGCCAGCGCCGGCGGCGCGGTCGCGCCGGGCAGCGCCATCCGCACCGACGAGCGGACGCGAGCCGAGATCGCGCTGGCCGACGGGACGCACGTCCACCTCGACCACGCCACCGAGATCCGGCTGGGTTCGAGCGGCCGCGACCTGGTACTGGCGCGCGGCAACCTGGTCGCCGACGTCGCCCACCTCGAAAGCGGCCCGCAGGCCTCCTTCCAGACCGCGAGCGGCCGGGTCGAGGTGCTGGGGACGCGCTTCGCGCTGTCCGCCACCGAGAAGCACACCAGCGTGCGCGTGGTCCGCGGCCTGGTGCGGCTGCGCGCCGGCGACCGTTCGGTCGAGGTGCGCGCCGGCGAGGAGGGCACCGTCGACAAGGGCGGCGCCCCCGAGGTGTCGGCCGCCGGCGACCTGGTCAGCGCGATCGGCTGGTCGGAGATCCTGTCGCCCGAACAGCCGGTCGACGAAGTGCCCGCCGGCATCGGCGAGCTGCGGGCCTACAAGCCGGGCGAGAAGCGCGACCGCGACTGGCGGCTCTCGCTCGCCAGCCACAAGGTGACGGTCCGCATCGTCGGCAACGTGGCGCGCACCGAGATCGAGGAGACCTTCCAGAACGACAGCGCGGTTCGCCTCGAAGGCGTGTACAAGTTTCCCCTGCCGCCCGACGCCCGCATCGAGCGCCTGGCGCTCGACGTCGACGGCAAGATGGAGGAGGGCGCGTTCGTCGCCCGCGAGCGCGCAACCAAGATCTGGCGCGGCGTGATCCAGAAGGCGACGCCGCGCCCGCAGATCGCCACCGACGATATCGTCTGGGTGCCCGGTCCCTGGCGCGATCCCGCCCTGCTCGAGTGGCAGCGCGGCGGCCGCTTCGAGCTGCGCATCTTCCCCATCCCGGCGCGCGGCTCCCGCACGGTCCAGCTCGCCTACACGCAGGTCCTGCCGCCGCAGGGCGCCGAGCGGCGCTACGTCTACCCGCTGCCGCACCGGGCCGACAAGACCCCGGCGGCGAAGCAGTTCGACCTCGATATCCGGCTCGCCGGTGCCGACCCGGCGGTCGAGCCGCAGGTGCAGAACTACGGCCTCGAGCAGAGCCGCGACGGCGACGCCTACCGCTACACCCTCAAGGCTGCCGACTTCCAGCCGCGCGGTGACCTCGTCATCGAGTACACCCAGCCCGACCGCGGCGCCGAGCTGCGCGCCTGGAGCTACGCCGGCGCGGCGGCCGCTGCGCCGACCATGGCGGCGAGCAAGCGCGGCGGCGCCGACCCGGCGGTGGTCGAGGCGCAGAAGGTGGTCGCCGCCGACCAGCGCGGCACGGCCCTCATCGCGCTGCGACCGGTCCTGCCCCGCTGGACCGAGGCCCGCCAGCGTGACTACGTTCTCGTGCTCGACTCGAGTCAGTCGATGGTGGGCGAGCGCTTCACCCGAGCCCGCCGCCTGGCCACCGCGCTGGTCGGCGAGATGGACCGCCGCGACCGCTTCGCCGTGGTCGCCTGCGACATCGGGTGCCGCAGCTTCTCCGACCAGGCGCAGGCCCCCTCCGCCGCCGCCGCCAAGCGGCTGGCCGCCTGGCTCGACGAGGTCCAGCCGGCCGGCGCCTCCGACCTGGTGGCCGGCCTCGATCACGCGGCGCACCTCCTCGACCGCGACCGCTCCAGCGACCGCGACGTCTGGGTGCTCTACGTCGGCGACGGGATGCCGTCGGTCGGCTACCGCCGCATGGCGGATCTCCGCGCCGAGTCGGCCGCCATCGCCGACCGCGCCCGCGTCTCGATCAGCACGGTCGGCATCGGCGGCGACGCCGACACCAGCGCGCTCGCCACCCTGGCGCGTGCCGGCGGCGGCCACTACATGCCGTACGTCCCCGGTCAGCGCGCCGAGCTCGCTGCCCTGTCGATCCTCGAGACCACCTTCGGCGTCTCCCTCAGGAACCCGGTCGTCGAGCTGCCCGCCGGTCTCGAGGAAGTGAGCCCTGCCGAGCTACCGACCCTGCGCGCCGGCCAGGAGATGCTGGTCGCCGCCCGTCTGTCCGGTCCGGTCAAGGGAGACGTCGTCCTCCGCGGCACGGTCGGCGGCAAGAAGTACGAGAACCGCTTCCCCCTCGCGCTCGAGCCGTCGAGCTCGCGCGGCAACGCGTTCGTACCGCGCCTCTGGGCCGCACTCACCATCGAGCGCCTCGAGCTCGAGGGGCGCGGCGAGGACCAGGCGCGCATCATCGCCCTCTCCCAGGCCTACGCCGTCCTCTCGCGCCACACCTCGCTCCTCGTCCTCGAGAGCCCGGCCATGTTCCGCGCCTTCGGCGTCGATCGCAGCCGACCCGCCGTCGAGTGGACCGGCGACGAGGACGCCGAGGCCGTCGAGTCGGTCGGGGCCACCGACTTCACCGCCAAGAACAAGGACGCCCCGTCGATGAATTTCGGTGTCGGCAACGGCGCCGGCAAGGGCGCCATGGCGCCGCGCGCGACCATGAGCCGCGCCGACGGCGACGACTCCGGCATGGACAGCAACCTCGTCGAACTGGCCGACCCCGCCCCGGCCTCCAAACCTGTCGCCGAGAAGACCAAGAAGGCGGACAAGGCCCCGTCGCGCGACCGCAAGGCGCCGGCCAAGGAGGTCCCGCCGCCTCGTCTCGACGGCCGCCGCTGGGTCCAGATGCGGCGCGAGTGGTTCCGCGTCGGCTCGGTCGCGCGCTTCGACGGCGTCCACCCCAACATCCTCGACGCGGTCTCGCGCGCCGAGACCCAGCTCCGCCTCGAGCCCAACAGCCGAGAGCGCCACCGCGCCCTGGTCCAGGCGCTGGCCTACGCCGGCGATCTGCAGCGGGCGCACACCGTCGCCGGCCAATGGCTCGAGCGCGACCGGCTCGACCCCGAGGCGCTCGGCTACATGGCCGACGTCCTCGCCCGCCTCGGCCGCCGCGACGACTCGATCCGCACCCTGTCCGGCGCCGTCGACCTCCAGCCGGACGACCGCGCCCTCCACGAGCGCCTGGCCGCCGCCTTCGAGCGCGTCGGCGACGGCGAGCACGCCTGCGCCCACCGCATCGCCCTCGCTGCCATCACCCCGGCCGACACCGCCGTCGCCGGCCGCGCCGTCCGCTGCCAGCGCGCCATCGGCCTCGCCGCCGGCGCTGACCGCCTCCTGGTCTCGGCCGCCGACGCCTCTGCCCGCGAGAAGATCGAGCTGGCGGCTTCCCAGCCGTCGAGCGGCGAGCGGGCGACCGGCGACCTCATCCTGCGCGCCACCTGGTCGGGCACGTCCGACCTCGACATCAGCCTCATCGCGCCTGACGGCAAGCGCATCTCCTGGCTCGGCGGCCGCCGCGGCGTCACCGCCGACGGCGCCGGCCGCACCGGCAGCGAGTCGATGGCCCTTCGCCGCATCTCCGCTGGCAACTACCTCGTCGAGATCGCGCGCACCGACCCCGCCGATCACACCCCCATCGCCGGGTCCATCCACGTCCGCGTCCTCGGCGTCGAACGCGAGCTCCACTTCGACCTCGCCGGCGACCACGCCACCGTCGGCCGCGTCGCCGTCACCCGCAAGTCCCGCCTCGTCCCCCTCTAGAGAGCCGAACCGCGAAACGGCACGGCGCCTCGCGACCTCCTGCAGGTTGGCGACGGCGGCGGCCCTGTTGAGGTCGAGCTCGTTCTTTCGAGCTCCGAAGTAGCGCGCCTTCGTGCCCTGAATGGCCCCGATTCGGGCAAGCCGGTGCTCTACCTTGACTCGTTGGCGGAGCTCCGAGCGGCCGCGTCGTGAGCCACTTCGACGGCGCAGCTCGACGAGCATGTCTTCCATGGGGTGGAGCTGAATCGACCGATGCGTCGACGTCGTGCAAGCCGGCTTGAGCTTGCAGCGACTGCAATCCTCCGCTGCAAATGCCGCTTTCCCGCTCGACGTAGCAGTCGCTGTCTTGCCGTTAGGACAGGTGACGCGTCTGCGACGCACGTCGATCTTGAAGACGTCCTTCGGGAAGAGGCCCTTGTTCGGTGGCGACCAGGCGCGAGAGTGGATAACCCCTCCTTCCCTGTGAAGCGCCTCGACCGCTGGGCTCGCCAGGTATCCGCGATCGATATCGAGTACTTCGACGGTGCCCTGCGCCGTGGCCACCTCGAGTAGACGCGCGGCCATTCGCGTCCGGCCCTCCGGACACGCCCCCCATTCGCGTCCGGCCCTCCGGACACGCTCCCCATTCGCGTCCGGCCCTCCGGACACGTTCCCCGTTCGCGTCCGGCCCTCCGGACACGCCCCGGCCTGCTCCCCGTTCGCGTCCGGCCCTCCGGACACGCCCCGGCCTGCTCCCCGTTCGCGTCCGGCCCTCCGGACACGCCCCGGGGCCCCGGGGCGTGTTCGCCGTTCGCGTCCGGCCCTGCGGACATGCCGGGGAGCGGGCGCGTTTTTGGTCCGTCGGCCCTCCGGACACGCCCCGGGGCGTGTTCGCCGTTCGCGTCCGGCCCTCCGGACATGCCGGGGGCCGGCCGCGTTTTTTGGTCCGTCAGCCCTCTGGACACAGCCTGAGGCTGTGCCGTCGCCTGACTCTCGGCGCGAAGAGTCGCGATGTCATCTGCTAACTAAGTTTCTAATTTAATTATCAAATCGTCGTATCCGCGGTGGCGGAAAGAGGGGGCGGAGTATTTTTTCGTTGACCTTCGGTCGAGGAATGAATATTCATTCCTTCGTCGCGATGACGCCGGTCCAGCCAGCTCGAGCCCACACGCCGGATCCGGACAAGCGGACAGCCATCCTCGATGCGGCTCTCGACCTGTTCGTCGAGCGCGGCTACTACGGGACGGCTGTCCCGCTCGTCGCCGAGCGCGCGGGCGTGGGCGCCGGGACCATCTACCGCTACTTCAAGAGCAAGGAGGACCTGGTCAACTCGCTCTATCGCCAGGTCAAACAGTCGCTCGCGAACTTCGTGCTCATGGGCGTCAAGCAGGACGTCCCTGCCCGAGAGGTCTTTCGCCAGCTCTGGTTCCGGCTTGCGGAGTTCGCCCAGAAGTATCCCAAGGGGTTCGCCTTCCTCGAGCTCCATCACCACGGCTCATATCTCGACGACGAGAGCCGTGCCATCGAGGCCCGCATCCTCGACCTCACGCGAGCGTTCATCATGCGCCTCCAGGTCGAGAAGGTCGTGAAGCCGATCGCGCCGATGACGCTCATGATCATCGTCTACTGGTCGTTCATCGGCCTCACCCGCTGCGCGCAGGAGGGCCGCATCGAGATCACCGATGAGGTCCTTGCCCAGACCGAGCAGTGTGTCTGGGAGGCAATCCGGTACTGACCCGGTCTCGCGCTCTCCGCCCCGGAATGAACGGTCATTCCCATATCTTCGCTCAGTTGCAGAATGAATGTTCATTCCGTCACGACTCGTTAGCCCGACCCCCGCTCCCCCTGACCTCGAGCCAGACGGACGTTTTCCGCGCCGGACGCTGATGGCGCCGGACGCAAGCCAACTCCCCCAACCCAACCGAATCGCCCGAACGGAGGACCCCCCCATGGATCAGAAGCGCATCGCCCTCATCACCGGAGCAACCGCTGGCATCGGCCGTCACGCGGCCCTTTACCTCGCAGCGCGCGGCTTCCGCGTGATCGCCACCGGACGCAACCAGGACGCTCTCGCGGAGCTGTCGGTCGAGGCCGGGGGAGACCTCTCGACCCTGCGGCTCGACGTGACCGACCAGGCGTCCATCGACAGCGCCGTCGAGGTGGTCGACCGGATCACCGGTGGGCATGGCATCGACGTCCTGATCAACAACGCTGGCTATGGCGACATCGCTCCGATGGAGACGACGACCGACAAGGATCTGCGGGCGGTTTTCGACACGAACGTCTTCGGCTTGATGGCCGTGACGCGGGCGTTCCTGCCGCGGATGCGCGAGCGCCGATCGGGTCGGATCGTCAACGTCAGCAGCCTCGGCGGCCTGTTCACGCTGCCGCTGTTCGGCGCCTACAACGCGACCAAGCACGCCGTCGAGTCGCTCTCAGACGCGCTCCGTATCGAGCTGCGCCCCTTCGGCGTCGAGGTGTCGCTCATCGAGCCCGGGCCGATTCGCACGAAGTTCAGCACCACCTCGCTGAAGAGCGTCGAGCGGTATCAGGACGGCTCCCCCTACGCGCCCGTCCTCGAGCGATTCGCCGCGCTCACTCGCCGCACCGACCGGATGGCTCCTGGCCCGCGCGCGACGTCCCGCGCCATCTTCCACGCGGCGTCCTCGAGGTGGCCGCGCACTCGCTACAAGCTCACCCTGTCGAGCCGGCTCACGGTCGCGTTCCTTCGCGCCATCCCGACCCGCTGGGCCGACGCCATTCTCCGTCGCGTCCTTCGCCTGACGCCCAAGCACATCGCGGCCGGCGCCAGCGCCAAGTCGAACAAGGAGCTCAACACCGGCCTCGCCGCGTAGAGGACACCGTGTGAAGCGCGGGCGGACGCCGCCACAAGGCGCGGGCGGACGCCGCCACAAGGCGCGGGCGGACGCCGCCACAAGGCGCGCGCGGACGCCTCCACAAGGCGCGGGCGGACGCCGCCACAAGGCGCGGGCGGACGCCGCCACAAGGCGCGCGCGGACGCCGCCACAAGGCGCGGGCGGACGCCG
>Ga0111538_10007439_pt1 | contig 14754 bp, 11 predicted proteins | sample SoiMethybrSBSTD1_FD_79669 | JGI IMG/M metagenome (GOLD analysis project Ga0111538, IMG submission 79669) | Bulk soil microbial communities from a Populus tree surrounding site in Tennessee, USA - Soil MetaG P. TD hybrid SBSTD1 (version 2)... | ecosystem: Environmental > Terrestrial > Soil >... | reverse complement strand
CGATATGTTTTTTGGATGATGCTGATCGTGCTTGCGGCGAGAGGAATGTTGGACAGGATGAACAGGATGTTTTCAGGATTTACAAGATAGAATCCTGTCCATCTTGAAACATCCTGTTAATCCTGTCTAACTATTTAACCGTCCGCCTCACGAACTCCACGAAATCGCGCACATCCTCTTCCGTCGTATCAAACGACGCCATCAACCGCACCTCCGATATCTCTTCATTCCAAACATAGAAAAAATATCTCTTCTGCAACGCCGGCACATACTTCCGCGGAATCATTGCGAAGACGCCATTCGCTTCAACCGGTTGCGTGAGTTGTATCTGCGGCACTGTGGCCAGCTCGCTGCCCAACAACTGCGCCATTCGATTCGCGTGCGCAGCGCCGCGTCGCCACACATCCCCCGAAAGCAGCGCTTCAAACTGCGCTGAGATAAATCTCATCTTCGACGGCAAGTGCATTCCCTGCTTGCGAATGTATTTAAAGTCGGCCGCGCGTTTCTTATCAAAGAAGACAACCGCTTCGCCGTACATCATTCCATTCTTCGTTCCACCAAACGAAAGCACATCGACACCAACATCAGCCGTGATCTCTTTCAATGTCGCGTTGAGACTCACCGCCGCATTAGATAGCCGCGCGCCGTCAACGTGAAGCAATAGTCCGTTATCGTGAGCGAAGCGGGCCAGCTCCTTCAACTCCTTCTTCGTATAAATGGTGCCCATCTCAGTGGCCTGTGAGATCGTGATCACACGAGGCTGGACGTGGTGTTCGACACCGATGCCGTGCATGAGCGGTTTGATCTGGTCGACGCGGAGCTTGCCGTCAGGTGTCGCGACGGTGAGTAGTTTGCAACCGGTGAATTTCTCAGGCGCACCACACTCATCAACGTTCACGTGCGCGGACTCGGCACAAATAATCGCCTGGTAGGATTCGGTGATCGCCTTCAACCCGAGAACATTCGCGCCAGTGCCCCCAAAAACAAAATGGACTGCAATGTCCCGGCCAAAATGTTTCTGAAACAGCTTCGTCGCGCGCGCGGTGAATGGATCGTCGCCATACGCGACGACATGCCCGTCGTTCGCGGCTTTCACCGCCTCGATGACTTCCGGATGCACACCGGCGTTGTTGTCGCTTGCGAAGCTGCGCTTACTCATACTTTCCCTGATTTGAGGTCTCGCGCGATTTCACGCGCGGCGTTTGCGCCTGAGAGTCCTGTAAGACCGCCGCCCGGATGCGTGCCTGCGCCACACAGGTAGAGTCGGTTGAGTGGAGTGCGGTACTGCGCCCAACCAATCAACGGACGGAAAGTAAAGAACTGATCGAGTGTTTGTTCGCCGTGATGAATGTGCCCACCACTGAGACCAAACTCCTGTTCGAGATCTAATGGCGTGATCACCTGCGCGGCAACGATCAAGTCGCGAATACCCGGCGCATAAGCTTCCAACTTATCGAACACGTTATTTGCAAACTCTTCACCCCGCGTCGTCCAGTCGCCGTTCTTCAGCTTGTACGGTGCAAACTGCACGTGGACCGACATCACGTGTTTGCCAGCCGGCGCGAGCGACGGATCGCCGAGTGAAGGGATGTTGATGTCGAGATACGGATCCGGCGAGAACTCACCATACTTCGAAGCATCGAAAGCACGTTCGAGGTAATCGATCTCATGACCGATGTGAATCCGCCCCGCAAGCTTCGACGCCGCTTCGCCGGGATTGACACCGCTAAACTCCGGCAATCCCGAAAGCGCGAGATTGATCTTCGCAGCCACACCCGGAGTGCGATAGTTGCGCATCTTCAGCAGGAAATTCGGTTCGAGATCGATCGGATCGACGAGATTCAGAAACGTCGTGCGTGGATCGGCATTCGAAACCACCACGCGCGACTCAATCTCTTCACCGGCCTCCAGCACGACTTTCGGTTTATCGCCGTAAGCATTGCTAATCTGCGAAACACGCGCCGAAGTGCGAATCTCTGCACCCGCAGCTTTAGCCGCGCTCGCCAGCGCCTGAGTCAAAGCGCCCATGCCACCTTTCGGATACGACGCCGGCGCGATTGCGCTTCCATCCATCGCCGCTTGCCACAGCAATCCTAAACTCGTTCCCGCAGACCATGGACCGGCAAAGGCTCCGTGAATCCCACGCGCCGCAACAGTTGCGCGCAACAACTCCGTCTCAAACCATTCGCTGACAAGATCGGCGACCGCCATCGGTCCCCAACGCAGTAGCCGATACTCGTCCTTCTTCCCGAGACCGCGAAACGCAAGCCCAACCTTTCCGAGTTGCCACAAATCTGTCGGAGTCGGCTGGTCAATTGACGGCGGCGTCATCGAGACCAGCGGCGCCAGTACACGGCCGATACGCTGAAAGCTATTCACAAACTCCGGGTAGGTTCGCGCATCGTTTGCGGAAAATTTTTCGATCTCGATAACCGTCGCGCCAACATCGTTATAAATGCAGGAGTGTCTGCCATCGGGCGCGAGTGCGAGCACACGCGCGTCGGGCGTGATCATTTCCAACCCATGCCGCGACAGATTCAGATCGCCGGCGACTTGCGACGATAGTGGTCCTGCCGCATGGTCCAACGTCGAGCAACGGAACCCCGGCGCCAGCTCCTCAGTAACAGCACCGCCGCCAACAATCTCACGCTGCTCGAGCACAAGCGTCTTCAACCCACTCTTTGCGAGATAGCACGCGGCCACCAGCCCATTATGCCCACCACCCACAATTGTGACGTCGTATGCCATCCGTTTAAAAATCCGTTTGATCCGCGGCTAAATATCTTTCAGCAACTGGAGCGCAGAGTTACGTCCAGGGGCGCCCATAATCCCGCCACCCGGATGCGTCGCAGATCCGCACATGTAGAGATTCTTTATCGGCGTTCGATATTGCGCCCATCCCGGCGCGGGGCGCAGAAAGAAGAGTTGTTCCAGCGTCAGCTCGCCCTGAAAAATATTTCCTTCCGACAAACCAAAATCGCGTTCGAGATCGAGAGGAGTCAAAACCTGCCGATCGCGAATCAATTCCTTGATGTTCGGCGCATGCTCGGCAATCGTGTCGACCACCGTGTTGCCAAACTCTTCGCGTTTCTCGTCCCAGTTTCCTTCCTTCAGGTTGTACGGCGCGTATTGCACGAAGCACGACATCACGTGCTTGCCCGGCGGCGCCACTGACGGATCCGTGAGACTCGGAATCACCATGTCGATGTATGGCCGGCGCGAAAACCGCCCATACTTCGCCTCGTCGTAAGCGCGCTCCATGTATTCAACGCCCGGTGAGATCGAGATCGCGCCACGCAGATGCGCTCCGGCCCCGGGCAGCGACTTGAAATTCGGCAAACCATCGAGCGCGAGATTCACTTTTCCTGACGAGCCGCGATACTTGTATCGCTTCAGATCGGTGCAAAAGTCGTCAGGCAAGTGCTCCTCGCCAATCATCTTCATAAACGTCAGACGCGGATCCACGCTCGACGAAACAACTTCAGCCCGGATCTCGTCGCCGTTTTCAAGCACGACGCCAGTGGCGCGCCCACTCTTGAGCAGAATCTTTGCTATCGGCGCCTCTGTGCGAATCTCAACACCGGCTTCACGCGCTGCATCGCCAATCGCGTTTGAGATTGCGCCCGTGCCGCCGCGAGCAAATCCCCACGAACGAAACGCGCCGTCGATCTCGCCCATGTAGTGATGCAGCAGCACGTAAGCGGTTCCGGGTGAACGCACGCCGAGAAACGTGCCGATGATCCCCGAGGCCGACATCGTCGCTTTCAACACGTCAGTTTCGAACCACTGATCGAGAAAGTCGACGGCACTCATCGTCATCAACTGCACCTGGTTGTACTTGTCCTCATCGGAGAGCTTCTGAAAGCGACGGCCAAGGAACGCGAGATTCTTCCAACCACGCGGGTCGAGTGAAGTCGGATCCGGCGGCGTCATGCTCATGATCGGCTTCACGAAGTGGGCCATCTCGATCATGGCCTTGCCGTATTCGTCATAAGCCTCGGCGTCGAGACGCGAATGACGCGCAATCTCGCGACGCGTGCGCGCGTGATCGTTGACGCGCCAGAGATAATCGCCGTTTGGCATCGGTGTGAAAGTGCCATCGAGCGGAAGAATTTCGAGACCGTGACGCGGCAGATCGAGCTCGCGAATGATTTCCGGTCTCAACAGCGAGACCACATAAGAACAGACGGAGAATTTGAAACCGGGAAAGACTTCTTCAGTAACTGCGGCGCCGCCGAGCACGTGCCTTCGTTCGAGCACAAGCACTTTCTTTCCGGCGCGCGCGAGATAGGCCGCGTTCACCAGACCATTATGACCGCCCCCGATCACGACGACGTCGTATTTACTATTCATACGTTTGTGTTTGCGAAGAAGGTGTCTTGCCGCAAATGCGTTAGGATACTTATAATCACTCGCCCTGACAAATACAGACCAGAAAATATCAGCAAAGATTAACAGCAGGCAGGCGCAGCGGTCAGGAGCACATTTTGTTTGCTCTGCTTCTGCTCCTGACTACTGCTCCTGCCGCTGTTAACGGTAGCTAAAACAAAGCCTAGATGCCTATTGGAACCGCTTTTCACGAACGAACATTTCCACTCTGCGAAAGTCTTAGCTATCGCGAGTGGTCTGGTTACTATGCAGTCAGTTCTTACGAGCCGCATCACGAACACGAATACAACGCCATCCGCAATGCCGCTGCGTTGATCGACATCTCGCCGCTTTACAAGTATCGCCTGACCGGCAAAGACGCGACGCGCCTTGTCGATCGCATCATCACGCGCGACATGCGAAAGGTGACGGTGGGCCAGGTGGTCTATACACCGTGGTGCGACGAGCGTGGCAAAGTGATCGACGATGGCACCGTTTCGCGTCTCGAAGAAAACACGTATCGGTGGACCGCAGCCGATCCAAGTCTGCGTTGGTTTACTCAGAACGCCACCGGCATGGACGTGCAGATAGAAGACATTTCCGAAAGCGTTTCCGCGCTGGCTTTGCAGGGCCCAACGTCGGGCCGTTTGCTCAAGAGTCTCGTGGAGGACGCCGACATCGCAAACCTCAAATACTTTCGCGTGACGAAAGGCACTATCGCGGGCGTGCCCGTCGAGATTTCACGCACCGGTTATACGGGCGATCTTGGTTACGAGATCTGGATGGCGTCTGATGAGGCAATCAAGGTTTGGGATGCATTGATGGAGTCGGGCCGCGCGTTTGATATTCATCCCGCGGGAATGCTGGCGCTCGACGTCGCGCGCGTCGAAGCAGGCCTGCTTTTGATCGAAGTCGATTTCAACAGCAGTAAAAAAGCCCTCGTTGACGAACAACGCTACTCGCCGTTTGAAATGGGACTTGGCCGTCTTGTGAACCTGGACAAGAATCGCTTTGTGGGCCAGGCGGCACTGATGGAAGAAAAGAAGCGGGGTCATGCGCGCGAGATTGTCGGCCTCGAGATCGATTGGCCGCAGGTCGAGAGTCTCTACGAGGAGGTTGGACTGCCACCTGCAATTTCACCAATGGCTTCGCGCGTCGCTGTGCCCGTGTTCAAAGAAGGTATTCAGGTTGGCAAAGCCACAACCACCACGTGGTCGCCAACGTTGAAGCGCATGATTGCGCTCGCCACTGTCAGACGCGAGCACACCCGAGCGGGCACGCGATTGCAATTCGAGATCACAGTCGAAGCCGTTCGTCATAACGTGCGCGCCACTGTAACGAAAACGCCGTTCTTCAATCCAAAACGGAAAACAGCCACGCCCGTCGTATGAACGCTCAATTGCGGGAGATCGTCGATCAATACGATCCGAACCTGGCGCTCGATGTGGCGTCGACGATCCCTGCGTCGTGGTACACCAATAAAGACTTCTACGAACTCGAGCGCGAAACCGTCTTCTCACAATCATGGCAGCTTGCTGCGCGCGCAGATCAGGTCGCAGAACCCGGCCGGTACGTCACGACTGACATCGCGGGTGAACCAATTGTGATCGTGCGCGGAAGCGATGGAGTGCTGCGCGGGTTCTTCAACGTTTGCCGCCATCACGCTGCGGCAGTGATGACTGAGCCGGAAGGAAAGGCCGCTCAGCTTCGTTGTCCGTATCACGGCTGGACCTACTCGCTCGAAGGTGAATTGAAAGGCACTCCGGATTTTTCCGGCGTGTGTGATTTCGATCGTGCACAGAATGGACTCGTGTCGGTGGAGATTGCGGAGTGGGAAAACTGGATCTTCGTCAAGGCAGTTCAGGAAGTGCCGGAATCGTTGGCGGAGTTTCTCGGCGATGATCTCACGTCGCAAACAGGTGCGTTGCAGTTAAGAGGTTTGCACTGGTTTGAGCGTCGTCATTATCACTTCGATTGCAACTGGAAAGTGTTTGTCGATAACTACCTCGATGGTGGTTATCACGTACCTTATTTGCACAAGGGTCTCGACAGTGTGCTCGACTACAGCAAGTACATGATCGAGAACGGCGAGCACTACTGTTTGCAGTGGAGCCCGATCGTGACTGACGGCGCTGAAGCGCAGACGGGCGCGGTTAGAAAGGGCGATCGCGCGCTCTATTACTGGATTTATCCAAACTTCATGATCAACTGGTACGACGGTGTGATGGATACCAACCTCGTCATACCGCGCGGTGTGGACCAGACGGAAGTGATCTTCGATTTTTACTTTCCGGATGTGGTGAGCGAAGAGGCGCGGGCGCGGAATCATGCGAGTGTTGCGGTGGGCCAGCGCATCCAGGATGAAGATGTGGCGATATGCAAGTCAGTGCAGCGCGGGTTGAGCTCGCGCGCGTATCACGCTGGTCGATTGTCTGTAAGACGTGAGGCAGGTGAGCATTTATTTCATCGATTGCTGCATAGAGATTTGAGGAATGGTTTGACAGGATGAACAGGATGTTTCCAGGATTAACAAGATAGAATCCTGTCCATCTTGAAACATCCTGTTAATCCTGTCTACTTATCAACATGAAAACCCAAGGCCACCTGCTGCGCGTACTCGGAGTGGGATTTGGTCTCGCCGTCATTATCGGTAATACGATCGGCGCGGGGATTTTTAAGGCGCCGGGCGCGATTGCCGAGCAATTACCTGCAACTACACCTTTCCTGCTCGTCTGGGTTGCCGGAGGGCTTTACGCGTTGCTCGGCGCCATTTCAGTTGCCGAGCTCGGCACGATGATTCCGCGTTCAGGCGGCCAGTACGTTTTCTCCCGCTATGCGCTCGGTGAATATGCGGGCTTTATCGTCGGCTGGAGCGACTGGATCTCTTCATGCGGTTCGACTGCTGCCGTGGCGCTCGTCGTCGGCACGTTTGCGGGCGCGCTCTTTCCCGCACTTCAAGGAAAAGGCGTGGCGATCGCCGCGGGTGTGGCGATCGTCTTCGCACTGCTCCAGTGGCGTGGGATCGTCTGGGGCAGCAACATTCAAAACATCACGAGCTTATTGAAAGCGCTCGCGTTTCTCGTGTTGATCGCCGCCGCGTTTATCTTCGGCGGAAACGGTTCACTCACAAGTACACAAACTTCCGCGATGCCCGTCATCACGATGACGGCCATCGTCGTGTCACTTCAGGCAGCGATTTACACATACGACGGCTGGGCGGGCGTGATCTATTTTTCCGAAGAGGTTGAGAATCCCGGACGCGATATTCCCCGTGCACTTTTTGGCGGTGTGCTCGCGATTGCGGCGATCTATCTGTCGGTGAACCTCGCACTGCTTTACGTGTTGCCGATATCTCAAATCGCGGGAAAGGAATTTGCAGCGGGCGAAGCGGCGACGGCGATCTTTGGCCGTTACGGCGACACGATCTTCCGTTGTCTCACAATTGTATCGATGCTGAGCGGCATAAACGCGCTACACCTGATGGCGACGCGCGTTGTGTTTGCGATGAGCCGCGATGGCCTGTTTACAACGAAGGCGGCTGTAGTCAACGAAGGCGGCACTCCGACGGTGTCACTGTTTTTGAGCGCTCTCGTGGCGCTGCTGTTCATCGTGTTTGGTGAGAAGTTTGAGACTGTGATCACAGTGCTCGCTTTCTTCTTCGTGGTGAATTACATCCTCTCGTTTGTTTCGCTCTTTGTGCTGCGGTATCGCGAACCCGAGAAGCCCCGACCGTATCGCGCGTGGGGCTATCCAGTGACACCGGCGCTTGCGTTGATTGGATCTGTGTTGTTCCTCGCCATTGCGATTCAGGCTGATACGAAGAACAGTGTCTACGCGCTAGTGCTGCTGGCGGTGAGTTATCCGGTGTTTCGCGTGCTGAAGTGGCTTAGTTGATGCGAGCGCCTTCGTTGTCGACGTCAAGGGTTCTGACAGTTGATTCGACTTTGAAACACTTCGCTATTCGCTGGCCAATTTCTTCCTCATTACTTTCAACTAACGCAACGATACTTGGCCCGGCGCCGCTTAGTGCGATGCCGAGCAGACCGTTCATTCGTGGCAGTGCGAGGGCGGCTGCGAGACCGGGCACGAGTGATTCTCGCTGCGGTTGATGCAATCGATCGTGCATTGCTTCCCAGAGCGTGTCGTAACGCTGCTGCGCGATTGCGCCCACGAAGAGCGCTGCTCGTTGCAGGTTGTAGACCGCGTCAACGCGACTGACGGTTCGTGGAAGCGCAGCGCGCGCGACGTGTGTCGGCAATTGTGAATGAGGTGAAACGATAACTACTCGAACTTGAGAGGGCCAAACAAACTTTGCGGAAAGCACTGTCTTGTCGCTACCGATGCAGCTTGTAACAAAGCCCCCGTATAGCGCCGCGGCGACATTGTCCGGATGTGTTTCAAACTCGGTGGCGTAATTTAGAATCGTTTGATCCGGGATTTCTTTTCCGGCGATTAGCCCCGCGAGCCTGATACCCGCGACGATTGCAGCGGCGCTGCTGCCGAGGCCGCTTGCGAGTGGTATTTCGTTATGCGCTGTTATTTCGACCGGGGGCAATGATGTCCCCTCGCTTCGTGCTGCGAAAGACATCGCACGATAGATCAGGTTTATCGCGTTACGAGGCAGCGCGTCGTTCTCTTTTGCGCCCGTGGTGGTGACGTGACACGGTTGCGAGGCGTTCGGGACCGCGGTAACGCGAACCGTCAGGTACAGCTTGAGCGCCAGGCCAAAGCAGTCAAAGCCTGAGCCGAGGTTCGAGGTTGATGCTGGAACGCGCAGTTCGAACGTCATTTTTTATAGACAGGATTTACAGGATGTTTCAGGATTTACATGTAAATCTTGTTACATCTTGTAAATCCTGTCTCTACAATACCTCCCGAATCGCGTCCGCAGAGGCAGCAACACGAATCGGAGAATTCGCAAACCGGCTTTCAATCTTTCGTCCGTCCGGATCGGTTAGCGATTGATTGTGATACTTGATCACATAGTCCGTATCTTTCAACACATGCCCAGTCAACACCGCCACCACTGATTCATTCTCTTTAATCCCAAGCTTCCGAATGCCGGCAACAGTCGTTGCGGACGCAGGCTCGCAACCAATCCCATCACGTCCGATAACTGCCTTGGCGTCCGCGATCTCTTGCTCGGTTACAGTTATGACGCTCCCACCTGTCTCACTCACCGCACGCCACGCCTTCTGCCACGAAACAGGCGCGCCAATCTTGATCGCCGAAGCTAGCGTCTTTGGATGCTCCTCGTTTACAAACTCCGTGTGTTCCTCGTCTGAATAAAACCTCGCAAACGGCGCCGCGCCTTCAGCCTGAACTACAGTGATCTTCGGTTGCCGGGCTATCAATCCACTGCTAAGCAACTCGCGGAACCCTTTGCCAAACGCCGAACTATTACCCAGATTTCCTCCCGGCAACACGAGATGATCCGGAACTCGCCACTCGAGCTGTTCGGCAAGCTCAAACGCGACCGTCTTCTGGCCCTCAATTCGAAACGGGTTGATCGAGTTGACCAGATAAATCGACTCGTCCTCCGCCAGCTCACGAATCACGTTCATCGACGCATCGAAGTTGCCATCGATCTCAATAACCCTGGCGCCGTAATCCAACGCCTGCGCCAGCTTTGCATGACTCACCTGTCCGGCTGGGACGATAATCGCGCACTGAAGATCTGCACGCGCAGCATAAGCCGCGAGACTTGCGGCAGTGTTACCTGTGCTCGCGCAAACGACGAGCCGCGCCCCCAGTTTGCGCGCCTGCGTTACCGCGACAGTCATGCCGGTGTCTTTGAAGGAACCGGTGGGATTACAACCCTGATGCTTGAGTTTTAGCTGTGACAACCGGCAGTAATCAGCCGATCGTGGCGCGTCGTAAAGCGGCGTGTTTCCTTCTCCAAGCGAAACCACGCTCGCATCTTCGTCGAACGGCAGGAACTCGCGAAAGCGCCAGACGCCACTACGATCGCGTCGTGTTTTCCAACGTTCCCGTAATGAGTCGGGATCGATTGCGAGGGGTGTACGGCGCTCGATATCCAACAACCCGCCGCAACTTGAACACACATAGAGCCGAGCATCAAGACCGTATTCGGCATGACACTCGGCTCTAATGCAACGCTGAAAATAAGGATGATTGCTCAACGAAGAGCATTCTACATAAAAACAGGTTTAGAAGCTGAACCTAATCTGCGCGTCGATGCGGCGGTTGTAAGCCGGATTGCCGCCACCAAAACCTCCGAATCCGCCCGCAGTCGCAGTTGATTGTCCGAACAACGACGAACCGAGGTTGCCGATGGGATTGGCAAGGTTTGTGTGGTTCAGAATGTTATTGAAGTTCAGCGAGAACGTCAGATTGTAACGACCACTGCCGCCACCGCCTGGCCCACCGAAACCACCACCGGGCCCACCGCCGCCTGGTCCACCACCAAAACCACCGCGCCCACCGGCGCCGCCACCTCCCGGACCACCGCCGCCAGGACCACCGCCGCCAGGACCTCGCCCTGCCATGCCGCCGCCCATTATCGTGTTTCGCTGTCCGTCACGCTGCTGCTGATTCTGTCCGTTCTGACCTTGTTGCCCATTCTGATTCTGATTCTGGCGGTTGTTGGCATTCGAGCCGCCTTCAGAACCAAAGCTCCACGTCTTGCTCACGCGCAGGTTGGCGGTAACTGAACTCGGCCCTTCGGCAAAGTTACGCGGAATCATCACATCGCCGGGCGCAAACGTCAGTTTGAAGTTGCCATACGGCGTGCACTTGATGTTAACCACATCATTACAATCCGCACCGGCCGGCGCGAGAGCCGGTCGCTCGGTATTCAACGTGTCGCCATTGATGTCGCGGCCGAGCGTGATATTGAACGGACGGCCCGACTGCACGATCACGAAAGGATTCAAGCTGATGCCCCACGGGGCGCGGATGTTACCCGTCATAACGAAACGATGTCTGATGTCGCCCGAGGCGCGCCCGTACTCAGTGCTCAAGTCGTACGGGTTCGCCGGAAAACTTCCAACACCATCAGCGTCGCTGTTCGCTTTCGCAAAGACGTAATACGCATTCATCGTCAGGTTGCGATGGAAACGGCTGTTGAAGTTAACGATCAACTGATTCTGGTTGTAACGACCGCTCGACTCGTATTCGAAGATATTGCAACGCGGCGAAGGATTGATCTCGGGTGGAATGAAGTCCGCGCAATCCAGGGGTCGAATACCGCTCAATGGCAAACCGGGAACAAACGTGCCCGGCAACGGAGCATTCAACTGTCGCGTGCGCAACACGTGCAGCGTGCGAAGGTTGATGTAACTGGTCGCGATCGTCACATTGTGTGGCAACTGGCGCTCGACACTGATCACTGATTGCATCGTGTAGGGCGCTTGTAAGCCGTCCGCGAGCCGATAGACAGTTCCCGGCACTGCAAACTGAACTAGCTGGTCCGCAGTGGGAATCAACGGGAAGAAATCCGGATTCTGCACGGTGAACTGCTGCTGGTTGACGCCGTTCAAACGATTCGCGGTCATCGTCAGGTTTTCACTGATGCGCTCGTAGAAAATTCCATAGCCGCCACGAACGACGGTCTTCGACTGCTGGCCGCCCGGCTGCCAGGCAAAACCTACGCGTGGTCCAAAGTTGAAATTGCTATCGACGTTCTTCTGGTTTTCGTAACGCAGACCAAGACTGAGCGTGAAGTTGGGACGCATCTTCCAATCGTCCTGAATGTAGCCGCCCACATCCCACTGGCTCACCTCTGACTCCGGATTGCCGGACGACAAACTAAACTGGCTCGCACCACCACCCAACAATCTTATCTGCGCGCCGTTCAGTCCCTCGGCAACGAAAACCTCTGTGCGACGAAAACGCTCGATACTGGTAACGAGCCCTATGCCTCCACTGGGCTGCTCATTCGCATCGAGAATCGGCCCGACGCCACCACCGAAGAATGTGTAAGTGCCGCCGAAGTTTTGCGGTGAGAACTGCGAGATGTTGACTCCGCGAAGACGAGCGCCAACCTTCAACGAATGGGTGCGGATTGCAAATGAAGTGTTGTTGGTTACTTCCCAGTCGTGAGTCGTGCTGTGCGCGTTGCCGACCTGCGATCCGCCGCCTATAAACGCGTCCTGCACGTTGATCGTCGGAATCGAATTGTCTGCGTTCTGCTGCGTCTGCTGTCGTTCAAACGAGAAACGAGTTTCGTTAACGATGGTTTTGTTGATGATTGCTGTTTCAGTGAGCTGAATGCCCTGCTCGCTGTTCTCACTGTCGTAGGCGCGCTCGGGCAGGTTGAAGCCGCCGACGCCTTGCAGGCGAGTGTTCTTCGCGTAGTTATAACGGAAAATGAGCGTGTGGTTTGGATTGATCTGGTAATCAATTCTCGGACTGAACGACGTGCGGCGACTCGGAATAGCAACGGTATCAGTAAAACTGACGATATTGTTATTCGCGTCGAGCACCTGGGCCACAATCAACGCGCCGTCGTCAATATCGCGTTTATCGAAATCGACGAAGAACGACGCTTTCTTTTTTGAGATCGGACCACCAAAGTTTCCACCATACTGGCGCGTTTGAATCGCCGCCCGCGAGTCAGCGAATGGATTGCGGGCGTTTAATGCGTCGTCGTTGAAGTTGAATGAAACCTGGCCGCGATAACGATCGGTGCCCGGGCGAGTCAGAATCTCGATACGACCAAAACCCAGACGATCGTACTCGGCTGAAAACGGATTTGAGTTAATGCGTATCTCGCGAATCGATGCGCGCGGAGGCAGGCGGCCACCGGTGAATCCATCCACGAAGATCTGACCACCATTTGGACCAGCCGAAGGACCAGCCAAAGCCTGTAACGCCGCCGCGAGATCATCCGGATCGTCCGGCAGCGCCTCGATGTCATCGCCTTTCAACACAACTGCACCGGCATTGTTTTCCGGTTCAGTGCTCACCTCGCGCGTGTCACTGTTCACAGTTACTTTCTGCTCTTCGATCGCGACTTTCAACGTGATGTCGAATTGCGCAGCCTTGCCGGCAGTGACTTCGACCTCGGGCGTTTCGGACATGGCAAAGCCCGCATTGATTGCGCGGACGGTATACTTGCCGGGAGCGAGGCCATTGATTGTGTAAGAGCCGGAATCGTTCGTAACCACCGATTTCTCGACGCCTTTGCCGTCAATCGCTGTCACACTTGCACCAACGATTGCGCCACCCAGCTCATCCAGCACCTGTCCACGCAACGATCCAGGGCGTTGCTGCCCTAGCGCAAGTCCAGGGATGCTTGCGCAAATGGCAACTAACAACACTATTTTCTTCATTCCGAAGCTCCTTCGAACACGATAGCTAATTTGGCGTGGATAGAGTGCGTTACGCCCAAGCTTGAGCGCGGATTGTATCGAAAAAGGTCGTAAAGAGTCTGTCAATGGATTGTAAAGTTTTGTCAGTTCCGGGGATTTGCGATTGACACTTCTTTACGCACGAAACCGGGCGATTCATGTAGGATTCCCCTTGCCTTAGGCCGTCCATATGTCATTCAATCTTGCTGAGAAGCAACCAATGGAACACGTCCTCGTCATTGATGACGATGTCGGCCTGTGCGAGCTGGTTGGAGAGTATCTTCAGCCTGAAGGTTATACGGTTGAAGCGATTCACAACGGCGAACGCGGCATCGATCGCGCCCTTTCCGAGGAGCACGATCTGGTTGTGCTCGACGTGATGTTGCCGGGCACGAACGGATTCGACGTGTTGCGGCGTATCAGAGCGCGTTCTCGTATTCCGGTTTTGATGTTGACCGCCAGGGGCGACGATGTGGACCGCATCGTTGGTCTCGAAATCGGCGCCGACGATTATCTTCCAAAGCCATTTAACCCCCGTGAGCTGGTTGCTCGAATTCGTGCCGTTTTGCGGCGCGCCCAGCCCGTTGAGTCAACTACTTCCGCGCGTGAGACTATCCGAGTCGGTGACATCGAAATGGACAGCAACACGCGAAATGTCCGCCGCTCGGGGGAAGTAGTTGAACTCACCGGAGTCGAATACGACCTGCTCGAAATTCTGCTGCGCAATGCGGGTCAAATAATCAAGCGCGAAGATCTGGTTAAGGAAGTTTTGGGCCGCGAACTATCGCCCTTCGATCGCAGCATCGACATGCACGTCAGTAACCTGCGCAAGAAGTTGGGCCACCAACTTAACGGTCTCGAGCGAATCAAGACCATCCGCGGCGTGGGTTACATCTACGGCGCCACAACGGAGAGAGAATGAGCCACAAAAAAGCACAAAACTCACATAACAGAAAGAAAGAGATCGGTTTTCTCTTTTATGTGATTTTTGTGCCTTTTTGTGGCTAATAATATGAAGTTCCCGTTTCGCAACTTATATCTGAAGATCTTCATCTGGTTTTGGCTCGCGATG
>Ga0111538_10007438_pt1 | contig 14756 bp, 24 predicted proteins | sample SoiMethybrSBSTD1_FD_79669 | JGI IMG/M metagenome (GOLD analysis project Ga0111538, IMG submission 79669) | Bulk soil microbial communities from a Populus tree surrounding site in Tennessee, USA - Soil MetaG P. TD hybrid SBSTD1 (version 2)... | ecosystem: Environmental > Terrestrial > Soil >... | reverse complement strand
TGGGCCACGATGGTCCTAGCGATTCTCGCAGCGATCGGAACAAACCAATGTCTTAAATTGAGCTACGTAAGGCCAAGGCCTTTGGCAGTCTTCGCTCAATGGACTAGGGCAATGGCTCTGGTATTTCGTCGTACTAGAGTGTGTTTAATGGCGGTCCTGCCGCTGTTCGACAAGCTGCCAAAACTAGCCTGACACGTCTTGTCAATTGGTTTAAGCTGTCCATAAGTCATCCTACCAAGGAGGCCCTGATGAGGTTTGTTCAGCGGGTGTGGCAGTTCCCATAGTGTGCATCGTTCTAATGATCGGTTTGGGCGTCGTCGGATTTGAAACCGTAGTGCCCGTCAATGTGTATGCCGCAGAACCGCTCGAGATCAATTCGGCGAAAGCAGAGGAATTAAAAGCATTACCGGGCATTGGTGATGCTTACTCCGAAAAGATCATCAAGGGAAGGCCATATAAGCGAAAAGATGAGTTTGGTACAAAGGAAGATCATTCCAGCAGCCACCTACGACAAGGTGAAGGACCAGATCGTCGCAAAACAGAAATAGTCGAACGTTTATGATCATGTATCCCGTAGTCGTCCCATTACTTGCCGCCCTCGCCCTAGTGCTGGAACTTTGCCGCTCCCCTAGCCCCGGCTTAATCGGTATCAGCAATCGACCCAATTTCGATGATATTGATCCATTTGCCTAACTAGCTCGGCCATCGCCTCGTTTACCGAATAACCAAAGTCCGCAACTCCCACCGTGATATTCTCCCCAAGAAGTGCAGCCCACTGATTGTCATTAAGAAAAAGTTTGACCGCATCAGTGTATTGCTCATCCATATCACTCACTTCCTCCACGGATGGGTGTCCCTCTCCACTTACTACGACTTCAGTCCAATAGACCGCCTGCTCAGATACAGCGCATGGTGGCGTAACTACTTATGCCACTGCTCGGCCTTATTGATTGTGTTTCTCGTCGCCACCACTGCGACGCACAGTGAACAATTTTGCTTCACGGCTGGTGGCGAACGACGTGAGCAAGCCCCTCCGTTACCGTACTACCTATTACTCCAGTGCCATGGGAGGAGCAAATGAAGGACGAGAAGGATGATAACTGGGTGTTTGTGTGCGATCACTGCGGTGAAGAATGGCCCTACGCGCGGAAGACCGACGCAGATGAGCATGAGCGACGATACAAACACATCACCTACCAAAGGCACAAGCCGACTCACGAAAAGGAGAAGGCAAAGAAACGTAAAAAGAGAACAACGAACAGTGATTGAAACGATTATCTTAATCGCCGCTTTCGCCGCATTGCTTATCGCAACTTCTATTTTTCTGACACTATCCTCTATCGAACAGTGGAGACCGCTGAAGCTGATCTTCTCTGGATGGTTGCACCACCACCGTTCCTCTACCTGAACACCTCACCGGACGGGCTCATCGGATCTATTGTCTGCGTAGGGGACTTCTGTCCGACCTGCCTTCCCTAAACGAGGTGGACGACCGCCACTTAATCTTCTAAATCCATGGCTCCACGATCGAAACCCTCGGCGCACATGTGTGATAAAGGGGCACAGGAGATGCATTTAGTGCATCTGTTCATTCTAATCGGTCGCATTTGTTGCCGCATGTCCTAATTGTGGATGAGAATCGCGAATGCCTGACCGTCTTGTCGAATGGGCGCGGACCGCGCCACTGTACGGTTAATCCAGGCATGAAACGTCGGATGACGCTTTGTGGAGGACTGTACATGCCTGATATAAACGCCATCAAATTCGTAAAACAATTGCGCCCGGACGCAGCCGCAGGTTCCCACTATGATGAAGAGCGGTTGGGATATCACCGCGTGTGCGCGATGGATTGGGCAGATCAGCAAGCCGAGAACATTATTGACGACTTCGTCGCCTATGATGGTCCTGACGACTTACTGCGCCTCCAAGAAAGCATTGCCTTAGCCATCCGACAAGCCTCTACCCCCGCGCCACCTGGATAAAGCCCCCTTGATTACCTGTAGCTGCCTGCGGAAGGCTTTTGACAGACTAATGGCAAACTAGGAAGCCACTATCCTAGGATGCTTTTCCTCTTCGGAGGACTGTGTAACCTTGGAAGAAGCCTATACTAACCCTATTCTCGTCGCACACGATCTGACGGAAGGTTTAGAGGGACGCAGAAATGCCCAAGTGGTACGCGCTTCGGACGCGATCCAGATTCGAAAAAGTAGTTCACGAACAGCTCAGGCATCGAGGCATTGAGTCCTTCCTTCCTGTGACAACACGGGTCAGTCAGTGGAAGGATCGTCGCAAGCGTGTCGAGTGGCCCTTGTTTCCAGGTTACTGTTTGGCTCGGTTTCAGCATTATCAGAGACTATTCATCCTTCAGAGCCCTGGCGTGATTGAAATTGTCGGCAGCGCCTTAGGGCGCCCTGAACCGATTCCTGACGATGAAATCATGGGCATTCGACAGGTCGTCTCCAGCTGTCTCCCATTTGAGTCATATCCGCATTTGACGGAAGGGGCGACCGTACAAGTACTGCGAGGACCATTGATGGGTCTTCACGGAACCCTCCTCCGAAAGCCTGACGGGTGTCAGCTTATCGTCAGAATCAACATCATCAGTCAAGGGGCGGCTGTCCATATCGCTCCCGAAGACGTTATTCCCCTATCTCCATCACGTGAGGTACCCTTACGAGCGGACTCACGTTTAGTGGCCTCCTGACACATACGTTTTGTCTCCACTGCGCAATCTATTCACACAATTGGACATGACAGGCCTCTTCGAAAGGCACTCAGAAGGAGAAAGGCGCTTTCTACTCAAGAAATGCGGAAGGATGGCTTCACCAAGGCAGAAAAGATTATTTTAACCATTATCAACCCACTCTATGTGTTGCAAAACGGATATCGGTAGCACTTAGTCTTCACGCGACCAGGCCTGAGGCAATGGAGCGACTCGTCGTTCTGATGCATTGAAGGAATGAAAGCTTGCCCGTTCGCGCCACGGAGGCGTCGCTGGATCGATAGCTATGGCCGCCCTTTCACCGCGATGGAAGGCTCCCGTGGAAAGCTATTTTGGGCACGATGCAGCAAGGCGAATCTGTCATTCGAGCGCCTCATCGTTGCCGAGGCCATCTCGAAAGCCATCGTTTAAACCCGCATCGACCATGACCAGCGGCGTTATCGGAAAGAACGCCCCGGCCTAACCCCGACAATGTGCGCCCCGGCAACCCTTCTGGGCGTTCCCAATCCGCTCGCGAGGCGATTACAATCAGCGGCTCGGCAATGTATTGAAATCGATGATCAAACCGTTCTAGCTCCGGGACGATGTCGGGCAAGCCGTCGTATTCACGCTTCAACGTTTCAGCGTTTTCCATTGCCCACACTGAGATCCGGCGCTGCATCTCCTCGGCTTCGACACTGACGATTCGACGATTCATTTTCGGCAGGCGGTTCTTGACCCGCTGCATCTGAATTGCAAACGTGCGGTCAGACAGTGTATCGGCCAGGCCCTCAATGCCTGCAAATGCTTTCGGACCGTACACCGAGTGTTTGACCACGACATATTCATCCTTGATCTTTTCAGCCCGTGGCACCGCGCCATTGGCCGCGTACCCGCCGTTGAGGATCTGAATGAGCGTGCCATAAGTGTCCTTGTCCTGACCTCGCAGATTATCGGCTTCATCTAATAGGAGGACCGGCCATTTGCCGCGATACAGGATCGCGGGGGTTGGGTTGGTCACGAGTGTTGGGCTGCCATTTGAATACATGCCGAGCATCTCCAGCAGCCGATTCTTACCGCATCGCCCTGTTGCTGATCGCAGCCACACGTACCCGCAATAAAAGAATGCCTTGCCAGGACGCTGTATATTCCCGATGACCAGACGCGCACCGGCCCCCCCATACCATCCCATCCGATAGACGTCGATCGTATAGGACGGCTCGATAGTACTAACGAACAATTTAATTTGTCCCCCACGATTGACACTGGTGAGAGATGCATTACCCTTCAACTTCACCGTCTTCAGCAGGGCTGCTGATCTGCCACGCCGTCGTGCCGGGCCGGGCATTACTTCATGCAAAAATCCGTACATGACGCCGAGCCACTCATTAATCGAAAAGGCATTGGATTCAAAGGATTCATTCCCGCGACATTTGCCACGCGGGTAGCGGAAAACTTTTCCAAGGATACCGGCTTAACGTTGCGGCAGATCGGTCCACCGAGCACGGCGCCTCGGAACCCTGGCAATAGGCCCGACGAGAGAGAGCGAGGGGCATTATTTGTTATGCAGAAAAGTCATCCCAAAGTTGGCGATCACATCGTTGAGCAACAGATTGAAGACCGGGGGATGCGTGTCTTATTGCCACTCTGCCACTCTTCTACACCAAGGCATGCCTCGCGTGTCATGGTCAGCCAAAGGGTCAGGTGGACATCTCAGGGTATGAAAAAGAAGGGTTTAAGGAAGGCGATATCGGAGGAGCGATTTCCGTTATGGTTCCCGTCGGAGCTCAACAACTAAAAGCAGACACAGCCAGATAAATTGAAAGTTCCGGTGTGAGCGTAGTCACCCTTATATCCTTTGCCAAGCGACTCTGCCTCCATCAGCGTATTATCCCCCCTCCCCCGCAAGAAACCTTGGATCTGGCTGTGATATAGCGATCGGATATCTACCGCACAACTTTAATGGCTCTTTTCCTCAGGCAGACACTGACACTTCCACAGGATTGGATATTCATTAGCTCCTGAGGCGGTGGTACTCGATCCTCCAGACTGGGGCCGAAGGCTTTCCGCCGCCTTCACCCTGCACACGACCTGCTGCCGTCTGACGCTTCGTTAACGTTTTTCAACTTAGCGATACGTTGGGCAAACTGCTGCTCTAACCTTTGTCCTTCGGAACTGGCTGCTTGCACAACGGAAAGCTTCCACCCACCTTCGTTGGTAAAAACGGTAAAACGAGAGAGAGTCTCCGTAAGCATCTCGGCATCTTTTACGGAGTCGACTTCCACGACACCCACGTCCCCGTCAACAGTTTCGATGACCGTCAAAGAATGGAGGTGGTAGTCATTGAGCAACGGTCGCAGTTTCGTCTCGGTGAGATAGAAGGGGATGCCCGTGATATAGAGCTTGGCTCCCATGACTTGACTGCTTTGTGAGACGACTTTACGGTTGGAAAACTGTCTGCAACACTACCCTTACGTTTGAGGCGGGTCAATTAGGATAGGCCAGTAAATGAATGGTGTTAAGAGGACTCTAGGGGACAGTTACGACGCTCCTTTATTCCTTATTCCCGCTAACGCCGCCCCAGCACGGATGTTCCACGATAGAGTAAGGGGTACGAGCGCCTCACAGATCCATGTCCAAGAACCACTCAAGATCAAGCCCGCTTGTGTCGCTATCGTCCGACAACTCTGCAATATGAATTTCGTGTTCGTCTAAGCGTTTCGTCCTGCATTTTAGGCCATTGGCGAGATAAAAAAGAGCCGTAGAGTCACGATGCCATGACATTTTAGAGGCTCGCTAAAAGGCGAGAATGTTTGCGGCTGTCAGCATCGAGTTCGCCATATCCTTGAAATTATCCTAGTGACAACATCGCAAGCATTCGTGACTCGGCCAGGACGTCACGCCCTGACGACCATCTCCTTCTCGCGCGGACAGCATTACAGGCTTTTAGAATGCCACCTTATATCTGAGGGATTAGTACCATGCAAAGAGAACATCCGAAGAGAAGGGAGTTTGCCATGCATTACCGCTGGTCCTCAATTTCAACAGTGGGCGTGCTTATTCCGTTTCTCGCCCTGACCCTTCCTGCGTGCGAAACGAGTTCGGGGTCTGCGCCGCGTACCGCGGGTGAGCCGCGCAGCACCCCAACGAGCACTACCGCAACGACCTCCACTCAGCAGACGACGGCCCCCATTGTTCAGGAACAGATGCAGATTGAGAAGCGCGAGGTCCAAGGCGGTACCACCCGACTTGAGCAACGGACTAACGAACAGCCCGCGGAACAGCAGGTCACTCTGCATGATGAAAAGGTCAACGTGGAACAGCGGGCGACAGATCGTTCTGTCACGGACGCCGACCGCGCCTTTCAGCAATCGGCGAGCGCCCAGGCTTGGTCGACTCTTGAACCTGACTTTCGAAAAAATTATCGCACCACGTATGCGAATGCGGGCATGAGTTATGAGCAGGTGCAAACAGCCTACCGCTATGGGTATGAGCTTGCCCTAAATCCACAAATTGATGCGGCGGATTGGAACGCAATTGAACCGCAAGCCAAACAAAGCTGGGAGTCACGACGCAAAGGGTCCTGGGACCAGTATCGGGATGCCGTTCGGTATGGCTGGGAGCGGACGCGTCGAGCCAAAGAATGATCGCCGTGCAGGACAGCCTCGCTATGACCTTGTGGTCACGGCGGCGTGTTCTCGATCCTTGGGGGGCCGACAGTGGACCTCGATGACTCAGGGATCTGGCACCGAGTGGGCTTCATCTCATTCCCCTATCGTCGATTATGAAATCACGCAGAAAGACGTTCTATAGTGCGTGAGCTTCTCGACGTTAAACGTGAAGGCCGGCGAGTCTTCCAGGTCGGCCATCCTTCCTCTAAGCAAGCCGTTCAATGTTCGGAAAGGGCACGGTTGGCGGCAGCCCGGCTACTGTTATCGTCAACCCGGCATTCTCTGTCGAAAGGAGGTGAAGATGGAATTAACGCCCAAAGATCTGATAGCTGTCTGCAGCATGGTGGACCGGCTTAATAAGCAGAAGGCGGTCCTGACATGTCAAGTGAACTGGCTTATCGACATCCTGGTTCAAAAGAGTGTGCTCTCCGCGAATGACAAGACCAAACTTAGCGATGCCGTTGAGACGCAGAGAGAGCTGGTCAAAAAGATGGAACTGGCGGAAAACGAACTGAAGGACCCCAATGCTGAACCGCTTCCGACCGAATTGACACAAGAACTGACATCCTTGGGCGTCGTGCCGGATAATCCCACGATTGCCGATACCCTTGACCCCGACTTTGAGAATGTTCTGCAAAAAGTACTGAAGGCATTTCGCCAAAGCCCAGGACAAGGCCCAGGGGAAGCTGGGAATGTGGCTGAAGTGTGATTCGTATTGTGGAACAACTAACCTCAGAAAGAGGTGATCCATGACTACACTGGATGCGAGGATGTTAGCGGACGCTACAGAAAAGGTAACTTGCAGACGTCGACAATCACCTTACCGTCGATGACTTTTTAGATCAAACAGTCCATGCGTCCGAGCACGGAATCGGCCTCACGGAGTGGGGTCGCCTGATCCTTGAGCAACGTTCCCATATGAAGCGCCACGAATAGCCGACAGTGAGGTTGCACGGACCTAAAAAATCGAGGGCATCGTTGTCCTAATGCCCTGCCTTCACAACAGCTCCGGCAGACCGACGGTGCAGGCGTGTTCGGCCATCCTCGAAGAGGATCTCCATGTCCTGGCGATCCACGCCCGGGAGCGCCACCTGGATATGAAAGCCGTGTTCATCCTCGTAGGCATTGCAGGGGGGAGCCCACCCCTCGTTCATGCTGCGAAGCGTATCTTGGAGTAAACGATCCACATTGACCGATGCAAGTGCCATGGTGTCCTCCTTTCGGTAATGGCAGTGGCGAATCCGTTCTGCTGGTTCAGCGCTAAGAGAAATTAGGAATCATGGATCACTCAGGACATCGACTTAAATATGGAAGCCATGCTCATCCTCGTACCCGTTACAGGCGGTGGCCCAGCAGGCCATCTTGGTACTGCGAAAACTACCCTCCATAAGAGAATCCATAGACCGTAGGGTTGCGACCGCTTCGATGAACCGCTGGATAGGAATGTGGCGAGTCGTTGGACGGCGGCCCTTAGAGGCGAGCGTTAGCCGTGGACACTCCTGGCTCAAGCTCTTACATCCACTGCGCATTGGAAAAGTGGCCAGATAGAATGACTCGATTCCATATGACGCGGCAATGATAAGGTCCTTTTGTATCGCAGGTGCAATCGCCATAACCCTTCTAGCTCATTGGTGGGCTCTTTGATAAAATACGATCTTTATTGGGAGAGTGGAAATGGTCACATTATTAGGTAATGAGGAGATCGAAGGGGTCCTTTTGCGTGATAACCAGTGGTACACGGTTGAAATCGGTAGCCTAAAGCTCGAACATCTACAGGTACGTTTTCGTACTCAATTCGACCCCGGGTATTCAGCTGAAGTGATCGTGAGTAATGACGCGGTGCTTGCGGTTCGCAATCAAGGGGAGGACGGAGCAGAAACTTCAAATGTGACCTCTTGCGGTCCCCCTGCCCCGCCGAGGAATCAGATGTGCGCCAGTACTCCAACCCTGATCTTCCTTCGGCATGCCATCAAGAATCATCGCCCAAAAGGATCTTGCCTCGCCACATGGACGGACTCTTCCGGAGGATAGCCAGCTTGGGCGGCGAGCAGCAACCCGATATAGTCGGCCTCCGACTCATGTTTTCGGCTAGACGGAAGCATTATGCCGAGTCATGACGTCCTCGGAGAGGAATTAGAACAGGAGACACTCTGAGGTAGTCCTCGCGTCACCGCTGGTCGTCGAGGATTCGTTGGGCCTCCTTGAGGTGCGCTTCCAAGATGGGGCGCGCTCCGGCCACGATTTCCGTGAGCTGATGATCATAAGTTTGCCTGGCCAGCGAGGCGACGGTCTCCAATACACGCTGGTGCATCTCCACTTCATGGGACAGATACACCCGGTCAAAGTCTTTCCCTGAAGCTGACTGCAGTGTGCATGATCATCTCATGCTCCTGGATCAGCGGCTGCGTCTCCGGTCCCATGGCAGGCACAAGCCCAAGGCGCGTGGCGGCCGCTTCTGACTCCTGAAGCATCTGCATGTGGTCGACCTCCATCTGTCGGCCGTAGGCCTTGACCGCGATACTGTCGCCCCGTTCCTCCGCCAGACGACCGCCCTCCAAGTCACCCTTATTGGCCACATTGAGAAATCCCAGCAGTCGTGCCTCACGCGACGTGTCTTGTGCCTTCATGTGCGCGCCAGTCTCGCTCTGAACCCGGCTTTCTGATTTCTGCTGTGACATTTCCTCACTCGATGCGCCGTTCATGGCGCACGCTACAATCGCAAAAGCGACGGCCATGATGGGAATGGTTCGATTGGTCCTGATCATCTGGTGTCTCCTCGCGGTGCTAATGGTATCTGATATCAATGACATTATGCCTTTTCGACGACCAAACCACAGGCAGGCGGAGCTGTAGTGCGTTGTAAAGGACCAGGTCAGCACGATGTCGGGGTCCGAGCTTCCATCGCCGACAACGAGGAGTCTGCGGCTATCGGGGAGGTGTGATTGAGGACTCAAAAGCAATCAGTCTCATAGATTAGCTTGAACACGACACAGTAAGGGTGTGTGCAGTTTGCCTGATGATAAACCACGATCGGCCAACCGATACCTGCCATCACACCATGGCGAGCGGTGCCCATTTCCCATTCGGATGGAGCGACGACCACGGTTTCATGGTATGGCATTTATGGACGACGCGTGAGGTCAGGTCTGGATGAAGCGGGTGAGTGGAAGAGATCAATGGATCCTCCTGTCTTACGCACAGAGCCAGGATCAAAACGGGTGGCGAAGGGGGGCTAGTTCGTCAGGAACACGGCCTCGGTGGCCTCGGTGACATGAGGGGAAGTTCGCGATCCTCGTGACCTCTGACTGATCCCGGTATTTTTGGTTCCGTTCTTTGTCATGGTATATCTGACCGCACTTGTCGGGCGCGACGACTGGCGCTCGGACATTCTGCCACGCAAACTTCATTTGTCGGCGTGTCCATCGCAACAGCTTCGTTTCGCTGCTAGCAGGACCGTGGAAGAGCTGAGTATGGCAATCGAACTGAATCACACTATCGTGCCCGCACACGAAAAGATCCCGTCGGCCAAGTTCTTCGCGCGGGTATTAGGGCTGGCGTTTGATGAAGCCCAAGTTGGGTATTTTGCGCCGGTGCGCGTGAATGAGACGCTGACGGTTGATTTCGACGACGAGGTCGACCGGTTCGATATCCATCACTATGCATTCAAGGTGAGCGAAGCCGAGTTCGATGCCATCTTCGGCCGCATCCAGGCGGAGGGCATTCCGTACGGCAGTGAGCCGCACGCGCTGACGAATAGGGCGATCAATCATCGCGGGGGCGGACGGGGAGTCTACTTTTGTGACCCGAACGGCCATATCCTCGAACTACTGACCGTCGGGTAAGGCTGCATGTGCTCGGGACGCATTGCGATCCCGATCCTCCATCGGGTGCGGCCCTCAAGGCACTCTGACTCCTCGCAGGTGAAGGGCCGATAGCGCCTCGTCCGTTGAGGCATTGATGCCAGAACGAAGGTAAATGCTTTTTCAGCAGCCTGTTCCGTTCTTTCACGCAGGAGGTGGTCATGTCCGGCAAGGTGAAAGCCATCCCAGAGGGGTATGAGGGCGCCACGCCCTATCTGATTGTGAAAGCTGCGGCCAACGCCCTTGAGTTTTATAAGAAGGCTTTTGGAGCGACGGAGATCATGCGCATGCCGGGTCCCGGAGGCACGGTTGGGCATGCGGAAATCAAGATCGGCAAGGCCATCATCATGCTGGCCGACGAGTTTCCGGAGATGAGTCACAGGAGCCCTCACTCGCTCGGCGGCACACCCGTGAGCATGCTGGTGTATGTCCAGGATGTGGATGCGTTCGTCGAGCAGGCCGTCGCCGCCGGCGCCAAGACGCTTACTCCGGTGGAGACCAAGTTCTACGGCGATCGGTCAGGCAGCCTGGAAGACCCCTTCGGACACCAATGGCACTTCTCGACCCGTGTCGAAGACGTGCCGCCCGAGCAGATGGCAAAACGTGCCAAGGCTTTCATGCAGGACGGCTGAATTGCCTGAAGGTGGCACGGTGCCAATTTGATCTCCCCAAGGTAGGCTAGGCCTGCGGGCGACAGTATAGACAAACCCAACGGTTGTATACGAACAACCATTGATTAGAGTCCATGTGCGAGAAAAGCAAATTTTCCGCTGTCCTTGGGTCGACCTCAGTAAACCTGAGTACGTCGACTATCACGATAAAGAATGGGGTGTTCCCCTCCATGACCACCGACGTTTATTCGAATTCCTCACCTTGGAGGGCGCTCAAGAGGGACTCAGCTGGTATACGGTGCTGCGGAAACGCGACCACTATCGGATTGCCTTTGATCACTTCGAAGCCCAAGGTGCAGGAGCTACTCCACAATTCAGGCATCATCCGCAACAGATACAGATCCAGCACAATCAGATCCGGATACCGGTCGGTCATGGCCGTCCTCACCTCGTCACGATGGGCCGGCACACAGGTTTCGTATACCTAGCATGCAGGCTCGCATTGAGTTCTTCTCGGAGCTCGGACCGATGGGTGAGGAGCATAATCATCACACTCTCCATTCCTGAAATAAGGTGTGCATATTGTCAGACGAACCTTGTTGGCGCGAGAGTCTGACGCCAAGCCACGCGTACATAGCATCAGTCGATACAGGAATTGCGGTAGGACCTGGGGAGAAATGGTGTGCGTCTTCTCAGTGTCGCGCTCGCTACACATCTAAAGCGATTCTGAACTGATGACTTTACTAGGCGTTATGGAATGACTGCCAGACAAGAAGTGTGGGACCGTACCTGGCAATGCACAAGTGACCGTCGGTCGTATGCCTATTCCTCCAGCCTTCGCACATATTCGCGTGCGCTAGAGAGATCCTTTCGTGTGCAGAGCTCCTTCTCGAGTAGCAGGTGCTCAAGGGCCGCTATGCGGGCCGTCATCTCCGGCATCATGATGTCTATCCTCTCGATGAGGTCGTTGAGACGGTGGCTTAGCCCGACATCCTCGTTTTTGGCGGATGCGGCCCTCTTCGTCCGACGAAGCGGTTGACCGGCTACAGATTTCGGCCGCGCCTTCTTGCGTGACATGGGTCCTCCTCTTGAAATCCCGGCATTACCGGCCCCTTACTTCAAGCAGTTTCATAATGGCATACTGGAGATGTTCTTTTACATCCCGAGTTTCATTTGTGCTCTACGTATCCTTGACCTTCCCGAAGCCCCTTGAGCGCATCTTTAGGCTAATAGAATTCGAGCAGATCGATCAGTCTCCTTCGAACTTTGGGCACTTTGCAGCGGTATGTGGCTTCAGTCGTGAGTGAAAGAAGAAAAAGGGACCCGTAATTGACAACCAGGAAGCAGCCAAAGCATTTTTGGCCTTTGTAGGGTTCTCTGATAAATCCGGCTCTCAGATTGCTCATTATTTTCACCGTTGTGTATGAACTCGCCTTTACAAAACGCCCTAGCGTGGAGCATTGGGAGGCATTTGCGAGTACAACGGATTTCGACGCCAACCGAGTCAACATGCTTGAAGAAGCTCAGGGTACGGCCGCGCAATATCTCTTAGCTTATTTTCTGTTGCAGTTCATTAAAAACGCTATCCCAAGCCCAAAAGCTTATAGGGAAGAAGCGCTGCATGAAGGAGTGAAGGCGGGCAAAATTAAGAAGTCGGGTGGAAGCATAGTCAGTACGGAATCAGAGCAAGAATTTTGGTTGGAAAATAACTCGATGTACCAGACATGGCGGTTATGAACAATATGAAGGAGGTGCTAGTCGAATCAGCGGCTCATATACTGGCTAACAGATACGGGCCCTTGACGAATGACGTTTGCCAAAAGCTCCTTGGATCTTTTGAAGCCCTAGACTTTGTTAAACGTGGAGATGCACGGGATCTATTAAAGAAGCAAGACGATCTCGCGGCCGATTCGGTCTATTCACGGATGTTTTGGTTTCTGCAATACGTATGTAGACAGTTCTTTGAAGAAAAGCGTAGTAAGCTTCTGGCAACCGCTAGGATAAGGACTGCTCTATTGACCCGTGACATGACCAAGGAGTTCAAGGAAAAGATACTCGAAATCAACAAAATGGCAGCGATGGTGAAACCTTGGAAACGAGAAGGACCGACTCTGCGCGCATAGGATGGCAGTCGGAAAAAGGATCGTGCCAGATGGGAAGTGAACACGCCGACCATTGCCAAACCGTCGACCGGGAACTCGGGCTTTACAGCACGTGGTTTGTTCGTGGATGACAGCAGTCAACGAGATTCATTCCTCATTGAAAGCCTTCAACAACACCAATACGGTCTTTCGCAACAATGTGATTTACGGCGGCGATGCGTGGGGCGATTCGATTTATGGGAAGGGGGGCGTGCATCACTTTCAGATGTACGGGAACACCGTGCACATGCAGAATCCCCGTGGACGCGGACTGTTCATTGGTGGCAATTCCGGAACTCAATGGGTCTTTGACCCAACGACCGGTTATGAGGCGTACAGCTCGATCGCCCGAGACAACATCATCATCAATGAGACAGGCAATGCGAACGCTCAGACCCTCGGCCTGGTAGGAACGAAGGATAGTACCTTGCAAAACAACGTGGGGATCAATGGCGGGCGGATCTGGATCGGTCCTGGTGGGCCGTTGCGAGGCTCTACCGCCCCGATGCCGGTGGGTTCAACTATCAGGGGGAATAAAGGAATGGCCCTTCCATGAGTATTGCTGTGTTACCCTGTCATCCCATGGGCCTAAACGGGATCTTTCTGCGAAGGGAAAGCGCAAGACTGGAATAAAGTTAATGGGCTCGCGAGCCGTCGATGGAGTCGCGTCAGTTTCTTCGGGCCGAATGGCCTTAGACCTACGGCCATCTTTGTGCCGCAGGTTACTAACCGTCTGATAGGATCTTTGTTTTCGCCTAACTAAAGTGAACATGGTGGAGTAGGAATTGTCGCCACTTCATTGGCTTGGCCATGATCCCGCTTGCCCAGTTACAGGTCTGGCAGGAAGAACTTCAAGGCCTTTCTCAGGACCTCTCGAAACTACCAATCAACTTGCGTGATGACGTGGCAATTGAATTACAGAAGTCGAACGAAGCCCTGTCCCATGCTCACCAGACTTCTCACCGGTCCGGTTTCAAGAAGTACTTTCGGAGAGCCACGTATTCTCGGCGTGCCATTGATGCCCTGCGGTATGGCTACATCGAGACGAACCCTTGGGGCATTATCCAGCGCACGAACACCGCCACCGCTCTGCTCTTCAACTTTCCGTGCCACTGGTTGACAGGCCAGCCATTCCTGGTCTTTATCGATCAACCGGAACGCCTCGCCTTTCTCAGTGCGGTTACCCAACTGAGATACGGAAAGATACGACGCCAAGAATTTCTCATCACGATGCGCGCGGTCTCGTTAGGTAAATACCTGGCTCACGTGGCCGGTGAGCGAAAAGAAGATGCCGACAACACGGTCTTTGGCATCGCCTGGCAGTGTTGGCCTGCGTAACCTTTCCTCTTCGCCGTCAAGTATCTAACTGCCAGGGACTTGAAATCGTCCCTCGTCGGCTTCGATAAACCCTGCCTACGAGGAGTCTCCAGTTTTGGTTCGAGTCGATTAAGGCTTGCCAATTCCTACTGAGCAATGAGTACTGAACATCCGTTTTTAAAACCCAAAGAATTTGGCAGCTGTAAGTGGCCAGATTTATGACTCGCAGGTCTAAAAAGCGGCAGTTCACTAAACAGATGATTTCAGCACAAACAGGAGACTCATTTGTCAAAGACTGTAAACTACAAAAAGCTGATCTCCAACGATTATTCGCCTATCTGGCAAACAAACGAGAGAACTGAGGAGGGATTATCGTCGTAGCTCGTTACGTCTTTTTAAAATGATTTCGTCTGCTATTACCTGCGCTAAAGTGATGGCCTGTTTGCCACCCACTT
>Ga0111538_10007436_pt1 | contig 14763 bp, 16 predicted proteins | sample SoiMethybrSBSTD1_FD_79669 | JGI IMG/M metagenome (GOLD analysis project Ga0111538, IMG submission 79669) | Bulk soil microbial communities from a Populus tree surrounding site in Tennessee, USA - Soil MetaG P. TD hybrid SBSTD1 (version 2)... | ecosystem: Environmental > Terrestrial > Soil >... | reverse complement strand
CTCGCCGCAAGCTGAGAAGACGTCGCCCCCCGTCTGCCCGACGGTCGTATCCGCCTGCGCGGGGGCGGCGAGCGCCATCACGCCTGTCACCGCCGCGCCGATCACGATCAATCGTTTACGCATGTGCTTTGCCTCCCTCGCGGCGTTCACGTCCCCGGCGCGTTCCCCCACGTTCGGATACCGGACAACGCGAACCTAACGGATTCGGGGGACCCGGCCGGATAGCGGGCGTCACCAATGTGACATCGCTCGACGGTATGGCGAAGGGGGACGGTCTCCGGTGGGGGTCCCGGATACCGGACACCGCACCCCGGCTCGGTGTAAAAAAAAGTGATTTTTCCGGGGGACCGACCTCCACTCACACGCTGGTGAGCCACGCTGCCGGCCGTCTGGCCTACCTAGTTCCTGCACAACCAGCGTCTCGATCGGTTTCCCCCTGCTGGTGATAGGAGTGCTGATGCTGGGATTGTTCATCGTCTCTTTGGTCGGAACGGCCACCCTGCTCTGGATCATCGCCGGTGTGGTCGTTGCAGGCGGGTTGATCGCCGCTGTTTCCGGTCGGGTTCTCTGAACTGCGCTCAGAGCACGGGATACTGCGTAGGCGATTTCGCAGGAGGATCAAACGGGAACCTCCAGAAGGCCATGGTCGACACGGAAGCTGATCGTCTGGCTCGTCGTGATCTTCGTCGTCCTCACGGCATCAACTCGATCGGCGAAGCCGCAGAAGCGGTTGAGGTCAGGCGCCACGGCGAGCCCCTCCGTAGTCCGCCGGAACAGATCGCCCGCATGCAGCCGTGAGCCGTGAGACGATGTCTCCTGTCCAAAGGAAGGGGACAACATGGAGTGGCTCTGGATACTGCTAGGAATTCTGTACATCGTGGCGATGATCACGCTCGGGGTCAGGACCTTCAGGGGCGGCCACTACTGGCTGTTCTGGCTCGGGTTCTTCGTGTGGCCACTGCTGTGGATCATCGGTGGCCTGATCGAGCCGACCGAGGCCGCGAGGCGCCGCCACGCGGTCGGGCCCGGAACGGCATAGCCGCCTAGCCTCAACCACGGAGGAAGTCCTCCAACTCCGAGTCGGGTTGGTCGCCTCGGAGCGTCTTTATGGCGCGATTCGGTTCGGTCTGGACTGGGCCGGAACGACGCGTAATGCGCGATTGCGCTTGTCGTGGTCGTGGATTGTGCGTGTACTGGAATGACAGGCGCTCGCGCAATCAGGCCGGATAATTCCTCCCGCGAGATACTCCGCAGGCAATTCACGGTCAAGAACGGGCGGGTCGCTTCCTGGCGGATGTTCCAAGAGCAAGCCGAGGCCCTCGAAGCCGTCGGGCTGCGGGAGATACTGCGTAGGCGATGTCGCAGGAGAACGTGGAGGTCGTACGCCGATTCACCGAGGCGTATCGCAGCGGGGATTTCGATGCGGCCTTGGAGAACCTCGCCTCCGAGATTCACTATGAGGTCGGGCAGGAGCTGCCCGCCCGCGAACCGGACGCCGTCTTGGGCATCTGGAACCGCTGGGAGCGCGAGTGGGAGGCGCTCGGGATGACCGCCGAGGAGTACATCGATGCCGGTGACCGGGTCGTGGTCGACATGCGCTACCGGGGGCAGGGTCGCGGGAGCGGGATCGAGGTCGATGACCATCTGTTCGAGGTGCACACGCTCCGCGGCGGCAAGATCGTGCGCAAGGTCGAGTTCAAGACGCGATCCGAAGCCCTCGAAGCCGCCGGGCTGCGGGAGTAGGGCGAGGATCACTTGCGGGCGCTCGTATTGACCGCGCCCGCTCGTGGGGGTACTGTCAGCAATCGGCGACTCTACGGGCATCCCGACGAGCAGCGCCAGCGCGAGCGAATCGCACTCGCCTTCACGGAGATTCCTGCAGAACCGGTAGCCGACCGGTCGCACGGTGGCTGAATCTGTGCGTGATTCGAGCCTAAGGAACTAACCTCTCCGCTCTCCGTCCTACCTCGCACATGCCCGCAACGCGTTGCACGCCGGCTTCAAGGGTTTGGCGAGGAGCTGTTTCGGTCAGTTCGTCGGAGTCGTCACACAGACGGTCCTGTACGTGCTTTGTTGGTCGCTGTCGAGGTATCCACCCCCATCATTCACACCAAGCGACCGCGGCCCAGAAGCCACGCTGTAGTACTCCCCGGTCCAAAACATCTCCTGATCGCCCACGTTCGGGAGGTCGTATTGGGTGGCGAGCTCCACCGCCTCGGCGAACGAGGGCAGCCGCAGGTCCAGGCTTCCGCAGTCGCCGACCGCTTGGTTCCATCCCTGGGGAGGAGAGCTAGTCGCCCTAAAACAAAGCTCGCCGAGGCGAACGGTGCCGTGGGTGCAGGTATCGACGCCGCTTTGGTTTCGGATGTCGGCACCGGTGAGTCCGCCGCCAGCCAGGCTGTCGTTGCGAACGTCGCCCGAGGTGAGCCCGTTGTTCGTGACCTCGGACGCACCGACCGAGTCGGCGCGCAGGTCGGCGGCTGTGAGGCCACCGCCGGCGAGCGTGTCGTTGCGCACGTCGGCCGAGAAGACCTGGTTGTCGACGATGTCGGAGCTGGAAACGGTGTTCGCTGCATAGGCAGCCCCGCCCGTCAGAACGAGGAAGAGCGCCAGCGCCCCCATCCACTGTTGGCGTACTTGGGCGACGAGGCGAGAGAACATGACCAGGCTCCTTCCGTTCGGGGACGCGAAGCCTCGCATTTCTCGACGCCTCCGACAGCAATCGAGCAGGAGGGACGGTCGCTTGCCCTCGACCTTCAACCGCGATTACGCGCGTTGCAGGCCACCCACGCCGAGTCTTGTCTTCTACTCCCGCAGCCCGGCGGCTTCGAGGGCCTCGCCCTCCTCCTGGAACAGCCGAAGGCAAGCGATCTGCCCGTTTTCGACCGTGAACACGAACGTGCTTCTCGCCACCACCTCGATCCCCTGTCGCCCCCGAATGTGGGCGGTGTTCGGGACCACGACCTCGGAACCAACCTCCGTGAAGCCGTGGTACTCGACTTGGACGTCCTCGAAGGTCGACCAGAACGCGTCCCAGAAGGCCTCTTGCTCTCGATGACCGCGATAGACACCCTTGAGCGGCCCTCGGGAACGCGACCAGTCGATTTCCCCACCGGAACGAAACGAGGCCAACCAGGTGGCCAGGTCTCGCCGGTTCCAGGCATCGTTATGGCGCCGCACGGTTTCGACGTTCCCCACCGACATCGCCTACGCAGTATCCCGCGACAGCGGTTGTAGACGGCTAGGCGCCTTCGGCCTGCGGCACCGCCGGGGGCGGAGCCTCCGCGCGGATCGCCGGCCGCTCGCCGCGCTTCACACGGCGGTAGCTAGTACCACTTCCCGCGCGCAAATCCCCCGAAGGCGATCAAGCCAATCAGCGCGATTATCAGCCCGAGCAGCAGGCTCCAGAAGATCGCGACGACGATCCCGATGATGACGATGATGCCCCCGGCTGAGATTCCTCCCATGACTTCCTTCCGTGTGATCTCCCGGCGTGAGAGCAGCGATGGCGGGACCTCGTCGCTCTACCGGCTCGCGCGCCTGCTACCCGATCACGAAGCGAGGCAATCGGCGGCGTGAGTGGCGGCAAGGTGGTGCTTTAGGCCCCGCGGACGACGGTCCGCATCTGGCCGACCACCGTGCGGAGGGATTCGGCGCTGGCTGCCGTGTGGCCGCTGAAGTTGAAGCCGAGCAGCTCGATCTTCTCGATCACCGGGTCGTCCCCGTGCTGGTCGCGGACCTCCTCGAGGAGACCGTTGAAAACCTTGCCGAGGGCGCCGCTGTCCTTCAGCTCGCCCTGCTGGTTCCCCAGGTCGTTGTAGAGCTCGGTCAGTCGCGTCTCGAGGTCCATCCCGGGCCAGCATAGGCTCTCGCCGCGGCGCGGATGCGGGTAGCGAAGGCCCGGGGTCGGCTCAGTTACCCAGGTGTCGAAGCGCCGCCCGCGCGGCGTTGACGCCGCAGACACCGTGGACGCCACCGCCGGGAGGCGTCGCGGCCGAGCAGATGAAAACGCCGGGGATCCCGGTCGCGTACGGGTTGAGCGCGAGCCGCGGGCGAAATAGAAGCTGCTTCGGCGTGTTCGCACCGTTGACGATGTCGCCGCCGATGTAATTCGGGTTGTAGGCCGCCATCCCGGACGCCGAGCGAGAGAATGAGGCCACGATGCGCTCGCGAATGCCGGGGGCGAAGCGCTCGAGCTGGGCGAGGATCGCCGGCTCGGCATCGCCGTCATAGCCGTTCGGGACGTGCGCGTAGGTCCACACGGGATGCACATCGCCCACGGAGCGCTCCGGGTCGGCGAGATACTGCTGGGCGACGAGGACGAAGGGGCGCTCCGGCATACGGCCCCGATTGATCTCCCGTTCGGCGGCCGCGAGCTCCTCGAACGAACCGGTCAGATGAACCGTGCCCGCGCGGCGGCATGCGTCATTGGTCCAGGGGACCCCCCGCTCGACGGCGAGGTCGAGCTTGAACGCCGCGGGACCGTGGCGATAGCGCCGGTACGCGCGCGCTACCCGCGTCGGAAGGCGGTCACCGGCGATGTCCGCCACCACCTCCGGGGCCAGATCCAGCATGACCGCATCGGCGCCCGGGAGCTCCGCGAGCGACGCCACCCGCGCGCCGGTCTCGATCCTGCCGCCGTGTTCCCGTACCGCCGCCGCCAGGGCCCCCGCGATCGACCGCGATCCTCCGCGGGCGACCGGCCAGCCGAAGGCATGTGCTGCGCAGATGAGGGCCATGCCCACCGCGGATCCCATCGGACGGTTGAACGGGCTGAACGAGTGCCCCGCCACGCCGCCGAAGAGCGCCCTGGCGTGCTCACCGCTCCAGATCCGAGCGAGCGCCGCGATCGGCATTGCCGCCGCGGCCCCGAACCGCACCAAGCCGATGGGATGCCGGGGGAGGTGCACGATCGGGCGAAGCAGATCCTCGTTGAGGCCCTCGAAGGTCCGCGACGGGGACCCGAACAGCCGCCTCCAGGCATCGCCGTCGTCGCCGAGGCGGACGGCGGTCTCGTCGATCGAGCGCACCATCACCGCCGCGGTGCCGTCGTCGAGCGGATGTGCGAGGTCGACCTCCGGCCAGCTCCACTCCAGGCCGTGGCGCTCGAGCTCCAGCGCCCGAAAGAACGGTGAGCCCGATCCCATGGGGTGGATGGCGGAGCATTCGTCGTGAAGGAGCCCCGGGATCGTGAGCTCGCTGGTGCGTGTGCCCCCGCCGATCCGCTCCTCGGCCTCGAGCACCGTGACATCCACTCCCTCGCGGGCGAGCGCGGCGGCGCAGGCCAGGCCGTTCGGGCCCGAGCCGACCACGATCGCGCTGGTCACGAGGCGGTGGCGGGCGCGGACGCGGGGTCGCGCTGCGGCCCGGCCGAGGAGATGACCTCGACCGGGAAGTCCCAGGAGCCGTCGAGCCAGGGGCCGCGCCTGAGCATCTCCGCGACGTCGACCGAGCCCTCCTCGAGCAGGCCCGTCGCGGCATCGTAGAGGCGGTAGCGCTGGCGCTGGATGTGCGCGGGCTGCGACTCCAGATAGACGACGCGGAGCTCCCCGTCCTCGAACCCGCATCGCTCCTGGACCGCGTCGAGCAGCTGTTGGTCGTGGAAGTGGCCGTCACCGAAGTTCCAGCCGTTGACCACGCCCGACACGAGCTCGCCGTCCCGCACCTCGTAGTCATCGACGTTGCCGCCGGCCCGGTGCGCGAGCGCGAGTAGCGCGCGCCCGTGGCTGTGGAGCGCGCGGAAGCCGATCGACTTGAACATGAGGTACTCGGCCGTCTCGCGGTCGTACATCGCGGCGAGTTGCTCGACGACGACCGGCGCGATCGCGCAGCAACCGCGGTTCAGCTTGCCCTCGGCCCCGATGTCCTTCCGAAAGAGCCACAGGCTGGACGCCCAGTTTCCCGCGTAGTAGCGCATGCTGGGGAGAAACGAGATCTTGTCGGGGCGGAGATTTCCGATGATCGGGATCGCCACCCCGATCGCCACCAGGGCGACGATGAGAAGCGGGTTGTCGAGGGTCGAGAACGAAACGTCGCCGTAATGGCCGAACAGGAATCCGAGCCCGAAGATCATGAACAGGTTCCACTCGAGCGGCACGCCCAGCGCGAACGTCGACGTGATGTGGATGTGGAACAGGAGCATCACGCACAGCGCGATCGTGCCCAGGATTCCCCCGCGCGAGAGCATCAGAACGAGCGGGGCGCCGAACTCGATCGCGGTCCCAAGGTGCGCGGCGTAGGCGGCGTTTCGGCCCGGCCGCAGGTCCTCGGGATAGCGGACGTACATCATCGCCTTGGCGTGCCGCGACCGGTTCCACGGCGTGTTGCTCGTCATGACGGACGTCACGAACGGGAAGTGCCGATTCAGCTTCGACGAGGCGGCGCCCCACCAGATGAAGAGGAAGACGAACTGCCAACCGATGATCTGGTTCGACACGGAGAAGAGCGCGACGACGAGCATGAAGCCGTAGATCTCGGGCCGCGCCGAGAGGAAGGAGATCTTGTCCCGGAGACCCAGAAGGACGAGCAACCCGAGTAGGACTGCGATCGGTACCGGGTCGAGGCGCCCTGCCGCGGTGCCGGCCACGGCCTGGCCGCTCGACACCAGCAGGTAGACGAGCAGCCCGAGAACGGCGGCGTAGAGCGCGACGTCGAGGGCCGTCCGCCTGGTCCCGCCGGTGAACGGCACCCTCTCGGGCCACGGCGCGAGACGCACCGTGCCGGGGCGGAGGCGGTAGAGCACCCCCCCGATGGGCGGGTTGTACCTCGCAGTCAGCGCCATCGAGCCGGAGCCGAGCCCGAGGATCTCCCACAGCATCGTCCACACGACCGCCTTTTCGAAGACGATCGGCTCGGCCCACCAGTCGGTGACGTTCCCGAGACCGCCGAGGCCCGGCGTGGTGGCGGAGATCACCAGCGCGGCGCCCACAACGAACACGACCAGCTTCACGACGTAGAGCAGGTAGATGATCCCGGGCGCCCCGAAGCCGTTCACGACCCAGTCCTGCACCACCGGCTTCAGGCGGTCGAGGAACGGCTTTCGCCTCCACTCGACGAGGTCGAACGGCGGCGGCTCGGGCTGGATGAAGCCCATCAGCCGCCGGCGGCGGCGCCCGGGAGCAACTCCACAGTCGTCAGGGAATGCGGGTCAAGCCGCAGCGACATGTGCCGCGAGCGCAGGGCCTTGCTGCTTTTGTGGATCGATACCCGCCGCGGGTGGTTCGCGGAGTTGGACGACAGATAGCTCGACCCGGCCAGCCGGTGGATGACGGCGGATTTCAGCGGGGGTCCCTTCACCGTCACCTCCGCGTGGATGGTCCGGGTGCGGTCCTTGTTCACCACCATCAGATAGACCGAGCCATCCGCCCCCCTGGTGGCGGTGACACTGAGCAGTTGCATCGTGCCGCCGGTGTAGATGCGGCGCGCTGGATTGCCCTGCGTGTTCGCGGCGATGAGTTGCTCATCGGATGCCGGCGCCAGGAGCCTGAAGGCGTGGGCCGTCGCCGATGGCACGAAGCGCGGCGCCGGACCGATCACCGCCTGCTGCCCGAGCCCCAGGTCGGCCGCGCCGCGCCGACGGTTCCCCGAGTTGAAGTCGATCAGCGATTGCTTGCCCGCGAGCGGTACGCCCAACTTCATCCAGCGCTGGAGCTCGAGCGACGTGTAGAGCGCCTGGTCCATCGAGCGCATGTAGTTGTCGGTCGGCCCGGGCCAGCCGCGGAACGACATCCCGTACTCCGAGACGACCACCGGGATGTCCTTCCCGACAGTGCCGGCATGGGCCCGGATCGAACGACTGAGCGCGGCGACCTTGGAGGCGCGCCGCCCGGCGATCCGCATGACCCCGTCATGGAACTCACTCACCCCGTGCCAACCACGCGGCGGGCGGTGACTGTAGATGTGCGCTACCACGAAGTCATAGGGGTGATCCGTCCCCATCAGCGAGAGGAACCTGCCGTTGCGAAGCGAGGATCCGACCTGGATGTTCGGATCGGCCGCCTTCATCTCCCGGTAGTAATCGACGAACCCATCGTGTGGCCCCGACGTATAGGAAGCGCGCACGACGGCGCCCCTTGGAGGTATCGCGCCATGCGCGCCATCGCCGAACCTGATGTCGCCAGTCGCCGGTTCCAGCTCATAGACGTGGGCGCGGGCGGAGGCCTGGGACAGGTCGGCCACCTGCTTCCAGGTCGCGTCTCCGACCTTCAGCGCGAACGGCTTCGTCGCGTCGACGGGCGGATAGAGGACCTGGAAGCGCTGCCGGGCCGACCCGTCGCTCACCGCCGCCGATTTCCGGTGGTCCGAGGGGGTGCCGACCCGCTGACCGGGAAATTGTGTCGAGCCCCCAAACGCGTACTTGCGGGTGCGCTTGCGGAGGCTCCCATCCCCCATCCAGTACGACTGCTGCCGCCCATACATCTCGTTGCCGATCTCCCAGTTGCGCACGTCGTACGGCTGGGGGTGCCCGTTCGCGGCACGCCGCTCGGCCCAGGCAACGCCGCCGTTGGGATTGGTGCCGACCGGGGCGTTCATGTACTCGACCCAGTCCGCCGCCTCACGGGCGGTTCCGGTGCCGAAGTTGGCGACCATCATCGCCTGGAGCCCGTGAGAGAGCACGAATCCGCCGAACTCGTCGGGACCGAAGCCGTTCGTAAGCGGCTCGCCCGTTCGCCCACTGACGTTGCGGCGGCGCTGGGAAGGGGGGCCGATGGCGCGCTCCCAGTGGTAAGTGTTCGCGATGGAGCCGCCCGGAAACCGCATGGCCTGGATCCGTGCCGCGTCGAAACTGTGCTCGAATCGCTTCGGGACGCCGGGGATCGAGGGATCCCACATGCCGAAGCCGTCGAACGCGTAGCGGTGGTTGACGCCGAACAGCCCCGGGTGGACCAGACCATGGCCTCCCTTCCACGGACGGACGGTGATCACCGGATTCGGCGCGCGGTGGTGATGACGGGCTTGGCGATCGCCCCTGGGTTGCGCGTGACCCTCGGAAGCGAAATCCGCAAGCGCGGCACCAGCGAGCGTCAGCGCTGCGATAAGCGGCGCCAGAAGGGGCGCTGCGCGACGGCGGCGAGCGCGCACGGGTTTTGCGACGGCGGATCCCTGCATCCTTTGAGCAGATAGGAACCTATCCGCTCGAAGCGAGGCGCGATGCAGTCCGTATGAAAGCCGTGCCCGCTCGCGGCGCTCGCGATCCCGGGCCCACTCGTCCGAAGCGGGCAGACGTCGACTCGACGGGATAGGGTGCCGACCCGTAGAGAACACCTGCCGAGTCCCCTCGCCCTGGCGAGGGGAGCGGGGGAACCAGGAGGCCCGGATCCCGGGTCAGGGGCGAATCGGAACCGAGTCCGTAGCGCCGCTCTTTCAGCGCGAGCCCGACAGCTAACCCCGTAGGCCCCGAGAAAGAGAGGTTCTCGATGACGGAGCGACTGCTCAACCTGTTCGAGCCCCCCGGAGTCGGTCGGCACGCGCAGCTCGCCGGCTGGATCGCCGGCGCCGTCGTCGGTGCGATCATCGCGATCGCTGCGCTCCTACTCGTCACGGGCGCGCACATCGCGACGTAGCCTGCGGTCAGCGGGGGCCTCGGGCCTGAGCCTGACCTCGCCGGACTGACCGCCGCCGCAGTATGAAGGGCCAGGGATGGCCCGCGGCCGCGCTCCGCATCCGCGGGCGCCGCCCGGTAGGAATAGGCGTGTGAACGGCCACCCTGCCAACGACCCCGGGCTCCTGTCCCCGGCGGGCGCGGCGCTGCTGGTGGACCTGTACGAGCTGACGATGTCGGCGAGCTATCTCGCCCGCGGGCTCACCGAGGACGCGACCTTCGAGCTCTTCGCTCGGCGGCTCCCGCCGCGGCGTGACTGGCTGCTGGCCGCCGGCCTCGGCCCGACGCTGGAGCTACTGCGGGAGCTTCGCTTCGGCGAGCGCGAGCTGGAGTACCTGCGATCGCTCGACATGTTCGACGAGACGTTCTTGGACTACCTGGGCGAGTTTCGATTCAAGGGTGACGTCGACGGGATCCCAGAGGGGACGATCACCTTCGCGAATGAGCCACTCCTCCGCGTTACGGCGCCGCTGATCGAGGCCCAGCTGGTTGAGACCGTGCTGCTCAACCAGATCAACTTCCAGACGATGATCGCGACGAAGGCCGCGCGGATCGTGCTCGCCGCGGGCGGCGGCGCTCCCGGCGCGGGGGACTGTGTCGTGGACTTCTCGCCCCGTCGCGACCACGGGACCGACGCGGCGATGAAGGTCGCCCGGTCTGCCGCGGTGGCCGGCTGCGGCGGGACCTCGAACGTCGCGGCCGCCAAGCGGTACCGCCTGCGGCCCGTGGGGACGATGGCTCACTCCTATGTTCTCGCCTTCGACAACGAGTCCGAGTCCTTTCGCTGCTTCATCGAGAGCTTCCCGGACCACGCGACCCTCCTTGTGGACACCTACGATCCGATCGACGGTGTGCGCAACGCGATCGCCGCGGCGCGCGACGCAGGTGTGACGCTGGCCGGGATCAGGCTCGATTCGGGCGACCTGCTGGCCCTGTCGCGTGAGGCGCGACGGCTGCTGGACGAAGCGGGAATGACCGACGCGCACATCGCCGCGAGCGGCGACCTGGAGGAGGGCCGGATCGCCGAGCTGGTCGGAGCCGACGCGCCGATCGACCTGTGGGGAGTGGGCACCGACCTGGGCACGAGCCGCGACTCGCCCGTCGTGAACGGCGTGTACAAGCTGGTCGCGCGGCGCCGGGACGGCGACTGGCAGGGCGTGTGGAAGCGCTCTGCGGACAAGGCCACGGTGCCCGGGGCCAAGCAGGTGTTGCGGCGCTATTCGGACGGCGCGATGCGCGGCGATGTCATCGCGGCGGCGGACGAGGACGTCGACGGCCAGCCGCTCCTGCGACCGGCGATGCGAAGCGGCGAGATCACCGCCGCGGAGTCGCTCGACGAGATCCGCGAGCGCTCCGCGGCAGAGCTGGCGGCGCTGCCCGAGGAGCTCCGACGTCCCGGCGGCGCCCCCGCCCCAGAGCCTTATCCCGTCCGCTACTCGGAGCGGCTGCAGGCGCTCATCGATGCGGGCTGAGGGCGCGCGCTCGGTGGATTAGCGCCGCGCAGCGAAGAACGTCGCGAGGAGCGCCGCCGATTCGGCGGCGAGAAGCCCGCCCTCGACATGGGGGCGGTGGTTGAGGCGGGGCTCGCCGAGGACGTCGAGAACGCTTCCGGCCGCCCCCGCCTTCGGGTCGGCGGCGGCGTAGACGACGCGCGTGATGCGCGCCAGGACGATCGCGCCGGCGCACATCGCGCACGGCTCGAGCGTGACGTAGATCGTGGCGTCCGGGATGCGCCATCCGCCCAGCCGCTGGGCCGCGACCCTCAGCGCCAGGATCTCGGCGTGAGCGGTGGGATCCGAGCGCAGTTCGCGCTCGTTCCCCGCCGCCGCCAGCACGTCGCCGTCCCGGGCGACCACGGCTCCGATCGGGGCGTCACCGTGTTCCGCAGCCCGCTCCGCCTCCTCGATGGCGAGGCGCATCATCTCGGTATCGGCGGGACCCGCGGGCGTCAATTCATTGGGCGGCTACGCCGCCTGAGTCGCATGACTCGTCGCGATCCGCTTCTCGAGGGACACACGCGCAGAAGTATGGGCAACTTTGACCCCTCGATCCGTGTTAGTTGTATTCAATGGCAGCCACCAGGTCGTACCCACCGCGCGTGAGGAGGGCGCGAGCGGCGGTCCTCTCGCTGGGCCTCGTGGGCGCTCTTCTCGCCTCCCAGCCCACGCACGCGTCCGCGGACTCCTCGGTGTTCTCGCGGGGCGAGGTCCTGGTGCACTACCGCGGCGATCCCGGCGAACGGAGCGTGGACGTGCCCACCGGGCAATCCGTGGGGGCGGCATTGTCGGACCTGCGCAGCGACCGGGCTGTGGGCTACGCCCATCCTGACTACCTCGTCCACGCCGCGGCCTTCACGCCGAACGACCCCGGCAGCCCTGGGCCGGGAAACTGGTCCCGGGACCAGTGGAACTTCCTGTCACAACGGCAGGTCCCCGGCGGGATCGCGGTGGTCCCGGCCTGGCAGCGCCTGATCTCCTCCGGTCATCCAGGCGGGAGGGGAGTGACGGTCGCCGTCCTCGACACCGGCGTCGCGTATCGAGCGAAGGGGCACCGGTATCGCCGGGATCCCGATCTGCCCGGCTCAGCGCGATTCGTTCACCCGAGGGACTTCGTCGGCGACGACAACATCCCACTCGATCCCGACGGGCACGGCACCCATGTCGCCAGCACGATCGTCCAGTCGACCGACAACGGGCGCGGGCTCACGGGGATCGCCTATGGCGTCGACGTAATGCCAATTCGCGTCCTGAACCAACACGAGCGCGGTAAGGGGAGCAAGGTCGCGCGCGGGATCCGATTCGCGACGACGCACGGGGCGGACGTCATCAACCTGAGCCTCGACTTCAAGCCCGATGTCAGGCACTGTGACCAGATCATCTCCGTATGTCAGGCGATCCAGCACGCGATCCAGCAAGGCGTGACGGTCGTCGCGGCGGTCGGCAACAAAGGGACGTCGCGCGTGCTGTATCCCGCGGCGGCCAAGGGCGTCATCGCTGTCGGAGCGTCGACCTATCGCGGATGCGCTGCGGCTTACTCGAACTACGGACCGCGGCTCGACGTGCTGGCGCCGGGCGGCGGGCAGGACAAGGGCGTCGGCGTCACCGGCGACCCGGCCTGCCAGCCGCAGCTGCCCGGGTACGAGATCCGGCAGTACGGCCTCCTCCCCGCCGCCGCCGACCACGGCAACTATCGCCGGTTCGGGATCGTGGGAATGGAAGGGACGTCGATGGCCTCGGCGCATGTGGCCGGTGTCGCCGCGTTGGTCCTCGGCTCACGCGTCTGTGGGCCCTATCCGGATCCCACGCGAATCGCTCGCAGGTTGAGGGACACAGCGGTCGAGCGGGGGATCCCCGGCAACGACGCGGTCTATGGCGCCGGGCTGCTCGACGCGGCGCAGGCGACGAACCCCGCCATCGGCTGTCGAGCCGGCTAGGGGGCGGATCAGGTCGTGCGGACTATGAACACGCCGCACGGCGCGTGGTGGGAGACCTTGTTCGGCACGCTGCCGAGCAGGAAGCGCTTGGCGCCAGTCATCCCCTTGTTCCCCACCACGATGAGGTCGGCGTTGGTCTCCTCCGCCACGTCCAGGATCGCGTCGGCCGGATCGCCCTCGCGCGGATAGGGCTCGGCTTCGACACCTTCCTGCTTTGCCTCCCCGACCGCCGCGTCGAGGATTACGTTCACGTCCTCCCGTGGGCCGATCGCGTGGGTCACGTCACCCGGGAGCTCGGCCTGCTCCTCGCGGACGCGCGTCCGCGCAACCGGCGCGAACGCGGCCACGATCCCCAGGCTTCCGCCGGACAACTTCGCGAGCTCGATCGCCCGACGCAGCGCTTCGCCCGCGGTGTCCGAGCCGTCGGTGCCAACGACGATGCGATCGAACAATGGTCCCCTTCCTCTTCGCGAATCCGGGGGGATCCTATCCCGTCGGTCGACCGCCGCCGCCGATACTCGTAACGGTGCTGACGGCCTAGAGGAGTCGCACGAGCGCGATCACGATCGAGGCGATGAGGCACGCGACGAGGATCGCCATCGCAATCAGCCAGGTCCGTGGCACGCGCTGATCCTAGGGTCATAGACTGCCCGCCCGGTGTTCGGCCCGACCACCGAACGGATCGCCGATGGCGTGTGGAGGCACGCCGGTGACGCGCGGCGCTCCATGAACGTCTATCTGGTCGAGGAGGACGGCGGGGTGACCGTCTTCGACGCCGGGACCGCGACGATGACGGAGGGCGTCCGCACGGCGGCCGATGAGCTCGGTGGCGCGCGTCGATTGATCCTGGGGCACAGCCACCCGGACCACCGAGGGGTCGCGCCCGGCTTGGGGGTGCCGCTGCTCTGCCATCCCGACGAGGTCGAGGACGCGCGCGGCGATGGTGGCATGCACTACTTCGACATCGACCAGATCCCGGTCTGGTGGTCCCGTCGCATCTATCCCGGCCTGTTGCGCCACTGGGACGGCGGACCGGTCCAGATCGCCGACACGGTGGGCGAGGGCGACGAGGTCGCGGGCTTTCGGGTGCTCCACTTTCCCGGCCATGCCCCCGGCCTCATCGGCCTGTGGCGTGAGGACGACCGGCTGGCGATCGTGAGCGACGTGATCTACATGGTCGACTCGCTGCGCCTCAAGCGGCTCCCCGACGACCAGGCCCCGGTCGTCCCGGATCGGATCTGGAACCTCGATCACGAGAGCGCGAGGGCAAGCATCCGCAAGCTCGCCGCGCTCGAGCCCCGGACGGTGTGGGCGGGACACGCCGAGGCGCTCACCGGGGAGCCGCACCAGTTGCGCGCGGTCCTCGAACGTGCGGCCGACCTCGCCTAGCGCCCCTACGCTCGATTCGCCCTCGTCTAGCACCCCCTCCCGGTCGAACGGTGCAAAACCCGCGCCCAGCGCGGAAAATGCACCTTTCGGCGGCTTGGGGGGCATGCGCCGAGGCGCGGTGCTGACCACGGGGCGCGCTCGGACCGCGCGACGGACCCCGGGGCGTCGATCGGGCCGGCGTCTGCGCCGGCTCACGCGATGCCGGGCGTCCGGAAGCTCATCGAGACCGTCGTCCCGCTCTCGGACGAGCTGAACCGGACGTCATCGCAGACCTTCGTGATCAGCGGGATGCCGACGCGAAGACCCTCGCTCTGCGGATGCGGCGTCATCCCGATCCCGT
>Ga0111538_10007435_pt1 | contig 14763 bp, 12 predicted proteins | sample SoiMethybrSBSTD1_FD_79669 | JGI IMG/M metagenome (GOLD analysis project Ga0111538, IMG submission 79669) | Bulk soil microbial communities from a Populus tree surrounding site in Tennessee, USA - Soil MetaG P. TD hybrid SBSTD1 (version 2)... | ecosystem: Environmental > Terrestrial > Soil >... | reverse complement strand
CGAGGCGGCGTCGGCGCGGTGCATGCCCGGGCCGTGGTGCTGGCCGCGGGTGGTATCGGCCAGATCTACGCTGTGACCACCAATCCGCCGGTATCCACCGGAGACGGCATCGCGGCCGCCCTGCGGGCGGGAGCTCGGCTGCGGGACATTGAATTCATCCAATTCCATCCGACGGTGTTGTATCTGGGTCCAGGCGCGCGTGGCCAGCTGCCGCTGGTCAGCGAGGCGGTACGCGGCGAAGGCGGCCTACTGGTCAACTCACGCGGTGAGCGCTTCATGGTCGGACGGCATCAGCTTGCCGAGCTGGCGCCCCGCGACGTAGTCGCCAAGCAGATCATGAAGGAAATGGCGGCAACCGGTGTTGATCATGTCTACGTCGATGGGCGCATGTTGACTGAGGAGACGTGGCGAGTCCGGTTTCCGACCATTTGGCACAGCTGCCGGCGGGCCGGCATCAACCCAGCAACAGATCTGATCCCGGTAGCGCCGGCATGTCATTACTTCTGTGGAGGCGTAGAGACCGACATCGATGGGGCAACGAACCTAGCCGGCCTTTACGCCTGCGGCGAAGTGGCATCCTCAGGCGTCCACGGCGCTAACAGACTCGCATCAAACTCCCTGCTCGAGGGGCTGGTCTTCGCTCGCCGAATCGCGGTCAAGGTGCAATCCGAGCTGCCACCGCGAAGGCCGCCGGCGCGAGATGACCGCAACCCGGGACTGATCGATCGGTCGGTGGTTCCGGCGATGCAACAGGCCATGAGCCGCCACGCTGGCGGCTTGCGGGACGCCGCCGGACTAGATCAGTGCGCTCGACAGCTTGTGGAGCTTGCCGCCGAGGTCATAGCCGAGCCGGGCCTGGAATCCTGGGAGGGCACCAACATGATGACGGTGGCAACCGCGATCGTCGCCTCCGCGCATCTTCGGCAGGAATCACGAGGGGCGCACTGGCGTGATGATTTCGAGGGCCGCCGTGCGGAGTGGCATGGCCATCTGGTCGTGGAGAATGATCTCCGCCAAGGCTTCCGGCATCGATTTGTATCAGCGCACGCAACGCGTACCGGGGGACAAGCCAACCGTTGATGATCTACACCAAGCTGGCTGAGATCGAAGGGCTCGTGGCGGTTGCCGGACTCGACCTCGATGCGCTGTCACTGATTGTTTCCGAAGCACTCGATGAGGATCTCGGCGGCCGCGGTGTATTGCCGCCGGGCACCGGCGCTGGGCTCGACATCACCTCGTACGCGACGATTCCGGCCAGCGACACGGCGCATGCCCAGTTCCTGGTGCGCCAGCCGGGCACCGTCGCCGGCCTGCCCGTCGCCGCCTACACCGTTGGGACGGTCTGCTCGGCCGCCGGTGACTTCGAACTCAGGGTGAACGCCACCGACGGTGATCAGGTTGCCCGGGGCGATGTGCTGATCACGGTCGCCGGCAATACGCGGGCGCTATTGAGGGCCGAGCGTGTTGCGCTGAATTTGATCGCCATGATGTCGGGGGTGGCCACGGCCACTCGGGCCTGGGTAGACGCGCTTGCTGGAACCAATACCCGGGTCCGGGACTCACGTAAGACAATCCCGGGTCTGCGAATGCTCCAAAAGTACGCGGTTCGTATTGGCGGCGGTATAAATCACCGGATGTCATTGGCTGATGCGGCGCTGATCAAGGACAACCATGTGATCGCCGCCGGAGGAGTGGTCGCGGCTTATCGGGCGGTGCGGCAATCTTTTCCCGACGTACCGATCGAGGTCGAGGTGACTTCCGCCGAGCAGGCTCGAGAAGTCGTCGCGGCGGGTGCTACAGAGGTCTTGCTGGACAATATGACGGTGCCTGAGATGGCGGCTATCGTCACAGAGTTGCGTGATAGCGCAACTTTCGAAGCTAGCGGCGGTCTGACAATAGAGAACGCAACTGCAGTTGCGCAGACTGGTGTCAATTTCGTTGCGGTCGGTGCGATCACTCATTCTGCAACAGTTTTAGATATTGCGTTGGATTTTGCTTCTGAAAACTGAGCAATGCGAGTACTGTCGCTACCGTCAGGTAACTTCTCACATTTTGTAATGGAGGAACGTATGGCACAGCGCGTGCAGATCATTCTCGAAGACGATTATGACGGGGGAACCGCCGACGAGACGGTGAGTTTCGGACTGGATGGGGCCGAGTATGAAATCGACCTATCGTCCAAGAATGCAGCCGGACTCAGGGACGCGTTGGCGCCATGGCTGGCTCATGCCCGCAAAACCGGTGGTCGGCGTAGGCGGGCTTCCAAGACTTCTGGGTCGTCGAGCACCAGCGACATCCGCGCCTGGGCACAGGGCCAAGGCCTCGATGTGAGCAGCCGCGGCCGCGTCTCGGCCGATGTACGAGATGCATACGAAAAAGCTCACGCTTCCTGATCTGAGTCAGGGCTCGCGCCGCAACGGCTCTTCCAGCTTGTAGCGCCAGCCAGATTTGCGTCGCTCGAGCTTTCGACCATTGCGCCCTGGGCGAACAGTTTCACCCAGGGCGCCCGGCTGTTATCGGCCAAGTCAGCAGCGGTTTCCGGCCCTCGAGGTCCGCAGCGATCTTGATCGTGGCCCCGCCAAGTGACTGTCGGCGAGGGGAATATTCGGCGTCCGGCTCACGGTTGTGAGTCCATAGCGCGTCACGTCGCCGCTGCCAAATACCACGACGACAGTGCGGTCTGCGACGAATGAGCTACGAGGCAACTGAAGGCGTTGCCGACTAGAGTGAGAGTGTCGGTGCTCGGTCCAAGCCAGAGAGCGAGAGCCGCGCCGAGAGCGAGGAGCAACGAACATGTTTGAGCGGTTTACTGATCGAGCCCGTCGCGTCGTGGTCTTGGCGCAAGAAGAGGCTCGCATGCTGAACCACAACTACATCGGTACTGAGCACATCTTGTTGGGACTCATCCATGAAGGCGAAGGCGTCGCTGCCAAAGCTTTGGAATCCCTAGGAATTTCCTTAGAGGCTGTCCGGCAAAAGGTAGAAGAGATCATCGGACATGGCCAGCAATCTCCTAGTGGACACATCCCATTCACGCCTCGAGCAAAAAAGGTTCTAGAACTTAGTCTGCGCGAAGCGCTGCAGATCAATCATTCCTACATCGGCACCGAACACATCTTGCTCGGCTTGATTCGGGAGGGTGAAGGCGTCGCTGCTCAAGTTTTGGTGAAGCTTGGCGCGGATCTCAACCGAGTTAGAAATCAGGTCCTGCAATTGCTCAGCGGCTTCCAGGGTAAGGAAGCGGCGACTTCAGGAGCTCCCGAGCAGGGCAGCACTCCCTCCTCATCGATGGTGCTTGATCAGTTCGGTCGTAATCTGACCCAGGCGGCCCGGGAGAACAAGCTTGATCCGGTTATCGGTCGTGAGACTGAGATTGAGCGGGTGATGACCGTGCTCTCGCGGCGTACCAAAAACAATCCGGTGCTGATTGGCGAGCCGGGAGTCGGTAAGACCGCCGTTGTTGAGGGCCTTTCACAGGCAATCGTGCGTGGCGATGTTCCGGAGACGCTGCGCGATAAGCAGATTTACACCCTCGATCTCGGTGCACTGGTTGCAGGCAGTCGTTATCGGGGTGATTTCGAGGAGCGGCTGAAGAAGGTCTTGAAGGAGATCAAGACCCGCGGCGACGTTGTGCTGTTTATTGACGAGATCCATACGCTCGTCGGCGCCGGCGCTGCCGAAGGTGCAATCGACGCCGCCAGCATCCTCAAGCCGATGCTGGCTCGCGGTGAGCTGCAAACCATCGGCGCCACCACTTTGGACGAGTACCGCAAGTACGTGGAGAAGGACGCCGCGCTGGAGCGGCGCTTCCAGCCGATCCAGGTTGCGGAGCCGTCCATCGCCCACACCATCGACATCCTGCGCGGGCTGCGCGACCGGTACGAAGCGCATCACCGGATCACGATCACCGACGAAGCGCTGGTTGCGGCTGCTCAGATGGCCGACCGGTACATCTCTGATCGGTTCCTACCCGACAAGGCGATCGACCTGATCGATGAGGCAGGCGCCCGGCTGCGGATCCGCCGGATGACTGCTCCACCCGATCTGCGGGAGTTCGATGAAAAGGTCGCTGCCGTACGCCTGGAGAAGGAAGCTGCGATCGACGCCCAGGACTTCGAGCGGGCTGCGGGTCTTCGTGACGACGAGAAGAAGTTGCTGACCGCACGCGCCGAGCGCGAGGCGCAGTGGAAGTCTGGTGATCTTGATGTCGTCGCCGAAGTCGACGAGGAGATCATCGCCGAGGTGTTGTCGACAGCGACCGGTATCCCGGTGTTCAAGCTGACCGAGGAAGAGTCGGCTCGCCTACTCCGGATGGAGGAGGAGATCGGCAAGCGCTACATCGGCCAGCACGATGCTGTCAAGGCGCTCTCGCGTTCCATCCGGCGTACGCGGGCTGGCCTGAAGGATCCGAAGCGGCCCAGTGGTTCATTCATCTTCGCGGGCCCGTCGGGTGTCGGTAAGACCGAGCTGACCAAGGCGCTGACAGAGTTCTTGTTCGGCGACGAAGACGCGATGATCCAGCTGGATATGAGCGAGTACTCCGAGAAGCACACCGCGTCCCGGCTGTTCGGCTCACCTCCTGGCTACGTCGGCTATGAGGAGGGTGGCCAGCTCACGGAGAAGGTGCGGCGCAAGCCGTTCAGCGTGGTGCTCTTCGATGAGATCGAGAAGGCGCACCCTGACATCTTCAACTCGCTGCTGCAGATCCTTGACGAGGGTCGACTGACCGACGCGCAAGGCCGCCAGGTCGACTTCAAGAACACAGTGATCGTGATGACCACCAACCTCGGTACCCGCGACATCGCCAAGAGTGTGACGCTCGGGTTCAGTCAAGGCAGTGACACCGAGGGCAGCTACGACAAGATGAAGGCAAAGGTCTCCGATGAGCTGAAGCAGCACTTCCGCCCGGAGTTCTTGAACCGCGTTGACGAGATCGTGGTCTTCCGCCAGTTGACGCAGGAGGACATCGAGCGGATTGTCGACCTGATGGTTGGTCAGATCGAGATCCGGCTGAAGGACAAGGACATGGGCATCGAGCTCACGCCTGCGGCGAAGACTTTGATCGCCAAGCGTGGCTTCGACCCGGTGTTAGGAGCTCGTCCGCTGCGCCGCGCGATCCAGCGCGACGTCGAGGACCTGCTCGCCGAGAAGATCTTGTTCTTGGAGCTGAAGCCCGGCGAGATCGTCGTCGTCGACGTTGCCGATCCGGGCTCGGAGCACCCGTTCACCTTTACCGGCATCCCGCGTTCGGCAGCGCCGGACGCGCCGCCGGTGGAGTTCGGTGGCATCGTCGACGGCTTCAACGAAGGCGCCGAACCCGCCAACGAGTAATCGTCCGACGAAGCCAACGATCACTTCAGAAACCGGCCGCATTCCACATAAGGGGTGCGGCCGGTTTCTCGTCTCGCCGCGTCAGGAAGGTACAGCTTCCGATTAGGCGCGGCGATCAACTTTAGAGGTCGATCATTGAGCGAACGGGCCTCGAGGCGGGTTAATGGCCGAACGCATCGGAGTCGGTGACTTCGGACTCGCCACGGTCCAGCGCGCTGATCTTGTTCATTTCTTCCTCGCTCAGCTCGAAGTCAAAGAGATCGATGTTCTCCGTAATCCGGCCGCGATTGGACGATCTTGGAATTGCAACCAAGCCGAGCTGAACATGCCAACGCAGCACTATCTGAGTCGGGGACTTGTCATGATCTTGAGCGATCGCTGTGATCACTGGGTCCTTCCGTAGTTCGCCGCCCGATGCGCCGACAGGACTGTAGGACTCGGTGACAATCCCGTGTTCAGCGTGGTACTCCCGGCTAGCGCTCCGGGCGGAGTAGGGACTCAACTGGATCTGGTTGACGTCGGGCGTGATGCCGGTTTCATCGAGCACTCGTTGCAGATGCGCCGGCTTGAAGTTCGACGTGCCAATTGCTCGCAGTCCACCGCTGTCGAAGATCGCCTGGATGCCCCGGACCGCGTCAACATAGCGATCTTGGTCCGAGTTCGGCCAGTGCACCAGCAGCAGATCTATGTAGTCAACGCCCAGTCGCTTCAAGCTGGCCTGGTATGCCTGACGCGCCCCATCGAGGCTGTGCCAACGTCGGTTGAACTTGGTAGTGATGAAGATTTCCGACCGATCGATGCCGGATTCCCGGATGGCCTGCCCGACCGCCTCTTCATTGCGATAGTTCTCGGCGGTATCGATTAGCCGATAGCCGGCCTCCAGAGCTGCGCGCACCTGACGCACAGATTCATCCCCGACAAGCGGTGAGGTGCCGAGGCCGAGTGTCGGAATTTCTGCACCATTGCGGAGTGGCAGGGTCGTAGCGATCGCAGCCATCAGAGCAGTGCCCTTTCTGATCGAGGTCTTTGACCTAGCCTGGCAACGACCATCCGCTGCCCACGGGCACCACCAGCCCGTCTTGCACGAGCGAGGCCAGCGCGCGTTGGCGCTGCGCCACATCATGCCACGCGGATTTCAGCTGCTGACCTTCAACCGGGTCGTCGCTGGAGCGGAGCAGAGCAAGCAAGGCACCTCGGCATTGCCGATCAGTCCCGGCGTAGGTCTGGCGGCGCCGCGGTGGCCCGATCCACGGGGAATTCCCCGTTCGCCGCCAGGCACAGAGATCCCGTACCGGGCAGGCGTCACACAGCGGCTTGCGGGCGCGGCACACCAGGGCGCCAAGCTCCATCGAGGCAACGGCCCAGCGGACCGCGCGCTTTGGACTATGCGGCGCAAACTCCTCAGCCAGCGCTCGCTCCCGTGTGGTGTGGACGGAGTCGGGAAAGGCGACGCCGAACTCGATTCTGGCGAGCACCCGCCGAACGTTGGTGTCGAGGACAATCTCGCGCTGCCCGTACGCGAAGCTGCTTATTGCGGCGGCGGTGTAGGAACCGACGCCCGGCAGCCTCAGGAGCGATTCGCGGTCCTGAGGCACCTGGCCGCCAAGGTCGTTGGTGATCACTCGGGCAGCCTGATGTAGCCGCAGTGCCCGGCGCGGGTAGCCGAGCCGGCCCCAGGCGCGCACCGCATCCGCTGGCGTTGCGGCGGCGAGCGCGGCGGGCGTCGGCCATCGCTCCAACCATTCCTGCCACGGCCCTCGTACCCGCTGCACAGGCGTCTGTTGCAACATGAACTCGCTGACCATGATCGCCCACGGTGTCGCCTCGGGACGTCGCCACGGCAAATCACGCGCGTGCTCGCCGTACCAACTCAGCACCCGTGTAACCACTATCTGTGCCCTGCCGGCAGGCACCTGTCGATCATGAACGCCAGCGGACACGAGCGATAGGCTACCCGGCCGGTTCGGCGGCCACTGGAGTCAACTGATGCGGAATTCGGCCGGTGAATGGCGTCATCTCGTTTTCGCGGCTAGGTCAGGCGTTCGGTGTATGCCGATTCGGCCAGCCGGACAAGGCCGTCACGAATCACCCGGGCCCGCCCCTCGCCAACCCCTTCGACGGTCTGCAGATCGTTTGCGCTGGCCCCAAAAAGTGCCTGAAGCGTGCCGAAGTGCTCGATCAAGCGATCTCCGAGGTAAGCGGGCAGGCGGTTGATTTGCGCCATTTGCCGGAATCCGCGTGTTGTGACATGGCTCTCCAGATGCATGTTGTGGGGGAAGCCGGCAGCACGTGCCACAGTGAGCGGATCCAGCAGCTCGTCGGTATTCAGGTGCTGCAAACCGGCAAGGCCAAACGTCGAGGAGCGAGCAGGCCGATAATCGCGCTCGAGTAGGCAGCGCAATTCATCGATGCCTGCCCGAAGCTCATGCAACTGCAGGGTGAGCAGGCGGCCGTCGGTGCCGAGCTCAACGACATAGGTGTCCAGTTCCTCCTCAAGCCGACGCACCATCTCTAGTCGCTGCGCCACCAGGGCCACGTCCCGAACCGTTACTTGATCCTGGACCTCCAGTGAGGACAGCCGCGTCGTCACCTCCCACAGTCGCCCGCGGTAGCGCTCCAGCGTCTGCAAGGCCTGGTGGGCCCGCGTCAAGATCTGATCAGAATGCTCAACGAGATGGCGATGATGGTCGAGATACAAGGCGATCGTCGACATTGACGCCGAGATCGACACAACCGGCAGGCCAGACTGTCGCGAGACCCGGTCAGCAGTGCGATGCCGAGTTCCGGTTTCTACCGTGCCGATACCCGCATCCGGCATGAGTTGCACGCCGGCGCGGACGATGCGGTCGGTCTCCCAATCGAAGATGATCGCCCCATCCATCTTCGCCAGCTCCCGCAATGCGGTTGGCGTGTAGACCACGTCGAGCGCGAAACCTCCGGTCGAGATCTGAGAGATGATCTTGTTTTTGCCCAGCACGACCAACGCCCCGGTGCGGCCTCGCAGGATGCGCTCAAAGCCGTCGCGCAGCGGCGTTCCCGGAGCCATCATCGCGAGATAGTCCAGCAACCGGCGATGCCGATCGGTATCTGACGCCACAATTTCTCCCTCCATCAGCGTCAGAGACTCAAGCGGGGGCGGGTCGTGCCGCGCCATTGCGACCAGACCCACTCCCTCGGCAGACCGTATCAACCGCGTCGCGTGCGTGAGAGCGAGTGTCAACTTAAGTCCCAGCTCTGAGTGCGAGTGTCCATTGCGCTCTGACAGGCAGCCCGCCCGATTCGCCTCCTTCGTCGCCCGCGAACTCGCAGAGAGACGAGCTTTCCGCGTAATCGGGCCGCGGGCTCCTGCAGTCGGCGACACGGGCTGCCGGTCATAGCGCGAGGGCAGCCAGCGCCTGCTTGGCCGTCGTCACCGAATGGACGACCATGCCAGCCTGAACCGTCATGTTCTGATCGGCCGTTTCGCGGGCTTCGGCCGGGATGACCGCTTCGGCAAAACCTAGCCGTGCAGCCTCGCTGAGCCGTCGACTGGTTCCTGGCACTCGCCGCAACTCGCCCGCGAGTCCTACCTCGCCCAGAGCCACGATGCGCCCTGGCATAGCCTTGTTGCGCGCCACCGAGGAGACGGCCAGCGCCACCGCCAGATCGGCCGTCGGATCGCTCACCTTGGCGCCGCCAACCGTGGAGACGTAGACGTCACGATCATCCAGCCGTACGCCGCAGTGCCGATCCAGCACGGCGAGGATCATGGCGAGTCGGCCGGACTCAACGCCGTTCACAACGCGCCGTGGATGGGCCAAGGAAGTCTTGGCCACCAGCGCCTGGATCTCGGCAAGCAGCGGGCGGCGGCCCTCCATCGTGACGGTGACCGCGGTACCCGGCACCGGCTCGCCGTGTTGGGAGGTAAAAAGCCCGGAGGGATCGGGCACCTCCAAGATCCCCGAGTCGACCATCTCAAAGCAGCCCACTTCATCGGCGGGTCCGAACCGATTCTTGGTGGCACGTACCATCCGGAAGCCTGAATGGCGATCGCCCTCGAATGCCAGCACCACATCGACCAGATGCTCCAGCAGCCGAGGACCGGCCACAGACCCGTCCTTGGTCACATGCCCGACAATGATCACTGCCATGCCACGCCGCTTCGCCACCCGGACCAAGGCACTTGTGACTTCGCGAACCTGCGTCACGCCGCCGGGGGACCCATCCGCCTCGGCCGTGCCAATCGTTTGCACCGAGTCCAACACCATCAAGGATGGCTGAACCTCTTCAATATGGCCCAGGACGGTACCGAGATCGGTCTCCGCGGCCAGATACAGCTGATCGGCCACCGCATTAGTGCGGCCAGCCCGTAGCCGGACTTGGGCAGCCGATTCCTCACCTGTGACATACAACGTGGTGTGCCCCTTACGCGCCCAGCGCACAGCAACCTCCAGCAGCAAAGTGGACTTTCCGACACCGGGCTCACCGGCAAGCAGCACCACGACTCCTGGCACCAGACCGTCGCCCAGCACTCGATCAAGCTCAGCAACTCCGGTCCGGGCATGAGTGGCCAGCTCTGCGTTGATCATGCCAATCGGTACCGCCTTGCTCAGCGGCGCCGACGGGGCGACCTGACGCAACTTGGGCGCGCCCGCTGCCACAACGCTGCCCCAGGTCTGGCATTCACCACAGCGGCCCACCCAGCGGGTCGACCTCCAGCCGCATTCGGTACACGTGTGGCTGGGTTTGGCGCTCGTCCTAGGCATGCCGGAGAAGCTAGAAGAAGGGTCTGACACTTCTGCGGGATGAGCATGCCTGCTGCCTAACGGTGTGTCGCATGTGCCCTTCGACAGGCTCAGGGCACATGGAGATAGACCCAGAGCACATCGTGGATGCTCAGCTAGTCTGACCGCAGCAACATTCGTCTCTGGAGCGTTATGACCGTCGAGCCTGCACGCGAGGTCCGCCAGACCAGATCGGCAGAAACAGCCTGGTTTACCGCCGCTGGGTTGTTGATCGCCGCTGGCCTGGCAACAGCAACCTCAGTCATCCGGCAGTGGTCGCTTTGTACTAGTGATTCGCCCTCCCAAGCGTGCGTGGCATTGCGGGCAACGATGAATATGCTGCCGATCCAAGCCGACACCGCTCAACTTCGAGCAACGTGGGCGGCGCCGCTCGCCGCACTCGGCCTGACCCTTGCCACCACCGCCTGGATTGTCTTCTTGATCTTGTTCCCACTTGCTCGCAGCATCAAGACCTTCGGTGCGGCGGTCGCAGTCCCGTTGCTGATCATGAGCGTTGCCGGCTGGTTCGGCGTTTGGTCAGTCGAAAGCTGGGTTGCTCGCGGCGGTATCTGGATCATCATCGGCACCCTTGCAGAATTCCTCGGGATCGGCTTCCTGCTCTACGCCACCATGAGTCGGCAAGCGGTGAATATGACGGTCACACAGCGGCTGGTGGTCCTGCTCTTCGGTGTGACGGCGTTCGGCACGATGCATCAGTCCGCGGAATTCATCCTGTTGAGCCTTTTCGATCAGTCGGCCGCCGGCGTTCCCCGATACTTAGGCATCGGTACGGCGCTCACGCTAGCACTGACCGGCGCTGGCCTGATCTGGATGACGGTCTGGGCGCGAAGGAGGCCTCCTCGCGCCCGTGACGTTTCGATCCTCGGCTGAGCGACTAACTCCTGTCGCCTCGCGGCAACGTTGCCGCCACCTCCAGGACAAGGGCATTGGCAGCCGGCTCACCGACAGTAATCCGCAGACCATCCCAGTCCCCGCCGGAGACGAGCGGCAGCACCATCAGTCTGGCTCGGGCGAAGGTGGCCGCGTATGCCTCGGTATCTGAACCGGCGGGCAACCACACAAAGTTGCCTTGCGCGTCTGGGACGTCGAAGCCAAGATCACGCAATCCGTTGGCCAGCGCGTCGCGCTCCTTGATTAGCTCGGCCACCCGGTCAAGCAGCTCAGCCTCGGCTTCCAGCGATGCGATCACCGCCGCCTGGGCAGCGATCGACACTCCGAAGGGCAGCGAGACGGCGCGTACTGCACTAGCAACATCCGCATCGGCCACGCAATAGCCGACCCGGAACCCTGCAAGCCCGTACGCCTTGGAGAAGGTCCGCAGCACCACGACATTGGGCCGTCCAACCATCACCTCCAGACCGCGCAATGCTTCCGGGTCCGTGACGAACTCCACGTAAGCCTCATCGAGGACGATCATGATGTGATCAGGCAGCGAGTCGATGAAATCGATCACCCGCTGATGTTGCAGCGCAGGGCCGGTCGGGTTATTGGGCGTACATAGCATGATCGCCTTGGTAGCCGGCGTGACGGCTCGTCGCATTGCGTCAAGATCATGAACAGCGCCTGGCCCCAGCGGTACCAGCACCGGAGTCGCGCCGGTCACGGCTGTCGCGATCGGATACGCCTGGAAGCTACGCCAGGCGTACACCACCTCATCCCCCGGCTCGCAGGTGGCCTGCAGGAGATGGTAGAGCACCCCGACTGAGCCGGTGCCGAAAGCAAGCTGCTCGGCAGGCACGCCAAGTCGCCGGCTGAGCGCATACGTCATTTCGGTGTAGGCAACATCGGGATAGCGGTTCATCTGAGCGGCAATCGCAGCGGCAGTGGCCTCGACGACACCGGGGAGTGGTGGGAACGGGTTTTCGTTGGCGTACAACTTGAAGGACAGCTCCCGGTCCTTCTGTGCAGCTCGCTTCATCACCGAGTAGCTCGGCAGTCCCGCAACGGCTGACCGAATCTTGATCAAATTCGCACCTCACCGCGTGGCGTGCTGAAGATTGCAGCAGCGAGTCCAGGTCGGTTCCGCGGCGAGCACCAGCCAATGTCGACGTCGGCCAGGATTTCCTTGCTTCGGCCGCCCAGCCACTCGTCCACCCTGGCCGGATCACCGGCGATCTCGATCTTGAGGAGCTCCACTTCGCGGCCGCCGGCTGAGGGGTGGATGGCGTCGCTGGCCCACTTGACGAAGAAGGGAAGTTGCGGATCGACCTGAAGGTCCTTGATGCCGAGCTGATGCCACGTCAGCACCGTTCCGTTCGGCAGGTGACGGTGGCCCTCGATCGCCTTGCGTCCTATGCGCTGCTCGAGCGGAGCAAGATCATCAACGGCGACCACCCAACCGAGCCAACCTCCGCCTTCTGCTGTGCGTGCGCGGACCGCCTGACCGAACGGCACCTTGTCGGCCGCAGGATGATCAAGAACGCCGACCACCTCCAGGTAATGGCCGGCGGTCAGAGGCAGGATGCGGTTGCGGGTACCGAAACGCGGATGGAATCCACCGTCAAAAAAGGTCACTCCTAACCGCGCCCCGAGTCGCTGCGCCGTAGCCTCTAAACCTTCTGGCCCGGCCGCGAACGACAGGTGGTCCAAATGCACGCCCCCATTGTGTCGGGGGGTTCTCCCGATAGAGCAGGGGGCCTAGACACCGGCTGTCAAGCTGGGGCTCTATCATTTCGGGTCGGCCGGATGGCTCATGGCGGCACCGCGCCTGGAGTCAAAGTCCTCACACAGCGTGACGAGGACCTCATATGCAGCCGCGCCCATGAGCGCGATCAGCTCGGCGCGATTCTCCAGATATACCGGGCGCACGCCGTGATGTGCCTCGGTGTTGGACGAGCAGTACCAGTCAAGGTCAGCGCCACCGGGCCCCCAGCCGTCGCGACCGTACTCGCCGATGCTGACTTCGGTGTAGGTCGTGTCGTCACTACGTGTCACAGTGCGGAACTGGCGCCGGATCGGCAGCTGCCAGCAGACATCTGGCTTGGTTTCCAAGAAATCCCGGCCCTGACTGAGGGCAAGCAGATGCAGTGCGCAACCTTGACCGGCTGGAAAGCCGGGGCGATTGAGAAATATGCAGGCACCGTCGATGACTCGTGTTTTGCGACCAGGGAGTTCGCCCTCGGCAACGTGTTCAGGGCGCTCTTGCTCGACCCAGCCGCCGACCCGGGCGTCCTTCTTGTACTGCCACTGGCTGCCCTTCAGCTGACGAGCTGCTTTGGCGACCCGCTTCTCGTCCTCGGCATCGGCAAAGTGGGCACCCAGGGTGCAGCAGCCGTCGTGGGGCCGGTCGGCGTAGATGCCTTGGCAACCATTGCCGTAGATGCAGGCCCAGCGTGAGGTGAGCCAGGTGAGATCACAGCGAAATACCTGGCCGTCATCGGCTGGATCTTTGAACTCCACGAATGCGCGCGGGAAGCCGATCAGCACTTCTGGCACGCGCGCCAGTGTATGCCTGACGTGCCACGGTTAGGCTGGGCGCGTGCCCGCAGATGACTCTTCAGCCGCAGTGGAGCGGGGGGCCGGGCCAGTGCGGGTGAATTCAGAAGGCCATCTGATCAAGATTCCTCCGGCTCGGGTCGGACTCTCTACCTCATCTGTGTACCCCGAGAGCACCTCGAGTGCTTTCGAGCTTGCGCGGCGGCTCGGTTACGACGGGGTGGAGATCATGGTTGGCATCGACCCGGTAGCGGCAGACATCGATGCGGTCGAGAAATTGCGCGACTACCACGGCGTGCCTGTGCTCTCGATCCACTCGCCATGCTTGCTGATCACTCAGCGAGTCTGGGGGACCGATCCTTGGTCCAAGCTGGAGCGATCAGTCGAGGCGGCACGCAGACTCGATGCGGATGTGGTTGTTGTGCATCCCCCGTTTCGTTGGCAGCGCGACTACGCGAGGGGCTTCGTGGAGGGAGTCCGACGGCTCGCGGAGAGCACCGGCACCCTGCTGTCGGTCGAAAACATGTACCCGTGGCGTACACCCGGCGGTGGCGAACTGAAGGCGTACGTGCCGGGCTGGGACCCCACCGATCTCGACTATGACGATCTGACGCTGGATCTCTCGCATGCCTCGACCGCGAATCAGCAAGCGATCGATCTTGTTCGTGCTTGGGGATCACGGCTGCGGCACGTTCACCTGACCGACGGGACGGGGTCGGCTAAGGACGAGCACTTGGTGCCCGGACGTGGCGACCAGCAGGCCGGACGAGTGCTGCAATATCTGGCCGAGCGGAACTTCTCGGGACATGTAGTGCTCGAGGTCAATTCCCGCAAGAGCGGCACCCGGGCGCAGCGGGAGGCAGACCTGGCCGAGTCGCTGGCCTTCGCACGGTTGCATTTGGCGGCGCCGATTCAACCTTCGTACGCGGTGGACGGCACCGGAGTGGCCAGCGCGCTCTGAGTCCGTGACTCAATCTGGATATGACCTGGGGCTCTTGAAGGGCACTTGCGCTTCGACAGGCTCGGCGCGCATCAAATTTCCAACCAACGCAATGCGGACTTTTCGATAGCGGATCCAGCCATCACGATCGAATTTCCGACAGTGAGGATGGTGTGGGCCGTCGTGTTGGATGGCCTTGTGTGTGATCCGTCGCGGTCATGACCCGTTTCCGACCTGACTGTGGTGTCTTGCATTGGATCTGTCTGGCCTCGG
>Ga0111538_10007434_pt1 | contig 14764 bp, 16 predicted proteins | sample SoiMethybrSBSTD1_FD_79669 | JGI IMG/M metagenome (GOLD analysis project Ga0111538, IMG submission 79669) | Bulk soil microbial communities from a Populus tree surrounding site in Tennessee, USA - Soil MetaG P. TD hybrid SBSTD1 (version 2)... | ecosystem: Environmental > Terrestrial > Soil >... | reverse complement strand
TGGAAATTGGGCTTGGAACCAGGCGGTCGCTAGGCCGATCGTTTAACAGTATGTGCCCCTCGCCGCGAGAGGGGAATGGCCTAGGGCGCTTTGGGCGGGGCCACGAAGCACCGGGCCTTGCCGCGCTCGAGGGCGCCCTGAAGCTTAGCGACCAATGTCCGCGCCTGATCGGGGTCGCGGAACACGCCGCCGCGCTCGCCGGCCGTCGACCGGAGCTGACTGAACACTTGGGCTTGCTCGAACTCGTCGTGAGTCATTTCCTCGGCGATGGCATCGACGAGGCACACGCATTTATATAGGTTGTCGTAGCTCTGCCCGCCCTGCTCGTTCATGCAGCCGAGCACGAATTCCACCCGCGTTTGCGTCGGGAAGTCGTTGGCGTTGGCGGCGCCGGGCAACAGCAGCAACAGCGCGACGCTCAGTGCTCTCGGCATCCCGCGATGCTACGCCGATGGGCGGCGGCTCACCAAACCTTAGAAGACGTCGGCGAGGTCGAGGTCCGCGCCGAGCGTCGGCAGCGGCAATGCCCCTTGCGTCAGCTCGTCGCGCTGCGTGTACTCGCGGCCGCGCGGCGCGCGGTGACGCCAGACGCGATCGTGCTGCAGATCGAAAACCCAGTACTCCGGAATGCCGTGCGCGGCGTAGAGACTCGCGCGCTTACCTAAGTCGTAGCGCAACGTCGAGTCGCTGACTTCGACGAGCAATAAGACATCGCGCGGGTGCGGATGCTTGCGATACCCGCCCTCCTTCGCCTTGACGATCGCGAAATCAGGTTGCGGCTCCGAGCGCAACGACAACCGCACGGGCAATTGGCAACTCACCTCTGCCGCATCGCCGACGGCCCGGACCAGTCGCGTCGTGAGCAATCGCACCACCGCTCCGTGACGATCGCCGATCGGCGGCATGTCGACGATCTCTCCCTCGATCAACTCCGTGCGATCGTCGGGATGCAGCACGCCCACCTCAGCCATACGGTAGTAGTCGTGGACCGTGAGCCGATGCGGACGCGGCCAGCTTTCACTCTGTGCGCTCATGGACAGCTCATCGCTCATACGCCTAACGATACGCGCCCTACCGGAGTGCGGCGAGTTTGTGTTCGAGCTCCGCGCCGAAGAAGGCCATGGGATGCGATGGCTCGATACCTTCCGGGCTCTCGCGAAAGAGGATGCGCTGCTCGGCTACCGCAAACGCGTCACGCAGTGAACGTGTCTTCGGTAGCGCATCGCGATAGAACGCCTCGCCGAAGTACGTGAGGTCTCGCTCGTTCGAGCAGCCGAACGAGGTGCGATCCGGCGCGGCCGCCGCAATTACGATCGTGTGCGGATCCTGAAGCGCATCGATGAATCCGCCCGCAAAGCAGGCCGAGATGACGATCACGCGCCACTTGATGTCGGCGGCGTCGAGTGCCGCGGCTAGCTCTTCGGCGCTGATGTCCGTGAGTGGTAGCCCGCCGTTCGAGACACTGAGCGTCCAATCTCTCGAGCCGTGGGACGCCAGCGCGAGGAACAGCACGTCGTCGTCCGTCTGCATCTTCGCCGCGACTCCGCGCAACGCGTACTCGAGCGTCGTCGCCGTCGCGAGCGGCGCACTCTCGAAGTCCCGCACGTCATTGAGCAGCAGCACGCTGCCGGCGTCGTTCGAGTACCGATCCTCGACGGCGCGCGCCGCAAACTTGATCTCTTCGGCGAACACCTTCTCGTCGCCGACGCCTGCGAAACCCACGAAGTAGAGCTCGGTGGCAGCGGGGTTGCCCGGCGGTATCGCGGCGAGCGCGGTGTCGATCCTGTCGCGCTGCTTGAAGAACAGCGGCTCAACATCGTCGGATCCAGCGGAGTCCTCTTCGTACTGCTCTTCGCTCGGCGTCCAGGCCGTGGGGTAAACCCACATCGCGTCGGTGACCCAAAAGAAGGCAACGAGCGAAACGAATGCCGCGATCGCCGCGCGAGGCTGGTGCTGACCCGTCAGCGCGCGCGCCGCCCCGCCGAAATACACGAAGGCATACAGCACAGCGACGGCAGACAACGCGATCGAGAACCAGCGGCTCTGCACGAAGAATTCGAGATTGAAGTAGAGAATCGCCAGCGACGCGCCGAGCGAGCAGACGACGATGGCGCGCGGCAGCGCGATTCGTGGAAAGGATGTACGCGCCAGAACCCACGCGACGGCGAGCCCGCCGAGCAGGTACCACGCGAGGTCCGATAGACCATACACGTAGAACTCCGCGTCCGGGCCGTATTGCCAGCGGTCGAAGGCTACCCACAGGCCGACAGCGAGCAACGTCATCAGTGTGGCAGACAGGGCGTGCGTCGCCTCCGTCAGCACGGGCGTGCCGCGCAACGCGATGAGGCTTGCGAGATCGCGCAGCCACGTGCCGCGCCGGCGCTCTGCTGGCACCTCAGTTGTCGCGGCCGCGACTTGCGGCGAAGGCTGCTGCTCCGCGGGCGACGCCGGCGACGAAGGCTCTGCTGCCGCCGCCGTCGCCGCGCGCGTCCGCGCCGCCGCGATCCAATCGAACAGTTGCTGCGGCGTGAGGCCATCCGGCAGGTCGCGCCCCGGCAGCACGTACGCCGCGAACCGATCGACCCACAGAAACACGTGCGTGGCAGTGAACGTCACGTCGATGACGGTCACCCAGGAGGCGAACGAGCTCGTACGGCCTGGGCGCACGGTTCGCAGTCCTTCGGCACCGAGCTCGAAGTCGCACGGACCGAGGAACGTCCCTTTCTCATCGGGTACGGATCCGCGTCGCGCAAACCAACCGTTCGCGCCGATCGCCAACCAAATGATGGCCACCCCAGCCAGCAGCGAGAGTGGATCGAGTACGCGGAGCGTCAACGGGCCGGCAGTCAGCACAACGACGATGCCGATGACGGCCGTCGTCGTGAGTATCTTGACCCACTGTGCCTGCTGCGATTGACCCGCTTGGAGTCGAGCGGAGCACTGCGCCTGAATGGCGCGCCAGTCCTCGATCGTGAGCTGGCTGCTGATCCGGATCGTGTCCAAGGCGGCTTCCGTGACCTCAAACAGACACTTTCACGGATGGCAGCAAAGAATGAGGCGACCCAGGTCTCAGTCCGCCGAACCAATGGGTTTCGCGGACGTCACGTCGTACCGATCCTCACCAGATGCGCGCCCACTTCGTCGCGACGGCGGCGAGTGCGACGAGCGCGACGCCTGCGAGCACGAACGGCGAAGCGAGCCATACGAGGACATAGCCGATCACCTCCTCGAGCAGCATCGCGACCCGGAGCGAGCCGTTGACGAGCAACGGGAACAGCGTGATCAGAGCTACGACGCCGGCCGCTTGCAACACTCGCGTCGTCAGCACGGAGTGCTGGCGGTCCGCTACGATCGCGCGCAACACGACCGGCGAGAACGGCTCGGCCGGTAGATGCGTGTGCTCACGCGCGAAGAGCTCTTCGAGGCGCGGGTCGAATTCGTTGCTCTCGTTGTTCTGGTCGTTCATCGTTCAGTCTCCAGCATAAGCAGCGAGCGACTCGCGTAAACGCGCGGCGCCGCGCGCGATGTGCGACTTCACGGTGCCGAGTGGCAACCGCGTCAGCTCGGCGATCTCGGAATGCGACAGGCCGTCGTTGTACGCGAGCACGACGCAGAGGCGCACGTCGGGCTGCAACCGTGCGAGCGCCGCGTCGAGATCGAGCCGCTCGGCCGTCGTCTCGCGATACGAGCCTGCCTGTTCCGCGTCGACCTCGGCCGCGTAGATGATCTCGCGACGCCGCACTTGCTCGAGCCAGGTCGTGACCATGATGCGTTTCAACCAACCGTCGAACGCGGCGGCCGACCGCAGCTGCGTCATGGAGCGCCACGCCGTCATGAACACTTGCTGCGCGAGGTCGTCGCCCAAGGCCGGCTTGCGGCACAGGTGATACATGAACTTGCGGACGCGGCCTTGCCGCCGCGCGACGAGCTCGGCGAACGCGCGCGCATCGCTGGCGCAGGCGAGCGCGATGACGAGAGGATCGGCCGCCTGTTTCAAGTCGGCGGCCGACAGCCTGCTCTCCACTCCTATGGCACCTCGCGATCGTCTCGGCGCTCAGGAGCGAAGCGCCCGGCGACAAATAGCCCGGCGCCGAGGAATGCGAGGACGATCGCGGTCAAGAAGACGCCGAACGAGTCCTGCCGCATCGCGGGGGTGAAGTATCCCTGGAGAAGGAAGATGGAGACCACGATGCCGGCGCCGGTAAACATCAGGATCGTGCCGAAGACTCGGAGCACCATGCGTCCGTTGCCGGGCGGCGGCGGCGCAAACCAGTGCGCCGGCAATGGGCCCGGCGGCGGGAAGAGCAGCTTGAACTGCTCCTCGTCGATGCGGCCCGTCTTCTCGGCGAGCCGCACGATCGTGTCGTACTTCATCGCCTCGCGGCGCGCCTTGTACCAACGACCCGAAACGATCACTGCCGCTACGGCGATCCAGAATGCGGCCCAACCAAAAGTCACTGGCTTCTACCTCCGTCATCAAAGCCGTGCGACGATCGCAGGCTTTCATGACCACCTAAGATGCAGGTCGGCGAGAATCAGATGCAGGCCGCGTTTGCCCCGCGGAACCCTCGGGCGTAGGCTCAGGCGGACTGCACATAAGATTACGGCGCTAGAGGGGGCAAGCCCATGATCTCGACGCGACGGCAGTTCATCCGCGGCGCGACGCTCTCGGCCGCGACACTCACGGCACCCGGCGCGTTCGCGCAAGTCTTGGCCACGGCCGTGACCGGAGACGGTCCTTACTATCCCGACCGCCTGCCGCTCGACACCGACAACGACCTTTTGATCCTCAACGACGGGCTAACACCGGCCGTCGGCGAGATCGCGCACTTCACGGGCCGCCTATTCGCCGAGAGCGGTGCGCCCGTGCGCAACGCGTTCATCGAGATCTGGCAATCGGACAGCAACGGCTCCTACATCCACACGCAGGGGCGCAACGACGGCAAGATCGACGCGAACTTCCAGGGCTACGGCCGGTTCCTTACCGACGCCGAGGGGCGTTACTACTTCCGTACGATCAAGCCCGTGCCGTATACGCTGCAGGGCCAGTTCCGCGCACCGCACATCCATGTCGCCGTCAGTAAAGCCGGCAAGCGGATCATGGCGACGCAGGCGCTCGTAAAAGGGCACGAGGCCAACGCGCACGACTTGATCACGCAGCGCATCAAGGATCCGAAGCTGCTCGAGACGCTGATGGTCGAGTACACGCCGCTGCCGGGCTCGAAGCTCGGCGAGCTCGCGGCGAATTTCGACATCCACCTCGGCCGCACCGCGGTCGAGCTCGGCGACGGCCGTATCGGCGGGATCGGCAAAGCCTGACCATCCTTCAAGCCGCGCGGCTGGCGCGCACCGTATAATCCGTCGGCGAAAGACTTCGGATTGCCCTGCCATGCGAATGAATCGCTCCGATTTTCTGGCTTGGCCGCACAAGGCCATCACACTGCTCGGCATGTCGGGAGTCGGCAAGACGACGCTCGGCTTCAAGCTGCCCTCGTCGAAGTGGTTCCACTATTCCGGCGACTATCGGATCGGAACGAAGTACCTCGCGGAACCGATCCTCGACAACATCAAGCGCCAGGCGATGCAGGTCGGCTTCCTGCGCGAGCTGCTGCGCAGCGACTCCATCTACATCGCGAGCAACGTCACATTCCACAACCTGCAGCCGGTTTCGTCGTTTCTCGGCAAGATCGGCCGCACCGACCTCGGAGGCTTGCCCGTCGCCGAGTTCAAGCGGCGGCAGCGTCTGCACCGCGAGGCCGAGATCAGCGCGATGCGCGACGTGGCCGAGTTCATCGTGAAGGCGCAGGAGATCTACGGCTACGATCACTTCATCAACGACGCGGGCGGCAGCTTGGTCGAGCTCGACGACGCCGAGACCGAGAAGACGCTCGCCGAGAACACGCTGATCTTGTACTTGAAGGCCGACGATGAGATGGAGCGCGAGCTCGTGCGGCGTGCCGTCAGCGACCCGAAGCCTCTCTATTACAACGAGAAGTTCCTCGATCAGAAGCTCACCGAGTACGTCAGTGAAGCGGAGCTCGAGAGCGCCGACCAGATCGTGCCCGACGAGTTCGTGCGCTGGATCTTTCCTTCGCTCGTCGCGCATCGCCGGCCGAAGTACGAGGCGCTGGCGAAGCGCCACGGCTACACGTTGAACGCCCGCCTCGCGGAAGGCGTCACGAACGAGCGCGACTTCCTCGAGCTCGTTTCGCACGCGCTCGACTGAGGTGCCGGTGTTACGGTTTCGGTTCGCAACGCGGGTTGAGTGCTGGCTCGGCGCGAACCGAAACCGTAACACCGGCACCTCTTAGCCGGCGACGACGAGCCCCGCGACCCAGGCGGCGACGAGCAGCAGCACGGTGAGCGCGGCGCAGACGCGCTGCACACTCGCGTCGCGCAGCCACTCGACGGTGGCGAAGCGCGCGATCGCAAGCCCCATCGCCAGTCCCGCAATGAAGCCGAACAGGTGTGCGCCGAGATCGGTGTTCTCGCCGGCCGTGCCCGTGAACGCGAGCAGGCCGAGGCTCGCGATGATCGGCGCGATGCGCGAGCGCCACGGCGTGTCGCGCAGGTAGCCGCGCCGCCACGTGTAGGTCGCGAGCATGCCGAGCGCGGCGAACACGGCCGTCGACGCTCCGATCGAGCGATGCGCCGGCGACTGAACCCACGCGTTCAGCGCGTTGGCGCCCGTCGCCGCGAGCAGCACGGCGAGCCAGCCGAAGCCGTTGCCGAAGTACTTGCCGACGAAGTAGCCGAAGAACGCGCCGAAGGCCAGGTTACCCCCCAAGTGATCGAGCTCCCGGTGCACCGTGAGCGCCGTGACGGCACGCCACCACTCGCCGTGCCAGAAAGGCCCGGCTTGGAGCTGGCCGGCCGCGAGCCAGTCGCGCTGGAAGAGATCGACGTGCAACGCGAAGAACACGGCGAGCAGCGTCGCCATGTACCAAGTCACCCCGGCGCGCCCGGCGCCGACCTCCTCGAGCGGCCGAGTGCCGACGGCCTTCGCGTTCTCGTGGCGGTAGAGCGTCAGCTCGGTGGCGGCCGTCGGGGCGTCGGCGAGGGGTACCCAGAGCTCCCAGCCGCGAAAGCCCGCTTGGCGCTGGAACGGCACGCCGCGCGCCGTCAGGACGAGCGCGAGCTCGTTCGCCCGCGCCTCCGTGAGACCGGTCGCGACCGTTACCCACTGCTCCGCGGCGTTCGACATCTCTGCTAGCATCCGGTGCTATAAGAACTAAGCCGCCTCGGCGCTAGCGCCACGGCGGCACGCTAAGGTAGCAGACTTGGGGCAATCGGCAGCCATGGCCCTCCACTCCGCGCGTCGCGGCGCGACGGCGTACTGCTACTGGGATCTCGTCGAGTCACCATTGCCTTCGCTGATCGTTGCCGTCGACGCGGATGGGCGCCTGCTCGAAATTCGCTTCGACCGCCGCCGCCCCGAGGGCCGGCGCGACGCGAAGCGCTGCAAGGACGCGGCCTCGCAGCTCGGCGAGTACTTCGCGGGCAAGCGCCGCGAGTTCGAGCTCACGCTGGCGCCGGTCGGGACGGAGTTTCAGCTGCGAGTCTGGAACGCGCTGCGTGCGATTCCGTACGGCGCGCTGCGCAATTACGGTGACATCGCCCGCGCCATTGGCCAACCCGGCGCATCGCGCGCCGTCGGCCAAGCGAACGGCTGCAACCCGCTGCCAATTGTGATCCCGTGCCATCGCGTCATCGCGAGCGACGGCACGATCGGCGGCTATTCCGGCGGCCTCGCGATCAAGCACCGCTTGCTCGCGCTCGAAGGCGCCGAGCTCGATCTCTAACCATGGCGGACGATCTCCGTTGCTGGCGCTGCGGCGAGTCGCTCGCGAAGCTGTCTTTACCGCTCGCAAGGCTCGACGAATGTCCGAAGTGTCATGTGCACGTGCACGTGTGCCGCATGTGCGTCTACTACGCGCCGACCAAGCCGAAAGGCTGCCGCGAGGACGACGCCATCGAAGTCCGCGACAAGAAGGCCGCGAACTTCTGCGACTACTTCAAGCCGAACGCGCGCGCGTTCGATGCCGCCGACCAGCAGGCCGAGCAGAAGGCCCGCAACCAGCTCGACGACCTGTTCAAGAAGTAGCCCATTGCCCGCCGCGCGTAGCCAAACGGCGACAGGCTGCCAGGTGCCACGCAGCGCCGTAGTATCCGGCCCGACTCAAATCTTCGGGAGGGTTCGCCTTGTTTGCGAAGCTCAAGCGGCTCGTTGCAGCTGCCGTGCTCCTGTGCGCGAGCACCACAGTCATTGGGGCCGATTACGGTTTCGACATCACTAACGATACGGGCAACACGATCACGTACCTGTATGTAAGCCCCGAGACCTCGGACTACTGGGAACAGGACGTGCTCGGCAAGGACGGCCTGTTGCGCCCGGGCAAGACACAGCACGTGAACTTGTCGGGCTACAAGACCCCAGTGTTCGACATTCGCTTGGTCGACCAAGATGGCGACCGGTACACGTTTTGGAAGGTCGACGTCTCGAAGCAGGACCTCACGGTCACGCGCGACGACGTGGACGACGACTGAACGTGAGACGGCAAGGCCCGCGTAGTAGTCAGTCGCACGAGAAATCGTCGGTGCCGGCGGGGCGGCAGAGCTCCGGCCAACCGCGCTCCCGCCAGTATTCGACGACGCCGCGCTCGCGCATGAACTCTTTGTAGCGCTCCGTCTTGCGCAAAGCGGCGTACGACGAGTGCCAAAGCAAGAAATTAGAGATGCTGACCGAGTAGCCGACCTCGACGCCGCCTTCGTAGAACTCGAGTGTGCGAGTCGGCGCACCGACGTGGAGATAGATGAAATTGAACCAGCCGAGTCGAGGCAGGTGCTCCGGCGAAGCGACCTGCCCTGGCGCGGAGCGCAGCAGGTCGGCGGCGGCCTCCACTACTCCGGGCTCGAACATCCCGGGAGCGTTGGTACGGATGAAAGCCGCGGCTTCTTCGTAGCGGCCTACCGAGGCCAGCAAGCGCGGCGACGAATAGCCGCGATAGAACGCCGGCAAGGACTCATCGATCGCGAGCGCTCTGTCCGCTTGACCGTTCACCCAGTAGACCCATGACGTGACCTGGTTATAGACCGGCACGAACGGATCAAGCACCTGCAGCTGCTGCCTCATCGCGAGCGACTCGGTGAGGCGTCCAACCTCGGCCAGCAGCCGGCTATAGAAATGCAGCACGTCCGGGCTCGTGGGGTCGAGAACCAGCGCCTTGCGATAGAGGTCCTCGGCCGCTGTCAGGTCCCCGCGCAGCTCACGCGTCAGCCCGAGCACCGCGTACGCCTCCGCGAGATTCGCGTCGAGCTCGACAGCGCGCTGTGCCGCGGCTTCCGCCTTCGGCATCGATGTCGCTACGACCGGCCGCAAGTTGTCGAAGTTGCCGCTGAGCCAAGCGGGATGGTAGTTGAGCGCGAACACATGAGCTTGAGCCAGGTAGGCCCACGCTGGCGCATACCGGGGGTCGCTGGCGACAACTTGCTCGAGCAGCCCTGCCGCCTCGGCCAAGGAGCCATAGCCGCGCGTGTGCACCCATAGCTCTCGCGCGCAGGAACTGCTGGTACGTCTCGAGATCGCCGATACGTTCCGAATCGATCTGCAGGCCGAGCGGGATCCGCAGTGCTGCGGCGATGGCTTTCGCGATGTCGTCTTGGACCGCGAACATGTCGTCGTAGTCGCGATCGTAGCTCTCCGCCCAAAGATGTGTTCCCGACTCGGCCTCGACGAGCTGAGCGGTGACGCGCACGCGAGCTCCGTCTCTGCGCACCGAGCACTCGACAAGATGCGACGCGCCGACCGATCGCGCGACCGTCCGGACGTCCTGTCCTTGGTCCTTGAATTGAAACGCCGACGTACGCGCGACGACCCGCAAGCTCGGCACTTTCACGAGCGCCGCCGTGACTTCCTCGGTCATGCCATCCGAGAAAAACGCCTGAGCGGCGTCGCCGGACAAGTTCGTGCACGGCAGCACGACGATCGCAAGCGCGGCTGTCGACACGAGTTGATGCGCGCCCGTCTGCACTGGGGTAGGGCTAGCTTTGGGAGGAGCGTTCAACCGATAAGCGCTCATGCCGATCACGAGCACCAGCAGCGCCGCGGCAGCGGCCGAGGACGGCCACAACCAATTGCGTGTCGCCGGCTGATGCGACGCTGGTTCAGTCGGGTCGCCATGGCGTGTCACCGGGCGTTCTACACGGGTGGCCCGCTCGTTGCTACCGCGAGCGACCTCCGCGAACGCTGCGCGCGTCTCGGGTGTTGGCTCGGCAGCGAGCTCCGTTCGCAGAGCCTGCTCGAGCGCGCGGTACACGCCGATGGCCGCACCGCGCTGCTCGTCGTCGGAGTAGAGGAGCATCAATCGACGCGCCGCCGTCTCGTTCAGCGGATCGAGCGCCAATAGACGAACGCCGGTCTCGATCGCACGTGCCGTATCGCCTGCCTCGCTCTGCGCGGACATGAGCCGTGCAAGCACGTCGCCCGCGCGATGCTCGTAGCGGCTCAATTCGAGCCGGTGCCACTCCTCGAACTCTTCGGCGTGGATGTCGAGCCCCTCGAGCAAGTTCCCCGCATAGCGACCGGCGGCCGCTTCCAACCCTGCGAGGTCTGAGCGGGACGCGAGTGCCTGAAAAGCGAGGGCGTCCACGTCGAAGCAGGCCACATCGAGGACGATGTCCTCGCCGTCGGAGACGAGCACGCGGTGCTCTATATCGCCGAGTGCCTTTCGCAGGCTCCAGAGACACGTCCGCAGGCTGTCGCCCGAGTCGGCCTCATCGCCCCACAGGACAGCCGTCAGTTTCGACCGCGGCCGACGCGTGTGCGGGCTCAACGCGAGATAGGCGAGCAGCACGCGCTCTCGTCTGCCGGGCAGTGCCACTCGCTCGCCGCCGGGTAAGGCGCGCAGCTCGAATCCGCCGAGTAGACGGAGTGACCAGCGCGCTGCCGCACCTGCCCCGCCGTCCGCAGCCGTGCCCATCGCCGCTCTCCCGCCAGCTCGGGTGGTTTCTACTTCTGGAAACTCGACTGCGCCCGAGCATAGCTCAGATTTGACGACTCTTTGACGAGTTTCTCGACAGCACCCCACACACGCGGCTGACGGCGGACCCCGACGATTGCGCGAGTCGCGCCCCAAGCCACGAACAAAGGAGAACCTCGCCATGACTCACGTCCGCAGCAGTGAAACAACGATCAGCGCCTATGCCGCGCTGGAAGCGGGCCGACCCCTGCAGGCCTATCGCTATATCCCGAGGGAGCTCGGTCCTAACGACGTGGAAATCGCCGTATCGCACTGCGGCATATGCCACACCGATCTCCACCTGACGAACAACGATTTCGGCATTTCGTCGTATCCGCTGGTGCCCGGCCACGAGATCGTCGGCCACGTTGCGCAAGTGGGCAGCCACGCCCGGACCCTTGCCCTCGGCCAGCGCGTCGGGGTCGGCTGGTGGGCGGGGGCGTGCTTCACATGTGACCAGTGCGATTCGGGGCACGACAACAGCTGTCCGAAAGCCCTTCCAACTTGCGTGGGCCATGAGGGCGGCTATGCGACGCATGTGCGCGTCGACGAGCGCCTTGCTTTCCCGATCCCCGACGCGCTCTCGTCGGAGGCTGCCGCACCGTTGTTCTGCGCGGGGATCACGGTATTTGCTCCGTTGCTTGAGCACGCTCGCGCCACCTCGCGCGTCGGCGTCATCGGGATTGGCGGACTCGGCCACCTCGCGCTCCAATACGCGCGCGCTTTCGGGTGCCACGTCACGGCTTTCTCCGGCTCCGCCGCCAAGGCGAGCGAGGCGAAGCGCTTCGGCGCGCACGAGTTCGTGAGCACCTCCGCTCCCGACGCTTTGAAGGCGCATGCGGGCAGCTGCGATCTCCTGCTCGCGACCGTCTCTGCCGATATTCCGTGGAAGGACTATCTGCCCATGCTCAAAGCGGGCGGCAAGCTTGCGGTGCTTGGCGTCCCGCCGCACGACGTGCAATTTGCAGCCCTGCCACTGATCCTCGGGCGGCAGAGCATAGTCATGAGCCCTGTCGGTTCACGATCGGAAATCAAAGCGATGCTCGAGTTCTCGGCACGCCATCGCATCGTCCCGCAGGTCGAGGTGTTTCCGATGAAGGAGGTCAACAAGGTGTTCCGGCGGCTCGCCGACAATCAGGTGCGTTATCGAGCCGTGCTAACGAACGCGGACTGAGGGCTGACGGAGGCAGACCTACTAAGAAGAAAACAGATCCGTCCCCCTTTTCTTACGAAGCAGGACCTCACGGTCACGCGCGACGACATGGACGACGACTGAACGTCACTCAGGCCGCGCGCGACAGCGTTCGCGGCTGCCCGGCGGAGTCGATCGTCTCGAGCCTTATCGGCCTGCGCCAGACCTTGTGGATGTAATCGAGCACGCGCTAGGCGCGCTCGAGGTCGAGCCCGCGGCCGTCGGTGTCGTGCTCGTGGACCAGCGTCAGCGCGCCATCTTGCCCAATGTGCTTCGCGAGCACGGCCGGCGCGCCGAAGTTGTATTTCGGCGCTAGCACCGTCTCGCGCAGCGCGTGGATGTCGGTGTCGAGCACTTTCACGCCGCCGTCGGAGCTGCGCTCGTAACGGAACAGCTTCAGCTCCTCGGCGAGATCTTCCGTCAGGTAATTGCGGATGAAGCTGAAGTCGTCGTCCTCGGCACGGATCTGAAAGGCACGCTTGATCCCATGCTCTTTGACGATCGACTCCCAGATCGAGAACCCCAAGTGATACGGATTCGTGGCGAGTGACGCTTGCTGCTCGGCCGCATGCGGGCGCACGACATCGGAGTGCGTCTTCAGCGCGTCGAGATACTCGTTCTGCGGCAGGAAATCGGCCTCGCGCAGCAGGCGCGCGTGCCAGTACGAAGCCCAGCCCTCGTTCATGATCTGGCAGGCGAAGACGGGATAGAAATAGAACGACTCCTCGCGCACAGCGCGGAAGATGTCGCGCTCCCATTCCTCGAGGTCGGGCGCGTACTCGGCGATGAACCAGAGCAAGTCGCGCTCGGGCGACGGCGGGATCGGAGCGCGCGTACGCTCGAGCGGCGCGTCGGCCGCCGGAGCGCCGCCCGGCAGCTTCTCGAAGCGCTTCTGGAAACCGCTCTCCGGCGCGGGGCGCGCCGCATCGACGTAGCTCGGATAGCGGTCGCGCCGCAAAAGTTGAATCGAATCGATATGGGCCTCGAGCGAGAGGGCCGCGTCGAGCACCTGCTCGACGCGCAGCTGGCCGTACTGCTCGACGGCCGTACCGATCTGCCGCGCGTGCGCGGCCGCTTGCTCGACGATGCGGTAGCCGACCTGCTCCTGACTACGCTTGAACAACGAGTTGTTCTTCGCGAAGTCGGCGTGGCCCAGCACGTGCGCCGTGACGAGCGTGTTCTCTTGCAGCGAGTTGTTGCCGGCGAGATAAGCGCGCCCGGGATTGCCGGGGAAGACGACCTCGAACAGCCGCGAGTGGCCCATCCGGTGCTGCACGAGCTGATAGATGTAGCGGACGCCGAACGACCAGTGCGGCATGCGCACGGGCAACCCATAGACGGCAATCTCCATCATGAAGCTCGAAGGCACCTCTTCGAACTGCACGGGGTAGTAGTCGAGGCCGTGGCTTTGCGCGAGCGCCTCGAGCCGACCGGCGTAACCCTGCAGAGCGGTGTTCATTGCTAGACCTCGGCGTCTGCGCGGCGCGTGAAGAACGCGCGAATCGCATCCCACACGGACTCGGGTGACGACAATGCGTGGCGGCCCGCCGCGTGCGTCGCGGCCTCGAGCTGCTCGAAGAGGAGCGCCGTCTCGGACTGCAGCGGCTGCTGCGCGATCGACGCGGTCTCGACGTAGCCGATGTAGTTCGCGAGCTTGCCGAGCTCCATCAACGCCGCTTGCGCGGCCTCGCGGTCGTTGTGGAAGTTCGCGCCGTCCGAGGCGTAGAACACGTACGTGTTGAAGCGGCCCGGATCGTAGCGCTCGGTGGCGATGTCGAGCACTTTGCGAAAGGCCGTCGACGCAACGGTGCCGCCGCTGCCGCTGACCTGGAAGAACTCTTGCTCGGGGAACTCCCACGCCTCGACGGTGTGGGCGACGAACACGGCCTCTAAGTGCGTGTACTGGCGACGCAAGCCTTGCACGACCCAGAAGAAAAATGTTTTGGCGAGCTTGCGGTCTTGCTCGGTCATGCTCGACGAGACGTCCATGGCGAAATAGACGACGGCTTCGGTCGCGGGCCGCTTGCGCATCGCGAGCTGACGGTAGCGCAAGTCGTCGTTTGTGAACGGCGGCGCCTGCTGCTGCACGGCGCGGCGTTTCAGCGCTTCTTTCAGCGAACGACGCCGGTCGAGCCGCGAGCGCACGCCGCGACGGCTCCAACCCTCACGCGTGTAGTCGTCGTAGCGGACCGCTCCTGCCTTGACCTTCAAGTTCGGCAGCTTCAGCTCCTCCCAGAGCCAGTCGACGATGTCGTCGATCTTGAGCTCCAAGACGAACTGATAACCGCCTTCCTCGTTGCCGCCCGCGCCTTTCGACTGGCTTCCGTCGTTCGGCTGAACGAGCTGGTCGCCTGGCTTGCCGGCACCTTGGCCGACGCCTTCCGATTGCTCGGCGTCGCGCAGGCGCAGCCGCGCATGCTCGAGGAAGCGAACGGGCACCTGGACGGTGCGGTCCGCGCTCGGCAGCAGCTCGCTGCCGGCGATGAGCTCGGGAAGCTTGTCGCGGACGGCCGCGCGCACCTTGTCGTTGTGTCGCAGCCAATCGCGCGCGCCG
>Ga0111538_10007432_pt1 | contig 14765 bp, 8 predicted proteins | sample SoiMethybrSBSTD1_FD_79669 | JGI IMG/M metagenome (GOLD analysis project Ga0111538, IMG submission 79669) | Bulk soil microbial communities from a Populus tree surrounding site in Tennessee, USA - Soil MetaG P. TD hybrid SBSTD1 (version 2)... | ecosystem: Environmental > Terrestrial > Soil > Tree... | reverse complement strand
CAGACCCGCTGCTCGATCCGCTGCGGAAGATCGACCGATTCAAAGACCTCGTCGCTGCACAACACTTCCCGACTGCTGCACCCTGACGTTTTTGCGGGCTCGTCTTACCTGTGTTCAGGCGCTCATGTGCTCTTGAGCCTCCAGGTTATCTGTCATCGTGCTAGGTTATTCGTCATGGCCCGTACTTCTAAATCAAGTTAGGCGCCATTGTGAACGTTAACCCCAACGTCACCGACCCAACTTGGCTCCAAGGAGGAGCTGGCACGGGCATCATTCGCTCCCATACAAGGCGTAATGCTCCGCCTCTCGGCTCGTCGCGTCTCCTTGTGAGTCCGTCGCATCCGGCGGCGATTCCTCGAGCGAGACCCCCAAACAGCTACGGTGAAAAATCACCGTTGCAATCCGCGACCCTACCGGGAAACAGAGTCAATTTACGCGGCGTTCGCGGCCCGCCCAATAGGGCTCGCGCAAGATGCGGCGCAGAATTTTTCCGGAAGGTCCGCGCGGGAGCGCCGCGACGAAGTCAACGCTCTTCGGCACCTTGAAGCCCGCCAACCTTGTGCGCGCGAATGAGAGGATGGCCTCCGCATCCGGCTCGGCTCCAGGCTTGAGCACCACCATTGCCTTGACCGCTTCGCCCCACTTGTCGTCGGGCACGCCGATCACTGCTACTTCCTGCACAGCTGGATGGCCGAACACCGCGTTCTCGACTTCCGCGGGGTACACGTTCTCAGCGCCCGAGCAGATCATGTCCTTGAAGCGATCCTGAATGTACAGATAGCCGGCTTCGTCCAGGTAACCGGCATCGCCGGTTCGCAGCCAGCCTTCCGCGCTGATCGTCTCGGCCGTCGCGTCCGGACGATTCCAATAGCCAACCATGTTGGCGACGGAGCGTGTCTCCACTTCACCGATCTGGCCTGCCGGCAACGGCGCGCGAGTAATCGCGTCGACGACTCGAATCTCGACACCTGGCATCGGAATGCCAGCACTGCGCATGCGCTTGTTGCCCGCCGGATCATGATCCTCAGGTGGCAAGTACACGATCGTGCCGCACGTCTCCGTCATGCCGTATTGCTGACAGAAGCCACAGCCAAAGACTTCGGTTGCTTCGCGCAACAAGTCGAGAGCAATCGGCGAAGCGCCGTATAAGATGTGCCGCATGCGGCTGTAGTCGATCTCGCGCACACGCGGCTGCAACAGCAGCATGTGAAGTGCCGTCGGCACGAGGAACATCTTCGACACCCGCTGTCGCTCGATAGCTTCGAGCACCTGCGCCGGGACGAACTCCCGCTGAACGATCGTGTGCGCGCCGTTCAGAAAGCCGACGATCGCCCAGCCGATGCCGCCGATGTGGCCGACAGGCAGCGCGACGAGGTTGACGTCGTCCTCCTGCCACTCATTCCACTTCATCTGCTCGCGCACTGCCTCACGTCGGCCGGCAAGGATGTTGCGATGGCTGAGCATCACGCCCTTCGGCAGGCCGGTCGTGCCGGAAGTGTAGAGTTGCAGCGCTACGGCGCTCGGATCGACCGCGCTACGCGAGTCCGTGGTGCTGTGTAAATCGCGCCAGTCTTGATAGCGCTTCAGTCCCGCGCCGCCTTGCTCCATCGCGACTACACATTCGCGCGCATATCCGCCGGCGCAGAGGTCATCGATTCTGTCGATTTGCTCGCTGCCGATGAAGAGCAGCTTCGGCCGCGCATCGCTCAGAATCTGCTGGACCTCCGGCGCAGCAAGACGCCACTGGACAGGTGCGATCACCGCACCTGCTTTCGCGATCCCGAACATCAACTCGAAGAACTCGTCGGTGCCTTTTCCAAGATAAGCGATTCGATCGCCAGGCGCGCAATCGGCAGCGAGCAGCGCATTGGCGACACGGTTAGCGCCTGCATTCAGCGCGGCCCACCGGATCGTGCGCCCTTCGAAAGTCATTGCAGGGCGCTCGGCACGCACGCGGGCGTGGTAGCGCGGGATATCGCCGAGCGTCGGCATCGCATCGAAATCGAGTTGCATCGAGTCCATCTCAGCGGCGATAGAGATAATTCGCCGGCAATCCCATCCGACGGCATGAGTAAACGGGGGGCGAATATGGGATCGGCACACGTTCGAGCCACGCGCCGAGACGCTGCAGCAGTCGGCGCTCCCTGTCGCGCAGCTCCCATTGCTTGCCGTTCAGCTCCAGACGCTCGATTACCCAGCGCGGCAGCACGGCGATGCCGGCTCGAATCATCATCGGTTGCAGCGGACGCAACGGCAACGGCAGCGCTGGCGCGCGTTTCACGATATCGAGAAATTCGAAGACGATTGGATGCGGCTCCAAGTGCGGCCGCATCGCTTCGAACTGTTCGCGCTGCTCGCGCAACGAACGCGGCGCACCGGTCGCGAGAAACAACCGCGCGGACGCTTGCGATTCTTCGTAGTGCTGGTCTCGTTCCTCATCCGAGAGCGGACGGCAGAACAACGCATACGCTTCCATGAAGCCGTAACTTGCCGTGCATTGAACCCAGTCCAACAACTTTGGATCGTTCGCCCGGTAGGGCGTACCGCGCGGCGTATGTCCCTCGACGCGCTCATGCATCCGCACGACAGCGCCAATGAGTTTCTCTGCGACTGGCGCCGGCGCATAGACACTCACGTGTGTCGCGAGTCCGGTGCGGCGCATGCGCGTGATCGGATCGGTCGGAAAGATGGAATGATTCCATACGCCCGAGCGGACGCGTTCCTCCCCGAGCTCGAGCAGCACAGCTGTGATTCCGCCGATGAACAGTGAGACCGGATTCTTGTAGATCTGCCACGCCAGCGAATCGGGTGCGTAGAGCGCAGGCGCGCCCGCTGGGTGCAGAAAATCGACTTTCGGTAACGGCCGCTTGCGCGAGGTGCGTGCGTCCGGTCGCGTGCCGCTTTCCGTCAATGAACGCTCATTCATGCACTTGGCTGCCTCTACGCTGGTCGGCCTCGCGCAAAGCATTACTGCTTGGCAGAGGATTCGAATACTATCGATCCTGATAGGTCGGGGGGTCGACCGGGGGATACATATAATGAGTGCTGTCCCAGCCAGCTCGGCCGAGCTGCGGGTTCTCACGGGCGCCCGTGAGATCGCCGCGCGTGGCAAGGCCATCGGGTTGCCGTTGATCGCGACCTGTGCCGACATTAGTAGTGCACGGCCCGTGACCTTCAGGGACGGAACGCCGGTGGGGGCACTCTTCCAATTCGCCCGCGACGCGCACGAATACTGGCTGCAGGGCGACCTCGCGCTCCAGAACGCCATCGTCACGATTACCCGTTGGACCGCCGAGCCGTTCTACTACGATCACGGTGCTATCGGTGGCTGGCAGCAGATGCGTATCGCACCCGAGTTGCTGCAAAAGGGCACTGGCACGAATCTGAGCATTTGCGCTTCGATCGTGGCGCCCATCCATCTGGCGGGCGGTGTCATCGGTGCGGTCGTATGGGCGACGGATCAGCACACACTGAATGTCCGCGCGGTATTCGAAGAGCATGCTGCGGATCTGCACATCATGGCGCTGCGCTTCATTTCGGCTTGCAATGCGACGGCGCATGGCGAACCCAGCATTCGCTTCTATCGGTTCACGCGTCGCGAGATTCAGTGCCTCAAGCTTGCCGCGGCGGGCAAGACGGACGAGGAGATCGGCACGATCCTGAGTCTGGCGATCCCAACCGTGCGCTTTCACCTGAAGAAGGCGGGCGAGAAGCTCGGCGAGAACGGTCGATTGCGCACGGTGCAACACGCCGCCGCCCTGGGCTTTGTCAGCACGCGACTGTGACTCCGCTGCAACGTTAGAACTTGAAACCGAACGTCGCGCCGTACGTGCGCGGCGGACTGGGGAAGCGCACGACGACGTTGGCGTTGCTCGCTACCGCGGTCCAGTAGTACTCGTCCGCGAGATTGCGGCTCCACAGCGTGACAGACCAGCGATCATCGCGGCCGTGCAGACCCACGCTGGCGTTCACCAAGCCGTAACTCGGCAGTTTGTAGAGCGGCAGGTCCTCGAAGATCGTGTTCGATTCGCTCTGATAGCGCGTGTTGAGCGTCAGCTGCAAACCCAGCGCGTCGGTTAGTTCGTGGTCGAAGATGAGTGACAGGCTCGCCTGGAAATCCGGGCTGTAGATGAATTCGGCGCCGTCGAAGTTCTGCGGCTGCCCGGCCGCGTTGGTACCGATGTAGTCCTGGATCTCGGTCTGCAGCCAGAGCGCTGTCGCGGAGAGCGTCAGGAACCGACTTGGACTCCACGTCAAGTCGCCTTCGACGCCGTAGGCCTGCGATTCCGGCACGTTGTCGAGTCGGGCCAGTGCGGTATAGATCGGATCCGCGAAGTAGGTGCTGATCTGCTTGTCTTCGTAGTCGTAAAAAAAGCCGGATAGGTTCAGCTGCACGGTGTTCTGTGCGAGCGTCGACTTGAGGCCGAGCTCGAAAGCTGTCAGAAGCTCCTGTTTCACCGGCGCGTTCTGTCTTGCGAGGTTCGCGGCGTTGATCGGCGTAGTGCCAGCCTTGGCGCCGCGCGATGCGGACAGAAAGACTAGTGACTGGTCCGCGATGCTCCAGTCGAGCGATACGCGCCACGCGATGTTGTCCTCGTCGAGTGTCGAGCTGACTTCACCGAAGGTGCCTGTCGTCGGATCGAATGTGTTGCACTGGCCCTGCGAGATCGGCGCGGCGAACACGCCGTAGGTCTGCAGATACAGCGCACGGTTCACGACGTTCACGTTCGGCAGCATGTTGCCGTTGAAGTCACGCGAGCAGCCGCGATACTGCTGCTCGTCTTCGGTGTAGCGCAGCCCTGCGTTGAGTTTCAGGCGCTCGCTGAGTGACCAGTCACCGTTCGCGAACACGCTCCACGTGCGCGTCTCGATCCGTCCGATGTCCTCATACGAGCGGAATGCCTGTGACAGCTGGGCCGGAGTGTAGCCGCAGCAGTTGAACGGAGTTGCGAGGAGCGGCTGACCGACCGTGCGGATCAGCGTGACGTTGGCGTTCTGACCGAGCAGCGTGCGGTTGCTGTCGACGATGTCGTCCTTCGCATAGTAGGCGCCGACAAGCCAATGCATGTCATCGTCGCCGCCCTCGATGTGGATGTCTTCTGCAAGTGATTCGATCGTGCCGAGCGTGTGCTGCAACAGGATCTCGTAAGGCACGCCGCTCCAGTCGGACAGTGCGTCGCGCTCGAAATCGTTATAACTCGTCAGTGACACGAGCCGAACATTGTCGGTGAGGTCTTGGTCGAGTCGCAGCTTCAGCCCTGTGAAAGGATTGTCTTCGCGCAGCGGGCCGCGAAAGCCGAGACCTGTGCCGACGTCGGCTCCGCGCACGGCCTCGGCCGCCCAATCGCCATCGCTTGCTGCACGTGGCTGGTTGTTGGCGACGTAGTTCACGAGGCCCGGTGCATTGAACGGGCTGGACGCCGTTGCAGGCGTGAAGCCGATGCCTTGCCCGGCTACGGTATCGGATTCATTGCGCCACCAAGTCGCAGAAAAATCGATGTGCGTGCTTTCACCCGGATCGAACGCGAGCGATGCGCGCACGCCGCGCTTCTCCACCTCGCCGAGTCGTTCGCCGCGGCTGTTGCTTTGCTGCCAGCCCTCGCCGCTGTTGGCGCTGCTCACGGCGAGCCGTGCCGAGATAGTCTCGCTCAGCGGTCCAGAGATGAAGCCGCTAAAGTTGTAAGTCTCATAGTTGCCGACCTCTGCGGTCGCGCCGGCGCGGAACTCATCGGTGGGTCGCGCGGTGATGAAGTTGATCAATCCGGCCGTGGTATTGCGCCCGTATAGCGTGCCTTGGGGGCCTTTGAGCACTTCCACGCGCTCGAGATCCATGATCGGCCCGGTGTTCATGATCGGATACGCGTACGCCACCTCATCGACGTAGGTGCCGACCGTTGACGTTGCCGACAAGTTGATAGTGTTGAAGCCGATGCCACGCAGTGTGTAGGTGGGCACGCCTTGATAGCTTTGCGAGACGGTGAAGCTCGGCACGATTGTCGTCAGGTCGCGAATGCTCGTGACCCGCAGCGCTTCGAGGCTGTCGGCATCGATCGCCTGGATCGACATGCCGACCTTGTTGATCGACTCGGCGCGGCGTTGCGCGGTGACGATAATCTCCTCCAGTTGGCCGTTCGCTGGGGTGTTGTCAGCTGCCCAGGCGTGTGCCGGGCTCGTGAGGGCGACTGCAAACATCAGCTGCAGCGCGTTTTTCGACCTGATGCGCATCGTCGTCCCCCATTTCCGCGCGGATTTCCCGACGATTACATCGCTGTGCGAAACGGACAACTATCGAATCCGATAGGTAGGGCGGCGGCATGACGTGAGTACGATCTCACCGCTTGCAACGAGGGCAATCGGTGGCCATTGACTTCGCATTGAGCGGGGAGCAAGAGCAGCTGCGCGACAGCGTGCGCGTCTGGCTGCACGATCTATACAGTTTCGAGCAGCGGCGCTCGGCGGTTCAATCGCCGTCCAGCTTCAGATCGGCGGTGTGGTCCGCTTTCGCCAACGACCTTGGCATTCTGGGAATGACGTTTCCGGAACGCGTCGGCGGCTCGGGCCTGGATGCGGTGGCGACGATGGTCGTGATGGAGGAGTTCGGTCGCGCTTTGGTCCTTGAACCCTACCTCGAGACCGTCGTGATCTGCGGCGGCCTGCTGGCGCGCGCGGGCGGGGGACGCGCCGATGAGACGCTGGAAAGGGTCGGTGCCGGCCATGAGGTCCTGGCCCTGGCCGCTTTGGAAGCGACGTCGAGATACGGCATCACCAACGTTGCGACAACCGCGCGTCGCGACTCAAGCGGCTGGCGGCTCGACGGGACGAAAGCGGTGGTGGCCGCAGCCCCTTGGGCATCGCAACTGCTGGTCGTCGCGCGAACGGCCGGTAGCCGGGGCGAGCGCGAAGGCCTTTCGTTGTTCCTGGTGTCGAGTTCCGCGCCCGGAGTGAGCATGCGTAGCTATCCGACGATCGATGCCCGGCGCGCCGCCGACGTGACACTCGAGCGTGTCCGAGTCCCGACGGATTCACTCATCGGCGAGGAAGGCGAGGCGGCCGACGCCATCGAATACAGCACCGATGAAGCGATTTCCGCAGTGAGCGCGGAGGCAGTCGGTCTGATGTCCAAGCTCCACGAAGACACGCTCGAGTATGCGAAGCAGCGACGACAATTCGGCCAGCCAATTGGCAGGTTCCAGGTGCTGCAGCATCGGTTGGTGGACATGTACATGGAAATCGAGCTGGCGCGCTCGGCTACGTACCTCGCAACACTGCGCCTCCCCGCGTCCGCCAAGGAGCGAGCATGCGCTGCGTCCGCTGCAAAGGTAACCATCAATAAGGCGTGCCGCCTGGTCGGCCAGAGCGCAGTGCAAATTCACGGCGGCATGGGCATGACGGACGAGCTCGCCGTCAGTCACTTCTTCAGGCGCGCCACGGCGATCGAGCTGGAGTTCGGCACGATGGACTTTCATCTCGCGCGCTATGCGTCACATCAATGATTGAACGGAAGGCCATGGATATCGAGTGGAGTCGGGATGAGTGGGCGTTTCGCGATGAAGTGCGGGAGTTCTTCGCGGCGAACCTGACTGACGAGCTGCGCGCCGCGGGCAGATTGATGACCAGCGTCTACAGTGATCACGAAGCGTCGCTCGAATGGCAGCGGATCCTGGTCGGGAAGGGTTGGGCAGCGCCGGCCTGGCCGGTCGCGTACGGCGGCTGCAATTGGACGGTCGCACAGCACTACCTCTTCGCGTGCGAATACGCTCGCTCCGGCGCACCCCTTCTGTCCCCGATGGGCATCAAGATGTGTGCTCCGGCGCTCATTGCATTCGGCACCTCGCAGCAGAAGAGCCATTACCTGCCGCGCATGCTGAGCGGTGAACACTTCTGGTGCCAGGGCTACTCCGAACCTGCGTCGGGATCGGACCTCGCCTCCCTGCAGATGACGGCGCGCGACGACGGCGACAGCTTTGTCTGCAATGGAACGAAGATCTGGACTACGCACGCTCAGGTGGCCAATTGGATCTTCTGCCTGGTGCGTACCTCGAAGGAGCAGCGGTCTCAGCAGGGCATCACGTTTCTGCTCATCGACTTGACGAGCCCTGGCGTTGGCATTCGACCGATCGTCTCCCTGACGGGCGAGGCCATTCAGAATCAGATCTTCTTCACGAAGGTACGTGTGCCGAAGGCGAACGTCGTCGGGCAGGTCGGTGCTGGTTGGACGGTGGCGAAGCACGTGCTGGAGTTCGAGCGCGGTGGTAGTGCCTATGCGCCGCGGCTGCAGTCGGAACTGGAGGACTTGCGCGCATTCGCATCGGCTGTGCCCGGTGATGCGACGGCGTCGCTTCTTGATGACCCGCTGTTCAAGGCAAAGATCGCCGCTGCGAGCATTCGCGTCGCGGCTTTGGAGGTGTATGAGTTGCGCGTGATGTCCAAGCTCGGCAAAGGCGAGCCGCCTGGCCCTGCCGCGTCGGTCATGAAGATACTGGGGACGGAGCTGCAACAGCACATCAGCGAACTTGCGCTCGAAGCGGCCGCTCACTACGGTCGGGCCTATCAGCCGCAGGCGGCGCGCCCTGGCGGACCGGTCTCTCTGCCGCATTCCAATGACGTCGCGGTCGGTCCGCGCGCGGCCGTGCTCGCGCCGCTGCGCTATCTGAACGAACGTGCGGGGTCGATCTATGCGGGTTCGAACGAGATTCAGCGGAACATCATTGCAAAGGCTGCGCTCGGTCTGTAGAGCAAAGGTGTCGCAGCAGCATTGCGCGAATCGACAGTGAGCTCGCGCGACACCTCGAACGTTCCTGGTCGGTGACAGCCTGGCAGGTGCGGACGTGCAGCTCAGTTTCCTGGCCGAGATGCTGACTGCTTCATCGCTCGGCGCGCGAGCGCGCAGTCGTAGTGAGATTTCGTCTTCTCCGCGCCTCCCTATCGAAAGCGATAGTTGTTCCATCCCCTCGTGCGGATGTAATTGTCCACACGCGCAGCTCGAGCTGCGGCTGACAGCTCTCATGGAACTCAGGGGGATCAGGACATGGCAGCCTCAATCAGGAGAGTCGCATGGTGGCTGGCTCTCGCGACGTGTGCGACAGCGCCGTGGACAGCAGGCGCACAAACTCTGCCGTTGCTCGACCAGGCAACAATCCGCTCGCCACTCATGGCGGGCTGCAACGGCAAACCCGACAGCACACCGTTGCCTGTCGATCCGCGCACGCTGGTAAAGCCGACCGTCAATGCGAATCCCAACGCAGCGATCCAGTTCAATGCATTCTTCATCGATCTGCACAATCCGCCGGCGCCCTACGTCAAGCGCAAGCCGCCCCGGCCAACGACGTGCGGCGAATTTCGCGCAAGCGCGCAACGCGGGCGGAATAATCTGGAATCACGGCAATACTTTCAACCGATGGCACTCGCCGCGAGCTACCACTTCATCTACCTGCAGTGGGGTTATCTGGTGCGTCCCCCGGATTTCGACGAGCAGGTCGCGAAGCGCTACGGACTGTATCCGTCACCTTTCCGCAATCCCTATCCGCTGCCGGGCGAAGATCCAAATGCGACAAATGGTGGCAGTGGCCAGCTGCCGCTCGGCCTGATCCAGGGCAAGGATGACCGGGGCAGGTGGACTGGTCTGATCGGTGCGAGCTGCTCGGCTTGCCACGACTCGCGGCTCGGCACGACGAGTGAGTCCTCGTTCGCATGGGGATTGCCCAACAGCGCCAACGATGCAGGCCTGCTGGCATCCGATATGTTCCGCACGACTCCGATCACGACGCTGGGTGAGCTGCTGCCGATTCCGTGGAGCACGGGGCGTGGCGGGTCCGACGCGATCGGACTCATCTCGCTGCTGCCGGCGCTCTTCGACATGGACAACCTCGCGCTCGCACCGAGCCCACTGGAGTATGTTGCCGACGCGCCGCATGCCGGCATGACGAAGGCACCGGCCTGGTGGAATCGTGGCTTCAAGACGCGCCAGTTCTGGGACGGCGCCTTGTCGTCGGACAATGTGCATTCCGAGATGGCGTTCGGCGTCGCGAACATTTTCCGTGATGCCAGTGCCCGGCGCGGGCTGGAGCCGGAGTTCGAGGACATCAACAATTTTCTGATCTCGTTATCACCAGCGAAGTACCCGAAAACCATCAACACAACACTGGCCGAGCAGGGCGCGGTGCTCTTCCATGAACGCGATCTATGGGCGAACGGTGCAAATGCAGTGATTCCCAAGCCGGCTGGGAACGGCTCGTGCGCGAGTTGCCACGGAGTCTATTCGCCGCGTCACGCGGCGGACTCCAACTATCTGCCGGACCCGCGCCTCAAGGGCGTCGCCGGCGTCGTCACGCCGATCGAGACGATTCGCACCGATCCACGCCGCATGCAGCTGATGGCGGACATTCGTCAGCGACGCGCCTGGAACAGTTCCTGGTGGGCGTACAACGAGCTCAGTCCGAATTGGACGAGCTACCCATCCGATGACATTGTGTCGAGCGAGCTGCGGCGCGTGCCGCGCGCCATCTACGACAATGGCGGAGTCATCTACTCGCCGCTCGGGCCGAACGAATGGGTCAACCCGATCGGATACGTAGCACCGCCGCTGTACGGTTCCTGGGCGACCGCGCCGTATTTCCACAATGGCAGCGTGCCGAATCTGTGGGGCGTACTGAAGCCCTCGGACCGACCGAAGGTCTGGAAACGCGCTCAGACGGCGCCGGGCTGGGGCGGCAAGAACGCAGGCTTCGACTACAGCTACAACGCGTACGACTTTCAGAAGCTCGGGTGGAAACACACCACGCTCATTTGCAGCGATTCAATCTTCACGAATCCCTTCCTGCCGTGCAGCGAGCACATGGCGACGATCGACGTGCTGTTCTCGATGTGGGACAACGTGGCAGCCCAGTACTTGAACTTGGCCTATCAGTCACCGCCGCCCATCACGGACAGGCAGATCGCTTCGCGCATGATTTACAACACCTATCTCTACAGCAACAGCAACGCGGGCCATGACTTCACGCAGTCGCTGACCGATGCCGAGCGCTGGGCACTCATCGAGTATCTGAAGACGCTGTAGAGCGATGAGGAGATTGTGACCCCACTCGGGCCGCCCATGAGGGCGGCCTCTTTTTCAGCGGGAGCCGCAAGTAGCGCGTTCACGAAATACGGATGCGTCGACCTGCGTGTGCGGCGTGACTAATGGCTAGTGTTGCTGCGAGCGTTGCCATTGCGTCGCGTCCTCCTACGAGTGCGCTGACCTCTCGCCGGATCACCTGCCGGAAGTGTTGCAGTTGCCGGACGAGCGGATCATCGCTGGAGCGATCGAGCGATGAGCACATGATTGGACTCATCCATAAAGGCTGAGCGTGCCGCCACAGTCGAAGGTCCGGCACTGACAGAGATGCCGTCGTACCGCCAGTTGTCGACGCGCGGGACCGTATACGCACCAGTTCGTACATGTCACAAGCAGGATTGACATACACACGAACCGGTTCGTACACTCCCAACGGATCGCGCCATGAGAGCGCGATCACGCGCGCGCCCGCACTGGGCGACGCGACTGCGCGATGAAAGTTGATCGACAGGGGGCAATCAATGACTACCAGGACACCGGCATCCAGGATGGCACCGTGGCTGGCGCTGCTCGCGAGCAGCCCGGCCGTCGCGCAGCAGGCGGAGCCGACTTCGGCTTCGGCAGGCGAGGTGGAGGAAATCGTCGTCACGGGCTCGCGTATCGCGCGGCCGGACTATTCATCGACCAGCCCAATCGTGACGTTCAGCCAGGAACAGATCACGCAAGCCGGCACGGTCAACATCGAGAATGCGCTGAATCAGCTGCCACAGTTCGTGCAGGGGCAGATGCAAAGCACGATTGGAGCAGTAGCGCTGGCTGGCCGTGCGTCACTCAACCTGCGCGGACTGGGTGAGACGCGCAACCTGGTGCTGCTCGATGGTCGGCGCTTGCCACTGTCGAACGCGAACGCGGTCGTGGACGTGAACCTCATTCCGCAGTTCATCCTCGGCGGTGTGGAGACGATCACGGGCGGCGCATCGGCGGTCTATGGTTCCGATGCCATGTCCGGCGTCGTCAACTTCAAGAGCCGCGAGCACTTCGAAGGCATTCACCTCGATGTTCGGACCGGTATCAGCGATCGGGGAGATGCCAAGACGGCCGACTACGGCATCACCGCCGGCTTCGAAATATCCGAGGGAAAAGGCAACGTGCTGCTGTCGGCTGGCTACACGGATCGCGATGTCTTGTGGGGCCGCGATCGCGAGTTCTTCCAATTGGGTGTCCTGTCTTCTTTCATCGGTCAAGGCACGTACGTTCCGGCGCCGACGAATTTGCCCCAGCAGTCGGTCATCAACACTGTGTTCAGCAACTACGGTGTCGCGCCGGGTGCCGTGCTCAATTCACGCAGTATTGGCTTTAATGACAATGGCACGTTGTTCGGCCAGATCGGGGCTATCAACTATCAGGGACCAACAACGCAATTCTTCAGCACGACTGGCGCCAACGTTCGCCAACCTGTTACGTACCAGGAATTCGTTGTCAACCCGATGGAGCGCAAGTCGTTCTACGGAAAATTCGACTTCGACGTCACGGACACCGTGACCGCGTACGGACAGTTCCTGTACAACAAGACAACCGCAACGGGGCAGGTCGGCTGGTCTCCGACGCTGTTCGTCGTACCGACGGTGCCTGTCACCAATCCGTTCATCCCGGCGGATTTGCGCACGATCCTCGCATCGCGGCCGCAACCAGGCGCAGAGTTCACGATGAACCAGCGCTACATGGGTTTGGAGTTCCGGAACTTCCCTTCGGATTTCACAGTCGGCCAATACATCTTCGGGCTGCGCGGCGACCTGCCGTTCAAAGACTGGCGCTGGGACGTCTACGGCTCCTACGACTCGACCGACCTGGTGGAGACGCAGGACAAAGCGATCCTGCTGTCGCGTATGCGCAATCTATTGACGGCACCCGATGGCGGAGCGTCGATTTGCGCAGGCGGTTTCAATCCGTTCGGCCTGGCTAACCAGACGAGTATCTCCGGAGCGTGCCGCAGCTATCTGGAGGCGGAGACGCACGACTACACGCAACTGACGCAGACGATCTTCGAGGCCAGCCTGAGTGGCGGCTTGTTCCAGATGCCAGCCGGCGATCTGCGCTTCGCTCTGACTCTGGACAAGCGCGACAACGAGTTCGAGTTCGATCCGGATCCGTCGCGCGAGAACGGCGACATCATCGGCACGCTGCCGACGTTCCCTGCACAGGGCTCGACCTCGGTCAAGGAAGCGGCCGTCGAGTTCCTCGTGCCGCTGCTGCGGGATGTGCCGTTTGCGCAGCGACTCGAGCTGAATCTCGGCTTCAGGACTTCGGACTACGAGTTCGCGGGTCAAGTCGAAACGTACAAGGCGGATGGCTTGTGGTCGCCGGTGAAGGCAATCACCTTCCGCGGAGGATTCGAGCACGCGATTCGCGCGCCGAACATCGGCGAGTTGTACAACCAACTCGGCGCTCAGGCGCAGATCGGCTCACCGCCAGGACAAGGCGATCCGTGCGACGTGCGGACTACCACGCGAACGGGCCCGAACGGTGCGCAGGTTCGCAACTTGTGCGTGGCCACAGGTGTGCCGGCACCGATCGCTGACACATATCAATATACGACCGTCGCGATCGGCGTGATCAATAGCGGCAACACCGACCTGACGCCCGAGGAAGCGGACACCATCACGTTCGGCGTCGTTCTGCGGCCTGAGTTCGATGCTGCGCTGGTGCGGGATCTCTCGGTGTCCGTGGACTACTACGACATCGACATCACCGACGTGATTGCGCCAATTGCTGGCGGCACTGCCCTCAGCAAGTGCTACAACCTCGACGGCAGCAATCCGTCGTACGACCCCGCGAACCCCTTCTGTCAGACGCTGCGTCGAAATCCGACCACAGGTGGTGTCGATACAGTAGCAGCGCCGTATCTCAATCTGGGTGGGCTGCGCACGAGCGGCATCGACGCACAGATCGATTGGCGCATGCCCATTGGTCCAGGGAGTCTCGATCTCAATCTCCTCGCCAACTTCACCAACTCCTACGAGGTGCAGCTACTGCAAGGATCGCCCTGGCAGGAGTTCGCGGGCACGATCGATGGCACGCAGAACGGCGGTATTCCGGTTCCGGACTGGAAGACGCTGACCTCGCTGACCTATCGCCTGCCAAGCTTCGAGGTCGGCGTGCGCTGGCGTCATCTGCCGGAGATGGATGACATTACTTCTGTGACGCGGCCGGCCAGTCCCGCACCGGGAGTGCCGAGCTACGATCTGTTCGATGTCACGCTCGCATACAAATTCAACGGCACGATCAATGTGCGCGGCGGCATCAACAATGCGGCGGACAAAGAGCCCCCTATTGTCGGCGGCACGATTGGTCAGACTCAGCCTGGTACGTACGACATTCTCGGTCGCTACTACTATCTGGGCCTGCAGCTGGGCTTCTGACAATGTGCGAGGGGGCTACGGCCCCTCGCGTTTTTGTGGAATCCCAAACTCGGATTCACATCGACCTAGCGTGCTGGACGTCTACGGAAGTCACTGGACGTATGCGGATGGCTCCCCGGCCGGATTCCAACTGCATCGCAAGTTCTTGAGCGAGCAAGTCGTCCAGACCTCGAACGAGCTGGATACCCCCAGAGAGCGGTCCTACGGGTTGGACTACATACGGAAATTGGCCGCCGATGTAATCTCAACATGGCGCTCGTGTCTCGACTGGCACATGGGCCGAACTCATGGGT
>Ga0111538_10007431_pt1 | contig 14766 bp, 10 predicted proteins | sample SoiMethybrSBSTD1_FD_79669 | JGI IMG/M metagenome (GOLD analysis project Ga0111538, IMG submission 79669) | Bulk soil microbial communities from a Populus tree surrounding site in Tennessee, USA - Soil MetaG P. TD hybrid SBSTD1 (version 2)... | ecosystem: Environmental > Terrestrial > Soil >... | reverse complement strand
CAAGGCGGCCGAGCAGGGCTACGACGGCCTGCTCTCCAGCGGCTACTACCTCGACCTCAACTTCCCGGCCGAGCAGCACTACCTGGCCGACCGCATCCCGCCCGACAGCACGCTCTCCCCGGCCGCGCGGGCCCACGTGCTGGGCGGCGAGGCCTGCATGTGGAGCGAGTTCGTGAGCCCGGAGATCATCGACTCGCGCCTGTGGCCGCGGGCGGCGGCGGTGGCCGAGCGCCTGTGGTCGCCGGCCGGCGTGCGCGACGTGGACGACATGTACCGGCGCCTGGAGGTGCAGAGCGCGCGCCTGTCCGGGCTCGGCCTCACGCACCAGGCCGGCTACGAGCCGATGCTGGCCCGGCTGGCCGCGGGCGGGCCGGTGGAGCCGCTGCGCGTGCTGGCCGACCTGGTGGAGCCGGTGAAGGAGTACCGCCGCGGCCAGCTGCGGCGCTACACCAGCGACATGCCGCTGCAGCGCCTGCCCGACGCGGCCCGGCCGGAGAGCCTGGCCGCCCGCCGCTTCCGCAAGGACGTGGACGGGCTGCTGCTCACCGCGCCCGCCGCGCGCGACGAGGCGCCGCTGCGCGCGGCCCTCACCTCCTGGCAGGCCAACCACGCCGCGCTCGATCCGGTGCTGGCCGCCTCGCCCCTGGCCGGCGACGCGCGGGCCCTCTCCCGCGACCTCTCGGCCGTGGCCGCGCTGGGCCTGCAGGCGCTGGACGCGGTGAAGTCCGGCCGCCAGGCCGAGCCCGCCTGGCGCGCGTCCGCGATGGCCCTGCTCGAGCAGGTGGCCGTTCCGCGGGCCGAGGTGGAGCTGGCGGTGGTGCCGGCGCTGCGCAAGCTGGTGCTGGCCGCGGGCGCGCTCGATGCCCAGGCCCAGGGCCTGGAGGCGTGGAGCCGCGGGCTGGACGAGCAGGTGAAGGCGGCCGGCCAGCCGAGGAAAGAACATTAGCGTCGAGGCGGACGCCCGCCTGATCTGGGACTACCACCACGTCGGCCACACGCTGGCACCGGCCGACTGCATCATCGTCCTGGGCAGCCACGACACGCGGGTGGCCGAACACGCGGCCGACGTCTTCCACGAGGGCTGGGCCCCGCTGGTCGTCTTCTCCGGCCACCTGGGCGCCTTCACCAGCGCCACCTGGACCCGCTCGGAGGCCCACGTCTTCGCCGACGTGGCCGCGGCCCGCGGCGTGCCGCGGGAGCGCATGCTGCTGGAGGACCGCTCCACCAACACGGGCGAAAACGTCACCCTCTCGCGCGCGCTGCTGGCCGCGCACGGCCGGCATCCGTCGCGCGTCATCGCCCTGCAGAAGCCCTACATGGAGCGGCGCACGCTGGCCACCTTCCAGCAGCTCTGGCCGGAGGTGGACGTGATCGTGGGCTCGCCCCGCCTCGGCTTCGACGACTACGCGCCGGAGGGCCCGGCCCGCGAGGAGGCCATCCACGTGATGGTGGGCGACCTGCAGCGGCTGACCGTGTACGCCCTCCGCGGCTTCTCGGCCCGGCAGGAGATCCCGCCCGCGGTGGCCGCGGCTTACGAGCGCCTGGTGGCGGCGGGCTACACCGGCCGCCTGCTGCCCTGAGCGCGCGTCTCAGCGCGGCTGGAGCTTCACCTTCAGCACCTCCTGCGCCGCCTCCCGCCCGCCGCGGAACGCGAGCAGGTTCAGGTCGTAGACGGGCAGGAAGGCGTAGCCGTGTGCGGCCGCCGTCTGCACGCCAACGATGATGACCTGGGCCTTGGGCGGGGCGGTGGTGGGCGGGAGGCGGTCGAGGATGGTTCCGGGCAGGACGAACACGCCCTGCCCGTCGGAGCTGCCGGCGAGGTCGGCCTGGGGGCCGTAGATCTTCTGGTAGGTCTGCTCGCCGTGGTCCGCGTACACCTGCACGCTGGCCCCGGCGATGGGCGCTCCGCTCTCGTCCTGCAGCAGCAGCTCGGTGCGGCGGGGCAGCAGCCAGACGTAGCTCTCCGGCTGCACCGTGTTCGAGTAGCCGTTGATCAGGTTGCCCCACTGGTCGAGCCAGAGGGGCGTGCGGCGCCCGGCCACCCGGTTGAGGCCGTAGGCGCAGTGTTCGGTGAGGTTGGCGCTCGCGCGGTACTGCGTGCCCATGAGGCCGTCGACCGGGCTGCGGTAGAACAGCGCCCCCACGGACCCCTGGAGGAGGGCCGGCATCAGGGGGCCGCCCGCCACCGGCTTGCCGTCTTCGACGATGTTGATCTGGCCGTTGGTCTGGGCGGGGTCGTTGGCCACCACCCGGTAGGCATAGAGGTCGATCAGGCCGCGCTGGTGCAGCAGCTCGTGGAAGACGATGGTCTCGTCGCCGAGGGCCGGGCCGGACGAGCCCACGTGCAGGAAGCGCTCGTCGCTGCCCTGCCAGAAGGTCCACCACACGTCGGTGTCCATGTCCCCGTTGCGGAGGGAGGCGCCGTCGGCGATGACCAGCACCCGGTCCAGGCGGAAGCGGTCGAGCGCGCCCCGGGGCGTGGTGGGGAACACGGCCCGGGCCATGATGGCGTTCCAGTTGTCGATCTGGCCCTGGGCCCAGCGCTCGAAGCCGGGCCGTCCGTCCTGCAGCATCCAGTCGTAGATGGATCTCTCGATGGTGAAGCCGATGGAGAGCGCGTCGCTGGCCACGGCCACCCGGTCGTCGGCGGTGGTGGCGTCCCCCGAGGCGGCCGCCGGCGCGATGGCCAGCGCGATCTCGTGGCGGTCGAACGTCCAGCGCCAGGGCAGCCACAGGGTCGTCTCGCCCGGCGGCAGGTCCACCGTGCCCGACTCCGCCACGGCGCCGTCGATGCGCCAGGCGTAGGCCACACCCGCCACCGGCTGCGCCCCGCGGTTGAAGAGATGGCCTACCCACTGCACGGTGCGGCCGGGCTCCGGCCAGCCCTCTTCGACGGGCGCGCCCTGGCGGTTGGGCGGCGGGAGGCGCGGCTCGCGGGTGATCCAGGCCACCTCCAGCCGCGCGGGATCGGCGGAGCGGGCGGGCGGCGTAGCGGCCAGGGCCGCGGCCAGGAGGGCGACGGCGGACACGATGCGGCGCATGTGGCTCCTGCGCATGCGATGGTGCCATAGACCGGCGTGGCCGGGAATAGGCTGCGGGTTGCGAGCGATGTCACCGGGCGGAGGACTCTCCGCATGCGCACGACGGCCCTCTTCCTTCTCCTGGCCGCGGCCGGCTGTGGCGGCTCGGCCGGCCCCACCGCTCCCGCCACGCCCGGCCCCTCCGCGCCCACCAGCCTGGCCTGGCGCTGGCGCGCGCTGACCCCGGCCGGGGCCGTGCCCGAGCCGCGCGCGCACGGCGCCGCCGTGTTCGATCCCGTCGGGCGCCGCCTGATCGTGTTCGGCGGCCAGGGCGAGCTGGGGCTGCTCAACGACGTCTGGGCCTTCGACCTGGCCGCCGGCACGTGGTCGCGGCTGGCCACGCGAGGCACCGGGCCGCCCGAGCGGCTGGGCGCGGACGCCGTCTACGACCCCGGCGGCCACCGCCTCGTGTTGTGGGCGGGCCAGAACGGCCGCCGCTTCTTCGACGACACGTGGACCCTCGACCTCACCGCGCTGGAGTGGCGCGACGTGTCGCCCGCCGCGCGCCCGCGCGCCCGCTACGGCTCCGCCTCCGTGTTCGACCCGCTCCAGCGGCGGCTGGTGCAGTTCGCCGGCTTCACCGACGTGGCCCGCCGCTTCCGCGACACGCAGGCCTTCGCGCTGGAGGGCCTGCGCTGGGACGACCTCACGCCGCCCGGGGGCGGGCCGGCCGAGCGCTGCCTGCTCACGGCCGCGCTGCACGAGCCCACGCGGCGCATGATCGTGTACGGCGGGCAGAGCAGCGGCTTCCTGGACGACCTGTGGTCGTTCGACCTGGCCGCGCGCGCGTGGACCGACCTCACCACGCCCGACCGTCCTCCCGGCCGGCTGCTGGCCGGCAGCTTCGTCGACGGCGACGGCCACTTCGTGGTCTTCGGCGGGCGCACGGCGGCGGGGGCGGTGAACGAGACGTGGGCCTTCGACCTGGCCCGCGGCTCGTGGTCGCGGCGGGACGTGCCCGCGCCTCCCCCGGCCCGCGAGGCGGCCATGGCCGCCGCCGCCGACGGCGGGCGCCGCTTCCTCGTCTTCGGCGGCCGCGACGGCGCCCTGCGCAACGACCTCTGGGAGCTGGCCCTGGTGGCGGTGGCGGCGCGCTAGCCGTCAGGCGATCGGGCGCACCACCACGCGTCCGCCGTGGCGCAGGTGCGGGCAGTCGGCGGCGATGGCGGCCGCGCCCGCGGCATCGGGAGCCACCACCACGAAGAAGCCGCGCGGCTCGCCGTGCAGGCGCTCCGGCGACAGCGCGGCCGACGCCGCGGCCGGCCGGAGCTCCTGGCCGTCGTCGCGCAGCTCCTCGCCCGAGACCAGCTTCCCCTGCCGGGCCAGGCCGCGGGCCCACGCGCCGTATTCGCGCACGCGCGCCCGCTGCTCGGCCGGGCCGCCCTCCTGGAAGCCGACGTCCTGGTAGAGCAGCAGCAGGAAGCGGGGCTGCGCGGGAAGGGCGCCGGGCGCCGGGCGCCAGAGGCGGCCGGCCCCCAGGCCGATGGCCAGCACGGCCGCGTAGCCCAGCACCAGCGTCCAGCGGGGACGCCGGCGCGCGAAGGCGCCGCGCGCGCGCAGCGCCTCCACCACGCGCTCCTCCACCGCGGCCGGCGGGACGCCGTCGCGCCGCAGCGCGGCCAGGGCCGCCGCCTCTTCGCCCGCCAGCGGCTCGTCGGTCGTGGGCTCGTCGTGGTCCTTCACCGCTCACCTCCCGTGTCCGGCCCGCGCCAGCGCTCGCGGAAGAGGCGCCGCCCGCGGGCCAGCCGGCTCTTCGACGTGCCGGGCTCGATGCCCAGCGCCTCCGCGATCTCCTCGTGCGTGTAGCCTTCGACGTCGTGCAGCACCAGCACCTCCAGGAACGGCGGCGGCAGCGCCTGCAGCACCTGGGTTATTTGGCCGCCTTGGGGGCTTACCGCCCGCGGCGCGGGCCTGGCCCCCAAGTCCCCAAGGGATTCCGTGTCCAGCGAGGTCTCGCGGCCGCGCGCGCGGTGCCATTCGCGGTGGCAGTTGAGCGCGATGCCGCACAGCCAGGTGCGGAAGCGGGCCCGGCCGCCGAAGCCGCGCAGAGAGGCGGCGGCGCGGATCCACGCCTCCTGCAGCAGGTCGGCGGCGTCGGCCTCCCGGCCGCCGTTGAGGCGGCAGAGCAGGCCGAAGACGGCCGGCGAGTGGCGCCGGTAGAGCAGGCGGAACGAGCCCTCGTCGCCGCGCTCCAGGAAGTGGGCGATCAGCGCCGCGTCGTCGGGCGCCGCCGGGGCCGTGCTCATGGGAGCGCGGCCGGCTGCGCGCGCGTGAGCGCGATCTCCTCCAGCCAGCGCTCGCGGCCGTCCTGGTACCACGTCCAGCGCGCGGACAGGTGGCCGTCGTCCACGAAGCGCAGGACCAGCGCGTCCATGTGGCCGGCGTCGCGGCTGGCCAGGTTGGTCCCGTCCAGGTAGGAGAACGTGATCACGCGCCCGCCTTCGGCGAAGCCGGTGGCCACCAGGCGCGGCTGGTTGCCGGCCACGCAGTAGTGCGTGAGCATGAGCCGCGGCCCGTCGAGGTGGAACAGCGTGGCCATGGCCTCACCGGGATGGGCGTCGAAGGAGGTCTCCAGGACGGCCGAGCCGCCGGCGATCACGCGGAAGTGCAGGTCCTCCACCCAGCCCTTGCTGCTTTCGCCCCGCCAGGTGCCGGCCAGGCCCTTGAGGCGGGCGAAGGCCGCGCGGGCCTCGGCGCCGCCGCCGCCCGGGGGCAGCGGCGCATCGCCCGCCAGCAGGACCGCCGCCACCGCCACCACCGCCAGCCGCATCGCTCCCTCCCGCGCGCCCGGGAGGGGCGCGGCGCTCACACCCTTGAGTGGCGGCGGGCGGAAAAAGGGTTCCCGGACTTTTCGCCGGAGCGCTCAGAAGTCGAGGGGATGGCGGCTGTGGAGCAGGCCGGCCACGATCTCGAAGGAGACGACGGCGGCCACGGGGGCCACCCGGGGCGCGCCGGGAGCCACCGGCCCACCGCCCACGCGGAAGGGCTCCGCGCTCAGCCCCACGCGCAGCACCGCGCTCACCGAGCGCAGGGGGCCGAGCGCGGGCACGCCCAGGGCCAGGCCGCCGCTGGCCCGCAGCCAGCCGGTGTCGCTCTCCCAGCGGGCGTGGGCGCCCAGGTAGCCGCCGAAGTAGCGCCCCCGGAAGCCGTTGACGATGAAGCCGGCGTCCCGGTTGGTCACCTGGAGGTTCAGCGTCGTGTCGTTGAACAGCATGGAGCCGCCCACCAGGGGCAGCCAGCGGGGAAGCGTGAACTGGGCCAGCTGCAGCGTGCCCCCGTAGGCGCTCACGCCCGCGTCGGCCTTGGCCACCGCGCCCAGGCCCACCTTCTTGAAGAGCGCCCGCTTGAAGATGTCGTCCGGCTTCTCGTGGTCGTGGTGCAGCCAGACGTCGCGCTTGGGGTCCGTCCGGCGCGCCCAGCCCGCGACCATGGCCTGCAGCGCGGCCGTGCTCAACGAGACTGAAGGCGGCCACTCGTCTCCCCAGAAGCAGCGGCGGTGCTCGTCCAGGAACCGCTCGACGCCGGCCCGCTTCTCCTCCTCGCCCACCGCGGCCGAGAGCAGCTCGAACAGCCGGCGCAGGTCGACCAGCGGCACCAGCCGGAACGTGCGCAGCGTGAGGTCCTTCAGCTGGCTCATCTGGACCGGGAACACGGCCTCGTATTCGGGATGGCTGCGCCAGTGCTCCTCCAGCACGATGCCGGAGGCCGCGCGCGGGAACGAGAACCAGCCCTCGAACGCGCCCAGCTTCAGCCGGCCCACGTTGCCCGACTGCACGTCGCGCGTGCCCCAGACGCTCTCCGGGAACACGTTGGCGTCGGTGCCCAGGTCGAAGCGGCCGTCGAAGTTGCGGTCGGGCGCGCTGGCGTGTTTGCCCAGCTCCACCAGGATGGGCATGTGGGGGATGAGGGCCAGGGGGAAGACCGCGTTCCGGCGCGGGCGCACGAGGTCGGCGTCGCTGGCCAGGGGGCCGAGCGGGCTGGCCACCAGGATGTTGTTGGCGGTGTGGGCCTCGTGCCCGGCGCCCACCACGGCCCGCACCAGGGGCGGGGTGATGGACCCGCCGTCGGCCAGTGCCGCCGCATCGGCCTGGCAGAGGTCGTGGGTCCCCTGGCGCACCTGCGGCTGCACGAAGACGAAGGCGTGTTCGGAGTCGTGCTGGTGGCCGTTCACCCCCTGGTCGTAGAGGTAGTAGAACCAGAACTCGAAGCGGCAGGACGGCCCCACGTAGACGCGCCACTTCCCGTCGGCGCCGTCCTGGAGGATGACGTCGCGCCCGTCCGCGGCGTCGCCCAGGTACCACTCGCGCGCGGGGTCCCCGATCCTCTGGTAGAGCGCGCCGCCGCCGGGCGCGGGTGCCGCCTGGAGGCGGTGCGCGCGCAGGGCGTCCGCCACCTGGGGCGGGAGCGCGCCGGCGGCCAGCGCCTCGCGGGACGCGGCCGTGGGCTTGAGGGTGAAGGCCGCCTCCCCGTGCGCGGCCGGTCCGTAGTACACGACGGCCGGAGGCGGCAGGTTGATGCCGCGCTGCCAGGGAGCGGCCAGCGGCGGCTGCAGCTCCCGGCGCCGCGCGCGCTCGACGTACGCCATCATCGACTGCATGGCGGACGCTCCCTGGGCCTGGACGGCCCCCCCCGCGCCGGAGCAGGCCCGGGCCGCGCCGTCCTCGAAGAGGATCTCGTGCGCGTCCTGCAGGTCCTGGCCTCCGGAGCAGTCGTTGTCGGCTCCGTCGAAGGCGAAGGGGTGCGGGATCATCGGGTGCAGCGGCTCGTCGTCCGCCATCCACAGGATGGGCGCGTAGTCGCGGCCCAGGGCGATGTCCGGATGCAGGACGTCGACGGGTGGAGGCCCGTCGGCCAGCGCGGCGGCGATCAGGGTGGCGGCGAGGATCATGCGGCGCCCGTGCGGGACGAGAGTAGTGCACGCGTGCCGCGGCGAGTCAAACGGCCACGGAGTCCGGCCGCGTCAGCGGGTGGTGAAGGTGTGGCGGTACGGCCAGTGCACGGCCACCTTGGCCCCGTTGCGCTCGGCGGGATCGAAGCGCCAGCCGGCCACCGCGGCCAGCACCGTCTCGTCGAGGAGCGAGCCCGCCGATTCCATGACCCGCACCTGCTGCGGCTGGCCGTCTTCGCTCACCACCATGTCGAGCAGCACGGAGCCCGAGAGGCCGAGGCGCCGCGCGCCGTCGGGGTAGTGCGGCATGTCGCCGGCGATGCGGCGCGGGGGGCGCGTGTAGGCGGTCGCGGTGGCCGCCGCCGTGGACGGGGGCGGCGGCGCCGTGGTGGTGGTCCCGGGGCGCGGCTGCACCGCCGTCCAGAAGGCCCGCGCCTTCGCCTCGCGGCGGGCGGGCGCGCGCGTCGGGGCGGCCGCGTTGTCGGCGCGCCGCTCGGCCGGGGCTTCGGCGGGCGGCGCCTCCGCCGCGGCGGGCGCGGCGCCGTCCGACGTCGAGATCATGGCCGGCGAGGCCGCGGCCTGGGCCTGCGCCAGCAGCGCCGGCGGCAGGGGCACCATCACGAAGCGCAGGGGCGCGGCGGTGGTGCCGGGCACGAGCTGCAGCGTGAGCTCCGCCGGGGCGTAGCCGTCCTGGAACACGCGCACCTGGTGCGACCCCGGCCCCACGGCCAGCGAGAGCGGCGACAACCCCACCGGCCGCCCGTCGATCCAGACCGGGATGCCCGCCGGCTGGGTCTCGATGCGCAGCGGCCCGGTGGCGCCGGGACCGGAGGGCGCGGGCCGCGCGGCCCAGAACGCCACCATCGCGGCCAGGATGGCCAGGGCCGCCACCGCGCCCAGCAGCCCCAGCCGCGGGCGCGGGTAGGCGCGCGGCGCGGGGGCCGGCTCCGGCGCGGGCGCCGCCGGCGCGACGGCCTCCGCCGGCGCCGGCTCGTCCTCCGGCTGCAGATACGGGTCGGGCCCCATCTCCACCAGCGACTCCAGCAGCGGGTCGGGCGAGAGGTCGGGGTGCTCGCCGCTCTCGGAGCCCATGAGCGCGGCCACGAACGTCGTCGCGTCGGGGAAGCGGTCCTCGGGCTTCTTGGCCAGCGCCTTCGCGAACACCGCGTCGCAGGCAGGGTGCAGCGCATGGTTGAGCGACGAGGCGGGGCGCGCCGCCTCGTGGGCCACGCGGTAGACGATGGCCGCCACCGAGTCGCCCTGGAACGGACGCTGGCCGGTGAGGGCCTCGTAGGCCACCACCGCGAACGAGAAGAGGTCGGCCCGCGCCGTGAGCTGCCCCCCCAGGATCTGCTCCGGCGCCATGTACGAGGGCGAGCCGAACACGTGGCCGGTGCGGGTGGCGGTGGAGGTGTCGAGCCGGGCCACGCCGAAGTCCATCAGCTTCGGCCGCCCGTCGGGCTGCACCATGATGTTGGCCGGCTTGATGTCGCGGTGGATCACGCCCACCTGGTGCGCGTAGTCGAGGGCCTCGGCCAGCGGGGCCAGCACGCGCAGGGCGGAGGAGAAGTCGAGGGCCCGCTGGTCGCGCAGCAGGTGGTGCAGGGTCGCGCCCTCCACGTACTCCATCACCAGGTAGTCGTCGCCCACGTCGAAGATGCTGACGATGCCCGGGTGCGAGAGGGTGCCCGCCGCCTGGGCCTCGCGCCGGAAGCGGTTCAGGTAGTCCTCGCGGGTGTCGCCGCTCAGGTACTCCGACTTCACCGTCTTCACCGCCACCAGCCGCCCCACCAGGGGATCGCGGCAGCGGTACACGCGGCCCATGGCGCCGTCGCCGATCTCGGCCTCGGCCTCGTAGCGGCCGAAGCCCACGGGCAGGCCATCTTCGTTGGTGCGCCGCGTCCAGGGCAGGCTGGAGGCCAGGATCTTCAGGTCACGCGTGCGCGAGACGTTGGCCAGCACCGTCTTCACCCGGGCCAGGTCGACCGGCTTCACCAGGTAGTCGGAGGCGCCGCGGCGCAGGGCCTCCACCGCCGTGTCCACGCTGGCCTGTCCGGTGATGAGCACCACCTCCGTGGTGGGGAAGGCGCTCAGGTGCTCGAGCAGCTCCAGGCCGTTGCCGTCGGGCAGGTGGAGGTCGATGAGCACGACGTCGGGCGCGCCCCCGGCCAGGGCGATCCTGGCCGCGGCCAGGCTGGTGGCGGTGCGGGTGGCGAAGTTCTCCCGCGACACCGCCTCGGCCAGGGCGGCCAGGAAGGGCTCGTCGTCGTCCACCAGCAGCGCGTCGGGCATCAGCCCCCCGGCGCCGGCCGTCCCCGTGCGGGACAGCCTCGCCACGAAAATCATAGCGTCGGCGGCGCTCCGCAGGCGGGGGAAGGCGAAGATCGCCTAGAAAGGCATCGGGGGCGGGGGCGGCAGGGTGAGCCCGGCGCGGACGGCGGCATAGGCCCGCGGGCCCAGCAGGCTCAAGAGGCGGGCATCCGGCCGGCAGGCCTGCACCTCGGGCGCGGCCAGCACGTCGGCCAGCACCAGGCCGGCCTGCTGGGCCAGCGGCATCCATTGTTCACGCTCGGGGGTCAGGTGGCAGGTCACCTCCACCTCGTCGCCGCGCAGGCTGCGCATGAAGGCCCGCGCGTAGGGCGCCACCCGCGGCGAGTGCGAGACCACCAGGATGGTGGCCGGCGCAGCCAGGTCGATGACGGCCTGCCCGTGTTCGGCCGCGATCTCGAGGACCACCGGGGCCACCTCGGCCGAAGGCCGCAGCTTCCGGAGCCGCGAGGCGTGGAAGGGCAGGCACACCAACAGCGCGTCCTCCAGCTCGTCGGGCCGGGCCGCGGCCGCTTCGAAGCTGCGGGCGCCGCAGGGGAGGCCCTGGGCGCGCAGCTCGGCGGCCATGATCTCGGCCGAGCGGGGGCAGTTGTCGATCACCTCCGCGCGCCGCGGGGGCGCCCCGTCGAGCCAGCGCCGGGCCGCGCAGCGGATCTGGTGCAGGGACAGCCCCGCACCGATGGCCTCGCGCAGCAGGGCGTCGATCGTCTTCTGCAGGCCCTCGGCGGGGCGGTGCGGGCCAGGCTGCCCGCGGCTCACGTAGGCGCCCGAGCCCGGCTGCAGGGTGATGTTCTCGTTGAGCTGGAGCTGGCGGTAGGCGGCGTGGACGGTGCGAGGGTGGATGCCCAGGCGTGCGGCCAGGTCGCGCACGCTGGGCAGCTTCTCGCCGCGGGCCAGGTCGCCGGCCAGGATGCGCATCTCGACCTGGGCCACGATCTGGTCGCGGAGCGGGATGCCCGCCCTCCGGTTCAGGATGATGTCCACGGGCACTTCGACACCTCAGTCCACGTCGTATTCGATGGTCGGCTTGCCCAGCAGGTAGCGGTCGAACCAGGCCACGATGTGCTGCAGCCGCTCCACCCGGTGCCAGGGGCCGCCGCTGCGGGACAGGTTGTGGGTCTCGCCCGGGAACTTGACCATCACGGTGGGGACCTTGCGGTAGCGGAGGGCCCGGAACATGGGCTCGCCGCCGGCCGTGGAGGGCGTGCGGGCGTCGGCTTCGCCTTCGATCAGCATGAGGGGCGTCCTGATGCGCGCGGCCCGGGTGATGGGCGAGCGCTCGGCGAACTCCTGCGGCACCTCGAAGGGCGCGCCCCGGAACCACTCGGGCTGGAACTGCGTGAAGTCGGCCGTGTACCACCAGTTGGCCCAGTCGGAGATGGAGCGCTGGGAGACGGCGGCCTTGAAGCGGTCGGTCTGGGTGATGGCCCAGTTGGTGAGCACGCCGCCGCCGCTGCCCCCGGTCACGCCCAAGCGCTCGGGATCGGCGATGCCGCGCTTCACCAGCTCGTCCACGCCGGCCATGAGGTCGAGGTAGTCGTCGCCCGGGTAGCGGTACTGGATGACGTTGCCGAACTCGGCGCCGTAGGTCGTGCTGCCGCGCGGGTTGGGATAGAGCACCACGTAGCCCTTGGCCGCCATCCACTGGAACTCGTGCATGAAGAGCCAGCCGTAGGCGGCGTGGGGGCCGCCGTGGATGTTGAGGATCACCGGGTAGCGCTGGCCGGCCACGTAGCCCGGCGGCTTCTGGATCCAGGACTGGATGCGCTGGCCGTCGAAGCTCGTGTATTCGATCTCCTCCGGCGGCGTGAGGTCCAGCTCGGAGAAGAGGGCGGCGTTGGGCTGGTAGAGCACGCGCGTCTGGCCGCTCCTCGCGTCGAGGGCCAGCAGGTCGTTGAGCACCGTGGGCGTGGACACCAGCACGGCCAGCGTGCCGCCGTCCGCGCTGGCCGAGAAGCCGAGCACCTCCTGGTTGCCGGTGGTGACGCGCGTGAGCGACCGGCCGGAGGGGTCGAAGCGGCTGAGGGCGCCCACGCCGCGCTCGGCCGTCTTGACCAGCAGCCCACCGTTGCTCCACACGAGCGGCGTGGCCAGGCCGGCCCGCGGGGCGCGCTGGTCGCCGATCAGCGCGCCGTCCACGTCGTTGTCGTAGGCCGTCGTCTGGTTCACGGGCGCGCCGCCGCCCGGGCGGACGAGGAACAGGTCCTGCTGGTCGTGGGAGCGGACGGCCTTCGGGTTCTCGTAGCCCACGAAGGCCACCTGGCCGTCGGGGCCCAGCGAGTAGTCGTTGATGGGCCCGTCGATGCTGACCTCCAGCCGCGCCTCGCCGCCGGCGCGGGCCACCGAGTAGATGTCGGTGTCGGGAGGCACCGCCGCCGGATCCTTCACGCGGTCGCTGGTAAAGAAGATGCGTGTGCCGTCCGGCGACCACGAGAGGCCGTCCTCGTCGTAGGCGCCGCTGGTGAGCTGGCGGGCCGCGCCCTTCTTGCCGCCGTCGACGTCGAGCACCCACACGTGGCCCGGCCGCGCGGCGTCGAGGTAGCCGGCCCCGTCGAAGCGGTACACGGAGCGGGTGATGACGCGGACGTCGCTCGTGCGCGGGCCGCCCTTCCCCCCCTCCTTGGGCCGTTCCTGCAGGTCCTTGGCGTTGGCTTCGCAGGTGAAGGCCAGCGAGCGGCCGTCGGGCGACCACACCGGAGGGCCCGCGCCCCGCACCACCGCGCTGGCCTGGCGCGCCTTGCCGCCCTTGGCCGCCATCAGGTGGATCTGCGGCGGCTCGGGCTTGCCGTCCTTCACGGGCGCGCGCAGGAAGGCCAGCGTCTTGCCGTCGGGCGACCAGCGCGGCGCCTGGTCGCGGGGCCCGTCCGTGAGGGCGTGCGCCGGCTGGCTGCCGTCCGCGGGCACCGTCCAGAGCGCGGTCTCGTAGCCCTCCTTCTTGGCGTCCACGGTGACCCGCACGAAGACGACCTGCCGGCCGTCGGGCGAGATGCGGGGATCGGCTATCCAGACGAAGCGGAAGAGGTCGGTCTCGGTGATGGGGCGGGCCCCGGCGGGGGGCACGGCGGCGGTCACGGCGGCGACCAGAAGGGCGAGGGCGACGGCCAGTCTCATGCGAGGGCTCCTTGGATGAAGATCGTACTCCGGCCCCGGAACGGGCCACGCCTTCCCCGAACTGTCACAGGCGACTTGGGTCCCGGGGCCGGAATGCCCTAGAGTGCGCGGGCCGTTTTCCGCGACCGGGAGGGGTATCCCCCTCGGATCGAGAGAGATCACCATGAACCTTGCCGCCTGCCGCCGCCCCCTCCGCGCCCTGGCCCTGGCCGCCCTGCTTCCCGCCGCCTCGGCCGCCGCCCAGCCGGCCTACCAGGTGAAGGACCTGAACCCCACGACCGTGGTGGCCAGCTCGAGCCCGACCGACTTCATCGACTACAACGGAGTGGTGCTGTTCGCGGCCACCTCGGCGCTGGGGCGCGAGCTGTGGCGCAGCGACGGAACCACCGAGGGCACGTTCCTGGTGCAGGACGTGGCGCCCGGCAGCGATTCTTCGAATCCCACCCTCCTGGTCCGCTGCGGCGGCTACGTCTGCTTCCGGGGGCTGGGCGGCGTGCTGTGGCGCACGGATGGATTCAACATCGAGCAGGTGGGGAACCTCTCGCCGAGCAACTTGAAGTCGACCCCTTTCGGGACCTTCTTCACCGCGAACGACGGCGTCAACGGCGCGGAGCTGTGGAGGACGGACGGCAGCTGGACGGCCACGGTGATGGTGAAAGACGTCCGGCCCGGCAGCGCCTCTTCGGGGGCCACGCCCCTGGGCACGGTGGGCCCCTTCCTCTATTTCCTGGCCGACGACGGCGTCACCGGGAAAGACCTGTGGAAGACGGACGGGACCACGTCGGGCACGGTGAAGGTCAAGGACCTGCCCGCCGGCGAGCCACTCGTCACCGGCGGCCTGGTTGAGCTCAACGGCCGGGGCTACTTCGCCGCCGCGGCCGACAACGCGGGCAGCGAGGTCTGGGCCACCGACGGCACGGCCGCCGGCACCCTGCGCGTGACCGACATCAATCCGGGCGGCGGCAACGCCGCTCCCTCGCAGCTGACGGTCTTCGCCGGCGCCCTCTACTTCGCGGCCACCGACCCCTCCGGCGGCAACGAGCTCTGGCGGACGACCGGCACCGGGGCCATCCGCGTGCGCGACATCAGCGTCGGGGCGTCCTCCTCTTCACCGGCCAACCTCTTCGTCTGGAACGGACGGCTCTTCTTCACGGCCTTCGACGGGATCCACGGGACCGAAGTCTGGACGACCCTGGGCCCGGGTCCCACGACCATGCTCCTCAACGACACCTTGCCCGGCAGCGGAAGCGGCGGGGGCTCCTGGTTCACCGCCGCGGGGCCGCTCCTCTTCTTCGTCGCCAGCGGCTCCAGCGGCAACACCGAGCTGTGGGCGACCACCGGCTTCGGCGCCACGCAGGT
>Ga0111538_10007430_pt1 | contig 14766 bp, 11 predicted proteins | sample SoiMethybrSBSTD1_FD_79669 | JGI IMG/M metagenome (GOLD analysis project Ga0111538, IMG submission 79669) | Bulk soil microbial communities from a Populus tree surrounding site in Tennessee, USA - Soil MetaG P. TD hybrid SBSTD1 (version 2)... | ecosystem: Environmental > Terrestrial > Soil >... | reverse complement strand
TGGCTGGAAATCCTCTGGCACTGCCTGCACCGCGGCACCCTCTACGACGAGGCCATCCACACCGCCAACCGCGCACATACAGTCACCCAGGCGGCCTGACGTTGACAGAGGATGTCTCATTGCGGCGTCACGTACGCGCCGGTGATGCCGCCGTCGACGACGAACGTGTTGGCGGTCATGAAGCTCGCGTCGTCGCTGGCCAGGAACGCGACGGCGGCGGCGATCTCGGTCGGGTCGCCGAAGCGGCCCATCGGCACGTGCACGAGCCGGCGGGCGGCGCGCTCCGGGTCCTTCGCGAACAGCTCCATCAGCAGCGGCGTCGCAATCGGCCCCGGGCACAGGGCGTTGACCCGGATGCCCTCGCGCGCGAACTGCACGCCGAGTTCGCGGGTCAGCGCGAGCACCGCGCCCTTGCTGGCCGTGTAGGCGATCTGCGACGTGGCCGCGCCGAGGAGCGCCACGAAGCTCGCCGTGTTGATGATCGATCCCTTGCCCTGCCGGCGCATGTGCGGGATCACGTACTTGCAGCAGTAGTAGACGCTCGTCGCGTTCACCGTCATGACGCGGTTCCACGCCTCGATGCCGGTGTCCAGGATGGAATCGTCGTCCGGCGGCGAGATGCCCGCGTTGTTGAAGGCGATGTCCACCCGGCCGAGCCGCGCCGCGACCCCGTCGAAGAGGTCGCGCACCTGGTCCTCGTCGGCGACGTCGCAGACGACGGCCTCGCCGCGCACCTCGTCGGCGGCGGCCTTGGCGGCCTCCGGGTTCAGGTCCACCGCGACGACCACGGCGCCCTCGGCCGCGAAGCGCCGCGCGGTGGCGAGCCCGATGCCGCTGCCGGCGCCCGTGATGACGGCGACCCGGCCGTCCAACCGGTTCTGCATGGTTCTCCTACTCGCTGCTGAAGAAGACGTTCTTGACCTCGGTGAAGGCGGCCACGGCGTCGGGACCGAGCTCGCGGCCGAGCCCGCTCTGCTTGACGCCGCCGAACGGCGTCCAGTACCGCACGCTCGAGTTGGAGTTGACGCTCAGGTTGCCGGTCTCCACGCCGCGGGAGACGCGGATCGCCCGGCCGAGGTCGGACGTCCAGATCGAGCCGGACAGGCCGTACTCGGTGTCGTTGGCGAGCCGGACCGCCTCGGCCTCGTCGTCGAACGGGAGCACCGAGACCACCGGGCCGAAGATCTCCTCGCGCCAGTGCCGATCGCCGGCGTCGTGCGCCAACAGGACCGTCGGCGGGAACCAGAAGCCCTTGCCGCCCGGAGCGGAGCCGGTGAACGCGACGTCGGATCCGTCCACATAGGACGCGACCGAGTCCCGCTGCCCGGCCGAGATGAGCGGGCCCATCTCCGCCTGCGGGTCGGCCGGGTCGGTGCACCGGAACGCGGTGACCGACGCCTCCAGCAGTTCCAGGAACCGGTCGTACACCGGCCGCTGCACCAGGATCCGGGACCGGGCGCAGCAGTCCTGCCCGGCGTTGTCGAACGCGGCGGCGGGCGCGCCGGCGGCAGCCCGTTCGAGGTCGGCGTCGGCGAATACGATGTTCGCGCTCTTGCCGCCGAGTTCCAGGGTGAGCCGCTTCACCTGCTCGGCGCAGCCGGCCATGATGCGCTTGCCCACCTCGGTCGAGCCGGTGAAGCAGATCTTGCGCACGGCCGGGTGCGTGACGAACCGGTCCCCCACCACCGAGCCCTTGCCGGGCAGCACGGTGAACACGCCCTCGGGGATGCCGGCCTCCAGTGCCAGTTCCCCCAACCGGATCGCGGTGAGCGGGGTGACCTCTGCCGGCTTGAGCACGACCGTGTTGCCGGCGGCCAGGGCCGGGGCGAAGCCCCAGCCGGCGATCGGCATCGGGAAGTTCCACGGCACGATGACGCCGACCACGCCGAGCGGTTCGTGGAACGTCACGTTCATCCCGCCGGGCACCGGGATCTGGTGGCCCACAAGGCGTTCGGGCGCGGCCGAGTAGTACGCGAGGACGTCGCGCACGTTGCCGGCCTCCCAGCGGGCGTTGCCGATGGTGTGCCCCGAGTTGCGGACTTCCAGGCGCGCCAGCTCCTCGATGTGGTCGTCCACAATGGACGAGAAGCGCCGCAGCAGCCGTCCCCGGTCGCCCGGCGTCACGGCCCGCCACCCCTCGAACGCCGCCGCCGCCCGCGCGATGGCCGCGTCGGTCTCCTCGCGCGTCGCGGCCGGAACGGTCGCGACGACCTCCTCGGTGACAGGGCTAAGGACGCTCGTCGCCTCCCTCGGCGACAAACCGACTGTTTCGGTCATCTACAGCCTTTCGAATCCCCGGACCAGTTCCCAGTCCGTCACGGCGGCGTCGAAGGCGGTCAGCTCGATGCGCGCGTTGTTGGCGTAGTGCGCCACGACCTCGTCGCCGAACGCCTGCTTCGCGACCTCGCTGCCCTCCCACAGCGCCAGCGCCTCGCGCAGCGTGCCGGGCACGTGCGGCGCGGACTCGTCGGTGTAGGCGTTGCCGACGTACTCGTCCTCGAGCGTCAGCTTGTTCTCGATGCCGTGCAGCGCACCGGCGACGAGGCCGGCGACCGCCAGATACGGGTTGACGTCGGCGCCCGGCACCCGGTTCTCCACCCGCATGCTCGCCGCGTTGTGACCCACGAGCCGCAGCGAGCAGGTGCGGTTGTCGGTGCCCCACCGCACCGCCGTCGGCGCGAACGAGCCCACGGCGTAGCGCTTGTATGAGTTTATGTTCGGCGCGTACAGCAGGGTGAACTCGCGCATCGTCGCGAGCAGGCCGGCCATCGCCGAGGCCATCACCGGCGACGTGTGGCCCGGCCCGTCGCCGTAGGCAACCGGTTCGTCGTCGTCGTAGCCGCGCAATGAGAAGTGGATGTGGCAGGAGTTGCCCTCGCGCTCGTTGACCTTCGCCATGAACGTGATGGACATGCCCTCCTGCGCGGCGATCTCCTTGGCGCCGTTCTTGTAGATGACGTGGTTGTCGCAGCACACCATCGCCTCGGCGTAGCGGAAGGCGACCTCGTGCTGGCCCAGGTTGCACTCGCCCTTTGCGCTCTCGGGGACGAGCCCGGCGCCGTACATGTCGTTGCGCAGCCGGCGCAGCATCGGCTCGATGCGGGCCGTCTGCAGCAGCGAGTAGTCGGCGTTGAACACGTTGGCCGGCGTCAGGCCGCGGTAGTTCCTCGCGTACGCGTCCTCGTATGAGTCGCGGTACAGGATGAACTCGAGCTCGGTGCCGGCGTAGGCGCGGTAGCCGGCCTCGGCGAGGCGGCCGAGCTGGCGCTGCAGGATCTGCCGCGGCGAGGCGAGCACCGGCGTGTGGTCGTGGTCGAGCCAGCCGAGGTTGGCGAGCACCATCGCGGTGCCCGGGTGCCAGGGGACGCGGCGCAGCGTGCTGAAGTCGGGCGTCATCGCGAAGTCGCCGTAGCCGCGCGCCCAGGAGGACATCTCGTACCCGTCGACGGTGTTCATCTCGACATCGACGGCGAGCAGGTAGTTGCAGCCCTCGGTGCCGTTCTTCACCACCTCGTCGAGGAAGTGCCGGGCGTGGAACCGCTTGCCCTGCAGGCGTCCCTGCATGTCGGTGATCGCGACGATGACGGTATCGATCTCATCGCTGTCGACGAGCGCGGCCAGCTGCTCCAGCGTCAACATGTGCCCTCCACGAGTTAAGGTCTACCAGCATGCCATTTAGTTAGCCAAGGAGTCCGCGCAGCAGTTCGGCCGTCCCGTCGCAGTGCTCCTCCATCGTGGAGCGGGCAACGTGCGGATCGCCGGCGAGGATCGCGTCGACGATGCGGGTGTGCTGCACGTCGGAGTGATCGAGGTTGCGGCGGATCACCGGGATCGCCGCGAGCAACTGGTCCAGCCGCAACTGGACGTCGGCCACGGCGGCCGCCACCGACTCGCTGCCGCTGGCCACCGCGATCGAGAGGTGCAGCCGGGAATCGTTGACCCGCCTCGTGGTCGGGTCGCGGTCGCGGGACGCGGTCAGGCAGCCGACCAGTCGGGCCCGTTGCGCCGCCGACAACGGCCGGGCCGCCGCCAGCGCGGCCGCCCCCGGCTCCAGCACGCGCCGGAAGTCCAGCGCGTCGTGCAACTGCTCGCCCATCTCGCGGGCGAGCGCGCCGGCGTCGGGCGGGGGGCCGCCACCGTCGGCTCCGTCGGCGCCGTGGGCCGGCGGCCCGGCCCGGACGACGAACGTGCCGCCCGAGCGACCCCGCCGCGACTCCAGGTACCCGGCCTCGCGAAGCGCCCCGATGGCCTCCCGCAGGGTGACCCGGGACACTCGCAACTGCTCGGCCAGCTCCCGCTCGGGCGGCAGCCGCTCGCCCACGGTGACCATCCCGAGCCGGATCGCCTGCGCGAGGCGGGCGACGGTGATCTCGAATGCGTTGCCTCCCCGTACCGGGCGCCACATCGGCACCTCGGTCAGGTCGGTCACCCCGCTCGCCGCCACCCGCGTCCTCGATCCACGTTGTGGGGGCGGCCGGGCCGCCCCCACAACGAACACGTGCCTACTTGTCGGCCGACTCGTCGACGGTGCGACGCATGCCGGTGAAGTGCTTCTTGCCGTTGGTGAACCACATGACGGCCACGAACACGAACAGGATCGCCAGCGCGATCGGCGCGTAGTTGACCGCCTTCCAGTCGAAGTCGTCACTGCCGGGAATGCCGGCCGGGCTGAAGGGCAGGATGAAGTAGATCGACACGACCACGATCTCGATCGCCGCGATCCAGCCGATCACCTTGTACTTGCTGCCCAGCGTCCACGGGCCGCGCACGAAGCGGTCGCCCATCCGCAGCCGCAGCACGATCGGGATGAGGAACGCGACGTACAGGCCGATGACGGCCACCGACACCACCGCGTAGAACGCCACCGGAACACCGTTGGGGGCCTTGTAGAGCGCCGGCAGGGTCAGGATCAGGCCGGCCACGGTGCCGAAGATGATGGCCGCGACGGGCGTGCCGTTGCGGTCCACCTTGGACAGCACGCGTCCCGCCGGCATGCCGCGGTCGCGCGCGAACGCGTAGGTCATCCGGGACATGCTCGTCACGCAGCTCATGCCGCAGAAGAACTGGCCGATCGTCGAGATGAGGATGACGGCCTTGAAGAAGCCCGACGACAGCGACGTCTCCAGCACCGTGCCGGAGAAGCCGGCCGCGCCGTTGATGGCGTCGACGTCGGTGGCCGCGAACAGCAGCGCCAGCAACAGGATCCAGCCGCCGATCGCCGAGTACGCGATCGACTGCCACAGGCCGTTGGCGGCCGCGCGGGACGCGCCCTTGGTCTCCTCGGAGACGTGCGCGCACGCGTCGAAGCCGGTGATCGTGTACTGGGTGAGCAGGAAGCCCAGCGGGAGCACGTAGAGCCAGTACATCCCGCCGCCGGTGTCACCGTCGGCGAAGCCGGAGTTGTTCAGTCGCTCCGTGAACACGAACGACATGCTCTGGTGCTTCTCCGGAACGAACATCAGGATCGCGACGATGACGGCCGCGCCGAACACGTGCCAGTACACGGAGACGTTCTGCAGCAGGTGGATGATCGGCTGGCCGAAGATGTTGATGAGGCCGTGCGCCACCAGGATGATCACGAACAGCAGGAACGCCTGGTTCAGCGTCCCGTCCCACCCGTCGAAGTAGCTCGCCATCACCAGGTTGAGGAACGTGGCGCAGCCGTAGTCCACCGACGCGGTCACCGCGATCAGGCCGGCCAGGTTGAGCCAGCCGGTGATGTACCCGGTGAGCGCGTTGCCCATCTTCGCGGCCCACCAGTAGATGCCGCCGGCGGTCGGGTAGGCCGACACCAGTTCCGACATCGAGAAGCCGATGAGCAGGATGAAGATGGAGATCAGCGGCCAGCCCCACGAGATCGCGATCGGACCGCCGTTGTTCCACGCCTGGCCGAACGTGGTGAAACAGCCGGCCAGGATCGAGATGATGCTGAACGAGATAGCGAAGTTGGAGAAGCCGCTCCACTTGCGCCTGAGCTCCTGCTTGTAACCGAGTTCGGCGAGCCGCCGTTCGTCGTCGTCCGGTTCGCGAACCTGTTGCGATGCCGTTGCCATGGCACCTCTTTCCGTGAGGGGGTAGGCCCCTAGGAGGGGAAGGTCGCGGGCCGACGACCCGTGACCGTGTCGAGTAGCCGGCCGAAGTCCGCGGCGGTGAGATCACGCACCGCCTGCCCCCATTTGTCGGCCGCCTCCCCGGCGTAGTCGAATCCACTGTCGTTGCCGCCGTCGGCGAGCAGTCCACAGTGGACCGCGAACCAGAGCGCCCAGGTGACGTTGGACGCGATGAGGTTCAGTCGCACCCGGGCCAGCAACGCCGCACTGCGTTCGGACCCGAAGTAGGCCGTGGCCAGCCGCTCCGTCTGATCGTTGTCGAAGTCGGCTTCCGCGGCGATGTCACCCAGCTCGAACGCCGGGTCGTTGTTCCCGGACAACTGGTAGTCGATGATGCGTACCGTTCCCGGGCTCTCCTCGATGAAGTTCTCGGCCAGCAGGTCGTTGTGGCACGGCACCGTTCTCGGCGGCTCGCTGGCGAGCGCCGCCCGCAGGCGCGCCACGGCGTCGTCGTGGTCGTGGTAACCGTCGGGCAGCGGCAGGTCGTGGCGCCGGCACAGGGCCAGCAGTTCCGCCCGCTTGGCGAAGATCTCGAAGTCGTTGCCGAACCGGGGGCCGGCGTGCAGCCGGCGGCAGGCCGCGGCGATCGGTTCGGCCCGGCCCGGATCGCGGACGTCGGCGGCGCCGAGCGTGCGGCCGGGAATGAACTCGAGCACCAGCGCCGGCACGTCGGCCAGCACCTCGACGACGGCGGCGCCCGCGCCCGACCGCGCCGCGGCGAGCGTGTTGGCGACCTCCTGCTCCGGCGGGATGCCGAGGCCCGCCGCCGACACGGCCGGCTGGAGCACCCGGAGCACGTACTCGTCGGCACCGGCGGTGACCCGGTAGATGTGGTGGCTCAGCCCGCCCGGCAGCGGTGCCCACGCGACAGCGCGGCCGGCCCAGGCCGGGACCCGGCCCAGCAGGTCGTCCACTGCCGGCACTGCCTCCATCGGGCGCCCTCCGCCGAGAACGTTCCACCCGGTGGGTGATTTTCGTCATCCACTGGAGTGATCGACGCAGTTTGGGCCGCGGGCGACGCGGCCGTCAATACTCCGGGCCCGGAAATATTCCGTTGCGGCCAGACCTTTACCCTTCCCCCTGCCCGGCGCCCGGTGCTATGACTCCCCGGTGACGATCACCCTTCCCGATCGGGCGCGTGCCGTGATCATCGGCGGCGGCGTCGCGGGCTGCAGCGTCGCCTATCACCTGGCCCGGCTCGGCTGGACCGACATCGTGCTGCTCGAGCAGCACGACCTGACCGAGGGCACCACCTGGCACTCCGCCGGGTTCGTCGGCCAACTGCGTTCGACGATCACCCAGACAAAGATGATCATGTATTCGTCGGCGCTCTACGCCGAACTGCGCGACCGCACCGGGCTCGACCCGGGCTGGCGCGGCGTCGGCGGCCTGCGCCTGGCGACCACGCCGGAACGGGTGGAGGAACTGCACCGGCAGGTCAGTGCCGCCACCACGTACGGACTGGACCTGCACCTGCTCGACCGGACGGAGACGGCTGCCCTCGCGCCGTCCCTCGACGTCGACGACGTGCTCGCGGCCGGTTGGCTCGCCGGCGACGGCTATCTGGAACCGGCCCGCCTGGCGCAGGCGCTGGCCGCCGGCGCGCGGGCACTCGGCGCGACGCTGCTCACCGGCGTCCGGGTGGTGGGCATCGAGACGGTCGACGGATCGGTCCGCGCGGTCACGACCACGCTCGGGCGCGTCGAGACCGAGGTGGTCGTGAACTGCGCCGGCGCCGCGTCCGGCCACATTGGACGGATGGCCGGCGCCGCCGTGCCTGTCGTGCCCATCAAGCACCAGTACGTCGTGTCGGAACCGCTCGGCGGCGCGGTCGACGGCCTGCCCACCGTGCGCGATCCCGACGACATCGTCTATTTCCGCGGCGAGGGCGACGGACTGCTTGTCGGCGGGTACATCCGCGACACCGAGACCTGCTGGCCGATCGCGGCGCTGGCCGAACCGCGCACCGTGTTCGAGCCGGACCTGGACAAGTTCGCCGAATCGTGGACCAACGCGAAGCGACGGGTGCCGGCGCTGCGTTCCAGCGGGATCGCCCGGGTGGTGCACGGCCCCGAGGCGTTCACGCCGGACGGCGAGTTCCTGCTCGGCGAGACGGCGGTGCGCGGGTTCTGGGTGGCGGCGGGCTTCTGCGTGCACGGGCTCGCGGCCGCGGGCGGCGTCGGCAAGGTGATGGCCGAGTGGATCGTCGAGGGCGTCCCGGAATGGGACATGTCCACGATGGACATCCGCCGCTTCGGCGCGCACGCCGCCTCGCGCTCGTGGGCCACCGCGAAGGCGCTGGACGCCTACTCCCGCTACTACGACATCGTCTACCCCAACCAGGAATGGACGGCGGCCCGGCCGCTGCGACGCTCGCCGGTCTGGCCTCGGCTGTCCACACTCGACGCGGCGCTGGGCGAGAAGGCCGGCTGGGAGCGGGTCAATTGGTTCGGTTGGGGCGCTTCGTATGCCGCGGACGCGCCGCGCGGGTGGGCCGGGCGGAACTGGTCGCCGGCGATCGCCGCCGAGTGTCTCGCCACCTCCACGGCCGCCGGCCTGTTCGACCAGTCGTCGTTCGCCAAGCTCGACGTCCGCGGCGCCGGTGCGGCGGCGTTCCTGTCCTGGATGTGCGCCGGCAACGTCGACAGGGCACCCGGTTCGGTGACGTACACCCAACTGCTCAACGAACGGGCCGGCATCGAGGCCGACCTGACGGTGACCCGGCTCGCCGACGACCACTTCCGCGTCGTCACCAGCACCGCCAGCGGTGGGCGGGACGCGCACTGGCTGCGCCGGCACGCGCCGGCGGGAGTGTCCATCGTGGACGTCACCGGCGCCTACGGCTGCCTGTGTCTGTGGGGGCCGCGGGCGCGGGAGGTGCTGGCACCGCTCACCGACGACCCGCTGGACTTCGGGTTCATGCGGGCCCGGTCGTTGACCGTGGGCGCGGTGCCGGTGCTCGCCCAGCGGGTCACGTTCGTCGGCGAGTACGGCTGGGAGTTGTACGCCGGCGCCGAGTACACGCTGACGCTGTGGGACCTGCTGCTGGACTCCGGGGTGGCGAAGCCGGCCGGATACCGGGCCATCGACTCGATGCGGCTGGAGAAGGGGTACCGGGTCTGGGGTTCCGACATCACCCCGGAGACGACGCCCGACGAGGCTGGGCTGTCGTTCGCGGTGCGGGTCGGCAAGGAGTTCCTGGGGCGCACGGCGTTGCTGGCCGCCCGCGAGGCCGGCGGCTCCGGACGCCGCCTCTGCTGCCTCGTCCTCGACGACCCGGGAACCGTGTGCCTCGGCACGGAACCCGTCCGGGTGGACGGCGTGCCGGTCGGCCGGGTCACCTCCGGCGGCGTCGGGTACCGCGTGGGTGCGTCGATCGCCTACGGCTACCTGCCGTCCACTGTGGACGTCGGTACCGCCGTCGAGGTCGGCGTGTTCGGCGGGTGGGTGCCCGCGCGGGTCATGGCCGAGCCGCTGTTCGACCCGGAGAACGCGCGGGTCCGCGGCTGAACCCGCTCGCGCGATCTGGAGATTTGAGGCTCGATTTCGAGCTCCGAGCTTCCAAGATCGACGGCCCGGCCTAGTGGTCCTGCGTGGTGCGGGGGCGGTTCTGGAACTGCTGGGCCAGCGTCGGGCTCGTCGGGGGCCACGGTGGCGTCGGAACCTGCCCTGCTGTCGGTGCCTGCCCGCCGTTCGGTGCCGGCCCGCCGTTCGGCCGCTGCGGCTGCGGCTCACCGGCGCCGTGCTGGTAGTCGACCGTCGCGGGGACGATCGGGTGCGCGGAGTCGGTCAGCCCGTCCCAGCGGCCGGAGCCGGCCAGCGGCGCACCGCTGGTCGGCTCGGTGGCCGCCAGGCCCGCGCCCATCGCTCCCGGTGCGAAGCCCGCGCCGTTGCCACCGTTGGCCCCGGCGAAGCCGCCCTGCGCCGCACCCGCGAAGCCGCCGTGGGCCGGCACTCCGTTGGCACCGTTGAGTCCCGCCGTGCCGTTCGGGCCCGTGGCGGTCGCTCCGCCGAACGCCCCGGCACCGGCCAGCCGGGCGCCGAGACCGGGGGCGCCGGAGACCGGCACCGCGCCCGCCCGCGCGGCGGCGTCGCGGTTGGCCGCCTCCCGGGCCGCTTCGCGGCCGGCGGCCTCACGGTCGGCGGCGTCGCGGCTCGCCGCCCAGAGGCCGCCCGCACGCGGACGTGCGGCGCCGCTCGCGGCGGGCTGCGGCGCACTCTCGCCGCCCCAGCCGGCGTTCGGCCCGACCGGCCCGCCGTTCAGGCGGGCGTTGATGTAGGCGGAGCCGGCCCGGTCCTCATCGGTGGGGGCTGCGAGCACGGAGTAGATCAGCCCCATGACCACGAAGACGACCGCGAGCGCGATCGGCGCGATCAGGGTCATGCTCGTCGCGCCGGCAACGTGCCCGCTTCCGTCCTCGAGCCGCACCGACATCGCGGACATGCCGGTGAAGTGCATGCCGCAGACCGCGACGCCCATCACCATGGCCGAGCCGAAGATGGCCGCACCGGTACGCACGGTGACCGACAGGAACAACGCCACCGTCGCGGCGACCACCGCGATCGCGATCGACGCACCGACCCGGAGCATGTCGTAGTTGATCGTGCCTTCCACGCGCATCGCGGCCATGCCGATGTAGTGCATCGCGTTGACGCCGAGGCCGGTGATGATGCCGCCGAGTGCGATCTTCAACACCGTCGGCTTGCCGAGACCGACGATGAACAGACCGATTCCGACAACCGTCACCGAGACCACCGCGCTCAGCGCGGTGATCGGAATGTCGTAGCGGATATCGGACCCAACCACCGCGAAGCCCAGCATCGCCATGAAATGCATGACCCAGATTCCGGTGCCGCCGATGGCCACCGACGCGAGTACGAGCCAGGAGACGCGCTTGCGAGCGGTCGGCAGCCGGCGCACGCGAGCGGTGCAAATCAACCCGAGAAGGGATCCAAGCACCGATAGCGAATAGGCCATCAGGGGCGTAATCCACCCGTACTCAAAGTGGTGGACCTCAGCCATTAGCATCTCCCGGCTTATGGGATCGGAAAGCGTTTCCACAGCATCATTCGGACACGATCAGCCAATAGCAACCTGTCGGCGAGAGAAATTCGCAGCGTAGTTGACTGATCAACGGGCGGTGCGCGACTGATCGATAATCGGTGGCAGTTCAGCACCCGGTGCCGCATCATCGAACGCATGACAGCCGCCCCGATCCAGGTCCCGGATCGGCGCTCGCCGGCACGCTGACGCGTGCTGTCGCCCGCCGAATTGCCCGGGCGACAAAGGTGCACGAAAGCCTCCCGCAATTCACCGTCTCCGCCGCGGCGATATCGAGCCGGAGCGGCACCGGGTGCGCGAACCCAACCGCAGCACCGTGCCGCACCCGGCCGATTCCTGGACCCGTCGCGGCCCCGCCACCGGCGCGAGGCGCCTCGCTTCCCGCCTCGCGCCGGTGGCCTCCTACCTGGAGGCGAAGTCAGAACAGCACTGTCGCGAACGTCCCGACCTCGCGGAACCCGCAGCGGGCGTACGCGCGGCGGGCCGGCTCGTTGTAGTCGTTGACGTAGAGGCTCACCGTCGGCGCCACCCGGCGCAGGACATCGTCGACCACCGCCGCCATGCCGGCGGTGGCGAGGCCGCGGCCGCGGCACCGCGGATCGACCCAGACGCCCTGGATCTGCGCGGTGTGCCGGGTGACCACGGCGACCTCGGCCTTGAACACGACGCGACCGCCGGCGAAGCGCGCGTACGCGCGACCGGTGCGCACCAGGTCGAGCACCCGGTCGTGGTAGGACGGGTCGCCATCGGCGGCCGGCGGCACGCCGACCTCCTCGGTGTACATCGCGACGGCGGCCGGGTACAGCGCGGCGACCTCGTCCGGCCGCACCGGGCGCACGTGCGGGTCGGCCGGCACGCTCGACGGGCGGTCGGTCGCGAGCAGCGGCTGGCAGGCCCGCACGTCGCGGGCCGGACCCCACAGCGGAGCGAGCCGGTCCCACATGGTGAGCACCGCATCCGCACTGCCCACGATCGACGAACAGCCGCGCGGCTCGCCGGCGATCAACTCGGCGAACGCGGCCGCGGCCGGCTGCGTCGCGAGGACCGGAACCAGGTTGGCACCCACCCAGCACAGCGACGCGAGCCGGCGGCCGTAGCCGAAGATGCGGGCCTCGTGCCGCCACCATGCCAGCCCGCCGGAGCTGACCCGCTCGGCGACCTGGGCGCCCGCGAACGGCGCGCTGTCGAGCAACCGGCGAACGTCGGCGGCATCGGTGTCACCGAGCAGCCGCAGCGGCACCGTGAGCATGCCGTCTAGCGTGCCAGATCCGGCCAGAACGCACACCGCCCGCCCGGTCCGCCAATTTCACGATCTTGGACGCCTGCCGGTGTCCCGGCACCGCCAGCAGTCCAAGATCGCGGAGGAGTCACTCGGCAGCCGCGTCGTATTCCATGGCGCCTACCACGTTGCCGGCGGGGTCGGTGAAGAAGATCAGGTGCCCCACGCCGGCGATCGTCGTGCGCGGCATGACGATCCGGCCGCCCGTCGCGGTCACGGCCGCGGCGGTCGCGTCGACGTCGGCAACGCCGATCGTGCACTCGTAACCGATCGTCGACTGACCCTCGACCAGCTCGCGCCGCTTCTGCAGCGCCCCACCGGGGCCGGACGGGGTCTCGATGCGGTAAAAGTCGGGCGGCCCGAACGCGGTGAAGCGCCAGCCGAACACCTTCTCATAGAAGGCCCGGGCCGCGGGGACGTCGTCGGCGTTGATCGCGAAGTGCGAGATCTCATTCATGCGACGACCGTATGGCGACGTCGGGTGGCGCGCTGCCGCTAGTGCGGCGCACACTCTCGCATATGCGACACGACGCCGAGGGCGAGCCGCCGGTCCGCGGCTACGCCGTCACGCATCCGGGCGGCGGTGCGGTGCTCCCGCAGTCGGCCGGTTGGGATCAGCTGATCTACGCGTCCAGCGGCGTGATGACGGTGCACACCGGCGACGGCACGTGGGCCGTGCCGCCCGACCGGGCGGTCTGGGTGCCGGCGCCGGTGCCGCACCGCATCGAGATGGCCGGCCGTACCGCCGTGCGCACCCTCTACTTCCGCACCGGACTCGTGCCCCTACCGCCGCGATGCCGGGCCGTCAACGTCCCGCCGCTGCTGCGCGAGCTGATCGCATACGCGGTGCCGCGCTGCCCGTTGCGTCTGACCGAGCCGACGGAACAGCGGCTGATCGGCGTGATCATCGATCAGCTGGCCGCGGCGCCCACCGCTCCGCTGCGCCTGCCGCTGCCCGCCGATCCTCGCGCACGGGTGGCGGCAGATGCGCTCCACAACCGGGTGCGGATCCCCGCGATAGAGGGCCTCTCCCGCCGTCAGCTCGAACGGATCTTCCGCGCCGACACCGGGCTGACGCTCGGGCAGTACCGCGAGCGGACCCGGCTGCTCGCGGCCCTGCCGCGCCTCGCGGCGGGCGAGCCGGTGACGCGGGTCGCGGCCGACGTGGGGTACGCGACGCCGAGCGCCTTCGGGGCGATGTTCAAGCGGGTCCTGGGCGCGAGCCCGACCGCGTACTTCAGTGCACGGTGACGGTGGGGCCGGCCAGCTCGTCGGGCAGTTCGACGCCCATCTCGTCGGCCAGCCGGAGGGCCTCCTCGACGAGCGTCTCCACGATCAGCGACTCGGGGACCGTCTTGATGACCTGGCCCTTGACGAAGATCTGGCCCTTGCCGTTGCCGGAGGCGACGCCGAGGTCGGCCTCGCGTGCCTCGCCCGGACCGTTGACGACGCAGCCCATGACGGCCACCCGCAGCGGGGCCGGGAAGCCCTCCAGGGCGGCGGTGACCTGGTCGGCAAGGGTGTAGACGTCGACCTGGGCGCGGCCGCAGGACGGGCAGGAGACGATCTCGAGGCCGCGTTCGCGCAGCGCGAGCGACTCCAGGATCGCGAGCCCGACCTTGACCTCCTCGACCGGTGGCGCGGAGAGCGAGACGCGGATCGTGTCGCCGATGCCCTCGGCGAGCAGGGCGCCGAATGCGACGGCCGACTTGATCGTGCCCTGGAACGCCGGCCCGGCCTCGGTGACGCCGAGGTGCAGCGGGTAGTCGCACTGCTCGGCGAGCAGGCGGTACGCCCGGATCATCACGACCGGGTCGTTGTGCTTGACCGAGATCTTGATGTCGCGGAAGCCGTGCTCCTCGAACAGCGAGCACTCCCAGAGGGCACTGTCCACGAGCGCTTCCGGGGTGGCCTTGCCGTACTTCTCGAGCAGCCGCTTGTCGAGCGAGCCCGCGTTCACGCCGATCCGGATCGGGACCTTGGCCGCTGCCGCCGCGTTGGCGATCTCCTTGACCTTGTCGTCGAACTGCCGGATGTTGCCCGGGTTGACCCGGACCGCCGCACAGCCGGCGTCGATCGCGGCGAACACGTACTTCGGCTGGAAGTGGATGTCGGCGATCACGGGGATCTGCGACTTCCTGGCGATCGCCGGAAGCGCCTCGACATCGTCCTGGGACGGCACCGCGACCCGCACGATCTGGCAGCCGGACGCGGTCAGCTCCGCGATCTGCTGGAGCGTCCCGTTGACGTCGGCGGTGTTCGTGGTGGTCATCGACTGCACCGACACCGGCGCGCCGCCACCGACGGCGACCGGC
>Ga0111538_10007429_pt1 | contig 14768 bp, 14 predicted proteins | sample SoiMethybrSBSTD1_FD_79669 | JGI IMG/M metagenome (GOLD analysis project Ga0111538, IMG submission 79669) | Bulk soil microbial communities from a Populus tree surrounding site in Tennessee, USA - Soil MetaG P. TD hybrid SBSTD1 (version 2)... | ecosystem: Environmental > Terrestrial > Soil >... | reverse complement strand
TTTGGCTATCCGTAAGTTGTTGAAAGTATGGTGGCCAGGGACGGAATCGAACCGCCGACGCCGGCCTTTTCAGGGCCGCCTACCGAATCGCGGAAGTGGTTTGAAATCAACGGATCTTGTTGACTGTAACGAGCTTACGTCAGCGGTGCTTTAGGCTGATGTAGGCTCGTTTGGGCTATGTTCGCCTGCTCGATGTTCGCGTATTGTTCGCGCGCTTCAACTACTCGATCATAAGGCCCACCGACAAAGAGTCACTTTTATCTGACCTCCCATCTTTGCCAACGCTCATCATTTGGGTCCTAAACATAGAGCGAAGGATACGGAATTCGCTCCAGATGGTTTTCCCTGACGATCACACAAACTGCCCGTTTTTCGCGTGGCGCAAGTAACACGATGTTGTAGTGGCTCGCCTTAGCACGGGCCTTCGGTATCTGAACTTGAGGATGGACCCCTCCCTTATGCAGCAAGGTATTCGGACACAGCGTCAGTGAATGGCTCTAGGGGTACGTGGAAAAGGGAAGCATGAATAACAAGCAATCGCTGTATCATTTCGTTGTGACGGGCAGGAATGTGCGCCACGGATTCTTTGCCTTGCACAAGTAAGCGACTCCCGTGATGTACAGCGTAGGGCGCGAAACGGCGAATCTCTCCTCCTTCAAGTTTTGTCCATAAGTCTGATTTTGGCTGATAGGCCATCTCGCCATCTCTTGCCAAAATAAACGGAAACCAGACGACGGAGACATCTGAATAATCGTAGTAATTCATTGCGACCTGGTACGGAAAAGCGAAGCGCCGGGCAAGAATTGCCAAACTTGAAAGAAAGCGCGGGTGGCCTTTCCCGGTTTCGAAGAAGAACCCATTATATTTACCATCCTCATTCGTCGCTTCCAGAAACTCAATCCAATTCATCATCAGATTGTCGAGACTGGGCCACCCAAGTTGGGATGACCATTCCAACTGCAGATCTCGGAATATCTTATCTGTCTGTTCGAGGCTTCTCGGTATTCGGACAAACGGTTTTCCCCCGCTTCTAAGGTGTGAACAGATCTTTAGAAACCGCCAACCCGGGTGAACATCCTCCCATCGGAGGCTTTGGCTGTCTGACACTAGACCATGCGGCCCAATTGGAATCCACAAGGCAAGATCGATCGCTGCGGCCAATTCTAGAGGCCAAATCCGGTAAGACATTTCATCGGAACGAGAATCGTCAAACGTTACTTCTCCGGGGTCGCTAAGGAACGCTCCCCCTTCTCCGAAAAACCTCTGCCAGAAAGTCGTTATTAGCGAGTAGTCGGATAAGCCAACTGAATCTTTCCAGTTCTCGCTTTGTCCACCTGACAAAAGTCCAAACGAACCTTCAGACATAAAGGCAATGGCCTCGAGCAAGTGTTTCGCGCCGAATGTCTCTCCCAAAAGCTGGGGTGCGAAAGGGTGTGCAAGGGATATAAAGGGGGAAAGCAGGGTGTCCTTTGGAAAAGGCTCGATATTCAAGTCACACGCTCGGGAAGATTGCCCAGGAGCTGAAGCGAGCTCGCGAAGGATGGCCAACATCTGCATCATTGGGACCTCCTGAGGTGTGAACGCTCGGTTACCATCCATTAATTGCATCAGGTCAACTGTGCTAGCCCAAGCTAGAGCTGCCATATCCACCTCCTTGAGATCTTGAATCCTTCCGAGTCTTAGCTTCGCCCTCAGCGAGCTATTGAGCAAAGGAAAGCTCAAGGAGATATTTCTCGCAAGATTCGATCGACACCATTCAAAGAAGTATGGAGGTAGTGCGGAGTTCAGGTAGTGGTAGAAGAGTCCGTAACTCGTGCCAAGATGACGCCTCAGGTGATCGGTCTCGTGACGTAAGCGAGCGGCCAGACCGCGAACATCATCGCTTTCCCCCCTCAGCACCTTCGTGGCTAACCCCGGGAATGCCGGCTCGAATAGACTGTGCTTCGCTTCTCGCGATAAAGCTTCGAGTCTTTCGATCCTTGGCCTGAGTGCGTCACGCCGCTCATCGATCCACAGGAGCAAAGAAGCTGGCTCAAAACGCATGCATCCCGAAGAGAAACCAAACATTGGCAACATAACACTGTTCTGGCATTTAAGAACCAGGCGGTTCATATAGCCGAAGGATAAGCAAGCTTAAGGCTACGACCTCCTCGACAGGAACAGACTCAATATTGAAAGTCTTTGTTAGATGTGCGGCTACAATTGCGGCAAGAGCGATATCTCCTCGCGTACGGTCCTCATTGAGTATCTGAATCAACCCGCGGCCAGTCTTTTCGGCTCGTTCGTTCGCTGCCAGGAGGTTACCAGAAAGCCACGCCCCAATCCTCTCCAGTTTGTTGCCTCCTAACAGACCGATTTGCGGTTCCCATGACTCCAGTATCGGGTATGCTAACTCAGCAAGCTCGCTGTCCTTAACGGAAGCCAAGGTTTCTGCGACTTGAAGGAATTGATCATCTCCGTTGCCCATGACGTTTTCTCTCCTCTTGCTGTGTTTACGACTGGTCTTAGTAGCCCAGCGAACTCTAGAAACGGAATAATAGGCTTGCGGCCACTTTACCTGATTCTCACCTCCGACGAGAAGGGATCTATCTCCAGCACAGTTCGGGGCGTTTGCTTTCTCTCTGTGCGTTCTTTCGCGCCCGTCTCAAGGGCACGGCCCCATCTAGTGCAATAGCTTGAAATTTGAGGGAGACTTACAAACTTGCTTGAGTGACTTAGTTATGAGCGATTCCGAAACCCGTGTCGCCGCCGTGAAGAGAAGCCACCTATTGTAATTCAAGGAAACTCTGCGGCATGGATAGCACTCTACCGCAGTTAACGGACTCAGGGGAACGCTTATTGGACTCTTAGTGGACTCGCGTGCGAGTGTCTGAAGCGTCGTAATCCACCCGCGACCGGTCACATCGGCAATCTTACTCAAACGTTGGAAAGAGCAGGCCTCAAGCCCAGGGTCGGTGTCTGAGTTCTTGCGGATACACTACGGGCGATCTACGCAACGCAAATAGATTTCATCTACGTCGGGCGCATTCGAGTCGAACTTGGTGCGCGACACAAACGCAATAAGGAACCCGTCCCCAGAAATCACCGGCATATTCCCACCGCGATCGGTCGTCGACCCGCCGCTGATTGTCGTGGCTGGCGTGGTGACACGCAGAATCGTGCCGTTGTCCAGGTCGCGCACGAACACCTGATCTACATCTGCCGAATCGGGGTCGAACTTCATCTGCGTCACGAAGGCTACGAATCGCCCATCGCCTGAGATGGAAGGTGCCCGTAACCTCATCTCTGTGATGCTACCGCCAAGGATGGAGTTAGCGGGACGACTGACCGCGACAATGGCACCAGTTTGCAAGTCGCGCCGATAGATCTGATCTAGGTCAGCGGCGTTCGAGTCAAACCGCGTAAGGGTGATGAAGAAAACAAAGCGTCCGTCGGCTGAGATGATTGGCGAACTGCCCCCGCGATCGGTAGTCGACCCGCCGCTGATTGTCCTAGCTGGAGTACTGACAGGCCGAATCGTGCCGTTGTTCAGGTCGCGCACGTACACCTGATCTACATCTGCCGCAAGGGGGTCGAACTTCATCCGCGTCACGAAGGCTACAAATCGCCCATCGCCTGAGATGGATGGCGCGCGTCCCCCCAAGTCTGTAATGCTACCACCAGAGATCGAGGTCGCAGGACGGCTCACCGCGACAATGGCGCCAGTCTGCAAGTCGCGGCGATAGATCTGATCGACGTCAGCGGCGTTCGGGTCAAACTTGGTGCGCGACACAAAGGTCACAAAGCGTCCGTCGGCCGAGATGACTGGCGAGCTACCCCCGCGATCGGTCGTCGACCCGCCGCTGATTGTTGTAGCTGGCGTGGTGACACGCAGAATCGTGCCGTTGTCCAGGTCGCGCACGTACACCTGATCTACATCTGCCGCATCGGGGTCGAACTTCATCCGCGTCACGAAGGCTACAAATCGCCCATCGCCTGAGATGGACGGTGCCCGTAACTCCCGCTCTGTGATGCTACCGCCAGAGATCGAGTTAGCGGGACGACTGACCGCTACAATGGCGCCAGTCAGCAAGTCGCGTCGATAGATCTGATCTAGGTCGGTGGAGGCGTCCGGGTCAAACTGCGTACGGGTGACGAAGAAAACAAAGCGTCCGTCGGCTGAGATGATTGGCGAGTTGCTCCCGCCATCGATCGTCGACCCGCCGCTGATCGTCGTAGGCGGGCGGCTGACGTTGGCTATTTGAAAGCCACACCCGCTTGAGCCAGGGGCGCCTCCCTGAGGCGGCGTGTCAGGGCCGCCTCCCTGAGGCGGCGACCCGGACGTCGGAGAACGGGCGATTCTTGGACCCACCTGAAGCGTTCGGCGTTCGCTCCATGTGTGAACAAGGTTTCCATTTGCTGGGTCCAAGTGGGTAACCCGGAACTGATAATCTAAGAGTTCCCCGACCACCAATGGATTGCGATCAATTGCGTTAATGTTGAAGGTGAACGTCACGTCGAAAGACGCCGCCGTTGGAAGATTGCGTGTTAGGGATCGACGGAGGGGATATGTCTGGTCTGTGTAAATGAGATTGATCCCATGGTCAGCGCTTGGCCTGCGGCCGAACTCCAGGATCACTTCTTCCACCGGCAAATTATATACGGCGTCTGATGGCTGCCTAATGTTGGCAGTGACGCTCGGCCGTCCGTTGATCGCGTTAACAGTCGAGATTATCGTAATCTGAGGACGTGGCTGCGTGTCGCTGCCGCATCCCGAACTGAGGCCCGCAAGTACGACCACAAGAACAATTCGAAGCGAACTCCGAAAACCAATTAGAAGGGTGACTTCGCGACGTCGAAGTGTGGCCATTTTGTGAGACTCCATTGGATGGGAATGGGAATACGCGGGGCTTATATCACGGATCAGGCAGGCGGGCAAAACAACTTCGAAGGAATCGTGTCCAGGCAGACTCTTTTACAATTCGAGGATCCAATCCTTCCGAATGCGAAGATTTTTATCTTCGCCAAGAAACGGCGTGGTATTTCAGATATGAATTCAAGTTTGGCGTCCCGTACGGGAATCGAACCTGTGTAGCCGCCGTGAAAGAGAACGATTTACAGGAATTCCAAAGGAAACCTGCGGCATGGATAGCACCGTAAGGTATTCAAAGGTACTCTCAGGACAAGTTATTGGACGCTTAATGGACGCGCGTTGAGCGTCTCTTTCCATTCAAGACCAACTCACTTTTCCCACACACATAAACAGCCATTCCGCCAAAACTGTAGCGGAAGGTGCTACTTGTTTTCTATTTGTGTGCAAACAGGAGAACTCACAATGAGATTCATACTAGGACTTCTTGTCGGCTATTGCATACGCGGCAAACAGCGATTGCTCATAGCTACTCTCACTGCGATTGCTGTCACATGTTTCATCGTGCTGCCAGCAATCGCTCTTTCACTACTTGCGTTAGATGTTAGGCGCGAACGACTCTCACGACCTCCACAAACACCGGTACCGCCGGTTGTAGGGTTGAACTACAAGACAGCGCAAATCAAGTTGCGTGATGCGAATCTTAACATCCGTATTTTGGCGGAGCGGCGTGATCTTCCGCTTGAGCCTGGAACAATCATCGCTCAAACGCCCCAAGGCGGCGAGCGAGTAGATTGCGGTACGCTGATCGGAGTGACCCTTAGCCGCGAAGATGAGGGAACGGCGGGCAAGCGTAAACCAGCAAAGACTAACCTCAATGCGACTCGATGATGATGGATGCCGTCGCGACTTGACCAGCTCTGTCATTGTGGAGTGTGCCAAGTATCGCGAGAATGAAGCGAGACTTCGGAAATGGTGATATGCAAAATACTTTACTTACGACAAGGATTTTCGTAGAGTACCAACCGTGCAACAGAAGCTCGATGATCTCCTATCAACCTCGGAAGTCGCACTTAAACTTGGCGTTACGCGCCAACGTGTCTTGGAGCTTATCAAGACTGACAGATTACGCGCCAAAAAAGTAGGCCGCTCTTATGTAGTGCATTCGAACGACGTGTTGTCACTCTCGCGGTTTAAGGTAGGCCGACCAACTAAACTCAACCGCTCAAGCCGCGAGAACTCTCATAGAGCCAAGCTAACGAGCCGTTAGTTTAAGCCGTGATTGGCACATCATCCGTTAGCGCACCGAGAACATAATGTCAAAACAGAGCGGATTCGAAGTTTATACTGCGCAACTAGAAACGCTAGCCCTAGAAGTCTTAAAAGCCAATCCTGTCAACACACTTAGCACCGCGATCACTGTCGCGTTAGATGGAGGTTCAAGCGCCGCCTTAAGGCGCATGGTATCCATTGACAAACGACGAGAACTTGGTGCCTTCTTTACGCCCTCAGTATTAGCGTGTGAAGCTGTTGGGTTCTTCGGTGAAGACATCCCGAAGTCTGCTACCTTTATGGATTGCGCATGCGGCGCAGGGGATCTGCTTTTGGCTGCCGCGCGAGCATTGCCTATAGACCGCACATTATCTCAAACTCTTACAACTTGGGGACAACAGTTGATTGGGCTGGACCTTCAGGCTGAATTTATTAGAGCGGCAAAATTGCGTCTGCTGTTACTAGCAATCGTACGTGGATGCAGAATAGATATAGATACTATTCCACTATCAACAAACCTCTTCCCACTAATAACCCAGGGCAATGGCCTTGAGGGAATTGCCGATCACACGGGCAGTGTCACTCACATCGCCATTAATCCGTCTTTCTCTAAACAGGAAGTACCGGAAGATTGTACGTGGGCAACAGAAAAAGTCTCGTCGGCAGCCGTTTTCCTGCATGAATGTGTTTCGAAGTCCGAAATAGGGACGAAGATTGTGGCAATCCTCCCGGATGTGCTCCGGTCGGGAAGCAATTACAACAATTGGCGGAGCGAGATTGCATCCAAAGCGACCATCGAAGAAGTAAAGGTGGTTGGCAAATTTGACACTTGGACCGACGTTGATGTTTTTCTCGTTAGGTTAACAGTGGGGGGACCGACGATCGGTCCAACTGACACAAGATGGTGGGATACGGGGAATCCAAAACAGATCACGCTTGGAGATAAGTTTGAAGTTGAGGTCGGTCGTGTTGTTCCATACCGTGATCCTAATGAGGGGCCATGGTGGGCGTACATCTACTCAAAGGTTATCCCTCAATGGGCTACAGTGAGAACTTTCTCCAAACACCGACGATTTGTAGGAAAAGTTTTCAAACCGCCTTTTGTCGTTGTTCGACGAACCTCTCGACCTGGAGACAAATATCGCGCAGTCGGGTCCGTAATATGCGGTGAGCGGAAAGTAGCAGTTGAAAATCACCTGATGGTACTCACGCCCAAAGACGGACTGGTACGTACATGCCGCGAGCTATTGGAAGTATTACGTGCTTCGGAAACGAACAACTGGCTGAACGAGCGCATACGGTGCAGACATCTAACTGTTCCAGCTTTAAAGGACGTACCGTACAATACCGAGAATGAGTAAAGTTCATCTCAGGTTTGCCACTGACATCTTGCGGCGATTTGGGGAGGAGCTGAATCCTAACCCAGACCAAGGCATTCTGGAGTTAGTCAAGAACGCCTATGATGCGGATGCTCGGCATTGTACGATTGAATTAATTTCCACTGGAGCGCCTGGCGGAACCATTACCGTTAGTGACGACGGTGACGGTATGGAGGAAAGTGATATCGAGGACGGATGGCTAGTGCTGGGCCGTTCGCCAAAGATCGCAACGGAAAGAACTCGCCTTGGCCGAATACCTGCCGGAAATAAGGGGTTGGGCCGCCTTGCGGCTCTTCGCATGGGCAAGACAACCTCGCTTATCACCTATCCTCGGAATGATCCTCAACGGGAATACCAGTTACTTATCGACTGGACTAAATTCGCGGCTGCTGATGTAGTCGAAGATGTACCGCTAAATCTGATCTCCCGAAGCCGCACCAACCAATTACACCATGGCAGTTTGATAACTATTGCTGATGTTGCAATCCCGCTGACACGTACCGAGGTAAAACGTTTGGCAAGGGGAATCTTACTTTTAGCTGATCCTTTTGGAGACGAGCAAAGCGGCTTCCATCCCGTTCTCAAAGCACCGGAATTCAAAGATCTCGAACGGCTTGTTCAAGCGAAATACTTTAATGACGCGGAGTTCCATTTGCGCGTTGACGTTGATGCAAACGGCCACGCTTCGGCAGTCGTAACCGATTACCGAGGCCAAGCGCTGTTCGGGGCTGATCACAAGGAGTTAAGTTCTGAACCGATTTATAGGTGCCCACCAGCCGAGTTCGATTTGTGGGTTTTCATATTATCAAACACAACATTCAGTTCCCGGCCCACCAGTATAGAAGAAGTCCGGACATGGCTTCGGGAATTTGGAGGCGTCCACTTATACCTCAATGGCCTCAGGGTCGCACCTTACGGGAACCCCGGAAACGATTGGCTGGACATGAATCTACATCGAGTACAGCATCCTGAGCTTCGGCCCGGTACCAATACCTCAATTGGCCGTTTCTCAGTTACTGATCTCGATAACAAACTTCGACAAAAAACCGACAGGTCAGGGATTGTTGAAGACGAAGCATTCAACGAACTAAAAAGAATCGCTCAAGATGCCTTGAAATGGATGGCGCGTGAACGCTTGCGAGCACGAGAGATCACACGGACCAAAGAGAGAACTGAAGCGCCGAAGGATGTTGAACAGGCTAAAGAGAATCTAGAGAAAGTCGTTAACTCATTACCTACCAGATCTCGAACCAGAGTTAAGAAGCAATTGGACCAGTACGAGCGAGTCAGACAAAAGGAAACTCAAGTATTGCGTAAGGAAGTACAGCTTTACCGCACTTTGGGAACGGCAGGCATTACCGCCTCAGTGTTTGCGCACGAATCTCGCAATCCGATTCGTCTCATTATTCACAACGCAAAACTACTAATCAGACGTGCAAAAGATGGCCTTTTTAAGAGAAAGGATGTCGCCGCCCTAGAACAGCCGCTTGAGCGGGTACTTCGTCAGGGACAAACGTTGCAGTCTTTCACACATTTGACGTTAACGTTGATTGATCATGACAAACGTCGGATCGGAAAAGTTGACGTACACGAACGCGTGAAAGGAGTATTACAGGCTTTTGACTCACTTGCGAAAGAACGAAAGGTTCAGGTCATTCCAAATTATGCTCCAGGCAGCCCCTATTTTCGGGGGAGCGACGCCGCGTTCGAGTCAATCCTGACGAACCTTATCGTGAACAGTCTAAAGGCGTTTGAGTTGGTTCCCCCTGGGCCGCGTACCATCGCAGTCTCAACCGAACTTATTGGCGAGACCGTCGCTATTCGCGTGGCGGACAATGGACCAGGCATCCAAGGCATCGCCGTAAAAAACATTTGGCTGCCCGGCGAAACTACTTATGCCAATGGAACAGGGCTTGGCCTCACGATCGTTCAGGATTCTGTTAGAGATCTTGGAGGAAGTGTTGATGTGATTCCAAAAGGGGCGCTAGGTGGGGCTGAATTTGTTGTTGAGATACCGATCTTGGGAGCGTAAGCATGGCATTAGTATTAAGTGGCACGAATATTGAACGAGTCGGCGTCGTCGACGACAGTGAAGACACAAGGGATACGATCAGCGACGAGTTACAAGATGCGCAGCTTGAGCCTGCTCCATTCGATGGTCCATTCGGAACGTTGAATGACTTGATCGGTACGGTGGCGGCGGCTGCAGATGCCGTCGTTTGCGATCATCACCTTAGTCCACGAAATTATGCACCTTGTACTGGCGCGGAAGCAGTAGCCAATTGGTATGCAAATCGGTTTCCGGCGGTGCTCGTTACTCGTTATGAAAAGGCGGAGATCGAAGAAATACGGAAGTTCCGAAGAAGCATCCCATCCCTAATACCAAGTGATGAAGCAAATCCAGATACCATCGTAAAAGGTCTTCAGACCTGTATTGAAGAATTCAAAGGTCTTTTTATCCCACCTAGAAAACCATGGCCCAACATGTTTCGCGTTGACGACATTGATGTGAATGCAAACCCCGTACAGGTATATGTGGTCGTTCCGGGCTGGCAACCGAGCGAGGCAATAAGGCTCACACTCGATATGTTCCCTGAAGCGCTAAGGGAGCACGTAAAACCAGATGAAAGATTCTTTGCTGTCATGAATATGGGCGCCGAGACTCAAGAGGATTTGTATTTTGATAACATCGAATATCGCGGGAAGTAAGTTTGCGACCTATCGATTCAACATTATCCATCGTCGACGTCGGGCATGGTAACTGCGCCGTATTAGTTGATACGGCGGGCGTTGTTGTAATCGACGCCGGACCCGGTACGGCTCTCTTGGAATTCCTAGAACAAGAGGGGATCGCAAAGGTTGATGTCGTATTAATTTCCCACGCAGATAAGGATCATATCGGAGGTCTCGTTGCCCTCATCTCGTCTCAAAGATACGAAGTCGATGTAATACGTATTAATTCGGATGCTCTTAAAGACAGCAAGTTATGGGACGACTTGCTTTTCAGTTTAAACAAAGCCTTCTTTGCTGGAGCCGTCCAATTTAACGTATCACTAACCGTCGCTGATTCGGGCAGGTTCGACCGCGGAGATGTTCACATCGAGATCCTGGCACCGGACCTTTACATCGCGGGTCGTGGCCCTGGCTCCACAGACCGCGATGGACGTCGATTAACTTCCAATTCGGTTAGTGCTGTAATCAGGCTAATCAAAGATCAAACGCCGATAGCATTGCTGACTGGCGACCTCGATGAAGTTGGTCTAGACAATCTCATCAACAACAATCTCGATTGTCGCGCTCCGGTTCTCGTTTTTCCTCATCATGGCGGAAGACCGGGCATGGCGGATACGACGGCATTTACGAAGAGATTGGTTGATTTGGTACAACCCGAGACTGTTATTTTCTCGGTTCGTCGCGGCGGCCAAAATAATAACCCTCGGCCGGATATAGTTCGTGCAGTTCGCGAGAGTCTTCCTAATGTTCGCGTAGCATGTACGCAACTATCCAAGCGTTGCGCAGCAAACGTACCTGCCAATCAACCCACGCACTTGGTAGACAAATACGCTGACGGACGACAGACGAATGGCTGCTGTGGCGGTACGTTCGTTATTAATCTTAGCGAAGACAACAGACCATTGTTCCCCGTGCTGCAGGACCACGCTGAATTTATTCACGCAAACGCTGAAACTGCGCTCTGCGAAGAACCACTGAATTAACGCTTTATCGAAATTAGCGGCAATGTGAGCCTTTCCAACCGGCGCACTTCTCAAGGTATTCTCCGAAAAGTTGTTAGATCGCTTGTAAACTCCTAAATGTGATTTCGAGATTGTCATAGAGAATTTGATCTATCGGACATCCGGCAAGCTTTGAATATTTCCACAGCACAGTGATAAGCAAATCATCCTCGTCGTTTTCATAAGCAAGGATCTCCGCGCCTGTCCTTGCTCCGACCTTCGGCGCGATTTCATCTGGCGTCAATCGGAAGTGCTCGCGGATCGTTTTCACTTTTTCCGGTATGCGTTTTGGAACGTCCAAGTCGATCTTACCAGGCATTGCATTTACTTCCCGCGTTGTCGTTGACGCACCGGAGTGCGTTTCTCGAGCAAGTGAGGGTGTCGGTTTTTAATGATGTAGATAAGTCCGGGATAGGTCACACCTATTAAGCGAGCGGCATGAGTAACACTGCCTTTTGTTTCCGCAAGCGCCTTCCTAATCCGTTCTTCCTCAATCTGCAATAGTTCTTCTTTGCATTTCTTACGTTTCAAAAGAGTCTCAGTCGGGCTGGTTTTCGTGTCCTTTCGGAGTCTCGCTGCGAGTTTGCTTCCTGCTGCTTTGAATCTCAGTAGCAATCCGTAGCTCTGTGCCTCCTTTAACCATTCGACGGCCTGCTCATAGGCGCTGGACATCATATCGGCTGACAGATCATGGATTTCTTCGATTAGTGTGAGTGCGGCGATGCCGGCACGATTGAGTGATCCGGCCTGATGCGCAACTTCAATCGCATTTTGAAGCGCGAGCCGTGCCCGCTCTGTGTTTCCGAGTCGAGCCAATGCGATCCCGTGCGTGGTGAGAGCTTCGGCTAAGAAAAATTGATGACCACTTTTCTGAAACGTTTTGACCGCACGAGCCGCTACAGATTCAGCCTCAGCATATTTTCCTTCTGCGATAAAAAGTTGTGCACGACTTTCATTAATTTGCGCAGTCTTCACTCTGTCTTTTGCCCTGACCGTTAATTGTCGGGCGTGATCTAGGTATTCATGTGCTTCTTGAAAGCGTGATTGATCACGCAGCACATAACTGATGTTGTTCAGGTTGTGAGCACGAAAAATTCTATTTTGAGCCGCTTTGAAGTGTCTGTCTGCCTCAGCGTATTCCCAAAGAACGCGATCAGATTCAGTCCCTCGACTTTCCGGAGTGGCAAGATTGCGCAGGGCCATTCCTACTTGCATGTGGTACACGCCTTTAAGAGCGTGATTATTGATCTTTTTGAATAACGGCGCGTTCTCAGTAAGGATACGCAAAGATTCTTTGAAACGTGAACAGGACCATTCGACAACCGACAGACCAAACAGCGCATTCGCTCGCGTGTATCCTTCGACGGTTAAGTGCTCAAGCGCCTCAGTGAACCAAATCCTCGCTTCCTCTAATGCGCCAGCTCGCCAATAACAGTAGCCCAATTCTGCGCGGACTTCTGCGATCCTCATCGCATCTTGGAACGATTCGTAATAGGTGATGCTCTCAGTAAGTAAATCCCTAGCCCACTCGTTTGAGGCTTTTACCTCGTCTTTGCTGCCGATCCATCCAGTCAAGATTCCGGTGCAAAGTAGAACTTCTGCCGCGACGGTGGGGTGTAAGCCTTCTAGGTCGGGATATTCCCCGACTCCGTTCCATAGCGGGCGCATCACTTCGAGCGCACCCGTGTAATCCGCTTTGTCTTTTAACTCTAGTGCCTTCTGACACTTGAACACTGCCCGCTCGTTCGCGGTCATGTGTGACAGGTTTGTCTTAGATAGGACAAAGCGCATGAGAATTGAGAGCACGGGAATGGGAGGAAAATGCGCCGCAAATAATAGTCTGTCGTGCAATTTCTTTGCAAGAAACTTTCCTGTTTGCTGCTTTTCATGTAAGAACTCTTACATGGCCTCCCAACTCAAAGGAGACAATTTATGAAACGACTGCTCATCGCGCTTACGCTTGCGTGCGTCCTTTCCGGCACTGCACTGGCGGGAGAAATGCCCGGCGTAGGTTCATCGGTAGTGGGCGACGTGCCAACTAACGGCGCAACGTCAACAGGCGAGACTCAAACCCCGCCAGTACCTGGCGAAATGCCGGGCGTTGGCTCTGCGACTTCTAGCACGACTAATACGAATCCGAGCTTAGTAACGACTGTGTTGCTCACAATCATTACTACTCTGATAGGTCGCTAACTGATCCTCATTCACGTTAAGCCTCACCGCTGTTTTTGGGCGGCATAGGAAACGTGTGTCCAGCCTCATATAACATCACTTACATACATTCAGAAACACACCTTTTTCGAGTCAGTATTGCGACGTCTATTTACACGCAGATATAAACGCGGTCCTCCCAATGGTTAGCCCCACACCGCACCCAGAGTGAGTGAGGGGCTGAGGGGCGTTGCCGTGCCTAAGATGAGCAGGGTGCGGTGACGCTCCTTAGCTAAAACTCTCTAACCTCATGGAGCGGACGATGAGACCTCTATTCGCTTTCCGTAAACGTTTATTTCTCAATCCCACTTCGACGGGCCACACGTCACACATCCTTGCCGAAGTCGAATCATCACGCGACGGTGAATACAAGTGGGGTCATTACATGCTCACGATTGCTGATTGTCGTCGCCGGGTTCAACTCGAATTTTTTCTCGGTAGCAAAACAGCGCGGCGAATCAGCTTGAAAAAGATAAATCTCTTAATCGACGTACTCACCCGATTTCGGGATGCGCTGATTAAAGAGTGCGATCTTATTGAGAAGGGAGAAAGCCGTGGGCCAAATTCGCGCACGAAGAAAGCCTAAGCGCCTCGCTGAAAAACTACTCGCAATCCGGTTCAAGCTGGAAGTGAGTCAATCGCAACTGGCAAAGCTATTGGAATTTGATAAGGGCGTCGCACGGATTTCCGAATACGAGCGCGGCAACCGTGAGCCTGACTTACTGACATTGCTGAAATACTCGGAGTTGGCCCGCGTCTCTATTAACGTGTTGGCTGATGACACCCGTGAATTGACCTTTCCTGAAAGCTGGAAAAGACCAAAACAAGTAGTGGATCTTTTAGAGCGGCAGAGGCGCGGCAGAATTCAGAATCGGATCGATCTTTTGCGCCAGCAGTTATCCCGTAGTTTGTGAGCACGCTTATGGCAACCACGAGAGAGAAACTGATCGATTGGTTAGCAGATTTGCCTGATAACACAGAGATCGGAATTGAGGATATTTACTTGGTCGCAATGGTCGGCAACAGGGCTCAAGATTTCTTGGTCGGCGACCTGTCAGACGAAAGCATTGACATCGACCTTGCGACATTCATTGGGCGACGCAGAGATATGATGGAGCGAATGCTTGAGATCCATGAAGCAGGCGCAGGGATCGGCACAACCGAAGGCGTGATGGTTGTCACGTTTGAGGGTTACATACGAGGCGTCCCCGAGTTCTTCACCAACGATGCGACCGAGGCTTTCAGGTTCAAAGACAGGAAACAGGCAGAGGACTTTATAACGGAGTTTTCGGACGCGTTACACAATCCGCAAGTGCTCGATTA
>Ga0111538_10007427_pt1 | contig 14770 bp, 11 predicted proteins | sample SoiMethybrSBSTD1_FD_79669 | JGI IMG/M metagenome (GOLD analysis project Ga0111538, IMG submission 79669) | Bulk soil microbial communities from a Populus tree surrounding site in Tennessee, USA - Soil MetaG P. TD hybrid SBSTD1 (version 2)... | ecosystem: Environmental > Terrestrial > Soil >... | reverse complement strand
TGCAAGCCGAGTTCGAGCGGCTGTGGAAGGTCGAGCGGCCGAAGGTGACGACCGAAGTCATGTGGGCGGCAGCGCAGGGCGATCGCTCGGAAAACGCCGAGTATATCTACGGGAAGAAGCGGCTTCGCGAAATCGACCGCCGGATCCGCTTTTTGACCAAGCGCCTCGACAGCGCCGTCGTGGTGAAACCGGGGGAGGTCGACGAGAGCGTCGTTCGCTTCGGCGCACGCGTCGAAGTCCGAGACGAAAATGGCAAGGTGAGCCGATACCTCCTGGTCGGGCCGGACGAGGCCGATCCCGGGGCGGGAAAGCTGAGCTTTCAGGCGCCCCTCGGGCGAGCGCTCTTGAAGCGCAGGGTGGGAGACGTGGTCACCGTTGTCCGGCCCATGGGTGAAATCGAGATCGAGATCCTGACCATCAGCTACGACGAGGAAGCGTAGGCTGCAGCGCGACCGCGTCCCCCGTTGGTGCGACCGCGTAGTCAGACGTTCAGGGTCGCGGGACGGGTGTGGTCGGGCAAAAGTGATGCTATGTCTGCGCGCCCCGTGCGAAAAGCACACTGATTTCCCCCGAAGGAGGCATTCCCGATGGCCGAGATTCGTTTCGACAACCGCGTCGCGATCGTAACTGGTGCCGGTGGTGGTCTGGGCAGGTCGCACGCGCTCTTGCTCGCGTCGCGCGGCGCCAAGGTCGTGGTCAACGACCTCGGTGGCTCGGTCGACGGTTCGGGAGCGAGCAGCAAAGCGGCCGATAAGGTGGTCGACGAGATCAAGGCGGCGGGCGGCCAGGCCGTGGCCAACTACGACGGCGTCGACACCATGGAGGGCGCGGAGAAGATCGTCGCCACCGCCAAGGACGCGTTCGGCAAGCTCGACATCGTGATCAACAACGCCGGCATCTTGCGCGACGTCTCGTTCGTCAAGATGACGGAAGACGACTGGAACAAGGTGCTCCAGGTGCACCTGAGCGGCAGCATGTTCGTCACCAAGGCCGCGTGGGGCTTGCTCCGCGACAACAACTACGGCCGCGTCGTGTTCACGACCAGCGCCGCGGGCCTGTACGGCAACTTCGGCCAGGCGAACTACAGCGCCGCCAAGCTCGGGACCGTCGGTCTGGCCAAGACGCTCAGCCACGAGGGCGCGAAGTACAACATCAAGTGCAACGTGATCGCGCCGATCGCGAAGAGCCGCATGACCGAGACGATCATGCCGCCGGACGTCCTGAACAAGCTCCTGCCCGAGTACGTCTCGCCGCTCGTGGCATACCTGGCGTCGGAAGGCCTCGAGGAGACGGCGCAGGTCTACGCCGTCGGCGGCGGCTACGTCTCGCGCGTGGCGGTGATGGAAGCCGAGGGGACGTACCTCGACCCGAGCAAGGGCGTCACTATCGAGCAGCTCGCCGAGCGCTGGAAGCAGGTGAACGACATGTCGAAGGCGCGCGCCTTCAACAACGCGATGGAAGCTGCCGGTCAAGCGATGAAAGCCGTAATGGGCGGCTGAGCGGCGAAACCAGGAACCGCCGGGGGCACTTGGCTCCCGGCGGCGTCCAAGCGATCAATTGCAGTAGGCACTGGGCGACCAACTGCAGCCAGGCCGCCGTTGTTCCCCGTCCCACCACTGCCCGCGGCGGCGTCGCTGCCCGAGGTGCCGCCGCTGCCCAGGGTGCCGCCCTCGCCCGAGGTGCCGCCCTCGCCCGAGACACCGCCATTGCCCGAGACAGCGCCGTTGCCCCCGGCCCCGGTTCCCGCGCGGCCGCCCGACCCTTTGCCACCGCTTCCGTTGCTTCCCGAATCTCCGCGGCCGCCGCTTCCCGAGCTTGTGCCGCCCGAGGCGTCCCTTTGCTCGAAGTAATCTTTCGCGGGCGACGAGCAAGCCCATGAGCACACGAGTGCGAGCAAACTCGAAAGCGCGGCTGCTCTGATCGCTGAGTTCCCCATTGCCGCCGCACGTCTTTGAACGAGAGCGCAGATCTCGGAAACTACCGGGGGAACCGCTCGCCCAGCAAGTCCGAGGGCGCGCTCGAGCGCAAGCTCGGAATGAAGCTCTTTTCCGAAGTGCAAGCGGCGAGCGGACTCTCCCTCGAATCGCTTTTGCTTTGCGCGCGCAGCACTGGATCATCAGAGTCGTCTTTCGCGCGATCGAGATTTCCGCCAGCTGGGCGAGCGCTTGACTGCGTCCCGAAAAAGAGTCTGAATCGACGCCATGAGCGGCGGGCCCGGGGTCGCCGGCGGGAGCGAGATCGTGGAGCTCTTGAAGCGTCGGTTTGGTTGGGTGGTCGTAATAGGGATCGCCATCGCCGCGTTCGCGGTGGGAATCCTTTGTGGACGCGACGGCGCGGCTCGCGGGAGCGCTTCCGCGGCTCCCGAGCGCGCGACCCGCGCGGTCTCGGCGCCGGACGAAGGACGCACGCAGGCTGCCGCGCTCGATTCGCGGCTGCGTTTGCTCGAGCAGCGCGCGCTGGCACGGGAGAGCGAAGCGCGATCCGCGCCGCCGGCCAGCGCGGGGCCGCGCGCGCCCGGTGCAACGCCCGAGCGCCGCGCCGCGCAGGCGGCTCGCATGCAAAAGTTCGAGCAGATGCTGGAGCAACGGGTCAGCGGCGAGCCGTCGGATCCGGCATGGTCAGTCGACGTTTCCCGCAGCGTTCAGCAGCACATCGGATCGTTGGGGACGCCGATCGGATTCGAATCAACCCGCTGCAGCGCCGCTTTCTGCGCCGTGACGTTCACGCATCCGGAAGCCGAGGCGCACCAGGCGCTCTTCAACGCGCTGGTCGGTGGCGAGAAACCGGCGCTCGGATTTGGCGGTCCGGCGCTGATCCGCCGTCATCCGAAGGCCGACGGCGGCTACCGCACGACGATTTACCTGGCCAAGGTCGGGGCGCGTTTGCCGAAGATGCCGAACAGCGATGCGGCGAATAGCGACCCCGAAATCCCTGGCGAATAGTCCCACCCGAATTTACCCGAGCAATCAAAGAGGTGCTTTCATGCAAACGAAATCAATCAAGATGCTCTTCGCGCTGAGCGCGGTGAGCGCGCTCTGCCTTTCAGTTGGTGAGGCGACGGCGAATAACCAAGTCTTTTTGCCCGTGAGCATCTGCCAGTATGAAGGGACGGGGTTCAACATCTACGGCAATGCGTACATCTACGGTTCCAACGGCTCCGTGGTCTGCGGCATCGGTCAGGATCAGGCGCTCGATACCAACGACGACGTCCGGGTGTACTTTCACGACGACTCGACCGGCACCCTCTCCTGCTACGGCTACGAGGTCGACGAAGATCACAGTAACATCATCTATTCCGGAAGCAGGTACGGGTGCGCGACGGCCGGCGGCTGCGCGAACAGTCCGGATCCTTCCCCAGGTTACGCCGGCAGCAATTACTTGACGCTCGCGGACATTCGTCATGGTGGCGGAACGTACAGCACGGTGCTGACCTGTGTAGTTCCGGGGGGTGGCATCGGCTCGCCGACACCTTCCGAGATCAAGTCGATCGTACTGACCGAGCAGTGAGGCTCGGTAGCTCGCGACGGCTGCGCCGGATCGAGTAGAATGCGCGCGGATGGACGCGCTCGGGGTCGATGGCGTTCCCAGCGGGGAGCACCGCGAGTGGTTGCTCGACGGATTGGCGCGCGTGATCGGGCTTGCGGGATGGGAGCATTTCGTCAGGGCTCCGGTCCTATTGCCGGACGATCGCCACTTTCCCGACGCGTGGGAACGAGGCCCGCCCGGTGTGAAGATCCTGCTCAGGCGCCTCCTTGCGTACGCTGGTCTTGGCGCTTACCGGGTGAAACTGGAGATCTTTCGCGAGCACAATTCCCTGGAGTTCGATCGACACGGTATTGGCCATGGCGGCCCCGGAGCCGCCGCGTGGTTCGCCGGCATCGCGGACGGCGTGTGCAAGTTCGGCGTGAACGAGCGCGAGCTGGGCGACGTCGAGGAGCTGATCGGAACGCTGGGCCACGAGGTGGCGCACGCGTTTCGATACCATCATGGGCTCGTCGTTCGCGATTCCCACATCGAGGAGCGCTTGACCGACGTAACGACGATCTACCTCGGCTTCGGAGTGTTTTTGCTGAATTCGAGCTTCAGTTTCAAGACCGGTGGCTACTCCGAGAGCGGCGAGCAGTTGCTCTACAAGAAGCAGCAGCGCGGCTATCTGTCGCCACCGGAGCTCGCGCTTCTGCTCGGAGTAGAGCTTCTGGTCAGAAAGGTATCCGAGCGCGAGCTCAAGGCGATCCGTCGCGCGCTTTCGCCCAATCAGGCCGCTCTTCTCGACGAAGCATGGCGCTCGTTCGAGGACTCGGACGCTTTGCGCCGCCAGCTCGGCGTCCCCGAGCGAAGCGAGTGGGGCGACCCGCCGCTGCTGAAAGACCTGGCAATTCCGCTCGAGCCGGACGACGACACCGCGGAGAACGACACGCTGCGGTCGAGCGTCGCGCCGCGCTCCGGGGCGACGCCGCGGCAAGCGCTGCGAATGATCGGAAACCTGAGCGGAGTGGGCGCTGCGCTCGGAGGGGTTCTGCCGTTCGTGCTCGCCGGGTTGCAACTGCTCGAGGGTTGGAAGTTGCTCGTGGCGCCGTTTGCCTGCGGTTTCGCGGGCTGGGTGATCGGCGCGCGCTGGACGCGCGACACCTGCTCGGCGTGCGGCGCCCGCGTCGCGCGCAAAGCCGAGAGCTGCGAAAGTTGCGGTGCGAGCTTGCTCGATGACGTCAGCAGTCGTGAAGAACGGATCGCCGCCGAGGAACGACTGCTCGGAGCCGCGCCGGCGGGAGACGGCGACTCACCGGGGGAAGCGGACTACGGCGAAGACCAGCGCCTGGGGATGAGCATGTACGCCGCCTGGGCGATCGAGCGCGATCTGATCCTGCCAGAGTTTGCCGAAGCTCACACCGAGCTCGTGGTCGCCGTGCGCTGCGGTGAGTTCCCGGCCGACGCGCTGGCATCAGCCTGGCTCGAGAACGACTTGCTCGACGAAACCGGCCAAGCGTTTGGTGCCTGGTACACCGAGGGCAGGGATAGCCGGCTCAATCAGGATTTTCGACGGCTGACGACCGGCATTGCGCTCACGGCCAGCCGTGCGTCGTACCGCCGCATGGCCGACGTGCTCGACGCCCGCATCGCGGAATGGCGGGAGGCGGGCGGAGCTTCAAGCCTTCCCCGCTAAAGGCACGCGTTCGGCACTCCTCCCAAACACCTCCTCCAGGATGTCACGGATCTTCCCAGATTGTAAAGCCTGGTCGGAAACGCGAGATGTATCGCATGCAGCGCACATTCTCGCCGGTGGCCTACGCGATCGACTTCGGTACCAGTAACTCGCTCCTTCTCGGCGTTTCGCCCGAGGGCGTGTCGGAGGGCGTACCGCTCGATCCCGGAGCGCCCGATCCGAGCGTGCTGAAGAGCGTCCTCTTCTTCGCGCCGGGCGCGGGCTGGTCGTTCGGAACCCAGGCGATTGCCGAATACGGCGTGCACGGTGCGCGCGGGCGCTTGCTGCGCTCGATCAAAAAGTACCTTCCGGACGAGAGCTTTCGCGGAACCCGCATCGGCGACAAGCTGGTTTTGCTCGAGGACCTGATTGGCTTCTTCTTGAAGAGCGCCCGCGAGCGAGCCAATCGCCACTTCGACGCGGACGTGAGGCGTGTCGTTCTGGGCCGGCCCGCGCGGTTTTCCCAGTCCGACGCTCGTGATCGTCTGGCGGAGCAGCGCCTGATCGAGGCCGCGCGTCGCGCCGGCTTCGATCACGTGGAAGTGCATCCGGAGCCGCTCGCGGCCGCGCGCGACTTCGTCAAAACGCTGGATCGACCGAAGCTCGTGCTGGTGGCGGATCTCGGCGCCGGCACCTCGGACTTCACGGTGCTGCGCCTGCGGCCCGACGGCTACGACCCTGCCGACGTGCTGGCCGTCGGCGGCGTGTCGGTAGCAGGCGACGCTTTCGACAGCGCGATCATGCGAAACAAGATCGCCGTGCACTTCGGCTCGAAGGTCCGCTACCGCGTGCTCTTCGGCAAGAACCTGCTCGAGATGCCGCGCCCGCTCGTGGAGCTCCTGTGCTCGCCAGCCGACGCCGCGCTGCTCGAGCGCCAGGAAGTCATGCAGTTTTTGCGCGACATCCGCCACGCCGCGCTCGACGACGAGGATCGCGAGCGCATCGATCGCTTGCTGTGCCTGGCGGAAGATCGTCTGGGCTACGCCGTCTTTCGCGCGATCGAGCGTTCCAAGTGCGAGCTCAGTGACCGAGCCGCGGCGCGGTTCGAGTTCCAGTACCCGAGCGTGGAAATCAGCGACGAGCTCGCCCAGCACGAATTCCGCGCGCTGGCCGAGCGCCCGTACGATGCGCTGTTCGAGGCGCTCGATCGCACGCTCGAGCAAGCCTCTGTCATTCCGCGCCAGATCGAAAGCGTCTGCCTCACCGGCGGTACGGCCAAGCTCGAGCTCGTACGTCGCGCCTTCGCCGAGCGCTTCGACCCGGAGCGCATCCAAGCGCACGCCGCTTTCCACTCCGTCGTCGAAGGCCTTGCCGCGCACGCCCGAACCCAGCTCCGAGCGTGACGCGCGGTTAGCGATTTTCTTGGTTGTCGTTTCGGCACGGAAGAGCGAGTGCCGCCGCTTCGGGACCCCCGCCAATCAAACAGCGAGCACGCGTACGCTCGGGAAAAATGCGCGGAGCTTTTCGAGATCCTCGAAGTCGCTCGTGTAGACGATGTCACCCCGCGATGCGGCGGAGGCCATCACGATCGCGTCGACCACCGTCGCCTCCTGCACCTCGGCCAGAGCCTCTCCCGCAAGCTGTGCCAAAGGCTCGGCCAAGAGCTCGATCCGTAATCCGCTCCGGACGTGCTCGCGAGCGTCGCTGCGGCCGCGCCACCACTCGGCGATCACCGCGCTCGGCACGGTGATTGGCACCTTGTGTTTCATCGCCTCGCGATAGACCAGCCAGGCACGGTGTTTCCGGCGCTCGAGCGCGATCAACATGCCGGTGTCGAAGGTCAGTCCCGGCGTCGTCATGCGGCGCGCGTCTTGCGGCTCGATTTCTTGGCCTTGCGAGCGAGCTTCCAGCCCTCTTCCCATTCGGCTCGAATGGCTCGAGACTCTTTTTCCATCGGCTCAGGGCCGCCGTACCAGCGCCACGCCCGCTCGAACGCAGCCTGGCGTTCGCCCTCGAGCGCAAGCTCCGTGATCAGCGCCGACACGTTGCCCTGGTGCCGCTTCGTGGCCAGCGCCTTCAGTCGCCGCTTGGTTTCGCGATCGACCGACACACTGAAGGTCTCGGTGGCTCCGGCGCGGCGCTTACGCTTCATGCTGAGCATTGTAGCACAACTGCAGGCGTGGACGGCGTAGGGTCCCCCGCGGCACACGCAGGCCGCCGGCCGCGATCACGCCGCTTCGTGACGGCGGCCGAGCATGACGCTTGGGGGCAATGAGCCGCGCGCAGCGGAGCGAGCACGGCGAGCCGCGCCGAGGGGTATCGAGTGGCGGCACCCCAGGCGCTGGCGGATTCGTGTAGTCTGTGGTGGGGCTTGGATGTTTCTGATCCTTCCGGTCAGTCACGACAGCATGACGGCGCGCAGGTGGCCGTGGATCACGATTGGGATCATCCTGCTCAATCTCGGCGTTCACCTGGCGCTGCTGGGGAATCGGAGCGAAGAGGAAGTCGAGGGCGCCGCGCGCCGCGCCCTCGAGTTTCACCGAGCGCATCCCAAGCTGAGAGCCGAGCGACCACTCGACGCGCTCGAGCGCACGCTCGGCGTGGAGTCGAGCCCGGGTGAAGACGCCGCCGACGACGAGGAGCCGACGCCCGCCGAAGTCGAGCGAATCGCCAAGCAGCAGGACGAGCTCGACGAGCTGACCCGCGCGTTCGCCACCACGCTCGAAGGCTCTCCCACGTTCCGGTTCGGCTTCGTCCCCGGGAACGTCAGCCTGGTCGGTATCTTCACGCACCAGTTTCTGCACGGCGGGTGGGCGCACCTGATCTTCAACATGTGGTTCCTGTGGCTCGTCGGTTGCTACATGGAGGACGCGTGGGGGCGCTTGCTTTTTCCGGCCTTCTACCTGGTGGCGGGGGCCCTGGGCGCGTTCGCGCATTTCTTGTCGGAGCCGTACAGCGGCGTGCCGCTGATCGGCGCTTCGGGCGCGGTGGCAGGGGTGATGGGGGCGTTTTTGGTCAAGTACCTGCGCACCAACATCCGGTTCTGGTACGTGCTGTGGCTGGTCATCCGGCCGTACATGGGGGCGTTCAGCGCGCCGGCGTACGTGATGTTGCCGCTCTGGCTGGGGAGCCAGGTGTTCTGGGGTTTCCTGGGATCCGGCGACAGCGTGGCGTACTGGGCGCACGTCGGAGGCTTCGTGTTCGGCGTGGCGGCCGCGTTCGCCGTTCGGTTGAGCGGGCACGAGCGGCGGGTCGACGATGCGATCGAGAATCGGAACACGGTCGATCAGGATCCGCAGTTGCTCGCGGCGGCCGCGCAGATCGACCGCGGTGAGATCGACGCGGCGCTGACGGTGCTCGACCGGCTCGCCGCCGAGCAGCCGAGCAAGGTGGAAGTGCACCTCGAGCGGTTGCGGGCGGCCAAGGCCAAGCAGGACTCCGGTCTCGAAGCGCGGGCTTACGCGGACGCGATCCGGGCGTACCTCGTGCCGATGCCCGACACCGCGGCCGAGTTGTTCGACGAGGCGAGTCGCGAGGGACGGGCCGGTGCGGTCCCGCGGGAGATGCAGCTTCGCATCGGTCGTCACCTGGCCTACCGGGGTGAGAAAGGACGCGCGGCGCAGGTCTTCGCCACGCTGTACGCGGAAGGCGGCGTCGACGGTCCGGCACTGCGTGCGCTGATCGCACACGGCGAGCTTTCGCTGAGCGCCGGCGACAACGCCACGGCGGCGAGCCTGTTCGAGGCCGCGGCGCTCGCGCCCCATCCCCACCCCGAGCTCGACGGCTTTCTGGACCAAAAGCTCCGGCAAGCGCGCCAGCGCCGCCCGGCGTGAATCAGACGAAAAAGTCGGGCAAGAGCTGCGCGCCCGGCGTGAGCGAGTACTGATCGAGGTCGGTCACGCCGGCGCTCTTCAGCACCTCGTCGTCGATGCAGAACTGGCCGGTGAATTCGCGGCTCGGCCGGGTCAGGATCACGTGCGCAGCGTCGGCCATGATCTCGGGTTTACGCGAGCGGGTGACCGTGGTGTCGCCGCCGAGCAGGTTCTGGACCGCGGCGGTCGCGATCACGGTCCGCGGCCAGAGCGCGTTGACGGCGATGCCGACGTCCTTGAATTCCTCCGCCATGCCCAGCACGCACAGGCTCATGCCGAACTTGGCGATCGTGTAAGCGACGTGCGGCGCGAACCAGCGCGCTTCGATGTTGAGCGGAGGCGACAGCGTGAGGATGTGCGGATTTTTCGCCTTGGCGAGGTGCGGGTAGCACGACTTCGAGCACAGGAAGGTGCCGCGGGTGTTGATGCCGTGCATCAGGTCCCAGCGCTTCATCTCGGTTTCGGGCGTGCGCGACAGGTTGATCGCGCTCGCGTTGTTGACCAGGATGTCGATGCCGCCGAAGCGCGCGACGGTTTTCGAAACCGCGTCGAGCACCTGGTCCTCGAAACGGATGTCGCACAGGCAAGCCAGGGCCTTGCCGCCCGCGGCTTCGATCTCCTCGCAGGCGCTGTACACCGTGCCGGGCAGCTTGGGGTGCGGCTCGGCGGTTTTTGCTACGACGGCGACGTTCGCGCCGTCCCGCGCGGCTCGCAGCGCGATCGCCTTGCCGATACCGCGGCTCGCACCGGTGATGAACAGTGTCTTTCCCTTGAGGTCGCTCATTGCCGGCGGAAGCTACCACGGCGCGCGAGCCCGGGTTGCATGCACTCGCAGCGTCGACTACGCCCCCGCCATGACAGCTCTTCGTTCCGCGCTCGGCGCGCTGCTCGCGCTTTTCGCCGGCTGCGGCGGCGGGGTCACGACCTATCGCTTGCCCCCCGAGCCCGTTGCCGCGGCGCCCTCGGTGACGACGGCCGCACCGGCCAAGCCGGAGTTCATCAGCCCCGGCGGGATGTGGATTCCGGGCCAGCTCGGCGCAAGCCACGCCGAAACGCTCAAAAAGCTCGGGCTCGAGCTCGATCCGGCCGCGCTCTCGGATCCGATGGCCTACCCGCTCGGCGCGGTGGTCAGCCTGGGCGGCTGCTCGGCGTCCTTCGTGTCGGGCGACGGTCTGGTCGTCACCAATCACCACTGCGTGACGGGCGCGCTTCAGTACAACTCGACGCCCGAAAAGAATCTGCTCGAGAACGGCTTTCTGGCTCGGACCAGGGCCGAAGAGAAGTCGATCGGTCCGACCGGCCGCGTCTACGTGACGCAGGCGTTCAAGGACGTCACGAGTGAGGTCCGGAGGGACATCGAGGCAGCTGCGACCGATCTGGAGCGCTACAAGCTGATCGAGCAGCGCCAGAAGGCGCTGGTCGCGGCCTGCGAGAAGGACCGGCCGAACGTGCGCTGCGAGCTCGCGGCCTACGACGGCGGCGCTCAGTACCTTTTGATCGAGCGCTTGCAGATCAAGGACGTGCGGCTCGTGTACGCGCCTCACGAGGGGGTCGGCAACTTCGGGGGCGAAATCGACAACTGGCGCTGGCCGCGCCACGGCGGGGATTTTTCCTTTTATCGCGCTTACGTGGGCAAGGACGGCAAGCCCGCCGAATTTTCAGCGGACAACGTCGCGTTCAAGCCGCGCCAGCATTTGCGGCTCCCGAGCAAGCCACTGGCCGAGGGTGACCTCGTGTTCGTCGCCGGGTATCCGGGGCGAACCTATCGGTTGCTGACGTTCGCGGAAGTCTCGGAGGCCGTCGACTGGTTTTACCCGCGCCGGATCGAGATGTGCGAGGACTACCTGGGTCTGATCGGCGAGCTCTCGAAGGGCGATCCCGAGCTCAAGATCAAGGCCACGCCGCTCGACCGCGGCCTGAACAACGCGCTCACCTACACCAAGGGCTCGCTGGAAGGCCTGACCAAGGGCGGCGCCGCCGGCACCAAGGAGCGGCTCGAATCCGATCTGAAGGCTTTCATCGCCGCGGACCCGGCGCGCCAGAAGAAGTACGGCGACCTGCTCGGCAAGCTCGACGTGATCTTCGACGAGCGCAAGCAGACGCGCGACGCCGAAGCCGCGCTCGAGGAGGTGACGCGTTACAGCTCGCTGCTCGGCGCGGGAGTGACGATCGCGCGCGTCGCCGAGGAGCGGGCGAAGCCCGACGCCGAGCGCAAGCCGGACTACCAGCAGCGGAACTGGGAGCTGCTCGAGCAGGGCCAGCGCGCGCTCGAAAAGCGCTACTCGCGCACGCTCGACATGGCGCTCCTCGAGCGCGCCTTGAAACGCGCGACGCGCCTGCCGGAAGCGCAGCAGCGCCCGATCCTCGAGCCTTTCGTCGGCAACGCCAAGCCAGACGACAAGGCGCTGCGCCAGGCGGTGGAGCGGCTCTACGCCAAGAGCCTTCTCGAGCGCACCGACGTGCGCGTCAAGCTCTTGCAGACGGCGACGCTCCCGCAGCTTCGCGCGAGCCGCGATCCGATCGTGCGCGCCGCGCTCGCCTTGCTTCCGCTGGTCAAGGCCGCCGAGGACCGCACGGACGCGCGCAACGGCGCGCTGGTGCTGCTAAGGCCGCGCTACATCGCGGCGCTGCGCGAGTTCAGCCCCACGCCGATCGCGTCGGACGCCAACGGCACGCTGCGCGTCACCTACGGTACCGTACGCGGCTACCGACCGACGCCGGAGGCGCCTCGCTACAAGCCGTTCACCACGGTGAGCCAGATCGTCCCGAAGAGCACCGGGACACCGCCGTTCGATACGCCGGAGCCGTTGCTCGCGGTAATCCGCGCGAAAAAGTTCGGGCCCTACGTCGACCCGGTGCTCCGCGAGGTGCCGGTCGATTTCCTCGCCGACTGCGACATCACGGGCGGAAACTCGGGCTCGCCGACCCTCAACGGCCGCGGGGAGCTGATCGGCCTGGCCTTCGACGGCAACTACGAGGCGATGGCGTCGGACTGGCTCTTCATGCCGTCGATCAGCCGCTCCATCCACGTGGACGTCCGTTACATGCTCTGGGTGATGGACGCCGTGGACGGCGCCGACCACCTGCTGAAGGAGATGGGGGTCCAGCCGGCCCTCGACTGACCCTCGGGCCGGGCCCGCGCGCCTGGCCGTGCGTTTGCAGTTGAGCCGGGGCGGCGTGCTATTCTGCCTGGCTGGGTCGGCCAGATGACGAGAACTCGCTTTTTCAGGCTTTTAAGCCGCACGGGCGCTTGCTTGTTGTTCCTCGGTGCCGCGGGGAGCTTGTCCACGAATTGCTCGGTCTACGACACGAGTCTGCTCGTGGACGCCAAGGACGCCAGTGTTCAAGGCCCGTGTGACCCCGCCAAGGTACCGCCGCCGCCGAAAGAGACGAATCTCGGCGGCGGCATCGAGTTCGTGGTCGCGTTCAGCTTGTTCGACTACGGAGACCTCGCCGGACCCGACGGAGGGCGCGCCGACCGGCGGGTCATCGGCTTCGATCTCGACAATCAGTGCAGCACCAAGACGGAAGCGGCGTGCCAGCGCCCGAGCTGGGCTACCGGCGACATCACGGATGGCCCCAACGGCATCGACAATTCGCTGGCGGAGGTGATCCAGAAGACGCAGGACCTGGTGCCGCGCTTCGGGTCGCAGTCGTACACGAAGGCGATCCAGGACGGCCTGACCTCGGTCGTCAACCGGATCTCCGACTACAACGGCCAGGCCGACGACGACTACATCAAGGTCGAGGTCTTCGTGCCCGCGCCGATGGATGCGCTTCCCGGGGCCCCGCGCAAGAAGCCCGTTTGGGATGGCAACGACGTCTGGCCGATCTCCTCCGATTGCGTCGAAGGCAACGACATCAACAGGCCGAAGTACGTGAGCACGATCGGCTACGTGACGAATTACATAGCCGTCGCCAATCTCGACCTGGCGCAGATGCGGATCGCGACCGGGCTCACGGAGACCGTACTTTCGAAGCTCGAGATCAACTTCGTCAAGCCCTTCACCGTCTCGCGGATCGAAAAGGACGAGAACGGCAACTACATGCTGAAGGACGGCATCATCGCCGGGCGCTGGCCGGTCAAGCATTTCCTCAGCCAGCTCGGGCAATTCATCGATCCACTCGCGCTCTCGAAAGAAAACGCCGTGATCCCGCTTTGTCCCCCGCTCACCTATCACGAGGTGTTCAGGGACCAGATCTGCAAGCTGGTCGACGTGATCGCCGACCCCACGAACACGGACGTTCCGGAGTGCGACGCGATCTCGGTCGGCATCGGCTTCGAAGCGCGGGCCGCCAAGATCGGCGACATCTACCAGGTGAAGGATCTCGAGAATCCCTGCCCGGTGGGCTTTCAACCGGGCGACGACAAGTATTTCTGCGGCAAGCCCGTGTTGCGTCTCGATGCCGGAAACGATGCCGGCGGCGGTACCGGCGGTCGTGGCGGCAGCAGCGGCGGCGGCGGCAGGGGCGGGTCGTCGGGCCGGGGCGGCAGCTCCGGATCGGGAGGTTCGAGCGGCACGTCGACCGGCGGCACCGCCGGCACCGGTAGCGGCGGCATGGACGCCGCCACCGACAGCGGCAACGACTGATCGGACGAACTGCTAGTTACCCATCGACGATGAGCGTCGTCGCCGAACTAAGGTTCGGGAAACGCGGCGCGGACGTCGACGCAGTTCGAGCCCTGGATGCGCTTCTGCAAGAAGGTGGCCGCCGTCGGCACCAGCGAAAACTTGTTCTGGTCGGCGAAGTCGACGTCGTCCGGCTCGCAGTTCTTGCCGGCCTCGCTCGCCGGCTCGCTGAGGCGGCAGCCGACGACCCGAGAATCGGCGCGGGTGACCACCGCGTCGCCGCTGATCGCGTCGCAATTGTCGATGGTGCCGAAGAAGGCGCTGATCTGGCGCACCACCAGGTAGATCCGGTCGGCGCGATAAACGATCGTCTCGGCGCCCTGGACGACGATGCGCACCGGAACCTGCGCGTTGCTGGCCGGCACCGAGCCGGTCATGGCGGGTAGACCGTCGCCGTCGTGGTCCCTCAGGAACGGGCCGAAATCGTCATTGGCGGGGAGCTCGCCGAGCTCGGCGTCAGGCACCATGGTCGCGTCCGCACCGAGCATCACCACGCCGAAAGGCGTCTGGCAGAACGCACCCGGGCCGCTCGAGCTGCAGGCGTAAGTCGCCGTGACCGACGGCAACGTGCTCAGGTTCGAGAACGCCGAGGGCGAAAAGTCGAACTTGTACGTCTCGTCGATGATCGAGCTGAAAGCCGGGATGTCGAGGCCGCACGGGGTGATGGTGTCGGTGATGTTGGCGCCGTTCTGCGTGCGCTGGATCTTGGCCCAGCTCGTGAGCGGACCGTTGCCCGCGAGCAAGACTTGCGTGGCCGGCCACTTGACGGTGGCCGCGATCTTGAGCGCCCAGGTCCCGTTCAGGTCGCAGGACTGGGTCGACTTGCAATCCGCGCCGCAGCCCGGGCCGCCCGGGGGCTCGCATTGCTCGCTGCGCCGGATGTCGACCACCCCGTCGCCGCAGCGCGAGTTGACGCACGCGCCGTCGACGCAGACGTTGCTCGCACCGCAAGCGCTGCCGTTGAGCCCCGGCACACCGGCCTGGCATACCTTGCCGCCGACGACCGTGACGCAGGTTTCACCGCCGTTGCAGACGACCTTGTCGTCGCAGCTGGCGGCGGTCGTGCAGTTGAAGCGGCAGTTCGACTTGCAGCCGTCGGTCTCGTCGGTGTTGTTGTCGTCGCATTC
>Ga0111538_10007426_pt1 | contig 14770 bp, 12 predicted proteins | sample SoiMethybrSBSTD1_FD_79669 | JGI IMG/M metagenome (GOLD analysis project Ga0111538, IMG submission 79669) | Bulk soil microbial communities from a Populus tree surrounding site in Tennessee, USA - Soil MetaG P. TD hybrid SBSTD1 (version 2)... | ecosystem: Environmental > Terrestrial > Soil >... | reverse complement strand
GCTGTTGCTCAAGCGGCACGTGACGTAGAAGCAGCAGAAACCAATCCCGATCGCAAGGCTGCGGCTGACAAGGTCGCTGATGCAGCCGAAGCTGCACGCGATCAGGCCGGGTCGACGCCTGCGTCAGTTAACACCGCAGCTCAGAATGCAGTTGCCACCGCGGCGCCCCAAACCAACGCGACAATAGATGCTAATGGTCTGCAGCTTATCGCGGCGTCGCCAGGTGTATGGGGAAACAAGTTGCGTGCGAGAGTAGATCACGACACCGGTAACACGGCTGACACTAAGCTCTTTAACCTGACCATTCGCGACGGCGGGACCGAGGTAGTTGAAACTTTCCGCAACGTATCCATAGATCCGAACGCTGTGCGACCGGTCAACCGGGTTCTGGAAAATGAATCAACTCTAATGCGCGTAAATGGCGCGTTGCCCGCTGCGCGGCCGGGCAAACATGATAATCCCACTCCTGATGTCCCCCTGTGGGCCGACAACAACACCAACGATAAAGTCAGCGGCAATGGTAGTAACGGCATTGGGCTTGCCGACGGCGACTTCAATGGTCCAGGTCTGCAAAATGCAAAACGGGGCCTCTACGCGTTGCGCAAAGCGGATCTTTTCAATCTGCTCTGCATTCCACCCTACAATGCAGAAAACAACGCCGGCTCCCCAGTGATCGCCGAGGCAACCGATTACTGTAAGAAGCGTCGCGCGATGATGATCGTCGATCCTCCCTCCGGCTGGAACGACAAAGACGACCCACAGAGCGCGAGTACCGGACTAGACAATTTCATCACCAACAAGATCAGCAACGCCGCGATCTTCTTCCCACGGCTACGCCAACCAAATCCGCTGAAGGACAACCAGTTGGACGACTTCGCGCCCTGCGGGGCGGTTGCCGGCGTGATGGCCCGCACGGATGCGGATCGTGGCGTCTGGAAAGCGCCCGCCGGAACCGCCGCCAATCTCGTCGGTGTGCCGCAACTCAGCGTGCCTCTGACCGACGCGGAAAACGGCGAACTCAATCCACTGGGCATCAACTGTCTGCGCAACCTGCCTGTTTTCGGCCGTGTGATTTGGGGCTCGCGCACTCTCGAAGGTGACGATCGCCAGGCGTCCGAATGGAAATACATTCCAGTGCGCCGCACGGCACTCTTCATCGAGGAGAGTCTCTATCGCGGTTTGCAATGGGTGGTGTTCGAACCTAACGATGAACCGCTGTGGTCGCAAATCAGACTCAACGTTGGCGCATTCATGCACAACCTGTTTCGCCAGGGTGCGTTTCAGGGGCAAACGCCGAAGGACGCGTACTTTGTGAAGTGCGACAAAGAGACCACGACTCAGAACGACATCAATCTCGGCGTAGTCAACATCGTCGTTGGTTTTGCGCCGCTGAAGCCGGCTGAATTCGTGATCATCAAGCTGCAACAGATGGCGGGTCAGATCCAGACCTAATAGGTCCATTCGGTCCGATACGACCTATCGATCTCAGATTTCAAGGAGCATCCTATGGCACAGTTCACTGTAAACGCTCAACGCTTTGATCCCTACAAGAATTTCAAATTCCGCCTCAAGTGGGATGGTCGTTATGTCGCGGGCATCAGCAAGATGGGCGCACTGAAACGAACCACCGAAGTGGTGAAGCATCGGGAAGGTGGTGATCCAAGCAGCAGCCGAAAGTCGCCAGGACGTACTGAGTATGAGGCCATCATGCTCGAACGCGGCGTCACTCACGACACTGAATTTGAGAAGTGGGCCAACAAGGTCTGGAACTTTGGCGCCGGCCTGGGTAGCGAAGTATCCCTCAAGGACTTCAGGAAAGACATGATCATTGAGGTCTACAACGAAGCCGGACAGTTGGCCCTCTCGTACAAGGTTTATCGCTGCTGGGCCTCGGAGTTTCAGGCACTGCCGGACTTCGACGCAAACGCCAATGCCGTCGCCATCCAACACATCAAGTTGGAGAACGAAGGATGGGAGCGTGACGTTGAGGTCCCCGAACCGTCCGAGCCAACTTTCACCGTTCCCGCAGCCTAACCAGTGGAACCTGGAACGTGAATGCGAGGGCTTACCGCCAAAGAGATATTGGGCGTGTGGGAAGTTGGGCAGCATCAAATGCCGCCTGAACGCGCCCTCACGCTGCTCTCGACATTCTGTCCACAAATACCGCGCGAGGATTTGGAGCGGCTGAGCATCGGTAAACGCGATGCACTGTTGTTGTCGTTCCGTGAACTTCTTTTTGGTTCACAGTTTTCTGGAATGACCAGGTGTCCGCACTGTCGCTCCGCTCTCGAGATCGGCTTCAGTTGTTCCGATGTTCGTACGCCGGTACCGAGCGAGCAGCCGGAAACTTTTTCGGTGAACGTTGCTGAATATGAATTCAACTGTCGCTTGCCCAACAGCACCGATCTACTGGTGGTGATGCATCAGCGAAACGTTGATTCGATCAGCAACGGGTTATTTGAAAGGTGTGTAACGGAGAAACGGTTTCTCGGCACCGACGTTTCGCTGGCGAATGTGCCTGCGGAAGTAACCGAAGCGGTCGCGGCGGAAATCGCGAGACACGATCCACAGGCGGACATTCGTTTCGAGCTGATTTGTCCGGATTGTTCGCATCAGTGGGAGGCGATATTCGACGTCGTCTCGTTCGCCTGGAATGAGCTCTGCTCCTGGGCCACTCGTTTGATACGGCAAGTTCACACGCTCGCGCTCGCCTATGGCTGGCGCGAGCTCGACATACTTTCGATGAGTCCAGTGCGACGGCAAATCTACCTGGAGATGTTGGGTGAATGAACGGCTACTTCAACAACCTCGCATTAAGGAGCATGAACGCCGGCAATCTGGTTGAGCCACGGTTGCCGTCGTTGTTCGAACCACAGCGCGGCGAGTCGGACGCTGACGCCTCTGTTTACGATGCTGCCACTCCTGTTTACTCGGAGCCTCGGCCAGTTTCCGTCGATACGCCACCGACCGAGTCTTCGCGGCCGAAAGTATCAATCGAGGAGCCAACCGCGGCTGAGGAGGTAACTGGACCACAGGCTACTGTTACTACTGCTCGTCCAACCAGGAATCCCGATGAGCCACCAGCGCCGGTTCTACGATCTACGCACGAACAACACACTGCTCCAATCGATGTTGCTGAGCGGCCTACCGGGACTGAATCGCCTACCATGGCTGAACCGCCTACCGTCGCGACTCAGACTCTTCCCAACGATCAGACACAAACGGAAACACCCGTAGCGACGACATCCGCAGTCAAATCCGTTCAACCCGTGGCCCATCAACCGGACAAGACTCTTCCCTCTGTTGTGGTTACCAAGGTCACGCCTGAAACGTTTTCCGCTCCGCAATCAAGGATCGAAGCTGAAGAAGCAACTTCAGCAGTCGAAGACCACGTGTCCATCGTTGAAGAGCGAGAAGTTTTTTTTGAACCGGCACCAATCCTCAAAACACCACCTTTGTTCAAGACGGAAGTTCAGCCTGAAGTCGTCGAACGTCTCATCGAGAGGTCCAGAAACACAGATAAAACGGACTTCCGATCTGTAACGAGATCGATAACGAATTATGCCTGGCGCGAACCAGATCCTGCCGAGCCGGAACCATCAATCAACATCACGATCGGACGCGTGGAAGTGCGTGCGGCGCCGGCAACGAACACGAAACCAACCACGACCAGGCAAGAATCACCGGTCATGCCCCTGGACGAGTACCTGCGAAAACAGCGACGAGGTGGTGAACGATGAGTAACAGCCGCGCCATTGCCGCAGTCACCGCGACGCTTCGCAGTTTGATCGAACGCGGATTCGATCCGGCAAAGGACATCAACGCCGATCCACTGGTCCAGGGCACCTCCGTAACCACCCAACCGCCCGACGAGGCGCGCTCCGCTAATCCTCCACCCGAACGACAACTCAATCTCTACCTCTACCAGGTGATGCCAAATGGTGCGTACAGAAACGCCGACATGCCCGGACAGAGACCCGGTGAGACGGGCCAACCCCCACTGGCACTCAATCTCTATTACCTGCTGACTGCTTATGCCGTCGACGACCAACAGCCTGTGAGTCACCGAATTCTCGGGCGAGCAATGGCGGTCCTCAACGATCACCCTGTGCTCGGCCGCAGAGAAATCGAAACGGCGTTGCCAGACACTGGTCTAAGTGAACAGTTCGAACGCGTGAGACTTTCGCTTCAGCCTCTCCCACTGGAAGACATTTTCAAACTCTGGTCCGGCTTTCAAACTCACTACCGGCTGTCTGCGGCTTACGAAGCGACCGTTGTCCTGATCGATAGCATGCGCCTGCGCAGCGCACCGCTGCCTGTGCTGCAACGCGGTAAAGATGACCAGGGCCCAGCAAGCACCGCCGGTATCAGTCTGCCCATCATTAAGGAAGTGCGTTTGCCACGTGGGCAAAGCAGTGCATCACTCGGCGACGAGTTGCTGATCATTGGCCAGAACCTGGAGGGCGTGGAGTCAGTGCGCTTCACGTTAATCAATCCACGTTCAAACGGGACTCAGCCACTTGTGCTTCTACCTCCCGCTGTAGTGGCAACCAACGACGGAATCAAAGTCACTCTACCTAGCGATGCGGCGGCGGGTGCGGCGTGGGCCGCAGGTTTCTACACGGTCGCCGTTGTTGTTACTCGCGGTCCGCAATCGTGGAGTTCAAACGAGCTTCCCATTTCAATAGCGCCACGCATCTTGAGTGTTGCTCCCGGCAACACCGTTGCCCGCAACGCACAAGGTGATGTGACAATCACCATAACGTGCCGGCCGAACGTCAGACTTGCGAAGGTTGACCACACTCACATGCGTTTCGATCAGCCGGTGGTACTGCTGCTAGGCACCGCACGGCAGGTTGTGCCGCAGGCGCCGCCCGCTCCCCCTCCGAATCCAAACCCGCCACCCGCGAGCACCGATCAGTTGACCTTTGTTTTTCGCATGCAGCCATCTGAAGTGGGTGAGTACCTGATGCGTCTTCGCGTGGACGGCATTGACAGTGTGCCGATCGATCCGTTGTCCGACCTTCCAACGTTTGCGAACGATCAAAAACTCGAGGTGACTTGATGGCTGATCAGGGTGAGTGGCAACAGAAGAACGAGACGTATCTGGCGAAGGCGTTTGTGCAACAGCGTCTTCGTCTGACGCGTTTTGCTCAAACCCATAACGGTGCGGCGACTTCAAGTAGCACCGATGACAATGCCGCCAAACTGGCCACCGAACTCGCCGCCGAACTCGAAGCGTTGGAACGTGAATCACCGCCGCCGGCCATCACCGTTCTGAGCCGTTTGTTCAACTTGTCCCGCTTTGAACGGAACCTGCTGTTGTTGTGCGCCGGAATGGAACTGGACACGCAAGTCGCCTCGCTTTGTGCGCGTGCGCAAAACGATCCGCATCGGCCGTATCCAACATTCGCGTTGGCACTCGCGTTGTTCGACGAACCTGCCTGGGATGTGTTGTCACCGGAGCGACCATTGCGACGGTGGCGCATGCTGGAGATTAATCAACCTGGACACACACCGCTGACTGTGAGTCCATTGCGCGCCGACGAGCGCATCGTCAATTACATAAAAGGACTCAACTATCTCGACGATCGACTGTCGCCACTACTCTTTCCACTGAGTCCCGATGCATTTCACACCTCGTTGCCTGAGTCGCAAAGGGCAGCGGTAGATCTGATCGTTCGCCAACTCAAACGCGAACGGTCGAGTTGGTTTCTTCCGGTCATTCAGTTGGCCGGTGCTGATGTGCAAAGCAAACAACTCATTGCGGCTCACGTCACCGCGGAACTTGGACTGCGGTTGCTGCGTCTTCCCGCGACACTCATGCCATCGCAGGCGCCGGAACTGGAGACGCTGGCACGCCTGATAGAACGCGAGATGGCACTCTGGCCATTTGCCATCTACATCGATCAGCAGGATCTCGAGAAGGCTGCGATGAAGGAAAACGGCACCCAGTCGCTGCAACGTCTGCTGACTCGCAGCAATGGTCTTTTCTTCCTCGACACTCATGACGTCAATCCCGACTTCAATGCACTCGGCCGCAGCATGTTGACACTCGACATCAATCGACCAACTCCAAGCGAGCAACAGCAAGCCTGGGCTCAGGTACTTGGACCAGACGGCGGCGATACACCGGCCCGACTGGCGGGCCAGTTTGATCTGAACGTCTCGACGATTCATCAGATCGCAGAAAACAGTTCAGACAATTCTGCCGAGAATGGTGTCACACGAGGGGAGCACGTCTGGGATGCGTGTTTGGCAAGTACACGTCCGCGTCTGGACATGTTGGCGCAGCACATCAAACCCAAAGCCACGTGGGACGACATTGTTTTGCCTGAAGCCGAACTGAGCTTATTGCGACAGATTGCCGGACAGGTCGGACATCGCCACACGGTCTATGAGGAATGGGGCTTCGCGGCCAAGCGAACACGCGGCTTGAGTATCAACGCACTCTTTGCCGGCGAGAGTGGCACCGGCAAGACGATGGCCGCGGAAGTAATCGCTAACCACTTGCGCCTGAATCTCTATCGCATCGATCTCTCGGCAGTAGTCAGCAAATACATCGGTGAAACGGAAAAGAACCTGCGCCGTCTGTTCGACGCAGCGGAAGACGGCGGCGCAATTCTGTTCTTTGACGAAGCCGATGCACTGTTTGGCAAACGCAGTGAAGTCAAAGACAGTCACGACCGCTATGCCAACATCGAGATCAACTACCTGCTGCAACGCATTGAGTCGTATCGCGGACTGGCAATTCTCGCCACGAATATGAAAAGCGCATTGGATCAGGCTTTCATGCGTCGCATTCGCTTCGTCGTGGAGTTTGCGCCACATGGGCATGCGGAACGCAAAACCATTTGGCAAAAGATCTTTCCGCCACAAACGCGCACCATCGGTCTCGACTACAACCGCCTGGCCAATTTCAATCTTAACGGCGGGAGTATTAACAACGTCGCGATTAACGCCGCGTTTCTCGCTGCCCAGACTGGTTCGGCGGTGACGATGCCGCTAGTCCTCCAGGCGGCCCGCAACGAGTTTCTGAAACTCAAACGGCCATTCAGCAGCGACGACTTTAGCTGGCAGGAAGAGAGGGTGGCCACCGCATGAACATCAACCTGCATATTGAGCGGCTCGTGCTCGAAGGACTGCCGCTGACTCGTGCTCAAGGTCCCCTCGTCCAACGGGCAGTCGAAGTGGAACTAGCGCGTTTGTTTGGGGGATCAGGTGTTGGACCAGCTTTCAGATCGGGTGGAACGATTCCGCGCGCAAATGGAAGCGCTATGCAGTTCGCACACGAGGCGACACCGGGGCAGTTGGGAACCCAGATCGCCCAGTCGGTACACGATGGCCTAAGCAAATGAGCAGTTGGCGCAATGAGTAAACGCTCTACTAAACGTGATCCGAAACGCGGTGCACCCGTTACTCCGGTGGCGAAGCCGGTGCTACAGCGCAAGTGTGCTTGCGGCAATCAGGCGAGTAGTGGTGGCGAATGTGCCGAGTGTCAGAAGAAACATCAGACACTGCAACGCAAAACTCAGGAGCCCGAAAAGACGAGTACACATACCGCGCCGATCCCTCCGATTGTCAATGAAGTGCTGGGCTCATCAGGTCAACCGCTCGACGCAACCACACGCGAGTTCATGGAGCCGCGTTTCGGACACGATTTCAGTCAGGTTCGCGTGCACACTGATGGACGCGCGGGCGAATCGGCGGAAGCAGTGAATGCGCACGCCTACACTGTTGGCCGCGATGTCGTTTTTGCGCCTGGCCAATACCAGCCAGCGACAAACGCAGGCAACGCAGTGTTGGCCCACGAACTGTCGCACGTGGTCCAACAGGATGGCGTTAGCGGTTATCCCGCAAACACGATCAGTAATCCTTCCGACTCCTCAGAACGCGAAGCAGACGCGGCTGCGGGAAAGGTTCTGGAAAATGAACCGGCCGCGGTGAGTCAGCCTCCGAGTGCTGCGCTCCAGACTTTAAGTACTGAAGAAGGCCTCGGCATCGCCGGCGGCATTCTCGGTGGTGCGCCTGTGTTGGGAAGCATTAGCGTGGGCATCGCCGCATTGGCGGGCGCCTTCGACAAAGAAGATTTCTCCGACACGGAGCTGACCACTTATTTAGAACTCCTCAAGACTTCTAAAAAGATTGAGGGCAATCGCAACAGCGACAACAAAGCTCGTGATGTGGTGCGCAAAGGCAAACACAAGGATCGGGATGTGGATATCCGCAAGTTGCTCGTCGAAGAAATGCTCACAGGCGTGGTCGGCGATGACGATGAGGACGCGATTCTAAAGGTTCTGACCGACGCCTCACTTAATGACCGGAGAACGATAGCGACTTACGTGACCTATGAAAAGCTCTACGACAAGTTTGACGGAGAACAGCTCGACGCTCTGTACGCCCTGATGCCTGAGTTCAAGTCACTACATCCGCGCGGAAAAGAGGAGCGATCCAAGCACAAAGTCGAAGACTACATGGAGCGTTGGGAAAAAGAGCACGGCCATACGATGACTGACGATGAAAAACGTACGTTGGGCCGTGGCTGCGTGGGCATTACCGCCCTGAACATGGAGGATTTGAACAATCCCGATCTAACAAATTGTTACAACTCCTTTGCTGAGGTCTGGGCGGCAGCAAAGAAGATGAACGACATACTCCTGGCTGAAAGGCCGGATAGAAAGGCAATCATTTTCTCGAAGCGATTCTGGTCAGGTGGCAAGAAGTACAACGCCGATCCAGCTACGGGCAAGGTGGATTTGAGTGCGCACGAAGATGAACCACGTCCTTCCACTGAGACTTACGACCCGATCAACTTCGATTACGGTCTTTACGATGAAAAAACCGGAAACTGGTGGCATGCAAATCACTGCGATTGGCCCCTGAGTGGAGATCCGGACTGTCGACGTTTCCCCACTCGAATGGAAGTGTATGAAAGCAACCTGAAATCGTACTCGGGAGACCTTTTCGATTTTGACCGGCAGGTGTTTTGCGTCGCAGTGGGTGTGAGATGAAGGAGCTTGTAGCCATGAGTTCGGAGACACCGGATTGGAGCAAATCGTTAGACCAGGAGATAAGCGTCCGCGGCACAGCGCAAAATGCCAAGGCCGGTCCATTGTTAATGATCGGCGCCGAGGATGCGATTTTGATTAGGGGGATGGATCAGTGGGACGCTGAAGTCATTGGCAAAGAAGTTGTAGTTGAGGCCTTCGTGCGTCGCGTGCCCGGCTTTCCGAAGGCCAGTCCTGCAGGCAAACGGACAATGCAAGGCTCAGCCACGGGTCGCGATATCTGGGTGCTGGAACTCACGGATTACAAAATCCTCCAGTAGTCATCAATGGAGTAAATGAAATGAGAACACTTTCCTCAGTCTCATCGACATCGCAATCGATGCCGAACTTTACCTCGGTTCCTCGTGGTCTCCTGCAACGCAGTTGTGCTTGTGGAGCTCACGCAGGAGGCGGTGAATGTTCTAAATGTCGCGAGAAGAAGAACGGTGTCCAACACGGCGAAAAGAGTGAAGCTTCCGCAAAGCCCTCGATTTCTTCATCGGTCAATGATGTATTGAGCACACCGGGTAAACCGCTCGATCCTGCATCGCGAGCATTCATGGAGCCGCGTTTCGGTCACGACTTCAGTCACGTTCGTGTTCATACCGATCCTCGGGCAGCGGAATCTGCAAGAGAAATGAAAGCGAATGCCTACACGGTAGGAGACCATATTGTCTTTGGCTCCAGATACGCACCGGGAACAGCCCGGGGCGACCGATTGATGGCCCATGAACTGACGCACGTTGTCCAGCAGGGCGTCGGCGGTTCAGCCGGCCCACATTTCAGCAAGATTCTGAGCCAACGTTCCGACGCTTCTGAAATCGAGGCTGAAGCCAGCGCCGATCGAATAATGAGCGGAGGGCCAGTGCACGTTACGCAACCCGCCAGCGCGCTGGTGCAGGGCGATCTGGGTATCGGCGAACAAATCGGAATTGGCGCAGCAGTGATCGGCGGTCTTGGATTGTTAGGGCTCGGAATCGCTGCGCTGGCAGGCGCTTTCAGCAGAAATCGCTGGTCAATTTCACAGGCGAATAAGGATGGCACGCCTTATGAAAGTGATGTCACCCTTACTTTCAACCCCGACAAGGACACTATGAACTGTAGTGAGATTGCGTTTGTGCAATCCGTAAAGTTTATGGATGCGGGCACGAGAACATCCGTCGAGACGATTCCTAACCTTCTGAACCGGCGGACGGCCGCTGGTTGGACGTTAGATCGTGTAGATCAGCGGCGTTACGGTTGGTATGGGTACAACAACAACGGTAGACCAAGCGGCACCGTTACCCCAGGCAGTTCCCCAACGCCTTTGCGCTCGGCCTCAATGCAAGATACACCACGCGATAGCACATCGAATGCGATCATGCAGTTTGAAACGTGTGCGATCTGCAGGGCCGGAACAGACGTCAACAAGGTCTACAGTTGCTATCACTGGGGCTTCAGTGTCGACGCCGCTAACCATCTCGAATCGCTGCCTAATTCAGAAGCGGCAGCGCCCAGTGCCGAATTCGCTGAGTCTGTTCGTCAGTGGAATGTTCAGGCAGCGGGTCCCGCGGCAACACGCAACGACCCGAACCAGGCGCCCCTTGGACCGTTCAAATAACCGCGTAGATCAAGGAAGGGGAAATAGACCGTGTCAAATGCAAGTTACAACAACGGAAGCACCATCATTGAATCGCTAATTGCAGAGTCTCGAAGCGGTGCTCCGTTAATGAAGTCAACCATTCTTTCAAGTGTAAAGCCGTCGGAAATGGACGTGAGCAAATTGATTGACACTGTGAACTCGCATCAGGACCACAGCGCTTATCACGTCCTGGGTTTGCTCCGTAGATCGTTTCCTGATGCCTATCGCAATTTACCGGGCGCCGTTAAAGCGCCGGTGTTGTGTGATGCCTTATCTCATCTGACCTTCTTCAACGATTGGGGCTACCTTGCGCCGGACGAGTCGCACGATGGTGAAGCGGCGCTTGCACTACTCGAATTGGGAGAAGCTGCTCTGCCGTGCTTGATTCCACTGTTGGACGAATCAAAAGCAGCGCCTCTTTTTGGTTCGGAACCAGCGACGATGAGCACAGTTTACCAGTATCGAATCAACGACTTTGCTTATCGCTACATCTCGAAGATTTTAGGCCGTGACCCAACTTTCGCTGCCGATCCTCAGGCGCGCGATGCCGAAATCGAGCGGCTGAAGACAGAGTTGCAAAGCAATCAACCGAACAGCCCATGAGCGAACACGCGCCATTACAAACTATGCAAACTCCTGCGCCTCAGCCACAGGCGGTAAACGGCTTCCACCTGCAACGGAAGTGTAGCTGTGGAAGCTACGCCAGTGGTGGAGTCTGCGAGCAGTGCCGCACTAACGGGACAGAACTACAGCGCATTGCAGTCAACAGCGCAAAGCTTTCGAGCCAAGCTGATCTTTTAATGCCCGCAGTGGAGATTTCGTCGCCGGACTCGCCGGCGGAGCGCGAAGCAGACCAGGTCGCAAATCGAATGTCGGCGGGCTGGACCAAGCCTGCTATTCATCAGACCACTACCCCGCTAAGTGTACATCGTAGTCCGACCGGTCGAAGCGGAGTGGGTATTCCAACGAGCGGCGGAATGCCGCTGGCGGCTCCGGCACGCGAGTATTTCGAGGCCGGATTCGGACGCAGCTTTCATGACGTACGTATACACACCGACGACTCCGCAGCGCGTTTAGCTCTCTCGTTTGAGGCCGATGCATTTACGCTCGGTAAAGACATTTACTTTGGCGTCGGCAAGTTTGATACGGAGAGCGGCAAGGGCCGCAATTTGATCGCGCACGAGTTGACGCACACCGTCCAACAGCAAAGCGGCGGCCGGCCGGTGGTTCATCGTCAGCCGCAAACACAACCGCAAGGTGGTTCTACCCAAACGCCAGGAGCCGCTGCAAAACCCCCTGCAAATCCGCCCCCGATCTTAAATATTGAACACGGCTCGCAGCCGCAAGCAACTTTTGATGCCTCACTTGCTCGCGAGAAATGCCTGCTAACGCTGACAAAGAAGCTCCGATTCGAGTTTCTCGATGAGCCGCCCGTAAGCACGTGGGGTGCCGGGTATGGACCATGGCCTGAAGGTAAGGCCGGAGAGTTTCAGCAAAACTTCATCGCCGCCGTTACCGATCGATGGAGTTACAAGTACGCGCTGAAGCCAACGGGCCGTTGTGCCGGCGAAACTTGCCCTGAGTTTAAGGCGGCGGTCCAGGTTGTTCCGGTTTCGTCAGGAGAGCACACAACCGTGCAAGTTGGTTATTTGACCGGCGAACTCGAGCCTCCGGAAATGGGTGTAACGCCGATGGGGGATCGAGCGCGACTGCACAGCGGCGAGTTGAAGCCGCGAAAAGTGGATGACTACACCCAGGTTCAAGCGGAGCATGAATTCGGTCACATGCTTGGCCGGCCCCACGTTAACGCGGCGCATTGTGGTTCGAATGCTAATAATCGGAAGTGTTACGGCGAAACACCCGAGCAGATGGCCAATATTATGGGAAAAGGTTCAAACGTAAGTGAAGCTGATTATGAACCGTTTGCGTATGCGCTCGGACGCTTTAATGGGTGTACCTGGAAAGCAGCGACAGCGGAAGAAGGTCTATCGGGCTTGGAGATTTTTGGCATCGTTGCGGGGAGCCTGGTTGGCGCCGGTCTGATCGGTGTCGGGCTTGCCGCAGCCGCAGGAGCATTTAAGAAAGACTAGAAAGCACACGCGATGAGCGAACACGCTGCTCCCGTACAAATCACCCAGGCGCCAGTGCCGCAGATGCCGGCCAACGAATTTCATCTGCAACGCAAATGTGTCTGCGGAAGTTACGGCACTGGTGGCGGCGAGTGTGACAAATGTCGCAACGGTGGCGCCAAGCTCCAGCGAACAGCCGTAGGCTGCAGAAAACCAGAAACTCTGCCGTCAGTTGTTCACGACGTGTTGGGTTCGCCGGGACATCCGCTTGATGCGAATACACGCGCCTGGATGGAACCACGTTTCGGTTACGACTTCAGCAACGTGCGCGTGCATACCGACACGCAAGCAGCAGAGTCGGCGCAGGCAGTCAATGCGCTCGCCTACACGGTTGGGCGCGATGTGGTGTTCGGCGCCGGGCACTACGCACCGAGATCGGAAAGCGGAAAAAGGTTGTTGGCGCATGAGCTAACGCATGTCGTTCAACAAGAAAGCGTGGGAAGTTCCGCGTCGCAGTTTTTCAAACCGATCAGCGATCCCTCAGACGGTGCCGAGTTGGAAGCAGACGCTACGGCAGCGAGAGTTGTCGCCGGCGAATCCGTAGCCGTGCACCAACAGCCAACCGCGTATTTGCATGGAGCTCTCGAGCCGTGGCAAGCGGGGCTAATTGCCGGGGGCGCCGTCGTTGGCGGGGGATTACTTCTCGGGCTTGGGATATATGGCCTCTACTCACTGATTACTCGTCTATCACCTGAAGAAAAACAACGAAGAATTGCTACAGCAAAAGCCGGCGCAGACTCCTGGGTTGGCACCGCTCTTCGCAAACTGAATGCCTTCGTTGCCAATCCAGCCGACACGGCCAACGCCGATGTAACTGCTGCTCGCACGGCTTTAGATCGACATTTTCACGCGACTGATGCAGCCACGGCTACTAATGTCCGCGACCGAGTGAACGCGATAAATCAGCGGCTGACCAACTGGGCCAGAATGTCCATCGTGATTCACGATGACGATGATCTGCAGTGTAAAAACGCAGGCGCATATGTACCCGGCGGCAATCCTAATCAGGTTGTTTTCTGCCCGAAGTTTTTTGACGGCGGTGCTGTTTGGCAGATCGAAACGATTGTTCATGAACTAGCTCATACGTTAACTGGCGGAGCGCATATCACTGATCGTGGATACGAAAACGATCGCGTCTATCCCGTTCTTAACACTGCTGAGGCCCTGACTAATGCTGAGTCGTTTGGTCTACTGGTCCAGGACCTCGGCGCGTCCGAGCGATCATCTCCCCAGGCACCTCGAGACACCGGCGAGGACTGTCCGGCCGACTGGAAACAGTTGCTCGATGTTGCTATTGCGCGTGGCCAACGATGGAATCGCAACGCACTAACTGCCGTCGCTGATCGTCGTCCCGCCTGGATAACGAGCCTGACGCCTGTATTAACGCGGAACCTGGGAGGCACCACGCCTGCAGTACTCGATACAGCTCGCGGAGTTTATGAAACGGCCGAGGACAAGCTGAATTCAAGTGTCGAGTTCGAATGCGAACCCGAAGGCGGAGGTCGATGCGATACCTCGGGGACTTACTGGTATGGAATCTGGTCTGACTTCCACATCTGCCCATCATGGAAAGCAATTGGAAACGAGGATGATCGGATCGAAGCGCTTCTAACAGGTTTTTATGGTTATGAAGCAGGCGTGAGTGACAACGCACAACGACAAAGGTATGCCCGGCTGGCACGCTGCATCACTCACACAGTTCCTGATTGGCAAACGCCGGGAGCAGCAACGGACCCAGCATGTTAACTGGCTGAAGGAAAAACCACATGAGCGGCTTTCCCAACTCACCGTACATCCTGAAAGGGGGCATCGTCCTGCTCGACCCCACCACTGCGCAGGCGCAACGAATCATCGTGCTGCAATACAACCCCGACACACTCACACGTTCGTTGCAGGTCCAGGCGGTTGCGGAAGGCAGTGACCGTTCCGAGTCTTTACGGTTGAAAGGACCGCCGGTCGAAACGTTCAAAGTC
>Ga0111538_10007425_pt1 | contig 14771 bp, 8 predicted proteins | sample SoiMethybrSBSTD1_FD_79669 | JGI IMG/M metagenome (GOLD analysis project Ga0111538, IMG submission 79669) | Bulk soil microbial communities from a Populus tree surrounding site in Tennessee, USA - Soil MetaG P. TD hybrid SBSTD1 (version 2)... | ecosystem: Environmental > Terrestrial > Soil > Tree... | reverse complement strand
CGGCGAAATGAGTACCGAAGGCGCCGCAGCGGTCGCCGCGCAGATTCCGGTGCCTCGAGGCGAACTGTGTACCGCAGCGCGCCGGTAATGGATGCGCGCGAGGACCTGCAGTGGAGACGAGAGGCACCGGAATCTAAGCAAAGGCGATCCGCTGCCGCGCCAAGGAACGCATCTTTCGCCGAGAGGCACCGGCGGCTCCGATCAGGCGAACTGGCGAATACCGAAGAGACGCGACGCGAAATCAGGCGCGCGGAGAGGAGGGCAAAGGCTCTACGGGAATGGCGTCTTCCCAGGTGCTTCCGGCAGGCGCGCCGTCACCGCCGTGCTCCGTGCGGCGAAGCCACGCATCCAAGACGCGATGATACTGCTCGCGCGGCAGGCGCTCGGATTCCGGACCCAACTCTTGCTCTTCGGGCGCCACGCGGATGCCGCGCTCCTCGAGCCAATGATCCGCTTCCCCGCGCGACACCAACGGGCGCAGCGAATGATCGATCCGTTCGAAACGCTCGTCGATTCCATCCATGCGCTGGATCGCCTCGAAGAAATCGGTTTCCGCGCGCAGCACCGTGCGTGATCCATTCAGCGTAGACCACCACGCGGTTCGCGCCCATCCGCCCACCGCATCGCGCACGTTCGCTGGCATCGTGTTGCCGGAAAGTTGATCCAGCCGCTCGACGATTTCGCGCGCGGTCAGGCCCTCTTCCACTCCGCGCGCCACCGATTCCGGCGTCAGCGAATAGGTCCAGAATCGATCGAGAGATTTGAGGCGCGCAATTTCGCCGAGCCCGCGATGCGCCATGGGCGAGCATTCTTCGGGAACGAGCAGCTCGAAATTGGGCTGCGAGTACACGCGCGGATCCGGCCTGTCCTTCTTGCGCCGGGCGTGCGCCCGCGCACCATGAAGGATCCGCCACGCTTCGGCCGCACCGTCCGTGGCGCGCGCCACCTGCTGGCCCTGCTCATCCGATCCCGTGTACACCAGCCCCAAATCCGCGAGGAGATGCACGCAAGCCGAAACCCACCCGCGATTCGGGCTCTCGGAGGGAACGTCAGCCTGGGGGCGCACGCGCAAAACGTGAAAGGCATTCTTGAGCGAGCGGTAGCGCACCGCCTCCGAAAGTCGATCGAGCGGAACCCACGACGATGCCTTCCAATCGACGAGCGCTTCGAGTGCGACCGGAATGTGCTCGTAGTGATCCTTCAAGTAGGAAAGGAACAAGGAGAGCCGCTCGACTTCGCTGCGCGTAGCCCAATCGGTCCAGTTTTCGCGATGCACGTGCAGGCGCTTGCCGCGCTTTTCAAAGAAGCCCATGCCACGAATCAATTCGACGAGACGCGAGATGCGCCCGCGAATCAAACGAATGGAGCCGTCGCCGGCACTGGATTCGTACAAATACGAATGGAAGAAGTCGGCCATGTTCTGGAGATCGCGCTTCCAGATGCGCTCGTCTTCCGCCATGACGCGCGGAGGATTCTGGTGCACGTAATTCAAGAGCGCGATGACCAAGCCGTGCACCGATTGGCGCAGCGCGGAAGGTCCGAGAACGACGTCGGTATGATGGCGTGGCGGCTGGCCGGAGATCATCGGCGCCAGGAGATCGGAGAGCCCTTCGGGGAGATACGCCGTATCGCTTCCGATCTGGAACACGAGATGGCGGCGGCGCAATCCCCACGCCACCTGCTTCCATTCCTCTTCCGAGAGATGCCCGCGCGAGCCGAGCTCGCGGAAGAGCCACTTGCGCGGCGCGATTCCGCCGGCCAGACGCAAGAGATAGAGGAGCTCGATGTCGTTCGAAGTCAATCCGTGCGCGAGCTTGGCGCGGCCCTCGGGCGATTCGAGGAATTGCACGAGACGCATCACCATCTCGGCGCGCTCATAGCCGCCCGAGCCCAAGTAATCGCGATGAATCGCGAGCAGATGCTCGAAGAGAACTTCTTTCCCGAGAAAATCGACGAGCGACCGCTTCACGCAGCAGTCCAATTCGAAGAAGACGTCAAGGCCTCCTCCGGCGGCGATAGATCGAAAGATTCGGGAGCGTCCACGTCGATCACGTCGTAGTGATAGCCCTGCTCGGTCAAGAAGAGCTGCCGTTTGAGCGCGAACTCTTGCTCCGAGGTGTGCGACGTCACGAGCGAGTAGAAGCGCGTGTCCGCTTCTTTCGGACGAAGGATGCGGCCCAAGCGCTGCGCCTCTTCCTGGCGCGAACCGAACGTGCCGCTCACTTGAATCGCGACGTTCGCATCCGGTAAGTCGACAGCGAAGTTCGCCACCTTGGAGACGACCAAGATGCGAATGTCGCCGGCGCGAAACGCGGCATACAACCGCTCGCGCTCCTGCGACGAAACTTGTCCGGTAATGAGCGGAGCCTGCAAGAGATCGGCGAGCGAGCGCAATTGCGTGAGATAGCCGCCGATGATGAGCACGTGATCGTCGCGATGCGCGTCCAGGATGCGGCGCACGACTTCTTCTTTCACGGGATTTTCCGCGGCGATGCGATACTTGCGGCGCTTTTCCGCGGCGGCGTAGGTGGTGCGCATCGCCTCCGGGAACGGCACGCGAATCTCCGAGCAGCGTGCCTGCGCGATCCAGCCCTTGGACTCGAGGTCCCTCCACGGCACCTCGTAGCACTTCGGACCGATCAAGCTGAACACGTCGCTTTCGCGGCCGTCTTCGCGCACCAGCGTGGCGGTCAAGCCGAGACGGCGGCGGGATTGAATCTCGGACGTCGCGCGGAAAATCGGCGCCGGCAGGACGTGGACCTCGTCATAAATGATGAGTCCCCAATTCTCGCGATGGAAAATGCTCATGTGAGGGAAATCGCCGTCGCGCCGGCGGCGATACACGAGAACCTGATACGTCGCGACGGTGATCGGACGAATGTCCTTCGTGGTGCCGTCGTATTCGCCGACCTGATCTGCGGTCAACGACGTGCGCTCCAAGATCTCGCGCACCCACTGCTTCGCGGCGACGATGTTCGTCACCAAGATGAGCGTCTTGGCGCCCGCTTTGGCGAGCACACCCAGACCCACGATCGTCTTCCCGGCGCCGCACGGAAGCACGACGACTCCCTGTCCACCTTCCGGGCGTCCGCCCTGGAAGAAGGAGTCGATCGATTCGCGCTGGTAGCCGCGGATCTCGAACGGCAGCCCGGAGCGCGTCGTCTCGCGCAGCTCGATGTCCAACGCCTCGCCGTCCTCGTACCCCACGAGGTCGCGCGCCGGATACCCGATCTCGGTCAGCGCGATCTTGATATCGCCGCGGCTGGCCGAGGAGATGCGCCGGCGCAGGTGATCCCCGTTCGATTCCAGGAAGAACTTCGAAATCGCCGGGTTCGAGAAGACGTCGGTGGCCGATCCGTCGTCCCCGACGGTCAGCAGAATCTCCGAGCGATTGGCTCCTGGGATGAGCTCCACCTTCCCAAACCGCCCCATCTGGGTCTCGATCTCCAGGATCAAGTTGTGCGGCAAGGGATAGCGGCTAAACCGTTCCAATCGCGAGAGAACGTCCGTTGCGGTCATCCCGGATGCCGAAGCATTCCAGAGCGAAAACGGGGTGATCCGGTAGGTGTGGACGTGCTCGGGCGCCTTCAAGAGATCGGTGAACGGAAGGACTGCCTGCCGTGCAGCTTCGGCAAGCGCGTGATCGACCTCGAGCAGGAGCGTGTGATCCGATTGGACGACGAGCGGGTTGTCCGTGCGAGCGGTGGCCATGAGCAATCCCGTCCAGAGGGTAGTCCGTGAGTTTTTCCCCCGACTATGGAACTCGGGGATGCTAAAGGCTAAAGGCGTACCGTCGAATAAGTCAAGGAGAGCGAGAGCCCGCGCGGGTTTCCGAAATTCGAGACCGAGATCGATTCGTCGTTTATCTTGACAATGGGATCGAGTCGTATCTCGCCACTCCGCGCCGCGTCCACGTCACCAAATGAACGGCGCCCCACTCGACGGGAATGGAGGATCGTATTGCACGCCGCAGGACCGCGATCTCGATCGGCGATCGTGCGCGTGAAAGTCCCCGACCTCCCTCCCCGAACCAGCGCGAGCATCCCCGCATCGTGCTCGCTGCCGATTCCGCAGGGCATGTGCCCGCCCGGCGCCGGTGTGATCGTGGAGACGGAGGCGGAACGGTTGCTCACCGCCCAGATCAAGCCGCTCGATCGGTGGCCCGATGGAAGCGTGCGTTGGGCTTTGATCGACCTGTTGATGGATGAAGGCGTTTCCGCCGGCGAATCGCTCACGATCTCGATTGCGGATGAAGACGAAGCGAGTGATCGCCAGAGAAGCGACGGCGCGCAAAGCTCGCCGCCGGTGCTGCGAATCGAGGAAGACGCGCGAGGAATCTTGATCGATACCGGCGCGGCGCGATTTCGATGTGCGCCAGGGGCTGCGTTCCCATTCCTCGAAGTGACCGCGGGCGGCGGCGCTCAACTCGATCCGAAGCTCACCCATCTCGAAGCCATCGATGGTGGCGGGAAGAAGTGGCGGGCCAAGTTTCACGAATGCCGCGTGGAACATGCGGGAAGCGTTCGTACGACGGTCCGTTGGATCGGGGCCATGCGCTCGGGGAAACGCCGGCCGCTTCTCGATGTGATCGCCCGCATTCATTTCTACGCCGGACGATCTTCCGTGCGCATGCAGCTGACGGTACGCAATTCGAGACGCGCCGACCATCGCGGCGGGCATTGGGAGTTGGGCGACTCCGGATCGATCATGATCCGCGATCTTTCCCTTCATCTTGCGCACCCCGGCTTCACGGACATCGCTTGGATTGCGGAGCCGGATCGGCCCGTCGCCGGACGATCCTCGGGACCGCTCGAGCTGGATCAGGATTCGAGCGGCGGCGAGCACTGGCAAAGCCGCGTCCACATGAATCGCAATCGAAAAATTCCCATGGCGCTTCGCGGCTATCGCGAGCGCTTGGGGAAGGAGGAGCGCACCGGGCTGCGCGCTGAACCCTGGGTTTCGATCCGCGACAACATCGGTGGCATCGCGATTCGGCCGCGATGGTTTTGGCAGAACTTTCCCAAGTCCATCGACGCCGGCCAAGGGACTCTCATCTTTCGTTTTTTTCCGAAGCGCTTCGCGTCATTGCATGAGATTCAAGGCGGAGAACAAAAGACTCATGAGCTCTGCATTTCATTCGGGAACGAGGCGATTCATCCCGAGCTTGGCCTTCCCGCGGAACCGCTGCGCATCTTTCCTTCGCCCCAGTGGCTCGAGTCGAGTGGAGCCATCCCCTATTTGATTCCGCGCGCCGGCGGTCCGCCGTCGCCCGATGGACGCGAATCTCCGGCAGCGGAGCACCTCCATGACCGGCTCGTCGATTCCGCCATCCAAGGTCCGCATTCATTCGAAATGAAGCGCGAAGCGGTGGACGAATACGGCTGGCGTCACTTCGGAGAAATCTGGGCCGATCACGAATCGAAATTCCACGAACGCCGCGGCGAGTTCATCTCCCACTACAACAATCAATACGATCCGGTGTACGGCGCCTTTCTGCAATTTGCGCGCACCGGCGATGCGCGCTGGTTCCGCATGATGGAAGAGCTGGCGCGCCACGTCATCGACATCGACGTGTATCACACGACCGAGGACAAGGCCGCGTACAACCACGGGCTCTTCTGGCACACGGTGCACTACGTGGATGCCGACTTGGCGACGCACCGCAGCTATCCCAAGCGCGGATCGGCGGGCGGAGGTCCGGACGACGAGCACAACTACACGACCGGGCTCATGCACCTGCACTTCTTGACCGGCGATCCGTTGGCGCGCGAGACCGTGCTCACGAGCGCACAGTGGGTCATCGATGCGGACGACGGCGCGCTCACTGTTTTGCGCTGGATCGATCGCGGCCGAACGGGGTTGGCCACGAAAACGCGTGAGTTCGGCTATCACGGACCGGGGCGCGGCGCCGGAAATTCCTTGAATGCGCTCCTCGACGCGTGGCGATTGACCGGCGACGAGCGCTTTCTCGAGAAGGCGCGCGAGATCATCCGCCGCGTCGTGCATCCTCACGAGAACATCGACGAGCACCGTCTTCTCGATGCGGAGAATCGCTGGTCCTACACCGTTTTTCTACAGGCATTGGGCAAATACTTGGACGTGATGGCAGCGGCCGGCCGCCTCGATCCCGATTACGCCTACGCGCGAGAGAGTCTTCTGGCGTATGCGCGCTGGATGGCGAGCCACGAGCGGCCGACGCTCGATCGCCCGCAAGATGTCGAGCATCCCACGGAAACTTGGGCGGCGCAGGATATTCGCAAGGCGGATGTGTTTCTCTTTGCCGCGCTGCACACCTCGGGAGAAGAGCGCAGCCGCTTCGTCGAGCGAGCGCAATTCTTCTTCCGGCACTCGCTCGAAACGCTGGATACATTTCCGACCAAGACGTATGCGCGGCCGGTGATCCTGCTCATGCACTACGGGATGATGAGCCACTGGTGGGAGAAGCATCCGGAAGAGACCCGCCCGCCGGGTCCGCCGGCCGGCGACATTGCGCGGCCCCTCTCCTTCATTCCGCAGAAGATGCGCGCGATCCCGCGCCTTCGGATGATCGCGGCGGCAGGCGCCGCCCTCTCCTTGGCAATCGCCGCTGGCTTGATCTTGCGCTGGGTGCTGCCCTAGTCCGCCGGCGCGGCTCGCCGCTCCAAGATCCAATTCCGAAACGTGCGCGCGGCTTCCAGCGGATGCTTGCCTTCCTCCACGACCACCTCGGCGCCATCGATGACGCGCAAGCGAAGATCGAGATCGATCGGTCCGCGCGGCTCGGGAATGCGCGCCAGTCGATCGACTTGCTCCTTGGCCTTGCGCACCGCGTTTTCCGTGGAGTCGGCGATTTCTTCGACGAATGCATCGGCCGAAAAGGGACGGCCGGTCATGTCTTGAATCATTTCCAAGAAACCGCGGCTGTTCCCCGGAGCCCAGTAGACGCGGCCGATCTCGGGGCCGATCTGCGGATTGTCCACGATGTAGCCGTACTTCCCGAAGAAATGTTTGCGTGTTTGCGAGACCGCCATCATCGCCAAGACATAGCCGTGGTAGTAGCCGGACGATTCCCACGAAAGCAGATGCGGCACGGAGAGCGTGGGCCGCGGGCAGCCGCCGGGAATCTGCACCAACCGCCGCTCGACGTCGCGAATGATGGAGAGAACGTTCTCGGGCTTGAGCTGGGTATCGTCGGCTTCGTACAGCGCTTTCTCCACGTAGCAAACCGTGAGCATGTGGCGAATGTTCTGCGCTTCATAGGGGTGCGTGAGCCGAATCGTGCGCTCGATGAGATCGAACGGCATGGGCCGCCCTTGCGCATCTCTCGCGTAGCGCGTTTGCCAGTCCGCGTCCTCGAGCAGCCGGTCCATGAACATCGACTGCGTCTCGGCCAGCGCCACCGACGTCGGCGCAAATTCCTGCGAGAAACAGGGCGCATCCATGAGCACGTTCGCGAAGTGCGCGGCGTGCCCGCCCTCGTGAAACAAAGTCTCGGCTGCGCGCTGCCCGCTCCCGACTTGTCCCGGGACGGCATTCGCCGTGAAGTTGATCTCCGCCGGGCTCCATTCCCCGCGCCGGAAGAACGCCGGCCCCGGCCCATGCATGAATCCGTTTTCGTATTTCCCGCGCCGGTCCAGAAGATCCAGCGTGACACGCGCATCGCGATAGCGCACGCCCATCGCCGAAAACGTTCGCGCCCAGCGCTCGACGGAATCCTCGAAGCCGAAGTACGGCTCGCGCTCTTCTTGCACCGAGCCCCAGGTGTGGTAGTTGAGATTCCAAGGCTCCAGTGCATCCTTGCCGAGCCGCCGTTCGAGATCCTGCAGTTCGGCCGCCGCCTTGTCGCGCGTGCGGGTTTCCAAGTCGTCGAGCAAATTGAACAGCGTCGCCTTGTCGAAACCTTCCGCCCACCAAACCTTGTAATCATAGAAATCGAGGAAGCCCAAGCGACGCGCAAAACGGTTGCGGAGCCGGAGCATTTCCGCGAAGCCGTGGTCGAGCGCAAATGTTTCGATGGAGCGAAGCCCATCGAAGGACGCGCGGCGCATCTTCTCACTGGGATTGGAGCGAATGGCATTGCCCAGAAACACGGACGACGCGGCAACGAATGCGCCCGTTTTCGGGTCTTGGTAGCCGAGCTTCAGGGAGCCCCGCGCTTGCTGCAGCTCCGTCTCGCGCTCAATCAAATCCGCGAGAAGCGTTCGAGCTTCGGCGTCTTCCACTTGATTGCGCGAGAACATGAGAATCCAGCCATCCAAGACCACGCGCTGCGCATCGGTGATTCCGCTTTGCGCGCGCCACGCACGCAACTGCTTCAGGAGCGCCGCATCGCCGAGAAAGTTCTTCATCGCCAGCTCGCTGTCGGCGAGCTCGCGATGGCGATCGGTGATGCCCATGCGCGTATCCCAGAACGCCTCTTCTTTGGTGCGATGTAGCGCGAGATAACGATCGCTGAGTTTCTCGAGCTCGGTTTGCAGTTGGGTCACTGGGCACCTCGAATGAAGTGGACACTGCGCGGAGGGGGGATCTGAAAGTTACCATCGGGAAGAAAAAGTTGCGATGGGATCTGTCGCCAATGAATGCAATAAGTGGAACTACTTTACGTCGCGCCACGGTGGCTCTGATCTACTTCTGAAATTATGAACACCGCCCTTGAATTCTATGAACTGTTCTTGAAGCGCCGCCCGGGCAGGTTTATCCTAATGTTTGTTTCCCTGGCAGGGAGATCTCTTCGAGATATACCCCTCCGCTCACCAGAGCATCGTGCGATTGAAGTGATGCGATCCAGATGACGCGCGTCGCGCGAGCGCGAAGGCCTAACGCGAGCCGGCCGCGGCGCTCGTCTCAGTTTCCGGTTGGGCGGACATCGCCGCCATCGTGCGATGTCCCCAACCGGACATGACCGTGTGATTCAGAAGCTTCGCGTACTGCCCCACGGGATTCTTCGCATGCCAGATCACGTGCGAGCCGCTGCGAAACAGCGCGAACGCCACATCGGGGAAATAATCGACGAGCGCATCGGCCGCGACGACGTTCCAAGAATCTCGAAAGTCGTCCACGTTCTGCCCCGGATCGTTGGAGAGTTGATACGGCATGTGCACCATGTCCGGTCCTGAAACGACCACACGATTCAAATACGTCTTGTAGAGGCCGGCGCTCTCCTTCGCCGCGCTGGCATCGGCCGTGCGCCCGGCCTGCTGCAGATTGTCCACGAACTCATCGAGTGCAACGACGAGCAGCGAGATCATCCACGGCTTCGCTTTGTATTCTCCGCTCTGATTGACGTAGTTCTTCGTCTTCGCGTGGCATTCCAGAACCGCTTTGTTCGCAGCCGCGAGCACTCCCGGCGATCCGCTGTGCGCCCAACCGTCGCTCAGGATTCCGATCGCGTTCGCGGGGGCGCGCTCCTCCCCTTGCACGCCGGAGATGCCCGGCATTCCCGGGCCGTTGATCACGCGCCAGCGCGTGTTCTCCAGCACTTCGCAGAACGATTCCAGGAGCAGCGGATCTCCGGTCAGGTAATACCAGGCCAAAAGCCCGCGGCAGGTTTGATGCGCCATGTTCGGCGCGTAACTCGAACGATGCTGATCTCCTTGGCCGGATCCGCCGTGGCGCGTGTGCTGAAATGCGGCGCCCTGCATGAACGGCAGCGGGCCGTCATGCATGTGATAGATGTCGACGTTCGCAAAGTGGCGCGAGCCGGTGACGCCCAGGTACTGCCACGTTTGCGACGTCTCGTGCAAACCCATCGTGCGCACGCGCTGCTTCGCGTAGGCGAGCAGCACTTCGTATTCGTTGTTGTGGGTTTGGAAATCGGTCTCTAGGACGCCGCCGTCCCAGTCGCGCTGGTCTTCGCCGTGATCGCGCGGATTGCGCCAATGCGGGCGATTGCGATTGTCTTTCAAGCCGCGCGCGCCGGCGATGTTGTTCTGCTCGTAATCGCCGAAGCGATCCAAGCTCATCGGCACCATCGGACCGAATGCTCGGCTCGCGCATCCCCAAGCCGCGGGGAATTCCATGATTGCCGGTTCCATGTCCCCTTCGCCCAACACGATCTCCCAACCGTACTGCTCGCCCGGGCGCAGCTCCATCGCTTGCGGCATGAGCTTCATCCCGCCGGCCGTTGCGCTCGCCCCATTCTCTTCCGACCAACGCACACGCACCGCATGCGACGCCGACGTGACCTCGACTTGTTGCAGCGGAAGCGATCCAGGACATCCCAATGTCATGCACGTGGGTTGTCCGTCGTTTTCCGTCGTGGGCGTGGGATTCCAGAGCTCCAGTCGAAGGCGATCCGGCCCGCCATCGGCATACGATTCGAGCCGCGCCTTCCACACGATGCCCATCGCCAACTTTCCGCTGGCCTGCTGGCGCACGGAGAGTGGTGTCTGCCGCTCGACTTTCCACTGCGCCGTGGAAAGATCGACGGCCTGCCCATTCACGGTCAAAACGAGATCATTGGCGTTCAGATGCAGCGGCGCAGCCTGGGGACCTGGTCCCGGTGCACCGGAGGTCAGCATCGTTTGCTTGCTGGCGGCGAGCGCTTCGACCAGAAGCCACTTCACGCTTCCGTCCCACCAACGCGCCAGCACTTCGGTTGCGACCGGCGATCCGTCCGCGAAGCTCACCGGATCTTCAGGACGCAGTGTTCCTTCGGGGAACGGAACACCCTGGCGCACGAAACCCAAGGGTCCGTCGATCGTGATGGGAATGGACCAGGCAGCACCGGTCTTCGGCGCCGCGGCGAGAGTCTTTTTCAGTGCTTCGTCGGCATCGGCGAACGGCCCGGCGTCTTTCCAGGCACGCACGGCGCGCGGCGCGTTTTCCGCCGCTGCAGGATTGCCGAGTGAGATTCCCTTGGCGAGAAAGCCGCCCGCAGCGACCGCCGCAAGAAGCGCAGGGAGAACGACTGCGAGTCGGCGCGGGGTCATCCCACGAGCTCGGGCTTCCGTTCCTCCGCCGTGGTCAGCGCTTCGATCGAGAGCACATCACGCAGATCCGGATGCACCCAGTGTCCGTTCTCACGGACCAACACTCCGTCCATCCAAACCTTTCCGCCGCCGTATTGCTGGGTTTGGATGCAGACGAGATCCCAGTGGATCGCGGATTGATTCCCGTTGGAAGCGTTGTCGTAGCACTGCCCGAGAGCGGTGTGGAACGAGCCGTAGATCTTTTCATCGAACAGCGTGTCTTTGATCGCCGCGTGCAAGTGCGGATTCAATCCGAACGAGAACTCGCCCATGTACGAAGCGCCTTCGTCGGTGGAGAAGATTTCGCGCAGCTTGTCGACGTCGTTGGAGGCCTCGATCTTCACGATCTTCCCCTTCTCGAAGAAGAGCCGCACCCAATCCCAGCTCGTCCCCGAATAGATCGTGCCGGAGTTGTAGGTGATGACGCCGTTCACGGAATCCTTCACCGGCGCGGTGAAGACTTCGCCGTCGGGGATGTTCATGGCGCCGTCGCACTTCACGACCCCGATTCCTTTGATCGAGAACTCGACATCGGTGTCCTTCGCGGTGAGCCGCACGCGATCGGTCTTCTCCATGAGCTCCTTCAAGGGATCCATGGCCCGCGAGAAACGGTCGTAGTCCAGATTGCAAACCTTGTAGTAGAGATCGGCGAATCCTTCGCGGCTCATGCGCGCCTGCTGCGCCATCGAGTACGTGGGATAGCGGAGCACGACCCACTTCGTGTTGGGCACGCGAATCTTCAAGTGCACGCGACTCATGTAGTACTCGCGCTCCCACTTGCGCGCGTCTTCGGAGAGATCGGCCAAGTCGAAAGGATTGTCGGTGCCGTTGACGCGCATGTAGCACTGCATCTCGCGCATCAGGTTCTCGTGAATCTTGCCCCACGAAGCGACTTGATCTTCGCCGGCATCGCGCAGGAAACGGCGCGTCAGCGAATCTTCTCCGAAGAGGACGAAGGGAACGCCACCGGCGCGAGTGATCTCGCTGATGACTTCGCGAAGAAGATCGATCGTGGCCGGGCCGCGGAAGTCCAGAAGCACTCTGTCTTGAGGAGCAACCCTCATCGAATGGCGCACAAGGTTTTGGGCGAGCCTCTGATCCCTCGAGTCGTTCACGGCGCATCTCCTTCATGCGATGTTGGCGGAGCCGGTTCGGGTTTCATCCGAATCGGAGATTGGGGTGAAACATCGTACCCGAAAACCGCCTAAAGGCGAAGGAGCGGTTTGCGACCCGCTTGAATCTGCCGGCGCAGCGAGCGCACCGTTGCATCCAAACGCGGGTCGTGCTCGGCCACCTCCACGAGCGATTCCTGCGCGAGCTCCTTTTCGCCTCCCAATGCGGACGCGTAGCCGTCGAGCAGAAGAACGTAAGCGCGAAGGCCGCCGTCAATGGGGATATCGAACTGCAGAATCTTGCGCAGGCAAATCCGTGCATCGTCTGCCTGCCGGAGCTCGAGATAGCACTTGGCCAGCGCGAGAAGGATTTCGCCGGACGGAGCGTCGCGAGCGAGAGGCTCGAGAAGGAGGATGGCCTCGGCGGGGTGACCGTTGACGAGGTGATCCACAGCAGCCACGTAGGCGGCCGCCTCTTCTGCGGAAAGGACTTTGGACATTGGGACGATCCCCCAAGGGAGGAATTCGGCCCGAGGGATCCGGAGCTTGAGACCCGCCGCCCGGGAGGAGGCTAAAAGCGGAAGATGCCGCCGGCCTGGAAGCCTCCCACGAACATGCTTCCGGCGGGGAATTCGAGGATTTCGTAGACGCCGGAAACCTCGATGCCGAAATTCTCGCCCAGGGCGTAATCCACTCCGGCCTCGCCCAATGCACCCAGCTTCCATTGGCTGAACGGCGCGACACCGGGAGCCGGAGGGGCTCCGTCGACCGAGTCAATCGTCATTTCGGTCTGCGCGTAGAGAACTTCCGCCAGCACATAGGGCCGGTACTTCCAATCTGCGGTGGTCGCGGCGTCGACCCTCGCGCCCAATCCGAAGCGGAAGAATGTCACGTCGCCGATGACGTGCCCGGAACGACGGTCGGGTCGAACGTATCGATCCATCAATTGGGCGACTTGGCCATCCACCGAGCTCGAGTTGTAGGCGAGCGATGCGCATGCGGACACGTGCGAGAAAACATTCATCGCGAAGGTTCCGCGAAGTCCGAAGCTGGGATCCACCTTCTCCAGTTCCGAGCCGGCCACCCACATGTAATTGATGGCGCCGGAAACGAGAAACTTCGAGATCGGCGCCATCGGTGCTGGAGGAGGCGCAGCTGCTGCCGGTGCGACGGCGGCCGGCGGTGGGGCGGTCGGCGTCGTGCCGGGCGGCGGAGTTGTGGAAGGCGCCCCAGTCGGAACGCGCTCCTGGATGGTAGCCGGTGCAGGCGGAGCAGCCGGAGCAGCCTTGGGCGGCGGCGGCACAGCTTGCGGTGTTGTGGCCGGCGGAGATTGCGCGGGCGGAGATTGCGCGGGCGGCTGTTGGGGCGGCGGCGGCTTGGCCGGAGGCGGAGCGGTCGAATCCGCTTGAGCGATTTCGAGCAGAGATGGCGCGGGCGCAGAAGTTGGCGGATCCGCAGCCGGTGTTTCAGCAAAGGCAATGGAGAAGAGAAGCAAAGTCTCCGAAAGAATCATGGAGACGACGAGGTTCGCGAAACCTGCGGCAGAGGGGCGCATCGCCGGGCACCTTAGCATCGGGTTTCCCGACCGACAAGGGACCAGTCCAAACGAAAATCTTGCGCTCCGCGAGCGTTCGAGACACTTGTTTGATCGCTTCGGGGGGACGATTGTGGGAGTGACGATCGCGTGCTACCCTCCGCGGAGAGCGCGATCGGCTCGATTTTCTTGAGGGAGACGCCATGGCGGTTCGCGACCGAACTCTCACCGAGACCGGGCTTTCGCGAGAGAATCTGTTGCGATTCTTCCGCAACATGACCCTCTCCCGCCTTCTCGACGACGAGGAAATCACTCTCAAGCGCAAGAACCTGATCTATTTTCAAATTTCCGGCGCGGGGCACGAGGCCTCACTCACCGCGATTGGCCATGAGCTCCGCGCCGGCTACGACTGGTTCTATCCGTATTATCGCGATCGCGCGCTCTGCTTGATCCTGGGCATGACCCCCACGGAGATGCTCATGAGCGCGGTCGCCGCGATCGACGATCCGAACTCCCACGCCCGGCAGATGCCGAGCCACTGGGGACACAAGACTCTCAACATCGTGAGCCAGTCGAGCCCCACCGGAACGCAGGTGCTGCAGGCCGTCGGCTGCGCCGAAGCGGCGGTGCGCGCCCGCAAGATCCAAGGCTTCGATCCGAAGGGCCGCATCTTTCACGACGATGAGATCACTTACGTATCGTTGGGCGAAGGCACCACGAGCCAGGGCGAATTCTGGGAAGGCCTCAACACGGCCTGCGTGTTGAAGCTTCCGGTGCTCTTTCACATCGAGGACAACGGCTACGCGATCTCCGTTCCCGTCGAGCAGCAAACTCCGGGAGGAAGCATTTCTCGATTGGTGTCGTCCTTCCCCGGACTGAAGGTCATCGCCTGCGACGGAACCGATCCCATCGCCAGCCATGCCGCCGCCAAGGAAGCCGCCGAGTATTGCCGCGCGCGCAAGGGGCCCGCACTCATTCATGCGATCGTCACGCGCCCGTACTCGCACTCGCTCTCCGACGATCACCGCGCCTATCGCTCAAAGAAGGAGCTCGAAGAAGAAGACGCGCGCGATTGCTTGAAGACGTTTGCGCGCACGTTGATGGAGCGCGGCGTCGCCGATGCGAAAGAGCTGGAGGAGATTCGTTCGTCGGCGGTGCAGGAAGTGCGCGAAGCAT
>Ga0111538_10007423_pt1 | contig 14782 bp, 18 predicted proteins | sample SoiMethybrSBSTD1_FD_79669 | JGI IMG/M metagenome (GOLD analysis project Ga0111538, IMG submission 79669) | Bulk soil microbial communities from a Populus tree surrounding site in Tennessee, USA - Soil MetaG P. TD hybrid SBSTD1 (version 2)... | ecosystem: Environmental > Terrestrial > Soil >... | reverse complement strand
CTGTCCCTGCGCGGGGACGTTGAGCTTGAGAGCGGTCGACATGGAGGAGGCTCCGTAGGACGGGAGGCGGTAAATTTCGGGGCCGGAATCCTAGCAGAGGGAAGCGGTTAGCGGTTAGCCAACCGCTAACCGCTTCTTTACCTACAAAAAGCCCACCGTCGCTGTCACGCCATCGGGGCCGTTCTCGAGGCTGATATTCCAGCCGTAGCGCTCGCATATCCGGCGTACCAGGTACAGGCCCATGCCGTGGCCGCCGGGATGCGTGGTAAAGCGGCGCGCCGCCGTCGACAGGCTCGCCGTCGGCAAAGTCCCGGCGTTGGTCACGACCAGCTCGTGGCCGTGCGAGCGGCAGAGGACGTCGCCGCCGGTGCCGTGCTGGACGGCATTGCGCACGAGGTTGCCGATGGTCATCGCGACCATGCTTTCGGGCGCAGCGACGCGCAGGCTCGTCTCGCCTTCGATCTCCAGCAGGATGCGCTTGCCCGGCGACACGCTGCGCTGATCGTCCACGATGCGCGCCAGCACTGCGTTCACGTCGCAGGTCGTGTCCGCGGCGGCCTGTTGCTCGCGCGACAGAGCAAGCAACGCGTCGGTGAACTCCGTCATCTCGCGCACGGCGCGCTGGATGCGCGCGAGCGCTTTGCCGGCGCCCGGCCGATCGGCCGCCGACGTTTCCAACAGCTCGACCGCGCCGCGCATCACGGCGAGCGGCGTGCGCAACTCGTGACTCGCCGTAGCAGTGAACGATTGCTCGCGCTCGACGAATCCATCGAGGCGCTCCATGAACATGTCGACCGAGCGTGCGATCGGCTCGAGCTCGTTGCCCGCGAATTGCGCGCCGATGCGCACGTGACGCTCGCCGGGATCGATCTGCGTCAGGCGCTCGGCGAGGGCAGTGACCGGTTCGACGAGCCGCCGCGAGATTGCCGCCGCAGCGAGCGCCGCGACGACGACGATTGCGATCACGCCGATCGCCAGCACCAGCAGCGCGATCGCATCCTGCGTCGCGTACGTCGTCACGTCGTACGTGATGTACAAGCGGCCGAAATCGCCGTCCCGCACCAGCACGTCGAGCAGGCGGCCGCCGGAGCGCACGCGATGCATCTCCCCGGGTTTCAGCATCGCAATGTGCCGCGGCAGCTCGGCGAGATCGCTGGACCGGTAGATGCTGAGACGCGCGGACCGCAGCGGCTCGGCGCCGCGATCGACGCGCATGCGCTGCTCGAAGTGCGTGAGCTCTTCGGACAGCAGATCGAGTGTGATGTTGCGCTTGAGCTGTTCGTCGGCGAGGTACGCCCAGGCGCTGAGCACGAGCCCGGCGCTCGCCACGAGCGCGATCATCGTGCCCGCGATGCGCGCGCGCAGGCTGAGGCGCGAGAACCAGTCGTTCAGCCTACGAACGAACCGGGTCTGCCGAAAGTCGATAGCCGGTGCCATGGATCGTGTGCAGGAGCTTGACCGGGAAGTTCTTGTCGATTGCTGTGCGCAGCGCGTGCATGTGCGCTCGCAGGAAGTCGCCCTGCGGCGGCGAGTCGCCCCAGAGCTCGCGTTCGAGCTCCTGGCGCGTCACCACGCGATGCGAGTTCTGCAGCAGCACGATGAGGAGCCGGCGCGTCGTCGGATTCAGCTTGAGGCGCTCACCGCCGCGCTCGGCTTCGAGCGTGTCGAGATCGAAGCGCAGATCGCCGACGCTGAGGATGCGCGGCGTCTCCGGCAGGCGCGTCCGGCGCACCAGCGCCTTGAGCCGCGCGTCGAGCTCCGCGAGCGAGAACGGCTTGACCAGGTAATCGTCGGCGCCGGCCTCGAAGCCTTCGATCTTGTCGGCCAGCAGGTCCTTGGCCGTCAGCATCAGCACCGGCACCTGGGTCCGGCCGGCGTGGCGCAGTTGCCGGCACAGCGACAAGCCGTCGAGTCCGGGCAGCAGCAGGTCCAGGACAATGGCGTCGAACGGGTCGGCGAGCGCGCGCTGCAGCCCCATGGCGCCGTCCACGACGTGCTCGACGGCGTCGCCCCGTCCCTCGAAGAACTCGGTGATGTTGGCCGCGATGTCGGCGTGGTCTTCGATCAGCAACAGATTCATGACAGGCGGTCGGCGTGTAATGGGGCTGTCAAATTATCCACCGGTTATGTGATCTAGCTCGCAAATTCTGCTCCAAGTCACTGAATCACAGAAGTGTCGTACGTTCGTCAACCCGCTGCAGCGTGCTGCCCGAATAGTACGCGCACGGGAGCAAACGTCATGAACGGCGTACGTACCGCAGAGCTGTTTCGGCGCGTGGATGCAATCGAGCATGCATGGTGCCTGCGACTCAACCGTGGCTGCAGCCAGCCGGCGGTCCGCGACATTTTCGCCGCGATCAGCAAGCTCGGCGACGGTGCTTTCTGGTACGGGCTCATCTTCCTGCTGCCGGCCGTTTACGGGGAGGCCGCGTACTACCCGGCAGTGCGCATGGCAATCGTCGGCGTGGTCGGCGTCGCCCTCTACAAGTATCTCAAGTCGCGGCTGGTGCGCGAGCGGCCCTACATCTCGCTCGCCGGGATCACGCCGGGCACGCGCGCTCTCGACCGCTACAGTTTTCCTTCGGGCCACACCCTGCATGCGGTGAGCTTCACGACGCTCGCCGTCACGAGCTTCCCGGAGCTTGCCTGGCTGCTCGTGCCGTTCGCCGCGCTGATCGCGGCCTCGCGCGTGGTGCTGGGCCTGCACTATCCGAGCGACGTCGCGGCCGGCGCCATCATCGGCGCCGCGCTCGCAGTTCTCAGCATGCTGCTGATGCCGTAGATTCCCTGCCACGGACGGCGGGGGACTGTATGGCCAGCTTCGGCGTAGAAGTCGATCACGTCTTCGTGAGCGCGTCGGTCGGCGCGCCGGAAGCCCAGCGGCTCATCGATCTCGGTCTGATCGAAGGCAGCTCCCTTCGCCACCCCGGGCAGGGCACGGCCAACCGGCGCTTTTTTTTCGCGAACGCGATGCTCGAGCTGGCCTGGGTCGAGAACGAGGCCGAAGCGCGCAGCGAGGACGAGCCGGCGCGCCGACTGCATTTCTGGGAACGTTGGTCGGGTCGCGACGGTACTGCGTGTCCGTTCGGCGTGTGTCTGCGCCCGCGCGAGGGACAATCGGACGTCGCGCCGTTTCCTTCGTGGGAATATCGCCCGGCGTACTCGCCGGTCGGATTGCCCATCGCGAACAATTCGACCGTGGATTCTGAGCCGCTGGTGTTCTACATCCCGATGCATCGGCGCTGGGACGCGGCACCCCCGGATCAGCGACAACCGTTCGCACACACATTGCCGATTCGCGAGCTCACGGCCGTGCGGATTTTCGCGCCCGGTGCGACGACGCCTTCCGCTGCGATGCTGGCGGCGCTGGAGAGCGGCGCGTTCTCGTTCGAACCCGGCGCGCGAGCGTTGCTCGAGCTCGGTTTCGACGGCGAGCGACGAGGTCAGCGCGCCGATTTGCGTCCGGCTCTGCCGCTGGTCCTGCTCTGGTAGCCAGCGAGAGTCACGCCTTTTGACGGCGTTGTCGAAAGGGCCTTGGCCGCTTTCGACCAGACGAATAAGCTCGGCTCATGCCCGAGAAAAGCTCCCGGCCGCCGGACGGCCTGCCGACGTATCGCGTTCTCACCGGTCCTGACGACGCAGCGTTCTGCCATCGCGTAAGCGAGGCGCTCGCGCTGGGTTACAAGCTGTACGGCTCACCCGCGCTCACCTACAACGGCGAGCAGGTGATCGTCGCGCAGGCGCTGGTCTGGGCGAAGACGAGCATCCCATGATCGCGCGACATTGGCGCGGGCTCGTCAAGCGCGATCGCGCCGCTGCGTATGTCGAGCACCTGCAATCCGAGACGCTACCGCAGCTCGTGCAGCTAGCGGGCTTCCACGACGCCAAGGTCTTGCGGCGGGACTTGCCCGAGGGCGTGGAATTCCTGGTGGTGACGATCTGGGACTCGCTCGACTCGATCCGCGCCTTCGCCGGCAACGACATCGAGAGCGCTGTCGTGCCGCCCAAAGCGCGCGACATGATGATCGAGTACGACCGCAAGGCGCGGCACTACGAAGTCATAGACTAGACTTCCTCTCTAAGACGCCCGACGCAGGAGCGCCAGCTCATGTTCGGCGGCGGCGTGCCACAGGTGGATCAGCGCGTAGCCGCGCCACGGGCGCCACGCTTCCATCCGCGCGTCGAGCTCGCGCGCCGTCAACGGTTTGCGCTGGCTGCCCGCCATTCGCCGCACGATCAAGTCGCCGCGCGGGAACGCGTCGGGTTCGCCGAGTGCGCACAGAGCGAGGTATTGCGCGGCAGCGGCGTCGAAGCCGGGCAGCGAGGTGAGCGCGGCAAGGATTTCCTCGACAGGCGCGCTAAAGTCGACTTTGCCTTCGTGAGTTGCTGACGCAAGCGCGTGAAGCGCCGTGACGCGACCTGCTGCCAGGCCGAGCCCGCTGAGGTCCGTCGTCGCAAGGGCTTCCGGCGTCGGAAAGAAATGGGTCAGTCCTTCCACTGCTTCTGAAATCGGCTCGCCCGCACGCGCGACCAGTCGTCCGGCTAGTGCGCGCGCGGCCGCCACTTCGACGTGCTCGCCCAAGAGAGCACGGACTGCACACTCGAATGCGTCCCAGGCGCCCGGAATGCGCAGCCCTGGGCGTCGTTTGACGAGCGGCGTCAGCAGCTCGTCTGCCTTGAATGCCACAGCGATGCGTGCGGGGTCGGCAGCGAGATCGAACATTCGCCGCGCAGTGCTGGAAATCTGAAAAAGCATCGTCGGGGCCGCGCCGCGCACGCGCAGCTCGAGAGCATCGTCGTGCTCCAGCGCGCGGACGCGCACGAGCGCCTGATCTGCGCCTGTCTTCACCGTACGCGCGTAACCGCGCTCATCGACGCGCTCGACGCCTGGCACGGCGCGAGCGGCGAGGAAGTCGCGCACTTGCGGCCAGTCATACGGCGGTCGGAACGCCAGCTTCAGCGCGACTTCGTCCGCATCGGCCGCGGCAATACCGCCGCGACGCTGTCGCCGGATGTCGCGCGGCGCGCGGTTATAGGTCTGCTGGAATGTGTAGTTGAAGCGGCGCAGGCTGCCGAATCCCGAAGCGAGCGCAATCTGCGTGATCGGCAGATCGGTTTCGTCCAACAGCCGCTTTGCGAAGTGCAGGCGGCGTGTCTGCGCGACCGCGATCGGCGACGCGCCGACGTGCTTGGTGAACAGCCGATGCAAATGGCGCGGGCCGATGCCGATGCGCGCTGCGAGCTCGTCCACCGAGATTTCGTCGAGCGCGCCTTCCTGGATCAGTCGCAGCGCCCGCCGTACCACCGCGGATGTGCCGAGCCACCCAGGTGTGCCGGGCGCAGCTTCAGGTCGGCAGCGCAGACAGGGGCGGAAGCCGGCCTCCGCCGCCGCGGCTGCCGTCGCGTAGTAGCGCACGTTCGTGTTCTTCGACGTCGGCGAGGGGCAGATCGGCCGGCAGTAGATGCCGGTAGACGTGACTGCGATGAAGAAGCGCCCGTCGAAGCGCGCGTCGCGGCTGAGGCGGGCCCGATCGAGCGCGCTGCGGTCGAGGCCGAGGATCTCTTCCATACAGCCACCATACCTGCCAGTGCTGCCGCCGACTAGCCGTTTTCGGCTGTAGCCGCCGTACGCCGGTCGGCCCGTTATCATCGCGCGACCTGCCAGGAGATTCGTATGGTGCCGTTGCGCCGGTTGCTTTGGATGCTGCTCTTCGTCGCGGCTTCGGGTGTGGCGCAGGCGGCAGAGCCGTCCGCTGCAGAAACCGAGCTGCGCAAGATCACGCAGGAGATGCTCGACGCCATCGCACCTGGCAACGACGAGGTGTGGCGCCGTTATCTGCACGAGCGCGTGATTCTCGTCGACGAGAACGGCACGGTGCGCACCAAGGCGGAAATGCTCAAGGAGTTTTCGCCGCTGCCGCCGGGTCTCGTCGGCAACCTCGAACTCGCCACGTTCAAGATCGAAACGTATGGCGACGTTGCCGTGCTTGCGTACGAGGCGCAGGAGCATCTCGACTATCACGGGCAGATCCTGCAGAGCCGCTATCGCATCAACGACACGTGGCTGAAGACGGGCCAGACGTGGCAGCTGCTCGCCGAGCAGGTCGCTGCCGTGCTGAAGGATCCGCCGTCGATCAAGCTCACGCAGCAGCAGCTCTGCGAGTACAACGGTTCGTACGCGATGACCGCGGAAATCGTTACGAAGCTCACGTGCACCCAGGACGGCTTCACGGCGGAGCGGACCGGTCGGCCGTCGACGCAATATCTCGCCGAAGTGCCGGATGTCTTCTTCGCCGCCGGGCAGCCGCGCACGCGCCGCATCTTTCTGCGCGACTCGCAGGGCAAGGTCGTCGGCTTCGTCGACCGGCGCGAGGGTGAGGACATCCGCTGGACGCGCAAGTCCTAGTGGCAGCGCGCACGAAGTGGCTGGTTGCAGTGCTGATCGCCTTGCTCGCGTCCGGCAGCTGGTCCGCGGAGCCCGACGCCGCCGCGAGCGCCGAGATCGCGCACTTGCTGAAATACCTCGAAACGTCCGGCTGCCAGTTTCAGCGCAACGGCTCGTGGTATCCGCCGGCGCGTGCCGCTGATCATCTGCACCAGAAATACGAGTACCTGCTGAAGAAGGGGCTGGTCACGAGCGCCGAGACTTTCATCGAGCGCGCGGCGACCGAGAGCAGCGCGAGCGGCAAACTGTACTCGGTGAAATGCGGCGACGCTGCGGCCGTGCCGTGCGCTGACTGGCTGCGCGCTGAGCTGCAAAGATTCAGGGCCAAAAAAGAGAACTAACCGATGTCGATCTCTCGCAAGACACTGTGTGTCGTTTACGGCTTGATCGCGTTGCTCGCGCTCGTGGGGACGTGGGGCAACAACGTCGCGTATCTGTCGCTGGGCTTTGTGGGTGCGAACATGGCGTTCTGGCAGGAGACGCTGGTCAATCCCGCCAGCCGCTCCATCACCGTGGACCTGTTCTTTCTCGGCCTCGCGGTGTTCGTGTGGATGGTGCTGGAAGCTCGCCGCCTCGGCATGCGCGGCGTCTGGCTCTATCTGCTGTTCGGAATGCTCGTGGCAATCAGCGTGACCGTGCCGATCTTCCTCATCAATCGCGAACGCGTGTTGTCGCAACGCGAGCCGTCGAGCACGGCCGGCACGCTGGGTGTGTTCGACATAGCAGGTCTGGCAGCGGTGACCGTGGCGATCATCGCCTACACGGTCGTGACCCTGCTCTAGAAAACTAGTACTTCGCGTAGCTCTTTTCTTCGACGATCTTCGAGCCGAGCCGCGTGTTGATGTCGCGCTTGACCGCGGCGCGCTCGTCGTTCGTGACGTAGACCGCACGCGCCAGCTCGATGAACTCCTGGTCGAACTTGCGGGCGCGCTCCTTGTCGCGGATGTCGTCTTCGATGTCCCACAGCTTCTCGTTGATTGCGCGCAGTGCGGCCCATTGCGACGAGATGTCGTGCGACGCATAGGCCGACGTGCGCCACGTGTCCTGCAGCAGCGCCAGCTCGGTGCGCACATTGGCCAGTTTCGCCGCATCGGTCATGCGGGCGGACTTGATCTCCAGGATCGTGATCTTGTCAACCAGCTCGCCGGGCGAGATCGGGACCTTGATTTCTGCAGTCATGCGATGTTCCTCACGCGCGGCCCCAGTAGCGGATGCGCCGCCGGATCTTCAGTTTGCGCCACCAGTTGCGGGGCTTGGGACGCGGGTTGCGCGCGCCAGCGGCGATGAACTGATCGACCGCGTCGAGCACGCGCTCGCTGGAGCGACCGTCGCGATACGGATGGATCGAGTCCGCGTACTCGCGCACCGCGCTCATCAGGTCCGGCGGCCGGGCCAGCGCGCGCTCGATCGAAGGCAGCAGCAGCTCGGGCTTGTCGATGTCGATCAATTGCGGTCCGGGACGCCGGTTCTTGAACGTCACGACCGGCTTGTAGGTCAGCAGGAATTCGTTCAGCGCAGAGGACGTGTCCGAGATCATCATGTCGACCTGCGGGAACAGGTCGAGGATGTTGTCCTCGGTGGCGAAGCGCAGATGCTCGCCTTCGAGCGCGCGATACTTGTCCACGGTCTCGCGCTCCGACTTCGGATGCAGCGTGACGATCCAGCTCCAGCGTCCCGTGGCCGACAAGTCGCGGATCGTCTCGTAGAGGACCGGCGCGGCGCTCCACGACGGCGAGAACGTCGAGTGATAAAGGATCACGGGCTTTTCGCGCACCGGCGGCGGTCCACCTGCGCCGTGCGCGCGCATGAACGGATCCAGCTTCGGCCAGCCCGTTTCATGCACGGCGAAGTGCCCGAGCTCGCGCGCCTTCGCTTCGAACGCGCGCGTGTCGCGCGGCCCGGTCGTGCAATACAGATCGAAGAAGCCGCGAACGTAGATGTGGCGCGGCTTGCCTGCGTCGAAGCCATGGAAGACTTCGGTCTTCACGCCCGGGAAAAAATGCGGCACGGCGTTGCTGGACGTGAGCACTGTGATCGGGGCGAAGTCACGCACCGCATCGGTCGAGGGCAGCAGCGTCTCATCCGGCTGCAGCTCTCCGCCGCCCGGCCCGTCGAAAAACCACGCTGCCTGGTGACCGCGCTCGCGAATTGCCGCTTGCAACGGACGCAGGATCGCCATCGCGTAGCGTTCCGAGCCGTACAGCAGGTAGTGCTTCGCAGTCATCACGGATCCAGTCCATAGCCGCGCAGCAGTTCGGCTGCCGCGTCGCGCGATTCTGGGTTGCGCTTCATTTCGTAGTAACGCATGCGCTTGTAGACAGCATATGACGCCGCGACCTGCGAGACGACGTAGCCGCGCCAGCCATCGAGGAACGCGAGCCGCAGCACGTAGTCCTTGAGGAACGCCGAGACATGCACGAACGGCGTGAGCCACATCTGCGCCGGCTTGCCGCGGTCGAGCCAGTCACGCGCCTTGAGCTCCGCGTAGCGCAGCGTCTTCAGGTGCTTGTGGACCAGCGTCGGGTTGTTGAGGTGGATGAACGGCTGCGCGAACGTTTCGGTCGGCCCGTCGAAGCGCAGCGACTCGTGCACGCGCACGTCGGTCCAGCGGGCCCGGCCGCGATGATAGAGCCGGCCGAGCCGCTCGCCCATCATCGGTCGATACCAGCGCATCGGCGCGCCCATGTACCAGGTCTGGCGGCGCAGGATTGCGCCCGCGCATTGCGATTGCATGAGCTGCGGCAGTCGGCGCTGCATTTCCTCGATGAGCTCGGGCGATAGAGCTTCGTCGGCATCCAGCGCGAGGATCCAGTCGTGGCTCGCCTGCGTGCTGCCGAAGTTGCGCTGCGGTCCGAACCCGAGCCAGTCCTGATGCACGACGCGCGCACCGTGACGAGCGGCCACCTGCTGCGTGCCGTCGGTGCTGCCGGCATCGATCACCAGTTTCTCGGCGGCGAACGGCACGCTGTCGAGGCAGCGCCCGATGATCGGCGCCTCATTGCGGGCAATTACGAGCAGGGTGATGGGCAGCGAGGCCATGGAGCGAAGTCTACTCCTTACCTCTTCCTCGCCAGGGCCAGCATGACGCTGTGCAGCTTCTTGATCACGTCGTCGGGCGTGATCAGGTCCATCACGCCGGGTCGCTCGATCTTCGTCGTCCACGGCAGATCGACCGCAGATTTGCCGAGCAGCCGCCGGGCCGCGACATCGTACTTGTCGACGCACCACTGGCGGCTCAGATACGGACCGGAGCGCTGCGGATTGGTCGCGGCGTACAGCCCGACCACCGGCGCGCCGACCGCGGTTGCCATGTGAGCAGGGCCCGAGTCCGGCGTGATGATCGCGATGGAGCGCTCGAGCGTCGCGAGAAATTCCAGCAGTGTGTCCTGCCCGATGGTGTTCTCGCAAGGCTGCGACATGCAGCGCACGATCGCGTCGCCCATGCGCCGCTCGACGTCGCTGCGTCCGCCGCAGAGCACGACGCGCATGCCGAGCGCACTGATCGCGTAGTCGGCGACCTGCGCGTAGTACTCAGCCCGCCAGTTGCGCAGCGGATGGCTGGAGCAGGGGCTGATGATGATCGTCTTCGTGTCGTCCGGGATCACGCGCCGTGCGTACTCGCGCGCCGACTCCGGAATCGGGATGTCCCAGCGCAGGAGCTTTTCGTAGACGTGAAACTTCTCGGCGAAGCCGAACAGCGAGTCCATTACATGCTGCCGTTCTGCCGGCCGGATGCGGTTGGTGGTGAACATCCACTGCAACTCGCGCGCCCGCCGGCGATCGAAGCCGAGCTTGATCCGCGCCGGCACCAGCGTCGACAGCAGGCTGGCGCGCAACGCCACCTGCATGTGCATCAGAACGTCGAAATGGCGTCCGCGCATCGCCTCGCGCAGCACCCGGTACGAGCCGACCAGGCTCTTCTTGTCGAGTACGATGAACTCGATGTCCGGGAGGTGGCCGAGCAGCTTCGCCTCGACACGGCCGATGATCCAGGTGAATTTCGCGTCGGGCCACGCGCGCTGCAGGGTCCGCACCACGGGCAGGACGTGACAGGTATCGCCGATGGCGGACAAGCGCAGGATGCAGACGCTGCCGGGCGGAGTGTCGAAGCGGCTAGAATTGTTGCGACGTGGACTCAGACGTGACCCGAGAGAGGTGAAGTGGAGCAGTTCGAACGCGTCACCGGCGGCGGCATCCTATACGACGCTTCGCGCTTGCGTAAGCCGGTTGCCGAGCTGTTCGAGACCGGGTACTGGCAGGCGAAAGGCGCCCTGCAGGAGCTCTCCGGCGGACGCGCTTCGATTGCGATTGTCGCGGCCGGCGAGGAGCGCTGGGTGCTGCGCCACTATCGGCGCGGCGGCTTCATGACGCACATCTCCCGCGACAGCTACCTGTGGCTCGGCGCAGCGCGCACGCGCTCGTTCGCCGAGTGGCGCCTGCTGGCGGAACTGCGCCGCCGCGGCTTGCCGGTGCCGGCGCCGATCGCGGCGCGTTATGTCCGCGGCGCGCTGACCTATCGCGCAGACCTCATCACGGAATTTCTGCCTGACTGCCGGACGCTTGCCGATGCGATCACCGGTGCGCAACTGCCGCGCGAGCACTGGTCGACGATCGGCAGCACCATTGCCGCCTTTCATCGCGAGGGCGTGCATCACGCCGATCTCAACGCCCACAACATCATGCTCGAGCATGCCGTCGCACCCCGTGTGTATGTGCTCGACTTCGATCGCGGCCGGATCGAAGCGCGCGGTTCATGGGAGGAGGGCGTGCTGGCGCGGTTGCGGCGGTCGCTTGAGAAGATCAGAACGCAGCGGCGCGACGTCGACTTCGCCGACGAGCAGTGGGGCTGGTTGATGGCGGGTTACCGGTAGCCGCCTCAGGACCTGCGCGACTGATCAATCGATGCGCAGGCTCTGCTCCATCGCGTAACACTGATCCCAGATGTACACGTCGTAGGCAGCCAGCTGGCTTTGCCACTTGGGCGTCAGCCCGTTGACGCACTGAATGACGACCCGGTCGATGTAGTCATCGAACACTGCCCACGGATTCTCGCTTGCGGTCTTCGCATCGAGCCCTGCTCCCGGCTTCGTGGCGCCGAGCGCTTTTGCTGCTGCGGCCTTCAGATCCTGGAGGAATGCGATCTGTCGATCCACATCCGCGTGCGTTCCTGTGCGCGCGACATGACCGCCGACCAGCGTCTTGAAAGGGACCTTGCGGATCTCTTCCAGCTGTGCAAAGTAACCCGGAACATCGTGCGCCACGGCGAATCGCCGCCAGGGCATCCAACCCGGAAACACCATGTCGACGACCATGAGCGTTTGCTGGGCAGGCGCACAAATGAAAATGTTGCCCGGTTCATGCGCGTCGCCGTGATACGAGAGCTCAAGCACCTGGCTGCCCACCTTGAGTGAGTAGCGATCTGCAAAAGTCACGGTCGGCAGCGGACGGTTCGGATCGTCGTCGCGTGCCAGCAGGCGCTTGGTTTCTGCGTGCGCGATGATGGTCGGGACCTTGCCCAGAGCGTTGGCGCCGGCAATGTGATCGGTGTGCGAGTGACTATAGATGAGGTGCGTGATCGGCTTGTCGGTCACTTCGCGGATTCCCTCCACGATGTGAGCGGCATAGCCCGGTGGCGCATCGACGACGACCACGCCGCTCTCGTAGACCATGAACATCGACTGATAGGCATTGTCGGTGATCAGGTAGAGCCCCTTGCCCAGCTCCTGCAGTCTGTAGCCCTTGGCGGGATCGATGGCGGGACCCTTTGCGTTCTGGGGCACTGGCAAGTAGTGCGCGATCCGCACGCCGATCGGTGCGATGTGAGGCATGTCTGCGTAGGCCGCGTCGGCGGCGTCGGGACGATCAGATGCCGTAGCAGTTCCGGCTGCAGCCAGCAGCACCACGGCAACTGCATCAATGCGCAACTTCGAACACATGACGGCTCTCCTCGCTGAGAAATGAGTGTCTCGCTGCGAGGATCAGAGCAGGGATGGGCGAGCGCATCGATTGTCGAATGGTATCGGGCAGCAATACCAAGGTCGGAGGCATCGCGACCATCGTGTAGTTGTTCCGCTTCGACGCGTTCTGTGTGATGGGACCACCGCAAAATGGAGGTCACTCAGATGAAAGAGCAAACTGAAATCAGCCGCCGGGAGGGACTCAAGCTCGGAGCGGCGACCATCGTGGCGTCGCTGCTGCCGCTTCCTGCGCTGGCTGCAGAACAAGCCGGCGGCATTCGTCCGTTCAAGGTCAATTTTCCAGACGCAGCGCTGGCCGACTTGCGCAAGCGGATCAACGCCACCCGGTGGCCGGAGCGGGAAACGGTCACGGATGCATCGCAGGGCGTGCAGCTCGCGACCATGCAGAAACTGGCGCGCCATTGGGCGACGGAGTACGACTGGCGCAAGTGCGAGGCGAGGCTGAACGCTCTGCCCCAGTTCATTACGGAGATCGACGGGCTGGACATTCACTTCATTCACGTTCGTTCGAAACACGAAAATGCGCTGCCGCTCATCGTCACTCACGGCTGGCCCGGCTCGGTCATCGAGCTGCTGAAGATCGTCGAGCCGCTGACGAATCCCACGGCGCACGGCGCGAGCGCAGCGGACGCCTTCCATCTGGTGATTCCGTCGATTCCGGGCTACGGGTTTTCAGGTAAGCCGACCGCGGCCGGCTGGGATCCAGCCCGCATGGCGCGTGCCTGGGCCGTGCTGATGAGGCGCCTCGGTTACCAGCAATTCGTGGCGCAAGGCGGCGATTGGGGCGCGATGATCACGGATGTGATGGGCACGCAGGCGCCTGCAGAATTGCTCGGCATTCATCTCAACTGGGTGTTTGCGGTTCCGCAGGACATCAACGGCGCAGCCTTCACGGGTCAGCCCGCTCCCGAGGGCCTTTCCGCGGACGAGCGGCGCGCGTACGAGCAGCTGCGCAATTTCTACCGTAAGGGCGTCGGCTATGCGCTCGAGATGGCGAATCGCCCGCAGACCCTCTACGGATTCGCGGATTCGCCTATAGGCCTGGCGGCGTTCCTGCTCGACCACGACGAACGCAGTTACCAGCTCATCGCGCGCGCCTTTGACGGCGAACACAGCGGCCTGACGCGGGACGATGTCCTCGACAACATCACGCTCTACTGGTTGACGAATACCGCGCTCTCCTCGGCGCGCATCTACTGGGAGAACAAGCTCGGCTTCTTCACGCCGAAAGGGGTCGGCATTCCGGTCGCGGTGAGCGCCTTTCCGGACGAGGTTTGTACCATCCCGCGCACCTGGGCGGAGCGTGCCTATCCCAAACTCATCTACTACAACAAGCTGGAGCAGGGCGGCCATTTCGCGGCGTGGGAACAGCCGCAACTCTTTTCGCAGGAGATTCGCGCGGGCTTCAGATCGCTGCGTACGTAGGGAACGGAATTCAGGCGCCGCTGCCAATGAGCATCCGGGAGCGGCGCCAATCCGTGCGACCGAGTGTGAGGCGGAGTTTGTCGGCCATTCGCACCAGTCCAGGCAACGAGTCGGCGTTCATCTTCCGCATGAGGCTGCTGCGATGCGCTTTCACTGTGACTTCGCTGATGCCGAGCTCCCAGCCCACTTCCTTGTTCAACAGGCCCGCGGTGATCAGCACCATGACTTCGCGTTCCCGACGGCTGAGCGACGCGTAACAGTCCCACATGGTGCGCATATGCCACGCTTCGCCTAGTGCCGTGCAGCTCCGGTCGATGGCGCTGCGGATTGCGTTCAATAACGCGTCGCCGGCCAGGGGCTTGGTAAAAAAGTCGGCGGCTCCCGCCTTCATGGCGCGGACCGTCGTCGGCACGTCGCCGTGCCCGCTGATGAAAATGATCGGCATGTCCGTCCGGTCGGCCAGCAGCCTCTGCAGATCGCAGCCGTTGAGATCCGGAAGCACCACATCGAGCAGCAGGCAACTCGGCACCCAGACTCGCGGCCGCGCCAGGAACTCCTGCGCCGATTCGAATGTCTCGGGCTGCCAGCCGGCCGATTCGATGAGCAGGCGCAGCGATTCGCGCACCGATGCTTCGTCGTCAACGACGAATACCCTTGGTTCGGCGTCGGACATGTGCCGTACCTCTCGCGTGCAGCCAGCTGTGCAGCATGCTCACTCGCTTTGGCGGTCGCGCGCCATCACATCTTTCTATTAGTTACGACGCTGCATCGATCGTCCAGAGTTCCTTCATGACTGATCAGCCCTCCGCGCGGGTCGTGGCGGTCGTCGATGATGACCCGGGGATTCTGCGGTCACTCGAATACCTGCTCGAATCTGCGGACTATGCCGTGCGAATGTTTGCGGCCGGCGCGCAGCTGCTGGAGAGCGGCTGTT
>Ga0111538_10007420_pt1 | contig 14786 bp, 11 predicted proteins | sample SoiMethybrSBSTD1_FD_79669 | JGI IMG/M metagenome (GOLD analysis project Ga0111538, IMG submission 79669) | Bulk soil microbial communities from a Populus tree surrounding site in Tennessee, USA - Soil MetaG P. TD hybrid SBSTD1 (version 2)... | ecosystem: Environmental > Terrestrial > Soil >... | reverse complement strand
TCTCGCGATGACGGACGAAGCGGTCGAGCTCGACGAACGAACCCGGGTCGAGCAGCAGGTCGATCCGCTCGCGGGCAAGGAGCTTCCCGCGTTCGTGCTGCCGGGCGACCGCCTTCTCCGACACTGCGTGCTACGCCGACGCGCCGAGCTCGCGCAGCCACGCGAGCTTTGCCTCCGTGGTCTCGTGCCGGGTCGACATCGCGAGGAGCCTAACCGGGCGCGGTTAGCATCGGCGCGTGGGCGCATCTCTCGACCGCTCGGCGACCTGGCCCTACGAGCACGGCGAGCCTGGCCGGTTCTCGTACGCCCGCGCCGACCATCCGACCGGCGTCGCCTGCGAGGAGGCCCTCGGCGCGCTGGACGGCGGGCACGCGCTCCTCTATCCGTCGGGGATGGGCGCAGTGACCACCGTCGTCCTGACGATGCTGCGCCCGGGCGGGACGATCGCACTCGCGGCCGGGGCCTACTACGGGCACCGCGTCCTCTTCGACCACCTCGCGCCGTGGGGGGTGAACGTCGTCGAGTACGACCAGACCGGCGCGCCTCCCGACCACGCGGATCTGATCCTCGTCGAGGCGCCCGCGAACCCCGTGCTCACGATGCCCGACCTGGAGGCGGCCGTCGCCCATCCCGCGCCCGTCGTCTGCGACGCGACGATCGCGACGGCGCTCCGTCTCCGGCCGCTCGAGCACGGCTGCGACGTCGCCCTGCACTCGGCCACGAAGATCCTGGCCGGACACGACGACGTGCTCGCGGGCGTCACGGTCACGCGCGACCCCGAGCTGCGCGACCGGCTGCACACCACGCGGCGGCTGGCAGGCATCGTCGCGCCCGCCGACACGGCCTGGCTCGTGCAGCGCGGGCTCGGGACGCTGGAGGTGCGCCTCGCGCGTCAAGAGGCGACCGCGCGCATGCTCGCCGAGCGACTCGCCCGGCACCCGGCCGTCGAGACGGTGCGGTATCCGGGCTTCTCGTTCCTCCTCTCGTTCGACGTCGTGGACGGCGCGGCCGCAGAGCGGGTCGAGCGGCGCGTCCGCACGATCGAGAACGCGACGAGCCTCGGCGGAACGCGGTCGAAGCTCGAGGCGCGACATCGCTGGGAGGGGGACCGCATCCCGACGGGCCTCATCCGGCTCTCGGCCGGGCTCGAGGACCCGGAGGCGCTCTGGGCCGACCTCGAGCACGCGCTCGGGGACGCCTGAGCCGTGGGGCGTGGTGCGCTGATCGAGCGAAGCGCCGACCGCGCATGGCTCGACGCGGCCCTGGTGACGGCCGTCGCGGGGCGGGGATCGCTCGCGCTCGTCTCGGGCGAGGCAGGCATCGGGAAGACGCGGTTCGCGGAAGACGTCCTCGGAATGCCCGGCGTTCGGTTCCTGCGCGGCGCCGCATGGCCTGGTGGGCCCGCGTATGGCCCGGTCGTCTTCGCCCTGCGGACACACCTGCGGTCGTCGCCAGAGGCGGCCTCGAGCCTCGGACCGCTCCGACCGCATCTTGCCCTGCTGCTGCCCGAGCTCGGTCGCGCCGTCAACGAGAGCGACCGCGCGACGCTCTTCGAGGCGGTCCGCTGCGGGCTCGTCGCCGTGACGGCGGACGGCCCTGCCGCCCTCCTTCTGGACGACCTCCAGTGGTCCGACGACGCGACGCTCGAGCTGCTCGCCACGCTGGCGCCGTCACTTCGCGATCTGCCGCTCCTCGTTGTCGGCGCGTACCGCTCGGACGAGATTCCGCGCGCCCATCCGGTCCGGCGGCTCCGGGACGAGCTGCGGCGGAATGGGACGCTCCACGAGCGCGTCCTGGAGCCGCTCACCGCGGCCGGCTCGGCGGAGCTGGCCGCCCGGGTCCTCGGTGCCAACCCGTCTCCGCGGCTCGGGCGGATGCTCCACGACCGCACGAACGGGATCCCGTTCTTCGTCGAGGAGCTCGCGGCGGCGCTCGAGGCGAGCGGTCGTCTGGAACCGAGCGACGACGGGCTCACGCTTTCGCTCGACGCCGACGTTCCGCTCCCGCAGACGATCAAGGACGCCGTCCTCCTGCACACGAGCGCGCTCTCCGACGGGGCGCGCGCGACGGCCGAGGCCGCGGCGGTCGCCGGCCCACGCATCGAGCTGGAGCTGCTCGCGGCGATCGGCGCAGACGGTGGGCTCGACGAGCTTCTCGCCCGCGGCCTGCTCGTCGAGACCGACGGGGGCGAGGCAGTGTTCCGCCATCCGCTCGCCCGCGATGCGATGTACGAGGACGTGCCGTGGCTTCGCCGCCGCGCCCTCCACCGCCGGCTCGCGGAAGTGCTCGAGGAGCGCAGTGGCAACGAGACGACCATGGCCTCCCACTGGCTCGCGGCGCGTGACGACTCGCGTGCGCTGGACGCGCTGGTGCGGGCCGTCGACGACCTCGCGACGGTGCACGCGTATCGCGACGCGGCGCGCGTCGGCCGCCAGGCGCTCGACCTCTGGCCCGAGGGCGAGCGCGGCGCGGATCGGATTGCCGTGCTCGAGCGGCACGCACGCTTTGCGGAGCTCGCCGGCGACCTCGCCGAGGCGGCGAGAGCCCAGCGCGAGGTGGTCGCGGCGCGGCGCTCGGAGGGAGCCGGCCGTGCGCTGGCCGACGCCGAGCGCAGGCTCGCGACGATCTACGAGCTCAAGGGCGATCGCGACCGCGCGCTCGCCGCGCGGCTGGTCGCCGCCGAAGGCTTTTCGGCGAACGGGCTTCCCGGAGAGGCCGCCGCGGAGCGCCTGATCGCGGCCGGCTACCTGCAGAGCCGGGGGGCGCACGGCGAGGCGGTCGAGCTCACCCGACATGCGATCGAAGAATCGGACCGCGCGCAGCGGATCGATCTCCGCGCGCGAGCGCTCGGCCTGCAGGGGGTCGCACGCGCCAAGGCCGGCGAGTTTCAGGACGGGATCGAGACGATCGGCACCGCCCTCTCGCTCGCGCTCGAGCACGAGCTCACCCTCGTGGCGGCGGAGGTCTACCAGCGGCTCGGCACGGCCCGCGAGATCGCCGGCGACTACGGCGGCGCCCGCGACGCCCTCGCGACCGCGGTCGGGTTCTGCGAGACCGACGGCGGCGATGCGATGGAGCACACCTGCCTGAGCTGCATGGCCTACGTGCTGCGCGAGCTCGGCGACTGGGAGCGCGCGGCGGAGCTCTCCGCGGAGCTCCGGTACCCCGGCGCAGAGGCCGACGTCACGCTCGTGGCGGACGGCGTGCTCGGCGCGATCCTTGCGTTTCGCGGCGACCTGACCGCGGCGCGGCCGCTGCTGGCCCGCTGCCTGGCGACCGCCGCACGCCTCGACGTCGTCTCGATGGGCGTCGACAGCGCCGCGGCGCTCGCGTGGCTCGAGGAGCTCGAGGGCGACCTCGACACGGCCGGAGACCACTGCCGCTTCCTCCTCGAGCGCTGGGAGCGGAGCGAGGACCACCACTACGCGGTGTGGGGCCTCCGCTGGGCCGCGTGCTTCTCGGCCCGAAACAACGCGCTCGATCGGGCCCGCGCGTGCACCGAGGCCCTCTCGACAATCGCGACGAGAACCGGTCATCCCGACGTGCTCGCGGCGCTCGCGCATGCGCTCGGCGAGACGGCTCTCGCGGAGGGTCACACGGACGGCGCGGTCGAGCAGATCGGACGCGCCGCGGAGCTCCACGAGAGCCTCGACATCCCCTTCGAGCGCGCGCAGATCCAGCTCCGCGCGGGGGTGGCGCTCGCTGCCGCCGGGCAGCGCGACGAGGCCCTGGAACGGTATCGCCAGGCGTACTCCTGCGCGCGCCGGCTCGGAGCGGACCCGCTCTCCGCCGAGGTCGCGCAGCAGGTGACGTCGCTCGGGGAGTCGATCGAGCGCCTCCTCGGCCGGCGCGCGGCCGCCGCGCTCGAGAACGGAGGCCTCTCGCGGCGGGAGCTCGAGGTGATGCGCCTCGTCGCCTCGGGCCGGACGAACCGGGAGATCGCGGCGGCGCTCGTGCTGAGCACGCGGACGATCGACATGCACGTGCGGAACATCCTCCAGAAGCTCGGCTGCCGGTCGCGGACCCAGGCCGCGGCGAAAGCCGGTGACCTCGGGCTCCTCGGCTGACGGGCGACGCCGCGGCCACCGCGACGCTGCGCGGCGGCCGCTCGTCGGACCGGTCAGCGGGGCAGGTCCCGCGGGCCGGTGCGGTCGAACACCGAGGCCACCTCGACGACGAGGTTCGCCGGGAAGCCACCCGCCCTGGCGTGCTCCAGGATCACGTCGGCGCTCTCGGCCTGGTGGATGCAGTAGATCTTGTCGCCGGCGACGTAGCTGTGGAGCCACTGGTACGGCTTGTTCAGCGTGTCCACTGCACCGTTCGACGTGGTCGTGATGCCGCGGAGATCGTCGTCGGTGAGCTCGCTCGCACCGGGGATCTCGCGCTCGATGAGGTACGTCTTCACCTGTCTACTCCCTTCCTTCGGAGGTCGTCGATTGCAGGAAGGAAGCTACGAGCGGGCCGTTCCCCGCGCAGCGGCGGGATTGCCGTATTTCGCGGCTGCCGTTGCCGTATTTCACGTCGCCCCGCGCCGCCTACGGCGAGGGCGCTACCGTAGAGCCATGAGCTTCCTCTTTCGCAAGCCCGTCGAGATGCCGACCGTCGAGACCGCCCTTCCCGGGCGGGACCGGCCGATCGTCGTCGCCCGCCCCCACCTCGTCCTGGACACGCCGATCACGCCGCCGTTCCCCGACGGCTTCGAGCGGGTCGTCGTCGGGATGGGGTGCTTCTGGGGCGCCGAGCGCCTCTACTGGCAGGCCCCGGGCGTCTACACGACCGCCGTGGGATACGCCGGCGGCGTCACCCGGAACCCGACGTACGAGGAGGTGTGCTCGGGCCACACCGGGCACACGGAGGTCGTGCTCGCTGTCTTCGATCCCGCGAAGACGAGCTACGAGGAGATGCTCCGCGTCTTCTGGGAGGGACACGACCCGACGCAGGGCATGCGTCAGGGGAACGACGTCGGTACCCAGTACCGCTCGGCGATCTACTGGCACGACCAGCGGCAGTTCGACCTCGCGGTCGCGACGCGCGACATGTACGACGCCGAGCTTCGGCGCGCGGGCTACCCGGGCGTCACGACGGACATCCACGAGGCGGGGCCGTTCTACTACGCCGAGGACTACCACCAGCAGTACCTTGCGGCGAACCCGAACGGCTACTGCGGGCTCGGCGGCACCGGAGTGGCCTGCCCGGTCGGCACCGGCGTCGCCACGGCCTGAGCCCGCGTCGAGGCGGCAGACTCGCTCAGCCCCGCCCGGTCGGGCCGTTGGTCAGCCGCTGGGCGAGCGCGACCGGGATCAGGCTGACGACGATCACGACGAGTGCGATCGCGTTGACGATCGGCAGGTTCTGCCCCTGGCGGATGAAGCCGAAGAGGAGCAGCGGCAGCGTGTTCTGGGCGCCGGCCGTGAAGTACGTGACGACGATCTCGTCCCAGGAGAGCGCGAACGCGAGCAGCGCGCCCGCGACGAGCGCGGTGCCGACGACGGGGAGCGTCACGAAGCGGAACGTCTGGAACCCTGTCGCGCCGAGATCGGCGGAAGCCTCGAAGAACGAGCCCGATGTCCGCCGCAGGCGGGCGAGCACGTTGTTGTAGACGATCACGACGCAGAACGTCGCATGACCGATGACGATCGTCCAGAGCGAGAAGCTGAGCCCCCAGATGACGAAGAACGAGTTCAGCGCCAGGCCCGTGATGATCCCGGGCAGCGCGATCGGCAGGACGAACAGGAACGAGATCGAGTCGCGCCCGAAGAACCGTGTTCGCGCGAGGCCGAACGCCGCCAGCGACCCGAGCACGAGCGCCAAGGCGGTTGCGAACAGGCCGGCCCGGAGCGACAGCCACAGGGCAGTGCGTACCTCCTCGTCGTGCCAGGCCTCGGAGAACCACTTCGTCGTGAACCCCGGGATCGGCCAGCTCTGGATGTTCGACGAGTTGAACGCGTACACGCCCATTATCACGAGGGGGATCCAGAGGAACGCGAAGACGAGCATCGCCCAGGCCCAGAGCCCGATACGGGTGGCGCGCGTCTCCATCAGAGGCTCTCGAACGCCCCCAGGCGCTTCATGACCACCAGGAAGACGGCCATGATCGCGAGCGGGACCGTCGCGAACGCCGCCGCGAACGGCGCGTTGTTCGCGAGCCCGAGGTTCTCGAAGACGACCGTGCCGATGAGCGAGGAGCCCGGCCCGCCGACCAGTGACGGCGCGATGTAGTCGCCGAGCGTGAGCGAGAACGTGAAGATCGACCCGGCCGCGAGCCCCGGCACCGCGAGAGGCAGGATCACGCGGCGCAGCGTCGTCGGCCCGCTGGCCCCGAGGTCCGCGGACGCCTCGACATACGAGTACGGGACGCGCTCGAGCGCCGCGTAGACGGGGAGCACCATGAACGGGAACCAGATGTAGGTGAAGACGAGCCACATCGCCCAGTTGGTGTACGCGATGTTCAGGTCGGGGAGTCCGACGAGGTTCAGGGCCCAGTTGAGCGCTCCGTCGGGATTGAGGATCAGGCGCCACGAATACACGCGAACGAGATAGCTCACCCAGAGCGGGAGCACCGTCGCGACGAGCAGGGCGAGCCGCAGCCGCGGGCCGGCGACCCGCACGAGGAAGTACGCGTACGGGAACGCGAGGAGCATGCAGGTGATCGTCACCGCGGTCGCCATCCCGATCGTCCGGAAGATGATCCGGGGATAGGGCGCGTCGGCGATGGTCCGGTAGTTGTCGAGGTTCCACGAGTGGATGACCTTCCCCGTGAAGGAGTCGGTCGTCCAGAAGCCCTGGATCAGGAGGACGACGACCGCCGCCACGTAGACGAACACGAAGGCGGCGACAGGGAGGGAGACCTGCCCGAACGTCCGGAGACCGGGTCGTCGCCACGAGAATCGTGACAGGGAGCGGAGGGCCCCCCCGCCCGGGGAGCCCTCCGTCAGCCGTGCAGGGTCAGCCGCCAACCGGCCCGGCTAGCCCTTGATCTGCGTCCAGGCTGTCGTCCACGCCCGGAGATCCATGCAGTTCTTCTGCCCGTTCCCGCAGTCGGCGATCGGTGTCTTCCAGAACTTGATCGACCGGTAGAAGCTCTCGGGCGCGTTCGCCGAGTACTGCGAGCACGATCCCTTCGCGAGCTGGTCCATGATCCTGCAGGCCTTCTTGTTGACGGGCGTCTCGCCGAAGTAGATCGCCTGCTGGGCCTGCGGCTTCGGCTGCGAGATGTACGCCATCCACATGTAGGCGCAGTTCGGGTGCTTCGCCTTGGCGGACAGCATCCAGGTGTCCAGCCAGCCCGTCACGCCCTCCTTGGGGATCGACGCCGCGACCGGCACCTTCGCGGCCTTGAGCGTGTTGACCTGATACGGCCACGACGCGCCGATCGACGAGCCGCCGTTCTTGAACAGGTCGATCTGGTCGGAGGCGAGGGCCCAGTACTTCTTGATGAGTGGCCGCTGGCTCTTCAGCAGCGAGACGGCCGCGTCGAGCTGGGTCTTGGTCAGCTCGTACGGGTCCTTGATCCCGAGCGACGGCTTCGTCTTCGACAGGTAGAGCGCCGCGTCGGCGATCTGGATCGGGTTGTCGGGGATCGTGATCTTGCCCTTGTTCCTCGGGTCGTAGATCGCGCCCCAGCTCGTCGGCTTCTTCGGGAAGGACTTCGTGTTGTACATCAGGACGTTCGGCCCGAACTGCAGCGAGACGCCGTAGTGCTTGCCGTCGACCGTGTTGTTCGACGGCGACTGGAACGCCTTGAAGAAGTCCTTGTAGGCCGGGATCAGCTTGACGTTGACCTCCGCCAGAGCACCGGCGTAGATCAGGCGCAGGCTCGCGTCGCCCGACGCTGACACCATGTCGTACTCGCCGCCGCCGCCCGACGTCATGAGGTTGAACATGTCGTTCGAGCTGCCGGCGTACTTCGCGGTCACCTTGCATCCCGTCTGCTTCTCGAACGGGGCCACCCACTGCTTCTCCGTGTAGCCCTCCCAGGCGATGAGCGTCAGCTTGCCTTCGCCCTTCCCGATCGTGGTCGGGACGGCGGTGCTCTTCGACACGCCGGCCGCCGGAACGGCGAGCGCGGCGACGAGCGCCGCGAGCGCCAGATGCACGAAGCGGATCCGCTTCACGTTCCCTCCTCGTCGATTGCGAACTCCACGTCTGGGCGCCAGGACAGCCGGACGCGCTTCCCTTCCATTCCGTGAACGTCCTCGGACCTAGTCTCCAGGTTCTGCTGCAGCACCGTCAGCTCGCCACCGCCGTCGAGCGAGACGACGAACTTCGTCGCCGGGCCCAGGTAGACCGCGGCCCGCACGGCTCCCGGCTCGCCCTCCTCCGCTTCCGCCGGGAGGAGCCGGATCTTCTCGGGTCGGACGGTGAACGTCCGTCCGTTCCTCGCGATGACGTTCGACGTGCCGATGAATCCTGCGACGAATTCCGTCGCCGGATGTTCGTACATCTCCGCGGGCGTTCCGATCTGCTCGATCCTCCCCTGGTTGAAGACGGCGATGCGGTCGCTCATCGTGAGCGCCTCCTCCTGGTCGTGCGTGACGTAGACGAACGTCATGCCCAGGCGCTGCTGGATCTGCTTGAGCTCGATCTGCAGCTCCTGCCGAAGCTTGAGATCGAGCGCGCCGAGCGGCTCGTCCAGCAGCAGCGCCCGGGGTGTGTTCACGATCGCGCGTGCGAGTGCGACGCGCTGCCGCTGCCCACCGGACAGCTGCGCCGGCTTTCGCTCGCCGAAGCCCTCGAGGCGTACGAGCGAGAGCACGTCGCGGGCCTTGCTGCGCCGCTCGGCCCGGGGCAGTTTCTTCACGCGCAGGCCGTACTCGACGTTCTGCTGGACGGTCATGTGGGGGAACAGCGCGTAGTCCTGGAAGACCGTGTTGACCGGCCGGTCGAAGGGCGGCCGGCCCGACACGTCCACTCCGCCGAGCTCGATCCTGCCCTCGTCGGGCCGCTCGAACCCCGCGATCATCCGCAGCGTGGTGGTCTTGCCGGACCCCGAGGGCCCGAGCATCGTGAAGAACTCGCCGCGCGCGATGTCGAGGTCGATCCCGTCCACGGCCGCGACGTCGCCGAACCGCTTCCGCAGGCCGACGATGCGGATGTCGATGTCCGCAGATGTTTCAGCCATCGACGGCCGCGAGCGACTCCTCCAGCAGGCCGAGGCCCTCCTCGAGCTCGTCGTCCGAGATCGTGAGCGCGGGCAGCAGCCGGATCACATTGCCGTACAGCCCGCAGGAGAGGAGGAGCAGCCCGCGGTCGAATGCGGCGTCGACGATCGCCTTCGCCCGGTCGGGTGTCCGCTCGGCGAGCTCGAACGCGATCATCGGGCCGAGGCCGCGCACGTCGCCGATCTCCGGACGGCGCAAGGCGATGTCGTCGAGGCGCGCCCGGAGCCGCTCCCCGAGGCGCGTCGCGCCTGCGAGGAACTCGGGGTCGCGCACCGCCTCGAGCACCGCCACGGCCGCGGCGCAGGAGAGGGGGTTGCCCCCGAAGGTCCCGCCGAGACCGCCGGCCGGCACCGCGTCCATCAGCTCGCCGCGGCCGGTGACCGCGGCAAGCGGCAGGCCGCCGCCGATCGACTTGCCGGAGACGAGGAGGTCCGGCTCGACGCCGTCGTAGTGCTCGATCGCCCACATCTTCCCGGTGCGGCCGACGCCCGACTGGACCTCGTCGTCGACGTAGAGGATTCCGTGCTCGCGGCAGAGCTCGAGGAGACGCGCCGGGTAGTCCGGCGGCATCTCGACGAACCCGCCCTCGCCCTGGACGGGCTCGAGCAGGACGCACGCCACCGTCGCCGGGTCGACCTCGGACTTGAAGAGCTTGCGGAGCCCGTCGAGCGCGTCGTCGGTCGTGATACCGCGGTACGGGTACGGCGCGGGTGCGCGGTACACCTCCGGCGCGAACGGCCCGAACCCGGCCTTGTACGGGTGCACCTTGCTCGTCATGGTCATCGTGAGGAGCGTGCGGCCGTGGAAGGCGTTGTCGAACACGACGACGGCGGGGCGCCCGGTCGCGGCGCGCGCGATCTTCACCGCGTTCTCGTTCGCCTCGGCGCCGGAGTTCACGAGGATCGACTTCTGGTCGGGCCCGGCGCACGGCGAGAGCTCGGCGAGGAGTCGGCACGTGTCGACATACGGCTCGTAGACGCCGACCATGAAGCACTGGTGCAGGTACTCGTCGGCCTGGCGCTGGATCGCCTCGACGACAGGGGCGAAGCGGTGGCCCGTGTTCTGGCAGCCGATGCCGCCGGCGAAGTCGAGGAACACCCTGCCGTCGGCGTCGGTCACGCGCGCGCCCTCGGCGCGCGTCACGACGAGCCGCGGCGTCGAGACCCCACCCGACACGAATCGGCGCCGGTCCGCGAGGATCCGCTCGGACGTGTGCTGCTCTGTCGATGTCATGCGCGCGAGTATGACGAAGCAACGCGTGGCGTGGAACGCGATCCGCCTCGCAATGCGAGGCGTTCGTCCGGGAGCGGGTATCCACCGAGTGGATTGCGCGCCGCTCGGATCCCCGCCTTCGGCGCGGCACACCCCCTGAAGGCGCACCGCTGTCGCGGTCGCAACTGCCCGCCGCTCTCGTGGCCGTAGCCGCCCAGGCGGATCCGACGCGGCCGTGGCCAGCCGTCGTCTCCGAGCGTCCGAATCCCTCGTCCGGCGGGATGCATGCACGTGCAACTGCAGTGCGGTTTGCCACACCACCCGGCCGTCTCGACGTCTGCCACGATTCGCCCATGGAGACGCGCACGAAGGTCCTCATCGTCGACGACCACCCGAGCTTCCGCACCTGTGCGCGCATGATCCTCGAAGCGGACGGGTTCTCGGTCATCGGCGAGGCGGAGGACGGCGCGAGCGCGCTCACCGCGATCGAGTCCCTCCATCCCGATCTCGTCCTCCTCGACATCCAGCTGCCGGACATGGACGGGTTCGACGTGCTCGACCAGCTCGGCGCCGACGCACCGCCGGTGGTCCTCGTGTCGAGCCGGGACGCATGCGACTACGACGGCCCGATCCGAAAGAGCCGCGCGCGCGGCTTCATCCCCAAGGCCGAGCTGTCCGGCACCACCCTTCGCTCGCTGCTCCGGTGACACGCCGCCGCCTTGCGGCCGCCGTCGCTCTCGGGGCGATCCTCTACGCCGGCGCACTCGCCCTCGTCCTCCGCGACGACCTCGGCGACCGGCGAACGCTGGTCTTCATGGTCATCGCCGCGGGCCTGATCTTCACCGTCACCGGCGCGATCGCCGCGATGCGCCGCCCGGACAACCGCACCGGGGCGCAGATGCTCGCCGTCGGCCTCCTCTGGTCGCTCGGCTCGCTCCAGGCCGCGAGCGGCTCACTCGCCTTCACGATCGGCTACGTCTTGAGCGGGGTGGCGTTCGTCCCGTTCACCCTGTTGATCCTCGCCTACCCGACGGGAAGACTCCGTCCGGAGGACCGCTGGTTCGTGCCCGCATCCGCCGCGATCGTCGTGCTCGGGCCCCTCGCGATCGCCCTCTTCGACCCGACGCCGATCCCGGACTGCACCGACTGCCCCGAGAACCTGCTGCTGATCACGGACACCCCGGGCGCGGCGAAGGCGGCGACCGTCGCGTACGCCCTCTTCGCCGCCTCGATTGGCGGCGCGCTGATGGTCCGCCTCGTGCGCCGCTACGGGAGGGCGACGCCACCACTCCGCCGCGTCATCGGGCCCGTCTACCTCTTCACCCTGGAGGCGCTCGCGGCCCTCGTGGCGAGCAGCCTCGTGCGAACCGTGAGCGAGACCGCGGCGCTCTGGCTCGAGCACCTCGCGCTCGCGTCGCTCGCCCTGATGCCGATCGCGTTCCTCGCGGGCATCCTCCGCACGAGGCTCGCGCGAGCGGGGATCGCCGACCTCGCGATCGCGCTCGGCCACGGGACGCCCCTCCGCGACGCGCTCGCCGACGCCCTCGGCGACCCGTCGCTCGACCTCGCGTACTGGTCGACCGAGCGTCAGGCATGGGTCGACGCCGAGGGCCGCGCCCTGAGCGAGCCGATCACTGCGGGACGGCAGGCGGCGACGTTCGTCGAGAACGGCGGCAAGCGCGTGGCCGCGCTGCTCCACGACCCGAGTCTCGCCGACCAGCGCGACCTCGTCGACGCCGTCGCCGCCACCGCCTCGCTCGCGATCGAGAAGGAGCGCCTGCAGGCGGAGCTCCGCGCCCAGTACCGCTTCCTCGAGACGGTCATCAACACCGCCCCGAGCCTCCTCACGGTCGTCGACACGGAGGGACGGATGCGGAACTTCAACCGCGCGGTCGAGGTGGCGAGCGGGATCGACGACGACCGGAGCCGGCTGGAGGGGGCGTACTTCTGGGACGTCTTCATCGACGACTCGGAGCGCGAGGAGATGATCCAGCGGTTCCACGACGCCTCGCCGGAGTTCACCGCCGCCGAGTACGAGAACGCCTTCACCGACGCGAAGGGCAAGGACCGCGTCATCGCCTGGCGCTCCGCGCCGCTCGCCGACGAGCGCGGGAACGTGGTTCGGATCATCGCGGGCGGCATCGACATCACCGATCGAAAGCGGCGCGAGGTCGACCTGCAGCGCCAGCGTGACTTCGCGACGACGGTCGCGAACACGATCCCGAGCTTCATCGTCATCACCGACCACGACGCGAACGTGGTCCCGCTCGGAGCGAACCGCGCCTTCTGCGACGCGACCGGTCGGAGCCTCGAGGAGATCGGCGGCCGCTCCTTCCTCGAGATCGTCGCGCGCGACGACGAGTTCGCCGCCCGCATGGCGATCGCAGGCGCCGCGAACGGCGTCCCCCAGGCGGAGCGCGAGTCGCGGTGGATCACCGGGGACGGGCATGAGCTCACCGTCGCATGGACCGCCACGCCGATTCTCGACCAGTCGGGCGTCGCGCGCGTGCTGATCTCGGGGGCGGACGTGAGCGAGCGCAAGCGGCAGGAGGAGGAGCTTCGCGCATCGCGCGCACGGATCGTCGACGCGACGGACGCCGCACGCCGTCGGCTGGAGCGAAACCTCCACGACGGCGCGCAGCAGCGGCTGGCGGCGCTGTCGCTCTCCCTGCGGCTCGCGGAGTCGCGGATCGAGACGGACGTCGACGCCGCGACCGAGATCCTCGCCCGCGCGCGGGAGGAGCTGACCCGTGCGCTCGAGGAGCTCCGCGAGCTCGCACGAGGGCTCCATCCGAACGTGCTCACCGACCGCGGGCTCTGCGCCGCGCTCGAGGCGCTCGTCCTGCGGTCGCCCTTCCCCGTCGAGGTGGTCGCCCCCGAGGAACGGCTGCCGATGCCGATCGAGGCCGCGGCCTACTACGTCGCCGCCGAGTCGCTGGCGAACGTCGCAAAGTACGCCCACGCGACCTCTGCGCGCGTTGAGATCTTCGAGTCGGAGGACGGCCACGAGCTCGTCGTCCAGGTCTCGGACGATGGCGTCGGCGGGGCAGACCCGAGCCGTGGGACCGGGCTCCGGGGCCTCGAGGACCGCGTCGAATCGCTCGACGGACGGCTCGCCATCTCGAGCCCGCCGGGCGGGGGGACGCGACTTCGCGCGAGCATCCCGCTCGCACGGAGGCCGCTGCCGCTGTAGGCGCTTCGCCCGGTCGGGCGGCTTCGAGGGCCGTAGACTCTGCCTCCATGCAATCGTTCCCGACGGGCACCGTCACGTTCCTGTTCGCCGACGTCGAGGGCTCGACGCGGCTCGTCCAGACCGCCGGCGGCGCGTATGCGGAGGTGATCGCCGACGTCCGCCGCATCCTCCGCGCGGAGATCACCACGACCGGCGGGACCGAGGTCGACGCGACCGGGGACGAGATCTCCGCCGTCTTCGGGGAGGTGCAGCCGGCGCTCCAGGCAGCGCTCTCGGGCCAGGAGCGGCTCCGCGACCACGCGTGGCCGGACGGCCTCGTGGTGAAGGTCCGGATGGGCCTCCACACCGGCGTGCCGCACCTGGGTGAGGAGGGGTACACGGGACTCGACGTGATCCGCGCGTCGCGGATCGCCGCCGCGGGTCACGGGGGCCAGGTGCTGCTGTCGTCGACGGCTGCCCCCTTCGTCACCGAAACCGAGACGCGCGACCTCGGGACCCACCGCCTCCAGGGGCTGCCGGACCCGGAGCGCATCCACCAGGTGCTCTCCGAGGGGCTCCCGCGCGATTTCCCCCCGCTCCGCGGCACCGTGTCGCAGCTCGGAGACGCGCGCCGCGTCGTCCTCGCCGACGACTCCGTCCTCCTCCGGGAGGGAGTGGCCCGACTTCTCGAGGAGGCAGGCTTCGAGGTCGTGGCGCAATCCGGCACGGCCGAGGACCTGCTGCGTCACGTCGCAATGCACAAGCCGGATGTGGCGGTGGTCGACATCCGCATGCCGCCGACCCACACCGACGAGGGCCTGCGGGCAGCGCGCGAGATCCGCGAGCGACATCCGGAGGTCGGTGTCCTGCTCCTCTCCCAGTACGTCGAGCCGGGGTACGCGATGGCGCTCCTCGAGACGAGCGCCGAAGGGGTCGGCTACCTCCTCAAGGACCGCGTCGCCGACCTCGAGCAGTTCGGGACCGCCGTGCGCCGCGTCGCGGACGGAGGCTCCGCGCTCGACCCCGCCGTCGTCAGCGAGCTCGTCGGCCGCAAGCGGGCCGACGATCCGCTCGAGCAGCTCACCGCGCGCGAGCGCGAGGTGCTCGGGCTGATGGCCGAGGGGCTGACGAACCAGGGGATCGCCGAGCGGCTCGTCGTGACCGAGAGCGCGGTCGAGCGCCACGTGACCGGCATCTTCTCCAAGCTGCGGCTGGACGCGATGCCGCACGGGCACCGGCGC
>Ga0111538_10007419_pt1 | contig 14788 bp, 12 predicted proteins | sample SoiMethybrSBSTD1_FD_79669 | JGI IMG/M metagenome (GOLD analysis project Ga0111538, IMG submission 79669) | Bulk soil microbial communities from a Populus tree surrounding site in Tennessee, USA - Soil MetaG P. TD hybrid SBSTD1 (version 2)... | ecosystem: Environmental > Terrestrial > Soil >... | reverse complement strand
GAGCTGGGCGCTCTTCGGGTCGGCGCCCTCGGCCATTCGCTCCTTCGCGGCAATCGCGAGGTGCGATTTGATCTCTTCGTTCAGATCGTTCTCAGCCAGCCGGCGTCGCGTCACCCAGGACCAGAATCCCATTCCCCGCTCCACAAGGAGGAGACGTAGAGACTCTACGGCCTGTTCAATGCGGGGCCGCGGGCCGGGTCGGACGGCGCGTGCGCATCAATCCGCGTGGCTGAGACACGGTTTTTCCCGTTCCGACACTGCGATATAGTCGCGTCAGCCGACATGACCATACAGCTCGATCGCACACGACGTTCCTTTGCCCTCGACGATGCGATGGCCGTCCTGTCGTGCACGCCGCGCGCGATCGACGCGTTGCTGCGCGATCTACCCGAGACGTGGGTTAACGCCAACGAAGGCGACGACACCTGGAGCCCTTTCGACGTCGTCGGCCACCTGATACACGGCGAGCGCACCGACTGGCTGCCGCGGGTGCGCATCATCCTCGAGCACGGCGAGGCGGTGCCGTTCGATCCGTTCGACCGCTACGCGCAGTTCGCGGCGTCGCAGGGGCGGACACTGGCCAGCCTGCTCGACGAGTTCGCGGCGGCGCGCGCCGAGAACCTGCGGCAGCTCGCGGCGCTCCGCCTCACCGACGCCGATCTCGACCGCCGCGGCCGCCACCCGGAGCTCGGCGTGGTGACGCTGCGGCAGCTGCTGGCGACCTGGGTCGCGCACGATCTCGATCACGTCGTGCAGATCTCGCGCGTGCTCGCGCGGCAGTACTCCGACGAAGTCGGCCCGTGGCGGGCCTACCTGCGGATCATCAGCGGCGCGCAGGGGTAGTTCCGGGAGTCGTTCCGGCTCTCATCGAAGAGCGATTGAGCGCGCACGAACGGATCGGCAAGACGATCGAGCAGGCGGGATGAAGACGAACAACGTGCTGCTCGTGGCCGTCGTCGGATTCGCGATCAGCGGCATGGCGAAAGCGACGCGCGCGCAGCCGACGGCGCTGCCCTACACCATCTGCGCGACATCCGACACCTGGACCCGCCCCTCGGCCGCCGTCCAATCCAGGATCTGGAACGACAACCGGTACAAGCCGGCGGCGCGCACGGCGTACGAGTGGACGCACGACTTCGTGCTGACCGAGCCCGACAGCGCGAGCCTCGGCTATCACAGCGAGAATCTTTCGGGGCTGTGGACCGCCGGCGCGCGCACGCACTGCCCTCGTCGCGACGGCGAGCCGGGCTTCTGGATTGAGCTCTGGGCGCTGCAGCACCGCGTCACGCTGATCACGGTGGACGGCAACGCCGTCACCGTGTCAGCCGAGCGTCGACAGGCCGGATTCGAGATCGTCCAGGTCGCCTGGCCGGCGTTCCTGGAAGCCACCGGTGGGCGGCGGCTCCGCGTCGTCGACGTCGACGGCGTCGTTGCCGCCGAGTGGGCGGAAACACGGCCGCGCATGCTGACGCCCGTCGCTGCCATCAAGTGATGCGGGCGCCGGTTCGCCAGACACACGCGAACCTCCTCGGCATCGCTGTCGCGCGACACGCCTGAAACAGGGGACGCCCGTTCAGGCGTCCCCCGCATGGAGGGTCTTCCTGGTTCGCGCTAGCTGCTGGTGCAGCTGACGCTCCCACCGGAAATCGCGCCATTCGTGGACGGCGCATCGAGCGAACAGCTGACCGTCAGCACCAGGTTGCCGGCCGGCTGCTCGACGGTAATCGTGGCGGTCGTGAACGAGAGATCGGTGATGTCCTGCCTCCAGTTCGGGTTCGGACATCCAGGCGCGCCAGGAATCGGCGTCACCGGTGCCTCGGTCGTCACGTTGAAGGCGACGTTGCCGTTCTTGATCTCCGCGGCCGGAATCGACTGGCTGCCTGACACCGTCACCTCCGCCGGATTCTGGCCCGGCGCCTGGTTGCCGCCCTGATTCGTGCACGTGGAGGTCGCGGCGGCGGTAGCGGAGAGCGTCACCAGGACATCTTCGTTGCCGAGGCCGGCGAGCGACGCGGCGGCGTTGAGCGGCAAGCCCTTGTCGACGAAGTTCGGCTCCGCGTTCGCGCCCCCCTTCAAATGCACGCTCGCACCAGCGATCGTCATCGTCGCCGCGAGCACGCAGCCAAGCGTCGCAACCAGCATCCTTCGAATCATGTGTCACGCCCCTTCTGTTGTGCGGGTTTCCCGCAGGTCGAAGAAGCGACTGTGCGTGACGGATGGCGCGGCGACAAGCCGGTGCCGGAGGAGAGAACCCAACGCATGACGACACGAACCGGCAGAGACTAACAGGACCCAAGAAGGACTATCGTCATTTCGGCATCAGTCTGTTTTGCGATTCGAACCGCTCGACGTCCGCCACCGCGACGCGATAGAGATGACTGCCGACGCGCCAGGCGGGCAGGATCTTCGCGTCGATGAACTTGTAAACGGTTTTGCGACCGAGCTGCCATCGCCGGCACAGCTGGGCAACGGTGAACCACGCAGGAGAATCGGCCGGACACGACAGCGGTGGATACGGACGGCGGCGTTCCTCAACCGCACGCAATCGGCGCTCTTGGCGCATGGGCACTTCTCTCGGGGAATCGTGGAAATCTCGAACGCGCGGCTGTGCAAAACCGGATCCTCACCGATGCCGACAGAGCTCTGCCGCGAAACAACGAGGTTTGATCGACAACGTACAACTGCGCCGCTCCGGAAGACTCGATGGTGCTTAACGGTTCAAAACACTCAGACGGCGATCCGTACAAGTATTGAACGCGCCTCCCGCCGGAAACGGTCGAGTCAGGTCGCACGCAATCCGGATTTTTTGCGTTGTCGCCGCTGAGCCACGAGCGGCGTGCAGTCGCCGCTCTTCGGCCGACGCCTGCCGAGCCGCTCTCGCTCGCATCGGCGTGCGCCGCACTCACGCTCGTAGCGGCGATTGCGAGCTGTCTGCCGGTGCGCCTCGCGGCGCGCATCGAGAGCGGCGCCGACTGCGGCACGAGTGAACGCGGTCGCCGTTCGGCGTCGCGTGATTTTGAAATGCGGGTTGAAAGGCGCGTCCGGCGTCGCGGGATCGCCTGGCACAGGCCACCCCGGCGCGAAAGAACCAGCCCGTGGCCGCCGCGGGGCGTCACCGGGCGCCTCGCTCCTGCCCGACGTCCCTCCGCAGCCTCGTTTTCACGATCTGCGGATCGGAGCCGAGCGCCGGACAAGCCCCCCAGCTGTCCAATCGCCTCGTTGCCGAAGCGAGAAGCCGGTGGGTCGCCTTGTCGCGGTCGGCCACGGGATCTGGATCGGCGAACCCGGAAGCGCGGGCCGCGCCGCAACACTTCCGGTCCGATTCCCTGGTGCTGAAACCAGCCGACTTCAGCACTCCCTATTTAAGCACGACGATCTCGCGCAAACCAGATCGTTCCAGACGCGCACACTCTGCCCGCGCGCGACCGATTCTGACAATCGGGAAAATTCCCGAGGGCAAACGCCCGCGAGGTTCAGGTTTTACCTCGACGCTCTGACGTGTTGTCTTTTTTTTATCTCCGGCGTCCGATAGTTGGTGGCGAGCGCCCGAGCCAGCGGGCTAGCGGCCAGCGCCCTGTTCGACGAGGTACCTCACCACCGACTCGTACTTCATCGCCTTCGCGGCATCGAGCGCGGTCTTGCCGTTCGGGTTGGAGGCGCGCACGTCGGCGCCGAGCTCGATCGCGAGCTTGACGGTCTCCAGCGCCAGCGCCTCGCGTTCGGCGCGCGGCACCACCACCCAGGGCGTGCCCCCGCCCATCCCGGCCGCGGCCATCAGCGCATCGGTATCCTCGACGCGGTGATTGGCGCCTTCTTCGGTGTGGTAATCGGCGTGGTGGACGACGCGGGCGTTGGCGCCGTGGTCGACCAGCAGGCGCATCATCTCCGGCTCGCTGAACCGCGCCGCCAGCCAGAACGGCGTCGCGCCGACGAGCTCGGGGGCGAAGTTGTAGTCCTTCGACGAGCGGCGGGTCGGTGTCCAGGCGCGGACCGGCGCGTTGACGTCGGCGCCGTGGTCGAGGAGCGCCGCCGCCATCTTGACGTCGCGGCGCATCACCGCCGCGTGCAGCGGCGAGAACCCGGCGGCGGACGCATTCGGATCGGCGCCGCACTCGAGGAAGAAGTCGACCAGATCCCGGAACCCCGAGTGCGCCGCATAGGCCGTGGCGCTGACGCCCCACGCATCGGTGTCGCCAACCTTCGCGCCGGCGGCCACCAGCAGCTTCGCCGACTCGAGATCGCCGACGCGCGCGGCGAACAGCAGCGCCGTGTCGCCGCCGTGGGGAATCTCGCGGTTGTACTCGAGCCTGCCGTGCGGCGGCACCGCCATCACCTGGCTCCAGACCTTAGAGCGCGCCTGGACGTCGGCGCCGTGCGCGAGCAGAACCTTGACGACGGCGGGGTGGCGCTGCGACACCGCCCACATCAACGCCGTCTGGCCGCGCGCCGCGTGTGCGTTGACGTTGGCCCCTTTCGCGGCCAGCTGCTCGACCACCGCGGCATGGCCCGCTCGCGCGGCGATCATCAGCGGCGTCTCGCCCGAGAGCAGCGCCGCGTTCGGATCCGCGCCGGCCTGCAGCAGCCGTCCGACCAGCGCCGCGTTGCCGTTGACGCTTGCGTTCCAGAGCGGCGTCGCGCCGAGGTCGTTGGCAGCGTTCACCCGCGCCCCGGCGCGCAGCAGGATGTCGACGGTTGCGAGATCGTCGCGGTGCGCCGCCCAGTGCAGCGCCGTGGTGCCGTCGCCTTCGGCGGCGTTGACGTTCGCGCCCTTCTGCACCAGCGCCCGGACCGCCTCGGCGTCGCCAGTGCGCGCCGCGTCGACCAGCGGCAGATCGCCGCCGGCGGCGAGGAGGAAGAACGCCAGCCCCGCCGGCGCCAGCCGATGCATCCTCGTCGGCACGGTCACACTCCCGACAGCGTGTCGAGCGGCAGCCTGCCAGTGCTGCCGCCGATCTTCTCCACCGGCACGTCGAGCTTGTCCATCAGCGTCACCAGCAGGTTGGCCATCGACGGCTTGTCGCTGTAGGTGAGATGCCGGCCGCCCTTCAACCGCCCGCCGCCGCCGCCGATCAGCAGCAGCGGCAGGTTGTCGCCCGAGTGCCGCGTGCTGTTCGAGATGCCGGAGCCGTAGAGAATCGTCATGTGATCGAGCAGCGAGCCGTCGCCGTCGGGTGTCGCCTTCAGCCTGGCGACGTACTGCGAGAACAGCTGCGCGTGGTAGCGGTTGATCTTGGACATCCGTTCGATGAGATCCGGATGGTTGTCGTGATGCGACAGCGGATGATGCGCCTCGGGCACGCCAATCTGCGGATACGGCCGCGCGCTCTGCTCCTTGCTGATCATGAAGGAGATGACGCGGGTCAGGTCCGACTGCAGCGCCAGCAGCTGCAGGTCGAGCATCAGCGCGAGGTGATCCTCGAACACCGGCGGCACGCCCTGCGGCTGATCCATCACCGGCAGCTCGGTCTCGTACTGCTCCTCGGCCTTCTGGATGCGGCGCTCGACGTCGCGAATCGCCTCGGCATACTCGTCGACTTTCACCTGGTCGCGCGGCCCGAGCTCGCGCTTCAGGTCGGCGAGCTTGTCGCGCACCGAGTCGAGCATGCTCTTATGCTGGCGCAGCCGCGCCCCGCGCGCGCCGCGCTCGGTGCTGCCGCTGTCGCCGAACAGCTTCTCGAACACCGCCCGCGGGTTGTATTCCATCGGCAGCGGCTGCGTCGCGCTCTTCCACGAGATCGTGTGGGTGTAGGCGCAGCTCAGGTTTCCGGTGCAGGCCCCGGCGTTGGCCGGCGCGTCCATCGCCAGTTCGAGCGAGGCGACCTGCGTATCCGCGCCGAACCGGCGCGCCAGCAGCTGGTCCATCGACACGTCGGCGATGATCTCGACTTCGTTGCGCCCGCCGCGCGTCGTGCCGGTGAGAAACGATCCCGAGGCGCCGGCGTGAATGTAGTTCCAGTTCGCCTTCAGCCCCGAGAGCACCAGCATCTGGTCCTTGAACGGCGCCAGCGGCTCGAGGATCGGCGACAGCTCGAAGGCACTGCCCTCGCCCTTCGGCGTCCAGTACTCCATCGCCATCCCGTTCGGGACGTAGAAGGTCTGGAAGCGGTGCACCGGCGCCGCCGCCGCGTGGCCGCGCGAGAAGGCGGGCACCATCGCCTCCAGAAACGGCAGCGCCATCGTCGCGCCGACGCCGCGGAGAACGGTGCGGCGCGGCAGCGGTTTCGAGGTCAGGAAATTCATCGCAGGTTCCTCTTTTCGGTCGTCAGTTGGTCGCCACCGCCGGCGCACGCGATAAGAACGTCGGACTCTTCACAATCCCCAGGACGATCGACGACCAGCGGTAATCCGTTGCCGCCGCGTCGCGGACGATCTTCCGCACTGCCGGGCGATCGTAGTAGTCGAGCCGCCGGCCGAGCGCGTAGGCCAGCAACTTCTCGGTGACCGTCCGCGGGAACTGCTCCGGCTGCTCGAGCAGCGCCGCGCGCAGGCCAGCCAGCCCCTCGACCGTCGCGCCGCCGGCAGTCGTGCCGGTCGCGTCGACGGCGCGGCCGATCTCGTCTTTTTCTCTCCAGCCGCCGATCGCGTCGAAGTTCTCGAGCGCGAAGCCGAGCGGATCGATCACCGAGTGGCAGCTCGCGCAGCCCGGATCGCGCCGGTGCTGCGCCAGCCGCTCGCGGATCGAGGCCGGCACCGCGCCGGGCTTGTTCTCCGCCAGGTTAGTGTCGACGCCCGGCGGCGGCGGCGGCACCGGCAAGCCGAAGATGTTGTTCAGCAGCCACTTGCCCCGCAGCACCGGCGACGTGCGATCGGGATACGAGGTGGTCGCGAGCAGCGAGCCGTGCGCGAGCAGGCCGCCGCGCTGCGCGGGATTGGTCAGCGTCACGCGCCGGAAGCGGCTGCCGTAGATGCCGGCAATGCCGTAGTGCCGCGCCAGGCGCTCGTTGACGAAGGTGTAGTTGGCGCGCAGCAGATCGAGCACGCTGCGATCTTCGCGCAGCGTGCTGCCGACAAACAGCTCCGTCTCCTGCTTGAAGGCATCGAGCAGGCTGTCGTCGAAGCTGGGATAGATGTCCGGGTGGACGACGACTTCGTCGACGCGCCGCAGGTTGAGCCACTGCGCGGCGAAGTCGTCGACGAGCGAGGCGGTCGCGCGCGGATCCGCCAGCATCCGCCGCGCTTCCTGCTCGAGCACGGCCGGCGTCGTCAGCTGCCGGCGCTCGGCGAGATCGAGGAGGCGCTCGTCGGGAATGCTGCCCCACAGAAAGAAGGACAGCTGCGACGCGACGTCCAGATCGCTGAGCCGGTACGGCGACGCCGCGGCGGCCGCGCGCGCCGGCGCCGGGTCGCGATGCACGCGCAGCAGGAAGTCGGGATCGACCAGGACGCGCTCCAGCGCGAACTGGATGCCGGCATCGAAGCTTCCGCCGTCACGCCGTCCATCGTCGAAGAACGTGAGCAGCGTGCGCATGTCGGCGCCGTTGACCGGACGGCGATACGCGAGCCGCGCCATCCGCGACAGGATCCTGGTCGCGCACGCATGCTCGTCGGCCGCGGCGGCCGCATGACAGACGAAGATCGCGCGGCGGCTCGGCGTGTCGCCGGCCGGACGATCGACCCTGAACGGTCCGCCGATCTGCACGGAGCCGACCGCCGCGTAATCCATGTACAGCTGATCGTTGGTCAGCACGCGGCCGCGCTGCAGCGGCTGCGGCAGCCCTTCCGGCTCCCACAGCTCGCGCACGAACGAGACGCCGACCACGCGCGGTCCGGCCTGGACCGGCACGCGCAGCTCGAGCCCCGCGTCGCCGCCGGTCTGCATGTAGATTTCCCACTCGGGATCGCCGGCAAATCCCGGCTCGCCGTCGCCGGCGTAGCTCGCCGCGGCGGGACGGCCCTTGGCGCCGCCGCCGACCGTGAAGCGTTTGAGGAGCTTGCCATCGAGCCGCACGTCGAGCTGCTGCGGCCAGCCCATGCCCATCAGGTAGTCCTGATACTGGCGGCGCAGCTTCACCTTGATCAGATACTCGCCGTCGACCGGGAACTGATAGCGAACGGCAATCCCGCCGCGCGATCCGAATGGCAGATCGTCGCTCTGGCGATCGTCCTGGACGACGTGAAGGGGGATGGCAAAGGTCTGGAGGCTCGGGCTCGCGGGCGGCAGGCCGACGGCGAGCCGCGTCACCTGTCGTGCGACCGAGAGATATCGCTCGAGGTGCGCGGTCGAGATGCTCAGGACTTCGGCGACGTTGTCGAAGCTGCCGTCGGCCGTGTCGTCGCCCGGCAGCAGCGACTTCACATCGAGATCGATCGCCAGCAGATCGCGCACCGCGTTGTTGTATTCGGTGCGATTGAGGCGATGCACCGCGTGCGTCCGTCCCGGGTTCGGGCTTGCCGCCCACGCGCGATCCAGCTCGCCTTCCAGCCAGCCCGCGACGCTGCGATAGGTGGCGCTGTCGGGACGCGGCCGGCCTGGCGGCGGCATCGATCCCGCGCGAAGCTTGGCGACCACGCGCTCCCAGGCGTCGGGATTCGATCCGGGGTGCGCGGCGTCGAGCGTGTCGAGCGCGATGCCGGCCGTGCGCACCCGCTGGTTGTGGCAACCGACACAGTACTTATCCAGCATGGCGCGCGGGGCGTCGGCCGGGGCGGTTGCGGGAGGCGGCGGCGGTTGCCGCGGCGATGGGCTGGCCGCCAGCAGCGAGGCGATGGCCCCCACGAGAAGAACAGCTGTCGAGGCAAACCCCACCCCGCAGCGCCGGCGATCGGCCTGACCGCGTCCCATTTCAAAAAACGCTACGCGCCTCGTGGATGAGAGTCAAGGACCAAGCGGAACGCAGAAGGTCGGAAACTCGAACAAATCGCCGCTTATCACCGGTGTCAGACCGTCATCAAATGTCACGGGGGTCTGACACCCGTCTGACACCCGTCTGACACCCGTCAGACCCCCACACGCCCTACCAGGCCCATCTGCCCTCCCTGCCTCACCCACCCTTCTCGCGATAGTATTCCCCGCGAGGGGATCGAGGACCCGGTGCATATCAAGGCCGTAGACGCTGCGACGATCGACCGCGAGTACCGCCGGCATCGCCGCAGCGTCTACGCCGGCATCTTCGGCGGCTACGCCGCCTACTACCTCGTTCGCAACAACCTGGCGCTCGCGATCCCGGACATCCTTCAGCAGTATCCGCAGCACTCGAAGGCCAGCCTCGGCTGGGCGCTCACCGGCCTCTCGATCTCCTACGGCATCTCCAAGTTCCTGATGGGATCGGTCTCCGATCGCACCAATCCGAAGATCTTCCTGCCGCTCGGGCTGCTGCTCTCCTGCGGCATCATATTCGCGTCGGGCCTGTTCAAGGCGATCTACGCTTCGCTCGCGCTGGTGATCGTCCTGCAGATCGCCAACGGCTGGGTGCAGGGCATGGGCTGGCCGCCGTGCGGCAAGACCATGGTCCACTGGTTCAGCACCAGGGAGCGCGGCCTCGTCGTCTCGAGCTGGAACGTCGCACACAACGTCGGCGGCGGCCTGGTCGCGACGCTGGCGCTCGTCGGCGTGACCCTCTTCGGCGACTGGGGCGCGAAGTTCTACTTCAACGCCGCGGTCGCCGCGGCGGTCGCGGTGGCGGTCTATTTCCTGATGCGCGACACGCCCGAGCACTACGGGCTTCCACCGGTCGAGGCCTACAAGAACGACTACCCGCCCGAGTACAGCGAAGCCGACGAGCGCACCTTCTCGTATCGCGAGATCTTCGTCGAGCACGTGCTGAGCAACCGCTACCTCTGGGCGATCGCCGTCGCCAACGCCTTCGTCTACTTCGTCCGCTACGGCGTCGTGAACTGGATTCCCACCTACCTGCAGACCGCGAAGGGCTTCTCGTTCCAGCAGTCGAGCATCGGCTGGGCGCTGTACGAGTACGCCGCGATCCCGGGCACGATCGCGTGCGGCTGGATGTCGGACAGGGTCTTCAAGGGGCGCCGCGCGCCGGCGACGATCCTCTTCATGGCGCTGACGCTGGTCGCCGTCGTCGTCTACTGGCTGAACGGCAGCGGGCCGTTGTGGATCGACTACGCCGCGCTCATCTCGATCGGCTTCCTCATCTACGGGCCGATCATGATCATCGGCCTGCACGCGCTCGACCTGGTGCCGAAGAAGGCCGCCGGCACCGCCGCCGGCTTCACCGGGTTCTTCGGCTACGTCTTCGGATCGGCGATCGCCGGCTCGGGCGTCGGCTGGATTGCCGACCATTGGGGCTGGACGGGCGTCTTCGCGACGATGGTGGCGTGTTGCCTGCTGACGATCGCCTTCAGCGCGATGACCCTCGGTCATCGCACTGAAAGCACCGCCCGCAGCTAGCTGGTCGCGTCAGTCAGCTGCGCATGCTGTCCCGTTCGGCCAGGCCCCAGCACCAGCTCCTCCCACCCAGCAACGCGGCCCGTCATTGAGCCTTGACCTGGAGATTCACCGAATAGGTTCGCGAGTCGGTCTGCGCATAGACGTTGCGGGTGCTGAACTGCAGCCTGAAGTTTGGCGTCAGGCGAACCTCCGCGCTCGGCGACAGTCGATAGATGCTCGCGCCGTTGCGCGTGTTGATGTGCTCGGCGGCGAGCGCCGTCTGGAGCCAGTTCCACGGCACGAAGAACATCTCGGCGTGACCCGCCAGGTCCGTAAACTGACGTCCTGTGCTCAGCGAGCGTTCGGTCACGTCGTGTTCGGCCATGAAGCCGAGGTGCTTGGTGAGACCGACACGGGCGAAGAGCCCGGCGTTTTTCCGGTCGAAGGCATCCGACTTCGACACTCGGGTCGTCAAGCCGACCACCGCCCGATCCGACAGGTTCAACCCGACCAGTCCTCCGATGCCGCGCGCCTCGTACTGCGGCTGGGTCTCGTTGCCGTCCGGGCCGTACCCATAGGTGGCGACCTGCCAACGTTTGTTCCACCAGAACAGCTTCACCTGCGTCGGCGTCGAGCTCACGCTCGGATTGTTCACCGAGCGGTAGAAGGAGTTCGCGCCAGGCAGTCCCAGGCCTGTCGGCAGATCGTCGCGCCCGACGACCAGGGCCAGTCCGTCCTTCGGTTGAAACATGTAGTACAGCCTCGACATGCCGAGGCTCGCCGCCCCCATGCTTCGCGTGGTCGACAGACTCGGGCTCCTCACCGAGAAGGCATAGACCACCTGCTGCTGAGCGCTCAGACCAATCGCCGCCCGCATCGACGTGTTGAGCCCGTACTGCGTTGCGGTCTGTGGCGCACCATCGACAGCCAAAGAGGCGCGGATATCCCACAGCAGCCGCGCGGTCGTGCCTGCGGGCTGCTCCGAGCCGGGTGGCTCGCCTGCTCGAATCGTCTGTGCGAAATCGATCCCCTTGCCGTACCGATTCAGCACGCCGCCCCCTTGCGGCGACACATGGCAAGCGGAACAGGTCGGATATCCGAGCCGAATCATGTTGGGGTAGGCGAACACCGCGCGCGGCTGAGCGAGCACGACGAGCGCGACCAGGGACCCTGCGAACGCCGACCTGAGCGCCGTCGTTCCCGCCGACCCGAGATGGTCTCTCACTTTCTTGTCCTTTCTCACCCGAATGGACGGCGATCCGGTTCGACGCGCCGCCGGCGGCGCGCCGAACCGTGCTGGAGGAGGTCGCGCGTCGAACGATGCTTAGCGTTTCTCTCCGGAGGTGCCGACCGCCGTCGTCATCGTCGACGCCGTCGCCGTCAGCGAGACTTTGATCTGAATCTCATCGCGAACACCGACCCCGAGGTAGGTCGGCGCCGGGATCTCGAACTCCGACACTTTCACCGGGAACTGCGCCTGGACGCGAATCTTGCCGTCCTTCTGCTGCAGCTCCGCCGCGCCGGTCACCTTCTTCTTCTGGCCGTGCAGGCTCAGCATGCCGGTGAACACTGTCTTGCCTTCCATCTTCTCGACCCGGATGTCCTCGATCACCGCGGTGGCGAACGCCGGCCCCTTCTCCACCTCGAGGTAGTTGTTCCTCATGTGGCGATCGCGGATGCCGATGCCGGTCTCGAGCGTCTGCAGCTCGACCTTCAGCGCGCCGCGCACGGCGCCCTGATCGGCGGGCGCGACGTCGCCGCTGATGTTCTTGGTCTTGGCCTCGAAGCTGCCGCCGACCGTCAGCGGGCACATCACCGTGATCTCGCCGCCGGTGACCTTGTAGCCGTCAGCCGCGATCGCCGGCGCCGCCGAGGCGGCGAACAGCGCAATCGCGAACAGAGCGCCAGCACTCTTCATCATTCGAGTCATTCGTCTGCTCCTTCGTCGTGTCGGGTGGTTGAATCGTGTCGGTTGCGAGTTCAGTCGACGGTTTTCACCGCGACCAGGACGGAGAACGTGCGCGCGCGGCCGGCGGTGGTCGCGCCGGTGAACGCGTCGCGCATGGTGAACGAGACGGTCAGGTTTTCCGATGCCCGCAGCTGGACGCCGGGCGCAAAGCGGTAGGCCCGCGATCTGGTGACGCCGTCGACCGCCAGCTCCTCGGCGCCGAGTGAGGTGACCAGCCACTCCTTGGCGGCGAAGAACACCTGCGTGTGGCCGGAGATGTACTGCGTCGTCAGCGGGCTCGCCGCCGTCGACGAGCGGCCAGTCAGCTCGTGCTGCGCCATGATGCCCCAGCGGCCGAACCCGAGCCGGGTGTAGGCGCCGACGCTGCGGCGATCGAACGCATCCGACTTCGAGTCGAGCAGCGACACGCCGACAATCGCGCGGTGCTTCCAGACGTCGACGCCGGCGAGCGTGCCGACGCCCCACTGCTCGAGGCGCGGATCGGTCTCGTCGCCGCCGGGTCCGAAGACGAACGGCGCCAGCTGCAGCCGGTGGGTGTAGATGAACGCCTTGATCTGCGTCGGGTAGACGGTGTTGCCGGGATCGGTGCCCTTGCGCATGTAGGCCTGCGGATCGGGCAGGCCGAGACCGGTCGGCAATTCCTCGCGGCCGACCGACAGCTCGACGCCTTCCTTCGGGCGGAACTCCCAGATCGCCTTCGGCACGACCACCTGCACCGAGCCGCCGGTCTGGGTCGACGAGATAGGCAGCGTGGCGCTCGAGAGGCCGAAGGTATAGGTCAGGCGGTTGTGATCGCCGAGGCGCATCGAGTTGCGCAGCTGCACCTGGACGGTCGACGACACGGTGCTGCTGTGCGACGCCAGCGCCCGCACGTCCTGGCCGACCGCGACCAGGCGCACGTCATACAGGTAGCGGCGGGTGTCCGCATCGGACGGTGGAAGTTCGCGCGCACGCGCGCTCTGCGCGACGTCGACGCCGCGGCCGTAAGAGGTCAGAAGACCGCCGCCCTGCGGCGAGACGTGGCAGGCCGAGCAGTCGGCGTAGCCGAGACGAATCATCGTCGGGGCTGCGAGCGCCGGCGTCGCCTGCACCACTGCACACAACATCACACTGCCGAATACTCGAGACACTTTCATTCGCGCGCTCCCTTGTCAGTCGCCGGGGCCGGGATACAACCGCGGCGGCGTTTTCAAACTTCCAACGTGCGTGTCGTTGGGAACTGTCGACTGACAAGGGCAATGTGGCTGCCAGAATGGCCGGATGCGGCCGATCCGGGCAGCGCCGCGGACAGGCGCATGTCGGTATCTCGCTGACATGCAACGCGGTTCGAGATTCCAGCGACCGCGCGATCGTTCCGGTCAAGCATGCGTGCGAGCGGCGCGAGCGCGCGCCGTCGCGCCGCCGAATCGTCAACGTGATTGACGTTGACTTACGTTTTCGAAAAGCCGTGTCGAACGCTCAAGCATTGCTTCGACCGCTCGTCGTCGAGATCGCACGAAATGCTCAGTAAAATTGCCAATCGTGATTGGCACGCGTTCGAACGCGGAACCGCGCAAACGACATGCTCGGCGCGGCTGAGGTGCTGGAAGCGACACCATGACGCGTTGGCGCAGCCGGGCGCGGATCAGGATTGTTAGTCCGGCCAAAGACGTCCAAGCTGAGCGGCCTCGTCTGTACGACGCGAAGCTCTTCGGGTGATCAGATGAGGAACGTGCTTTGCTCCCAGCACGTGGCATGAGCGAGACGAGACAGCGCGTGACGCGACATCTCAAACAGTACGCGGGCCGCAAGCTGACGCGCCGCCTCTACCGTTCGGTGCCGTGGGTCGGTGGGGTTCTGGCGCTGGTGACGATCGGCGCCGCGATTCGCAGGAAGGGATTCTTCGGCGGCACCGTCGATACCGCGCTCGACATGATCCCGTTTGTCGGCGGCGCGAAGAACCTTGTCGAGGCGGGACGCGGGCGCGACTTCATCCGCGACAAGCCGCGCATCGTCCGCACGTAGGGCACCGATCGTACGCAGGGCGCCCCATTCAGGGGCGCCTCCTCTCTTCTTACGCCACCATCATCCGCTCGGCATGCTCCACCGGCGCGGGGTCGGCCACGGTCAGCGCGCCGGTGAGCTCCGACAGGTTGGTCTGCCACCACGCGCGCGCGTTGTCCTGGTCCCACGCCTGCGCCGAGCGGCACCGGCGAATCATCCGCAGCACTTCCTCGGCGTTCTGCGGCCGCTTCGACGGCTCTTTCTCGAGGCACGCGAGCACCAGCTCGTCGACCTCGCGCGGGATCCGCAGCTCGCTGCGCAGCGACGGCGGAATCGGCGCCGCCTGCATGTGCTGCAGGAACATCTTCATCGGCGTGTCGGCCTCGAACACCAGCTGCCCGGTGAGCAGGTAATACGCGACGCAGCCGAGCGCATACACGTCGGCGCGCTGATCGACTTCGCCTTCGTTGGTGATGATCTCCGGCGCCATGAAGGCCGGCGTGCCG